>JAABUX010001913.1_pt1 | contig 30381 bp, 26 predicted proteins | sample 5561851 | NCBI WGS metagenome assembly JAABUX01 (sample SAMN10711883, study PRJNA513361) | rock metagenome | isolation source: Antarctica rocks | place: Antarctica: Victoria Land, Richard Nunatak red sandstone | collected 2016-01-03 | reverse complement strand
CCTGGCAGCAGTTCTTCATCATCACGCCCGGCTTCCGCGTCGCCGACGAGACCGCGCGCGCGTTCTTCGACAGCCTGGCGCGCCTGTTCCCCGACGCCGACCCCGCCCGCTTCCAGCGATAGCAGTACCGTACCAGCGCATGTGCATGATGAGCTTGTGTGACGCCGAGGCGGACCTGCTGAACCGGGGCGTGGCCGCCATCGCCTTCACCGTGGGTAGCGACATCTTCTTCCGCGCCGGGTTCTATCAGCCACAGACCCCAGCGGGGCAGCACCTCCTGGCGCACGAGTTGACCCACGTGGTGCAGCAGCGCAGCAGCTCCCTGGGCACGAGCGGCAACACCGGTGGGGGGACGATGACCGTGGGCGCGGCGGACGACCGGCACGAGCAGGAGGCCGAGCAGACCGCGCAGCGCGTCGTCGCCGCCCTCCAGGCGCGGGGACCGGCCCTCACCGCGCCGGCCACCAGCCCCGCCGCCGCCCTCTCCCGCGCCCACGACCCCGCCTTGGCCCTTGCCCCGGCCGCGCCCGGCGTGGCGCGCGTCGCCGCGCCTCCAACCATGATCCACCACGCGGCCGGGTTCGGTCTCCCAAGCCTCGACGACTTGCGGAATTGGCTTGATGCGTCCGCCCGGAGTGTCCCTGGCTACCCGTTGCTTACGGTTATCCTGGGCGTGGACCCCATCACCGGGACCGCCGTCCCCTGGAACGCCGCGACCATCGTCCCCGCGCTGTTCCAGGCCGTTCCCGGCGGCGCTGCCGTCCTCTCCGCCCTGCACACGTACGGTGCCCTCGACCAAGCCTACGCCGTGCTCGACCGCGGGCTCAAGTCTTACCACCTGGACCGCGACGCCTTCAAGGCCGGCCTGGCGGGCGTCATCGGCCGGCTCTCCTTGTGGCCGTGGGACTGGCCCAGCGACCTCACCAGCGTCCTCAACTACCTCGGCCCGTACCTGCACAACCTGGTCGGGTTTGCCGAGAAGGCGTTGCTGCCGGCGGTGGAGCAGGTCATCGCCGCGGCCAAGGCGGCGCTCGCGGCGGTCGGCGCGGGCGTGGTCCACGAGGTCGCGACGTTCGCGCAGGGGACGGTGGCGCTGGTGGAGCGGGCGGCGGGGCAGTGGGCCGTCGTGGTCGGCGCCAAGGCCTACGCGCTCACGCAGGGGCTGGACCGGCAGGTGCTGCCGCTGCTGCAAGCTCTCATCGCCGCCGAATCCGCCCCCTCCCTGCTGCCGGGCATCCTGGGCCAGATATCCCCGCGCACCTGCCCCTCCCGTTCGTCCAGGCGCTGCTGAGCCAGTGCGGCGCCATCCTCACCTTGGGCGTGGCGGCGGTCGATGCCGCGCAGTTCGGGCCGGCCGCCTTCCTGTGGGTCATGGTCGAGAATGGGGTCGCGGGCTTCCTGGACGGTCTGAGCACCCGGACGACGACGCAGCAGATCGCCCTCCTGCTCAACCTGGCCCGCCTGCTGCTCAAGCCCAGCGCCGCGTTCGCCGCAGGGTTGCTCAAGGGCGTGGTGGAGGGCGTGTGGGACGGCGTCGTCGGGCTCTTCGGCCTGGTGGGCAGCGCGGTCACGCTGGTCAAGGACCTGACGGGCGTCCTGGCCGTCCTGGCGCGGCAGGTGTCCGACCCTACCGTCGTCGCGCACGTCCGGGCGGACATCGCAACCTTGCAAGCCGAGCTAGCGCCACTGATGGGCGAGCTTTCTACCCCGCAGGGGCGCGGACGCGTGCTGCGGGATGCGCGACAGGTGGCGGGCCTGGTGCAGGGCCTGGTCGCGGAGAAGGTGGCGGCGATCGCGCGGGACATGGGGCGGAGCGTGGCGCTGGCGCTGCTCGGGGCCATCACGGGCTCGGACGAGCACATTGGGGAGGGCGTGGGCAAGCTGGCGGGCGCCGCGCTGTTCAACGCGGCGCTGACGTGGCTGACCGACGGGGCCTACGCGCTGGCGGAGGCGGCGCTGCCGCGGCTGGCGGAGGTGGTAGCCGAGGCGGCGGCGCATATCGGGACGCTGGTGGCCGCGCTGGAGCAGGCACTGCCCGCGCTGGTGCGTTCGCTGGCCCACCTTGGCGGCGCGGCGACGAGCGCGCTGGGCCGTCAGCTTGGGGCCATCGTCCGGACGCTGGCCGACCTGCTGGAGCGGCTGCTCGGCCTGGCCACGCGCGCCGATAAGGACGGGGCCGGGGAGGGCGCGGCCGGCGACGGGGCGCGCGGAGCGCGGGGCGGGCACGACACGCGCGACCACGGTCCGCGGACGAGCCTGCAGCGACGGCTCGACGAGGCCATGGCCACTGCGCTGCTTGTGCTTTCCCCTCTAGACGGGCGACGCATGAGCGGGTCTGTGCTTACAACTATGCTATGGCCTATCCGGATCCAGTTTGGTCTCCAAGAGCTAAAGCCAGTACGAGCAGGAAAGGTTTGGGGCATTTATGGACGTGTCAATCCTGAGCAGGAAGAGAAAACGGGGGTCCTCATTGGCTCTGATCCTGATCGGGCAAATAAAGGCGTTTCCGATATTGAGCAGGCCGTTGAGCATTGGTCAGAGCATTTTAGGCGAATATCGACTCCCAACAACAACGCTGACGACGCCTACGAAATCTCGCATACCGGACCTACAAACATTGAGGTAGTAGTTGGCGATACGAAAATTATGGTCGACGGCATTCGTGCAAGCGATGGTTATCTGCTGGATGCGAAGCATGTAAGTAATATCGATCGAAGCCCATTCATAAAAGATTCGAAGATGCCAGACTTCATCCGTCAAAAGATAGTTCACAAATTGGAAGGCGAGTTCCAGAGATACGGCGAAGTCATCAACAATCCTAGCACTCCGGTCGTCGGGTTGGAGGTCATAACGAACGAAGCTAGAGCGACACCGTTCTTCCAAGATTTGCTTGACAAGTACGACGTGCCCGGACATATCGTTGTGAAACAGTAGTATAATATGACAATGAGCCGTGCTGTAACTTGTCAGAGGGGGCTAGACAGGAGGCGATCATGGGCGACTATCTAATCTCACCGCCTGAGCAAACAGATCTGCACATCGATCCGGCTCACCTTGCCGACACATTGCGGATGCGCTGGTCAGATGCAGAGGTTCGGTCCCCGAGTGCTCAAGACACTAGTCGCTCCCTGGAATGGGAACTGCAAATCAACGGGCGCGTGCTGATGGGCGCCCTAGCACGAGCCGGAGATGCAGTATATCTAGACGGCGACGTACGCGATTGTGCGGTTTTCGCCCAATGGTTTCGAACTCAGGTACCGTCTCGATATAACTTGGTTTTCTATGACGAGGCATACACAGCGGACATCGCGTTGCATGATACGACCTCCGAGGAAAGTATCGCTGAGCCGTTCTTGCAGCAATGAGTCCAAATCTCTCGCCTTTTTGAGCAAGGCAAACGGTGATGGGTAGTTTGTGGGGCAACGCCTTGACAATGAGGCAACACAAGGCAATTTAGCGAATGGCATGTGGCCACGCGACCGACTCATGGAGTGAGAAACCACAGCACAGCACAGCAGAGATAAACTGGGACGACAGCGCGCGCGGTTCCGCGCTCTCAGGACGTATCCAGGCCAAGCGCGGGGGCGGGCAGCCGCTGGAGGCCACCGTCCGCCGGGGCATGGAAGGCGTCTTCGGGGTGGACTTCTCTCCGATGCGCATCCACGCCGACCCCGAGGCGGACGCGCTCAACCAGGGCGTGGCCGCCATCGCCTTCACCATGGGCTCCGACATCTTCTTCCGCGCCGGGTTCTACCAGCCGCAGACCCCAGCGGGGCAGCACCTCCTCGCGCACGAGCTGACGCACGTGGTGCAGCAGCGCACGGGCTCCCTGGGCACGAGCGGGGGTGGCAACGCGGGCGGGACGATGACGGTGGGCGCGGCGGACGACCGGCACGAGCAGGAGGCCGAGCAGACCGCCCAGACGACGCAGCAGGTGGCGTGGCAACCAGTGTGCTGAGCCAGCAGCTTGGGGTCATCGCCCGGACGCTGGCCGACCTGCTGGAGCGGCTACTGAGCGCGCCCGCGCGCCAGCATGATGATCACGACTCATGATAGGTGTGACGAGTGCGCGGTCGATGGGTGTAGGCCCTCGTCCGGTAGCGACTCGGCGAGGGGTGGGGCGTCGCGGATGTGCCGGTTCAGGGTGACGGCGATGGCGAGGGCGAACACGATCACGGCGCCGACCAGGATCGTGATCCGCGGGCCGACCGATTGCAGCGCCACACCCGCCAGCGCGGCTCCCGCCACCGACGCAACCGACGGCAAGAGGTCCCAGAGCGTGGTCACCCGTCCCCGCAAGCCGTCGGGAATCAGCGGAAGGCAGTAGCTGACGTAGGCCACGTTCTTGATGGGGTTCAGGACGTAGATGGCCGCCGTGATCGCGCCCAGCGCCAGGGCGTTGGGCGCAACGGCATAGAGCGGCCACAGCAGGGCCAGCGCCCAGCGCGCCCCGATGAGGGTCTGCCCGAAGCTGAGACGCCTCTGAACCTGTCCTCCCACCAATGAACCCAGGATGCCGCCGACCGCCGCGACCGAGAAAACCGTCCCGATCGTCGCCGCGGTGGCATGGTACCGCTGCGCCAGCACGATCACCACCAGACCAAGACCCGATATGACCAGGGTATCGGCTGCCTCCAGCAGCGACACGGCGCGGATGATCGGCTGGCGCCACAACCACGTCAGCCCCTCCCGCATCTCGGCCACGAGGTGGAGCGGCCGCTCCCGCTTGTCCTGGCGCAGATCGGCCTTAATCAGGAGCAGGGAGAGCACCGAGACCAAGTAGGACAGCGCGTCCGCGAGGAACGGCAGCACCCGTGTGACCTGGTACAAGACGCCGCCCACGGCCGGCCCCACCAGTCCGGCCGCGTAGTAGGCGCCTTCGTCCCGCGCGGAGGCGGCGGCCAGCTGCGGGCGCGGGACCAGGCGCGGCAGGGCGGAGATATTGGCGGTATTGTAGAAGAGCAGCAGCGTGCCCTCGACCGTCGTCGCTGCGTAGAGCTGCGCCACGGAGAGGTGTCCCGTCCACCAGGCGAGGGGAATGCTGCCGAGGGTGAGAGCGCGCGCGCTGTCGCACAACAGCATCACCCTTTTGCGGTCCCAGCGGTCGACGAGCGCGCCAGCGGGGAGGCTGAGCAGCACGTAGGGGACGGCCCGCAAGGCGCCGCCGAGCCCGGCCAGCGCCGGCGAGCCCGTCAGGGTCAGGATCAGCAGCGGGAAGGCAAGGCCCGACATGCTGGTCCCCAGGGCGGAGACCGTGCGCCCGCCCCAGAACAGCGTGTAGTCGCGGTTGCGCCACAGCGAGGACGCCCGCCCGTGAGACTCAGCCCCCATAGCGTCCACCGGTCACCCTCGTCCTGCCTCACTCATCCCTGGTATCGCCCTCTCACTCTATCACTCTCGTCCCACCTCACTCGTCACTAACCACCCGGAGGCCAACCCTCAAACGCGCGGACCTACTCTTGCGGCAAGGAAAGAATGCAAGGCGCAGCCGCGGCGAGTGAGCGTCGGTGAGGGCCTGTGGTATGGGCCTATAACAAGGTGGTGATGATCCCTGTATCATAGGACGTACGCTACACCGATCATGTTATCACTGAAGAACAGTCGAGCAACATCGTCATGAGATCGGGCGGACGGTAGCGCACTGTCACCGGGGTGTTAAAAAGGTGTCATATAGTCTATGAACAACCAACACAAAGTCGAAGCGGGATACGACTACATGGCCGAGGGGTACCTAGCCAGCAAGGATACGCACGACCCGGTGACGCTCGCGGCGTTGGAGGACTTGGCGCGCGGTCTGCCGGACGGCGGGACGGCGCTGGGCCTGGGCTGCGGCGCGGGCGTCCCCGTGACCCAATGGCTGGCGCGACGCTACGTCGTGACGGGGGTGGATGTGTCCGCGCGACAGCTGGAGCTTGCCCGCCAACACGCGCCGGGAGCCACGCTGATCAAAGGGTCCATGACCGAGGTCCACTTCGCCCCCGAGACCTTCGATGCGGTCGTGGCCTTCTACTCCATCATCCACGTGCCTCGCGCGGAGCACCCGGCGCTGCTGCGCCGTATCCACGGCTGGCTCAAGCCCTGCGGCGTGTTCCTCGCGACCTGGGCGGTCAGCGCGTGGGAGGGCGAAGCGGACAATTGGGAAGGCTGGGGCGCGCCGATGTGGTGGAGCCACCACGACGCGGAGACAAACCTCGCGATGCTCCGCGAGGCCGGATTCCGCATCGTATCCGCGGACATAAGGACGGGCGGTGATGAGACGTGGCTATGGATCCTGGCCCGCACGTGACGAGCGGGCAGCGGCCAGCAGGCAGCGGCCAGCAGGCAGCGGGCAGTGAGGAGTAGGGGCGTATCGCATACGCCCTGGCAGTGACCGGTGAGAAAGGAGGCGCGATTGACCTTGGAGCCGCGACAAGAGACGACGATCCGGCGCGCCCGTCCCGAAGACGCCGCGACCTTGAGCGCGCTTGCCTTCCGTTCCAAAGCCTACTGGGGCTACGATGCGGCGTTCATGGAAGCATGTCGCGACGACCTCACGCTGGACGCGTCCGACCTGGCCGCATCTGTCGCCTATGTGGTAGAGGAGCGAGGCCTGATTCTCGGCTTCTACAGGCTCCACGGTCACGACGGCGATGAGGTGACGCTCACGGACCTGTTCATGGCGCCAGAGGCGATAGGACATGGCCACGGCCGTCGCCTATGGCTGCACGCCGTGCGGACGGCCACGAGCCTCGGCTTTCGCGCGATGGTGCTGCAAAGTGAGCCGTATGCCGAGGGATTCTATCGCGCCATGGGAGCCGTGCGCATCGGGGAATCGCCCTCCACGGTCTTCCCGGATCGCGTGCTGCCCCTGATGCGCGTCTCCTTAATGGATAGGGTTCATAAAGGGGAATCCGTTTGAGCGACGATGTTGATGCAAACGCGCCACCGCCAACGTTGTCCGCGCATGCCCGCGTGAATCGGGAGTTGTGGGAGGCAAACAGCGACTACTACGAGCAGCAGCACGCCGCGACGCTCTCCGATCACGAGGCCATGGCCTGGGGGTTCTGGCGTATCCCGGAGGCGGAGTTGCACGTCTTCAGCGAGGACATCGCGGAGGTCAAGGGCAAGGATGTGCTGGAATTGGGTTGCGGCGCGGCGCGCTGGTCGATCGCCCTGGCGCGTCAGGGCGCGCGCGCCGTCGGACTCGACCTTTCCCCGCGCCAGTTGGCCCACGCGCGCCGCTTGATGGAGGAGGCGGACATTGACTTTCCCTTGATTGAGGCCAGCGCCGAAGACGTGCCGTTGCCGGACGCCGCGTTCGACATCGTCTTCTGCGACTGGGGGGCCATGACCTTCTGCGATCCTCATCGCACGGTCCCGGAGGCGGCGCGGCTACTGCGGCCGGCCGGACTGTTCGCTTTTTCGGGCGGGTCGCCGATCGAGACCCTGTGCCAGAACACGAGCGAGGACTACCTCGACAACATCCTCGTCAACGACTACTTCGGGCTGACGCGCCTGGAGTGGGCCGACGAGGTTGATTTCCAGCTGCCCTACGGCGAGTGGCTGCGGCTCTTCCGGCGCAACGGCTTCATCGTGGAAGACTTGATCGAGACGCGACCGCCCGCTGGCGCCACGAGCACCTACCGCAGCGAGGCTGAAACGGAGTGGGCTCGGCGCTGGCCGATGGAGAACATATGGCGGCTATGCAAGGAGTAACCCTCACCCCCAACCCCTCTCCCGTGCGCGGGAGAGAGGAGCAGCTAGGATACTCGGGCTTGCGTCACCCGCGTGCCGTACCAGCGGGCCAGCCGCGGGGTGAGCACGCCGGTCGCGACCAACAGGACGACCGGGACCCACAGTTTGATGGCATCTGCCGGACCGGCCAGGGCCGCCACATCGCAGAGCCCGAAGCACGCGGCCCACAACAGCGAGACGAAGCGGTTGCCCTCGACGAACCCCGTCGTGTTCCACAGTTCCGGCGCCACGGAACGCCGGGCAAACTGTATCGTCCAGGACCCGCCGCGCACCTGAGCATAGGCTACCTGCGCGAAGAGCAAGGTGTAGATCAGCACGTCCAGGTGGTCGAGCAGCACCGTATTGTGGAAGCCAAAGTAGAGCACCGCGTTGCCCACGCCGAAGACGAGCGACATCAGGTCGAGGCCGGTGATACCCTGCCCCTTATGTAGGTGGTACGCAATCACGACCGCCGTGCTGACGACGCCGACCATGATGCCCAGCGTCCACAGCCGGAAGAGCAGGATGGGGATGGACAGCGCGACCGGGATCAAGCCGGTGAAGCTCAGCAGCGCGCTCCGCTGCTTCTGACCCGTGTGTTCCACGTTCGCCTGTGCCCGCGATGCCATGGGCGTTGGAGCCATCGCCTCGTCCCCCTTTCTATTAACTGCTCGGAAGACATCTCGTTCTTCCAACGGGGATAGTATCACGAGTCAGGGTATGAAGTCTAAGGGTATGAAGTCTAATAGATAGGACAGGTGGACCGAGTACAATGGATACTATGACGGTCCATGGTCGATGAACGACATACGAATGACGCACGGAGGACGGCACGATGACCACCGAGGTGAGCCTTGAACGGATATATACCATCGAGGAGTTCATGAGTCTTCCCGATGATGGACACGGCTACGAATTGGTGCGCGGGAGGTTGCAGCGCATGTCGCCGACGGGCGGAGAACACGGGCAGATCACGTCCGCACTGACCATTTATCTGGGGTCATACGTGTGGGAGCACGACTTGGGCGACGTGTTCGCGGCGGAGACCGCCTTTGTCCTCAATCCCGTGACCCGCGACGTACGCGGCCCTGATGTCGGCTTCGTCGCGCGGGCGCGCCTCGACGAGGTGAGCGCGCGCGCCGTCCCGTTCCCGCCCGATCTTGCCATCGAGGTGATCTCGCCCAGCGACATCTTGCGCGAGGTCAGGATCAAAGTAGCCGACTACCAGCAGGCGGGCGTGCCGCTTGTCTGGGTGGTCAACCCCCGCCGCCAGACGGTTGCGGTCTATCACCCGACCGACGCGGAGCCCACGACGCTCGGCTTGGACGACACCCTTAGTGGCGAGGACGTTGTCCCCGGCTTCACACTTGCCGTCCGCGCGGTGTTCGCGCGACGCCGAACCACGCCGAATGGTTAGCAGCGCGAACGAGACTGTGCTGAAGGAGGCCATCGACGCATGTTAAAGATCGGAACGGTCGTCCTGGGCGTCGCCGATGTGCGGCGCGCCGCGGACTTCTGGACGCAGGCCCTGCACTATGTCCCGCGCGAGGGTACGGTTGAGGACGACCCGACCTGGACGGTGCTGGTACCCGCCGACGGCCCTGGCGCCCCCCTGGCGCTCGGTCTGAGCGAGACGCCCGTGCAGGAGCATCCGCGCGTCCACCTTGACCTGTACGCGGGCGATGCCGCCGATCAAGCGGCCGAGGTCGAGCGGCTCGTGGCCCTGGGCGCCGAGCGCGTCGACTGGGACCTCTACCCCGACAACGCCGACTTCGTGGTCCTCGCCGACCCCGAGGGCAACCGCTTCTGCGTTATCGACACCGGCCACCACTAAAGGCGCCCCTCGCACGACCTCTACCACACCTTAAACAGGCGCTCGACCCTGGCCGCATCAATCTCAATCGACGACGAGGCGCTATCGATCAGTCATGTTCACTATCGCCGTGCCAGAGGCGCTGCATCTCGGGGCTCGTCGCCAGCAATTCGTCGAGCGTGCCGGCGGCCTCGACGCGGCCATCCTTGAGCACGATAATACCATCCGCGCGGCGCAGGGCGGCGCGACGATGTGACACGGCCAGCACCGTCGTCCCGTCGCGTCGCGCGGCCAGCCGCTGCCACAGCGCCGCCTCCGTCTCGACGTCGAGCGCGCTGGAGAGGTCGTCCACGACCACTAACTCTGCCTGCCGCACGAACATGCGCGCTGCGGCGGCGCGCTGCACCTGACCGCCCGAGAGGCGCATCCCGCGCGGCCCCACCGGCGTCTCCAGCCCGGCGTCCATCCCCGCCACGTCGTCCTCCAGCACGGCGGCGTGGAGCGCCATGGTGAGCGCGGCGTCCCCGGCCTCCAGACCCAGCAGGATGTTGGCGCGCAGGGTGTCGCTGAACAGGCGCGGCGCCTGCGGCGTATAGGCGGCATGGGGCGGGACGAAGAACGCGGCGGGATCGGCCACAGACTCGCCATTCCAGCGCACCTCGCCGCCGTCGCGCGGCAGCAGGCCCAGCAGCACGCGCAGCAACGTTGTCTTGCCTGCCCCGATGCGCCCGGTCACCACGGTGAACGAGCCCCCCTTCAGGCACAGGTCGATGCCCTCGATGCCGCGGCCCGACTCCAGATAACGGTAGCTCAGGCTCACGGCCTCGAGCAGGCGCAAGGGTGCAGGTTTTGTCTCCCCTCTCCCGCGCACAGGGAGAGGGGACGGGGATGAGGGCTCCTGGGGTAAGGGTCTCAGGTACAGCGGGACGGACTCCACCAACGCCGCGGTCGGCGCGCCCACGAGCAGCGTCGCCATGCGCCAGAACGCGACGCGCGTGCCGCGGTAGTGCGCCAGCATCTGGCCGACCAGTTGCGTGAAATCGGTCACGAAGGAGAGGTAGGAGACAAACAGGGCGAAGTCGCCCACCGTGAACGTGCCCGCGCGCAAGGGGCCGGCCGCCAGCAGCAGGGTCAGCCCCGTGCCCACGCCGACGATGTTGCCGTAGACGGCGTCCAGCGCCTGGGTCAGCACGCGGTCGTGCAGCACCGCCGCGCGGCGCTCCCCGTTGATCCGCCGGAAGTGCGCGATGACGCGCTCCTCCGCCCCGGCGACCTGCACGGCCTGCACCCCCTCGAACATCTCGCCGATGGAGCCGGCCACGCGGCCGGTGGCGTGGCTGCTGGCGGCACGGTAGCGCTCGATGCGCGCGCCCATGCGCTGGGCCACGGCAACTACGCCGGCCAGCGGGACGAAGACGGACAGTGTGATCGGCACGCTGATGCGCAGCAGGATGACCACGGCCACGAGGGAGAACAGGGCCTGGCCGAACGTATCGAGCGTCCACGAGACGGCGTCTTCGGCCGCCTCGGCGTCGTCTCGGAAGCGGCTGATGGCCTCGCCGACGGAGTAGGGGAGGGCGCGAGCGCCCGGACGCATCAGTACGCGCGCCAGCAAGTTATGGCGCAGCAACGTGACCATGGTGAAGCGGTGCACGACGTCAGCGACGGCGCCGCCCAGGATCAGTACGATACGCCCCGCCGTGACCACCAGCAGCAGCGCGATGATCGTCGGCACGGTGAGCCCGGCGTGAGCATGGCCGGTCAGCGCGTCGAAAAAGGCTTGCGCGATCAGGCCCGGCAGCAGCGGCGCGAGGTGGATCAGCGTCCACAGCGTCCCATTGACGAGGTAGAGCCAGGGGCGGTAGCGCATCATGGCCCATAGGTAGCGCCAGGTCGGCATCATCGGAGGGGGCATGACGGTTCCGCCACTACTCCCCTCTCCCGCGGTCGGGAGAGGGGTGGGGGGTGAGGGTCGCCCGCAGCAGCCGCGCGACATGCGAGGCGGGATCGGCGGCCAGGGTCTCGCGCGCGTCGTGCTCGACGATGCGGCCCGCGTCCAGGACCATGATGCGGTCGGCGCGCTCCACCGTGGCCAGACGGTGGGCCACGATGATAGCGGTACGCCCGGCGAGTAACCGCTCCGTGGCGCGCTGAAGCAGGCGCTCCGTAGCAGGATCGAGGCGCGAAGAGGCTTCGTCGAGGATCACCACGTCGGGGTCCTTCAGGAAGACGCGCGCGAAGGCCAGTAGCTGCGCCTCCCCGGCCGAGAGCCCGCCGGATTCCGCTCCTAACTCATCGTCCAGCCCGCGCGGCAGCCTGCGGTACCACTCGCCCAGGCCGACCTCGTCCAGGGCCCGCACGACGCACTCATCGGATACCGTGGGATCGAACATGGTCACGTTGTCGCGCACGCTGGCCGCGAACAGCTGCACCTCCTGCGTGACCATGCCCACGCGCTGGCGCACCTCGGTCAGGCGCGCGTCGCGCAGATCCACGCCGCCCAGCCGCACCACGCCGCCCGTCGGATCGTACAGACGCAACGCCAGGCGCGCCAGCGTGCTCTTGCCGCTGCCGGTGCGGCCCAGCAGGCCAAGCACGCGGCCGGGCGCCAACTGGAACGAAATACCGTGCAGGACGGGCTGATCGCCGCTGTCGTAGGCGAAGCGAACACCGTCGAACGCGACCGCCAGCGACCCAGAGGGCAGCGCGACGGCGTTATCCGCGGTCTCGCCGTCATCCCCGTTGCCGCTCAGCCGGCTGCGCGTGCCGAGCAACTCCTGGATACGGCCAAGACTGGCTCCGGCCTGCTGCAGGTCTTGCAACTGCGTGCGCAGCCCGTCGGTGGGCCGGTGCAGCAGCTCGGTGTAGCCGAAGATGAGGTAGACTGTGCCCAAAGTAATGGCGCGGCTATGGAACAGGGAGGCGCCGAGGGCGAAGGCCACGGCCGTGCCGACGCCGAACAGGGCCAGGGTGGTCATCCATGAGGTGTAGCCGAGCACACCGGCCTTCCGCCCGACGCGCAGCCAGTCCCGCGTCAGTGCGGTGAAGCGGCCCATCACGTAGCCGGTGGCGCCGCTGGAGCGGATGTCCTCGGTAGCGGCCAGCGCCTCGCCCAGGAAGCCGAAGAACGCGGCGCTGACCGTCCGCACCCGCGCGTAGTAGGGCAAGGCCACGGCGCGCACGCGCACCATCGCGATTAGGGCCACCGCGGCGAAGAGCGTCATGGCCGCGCCCACGCGCGCGTCGACGCCAAAGAGCAGCACCAGAATGCCGGCCAGCAGCAGCAGGTTGCCGACGACCGACACGGCGAAGCGGGCGAAGAAATTGGCCAGCAGGGTAACATCGCCGTCGACGCGCTCGATCAGTTCGCCGGGCGTGCGCCGATGGTGGAACGAGAGGTCCAGCCGCAGCAGGTGCAGGGCAAGGTCGCCGCGCAAGCCGTTGGTGGCGCTCCAGGCCACGTTCTCGGCCACGTAGGTCTCGACCACCGACAACGCGCCCGTCACCAGCGCCACGCCGATGTACAGCAGCGCGGCATCGACCAGCACGGTGATGTCCGATGCGGCCTGCGCGGCGTCGATCGCGCCGCGCAAGATCAGCGGGTTGGCCAGATCCAGCGCGATGCTGCCGACGATGAGCAGGGCCAGCAGGGCGACCCGCCGCCACTGCGGCCGCAGGTACGTCGCCAGCAAAGCCCTATACTGTCGAAACGAGAGATTCACCCCTACATGATGTCAGATGGCGGCGGCATAGGTGAAACCGCAATGCTGGTCGCGAGTTGCATAAAATCTCTTTGGCGAGTATGGTCGATGTACCGGTAACGATCATCACACCTAGGGAGACGCCATTTTATCGATCAAAGTGACATATGGGCCTCTTACTGGGTAACATCGGCGCGCGCTCATGCAACTACAGAGGAAGAGGATAAAAGCGGGAGAGGCGGGGGCCATGCTGACGGACAACGACGACGCCTTGGTGCGGTCCGCGCGGGACGGTGATATGGATGCGTTCGCCCTGTTGCTCATCCGTCATCGCCCCGTGCTTCTGACCCTGTGTCGGCGGACACTCGGTGACCTCACGTTGGCTGAGGACGCCGCGCAGGAGGCCAGCCTCCAGGCGCTCCTCAATCTCGACCGCCTGCATCGAGGGGAACGATTCGGCTCGCGGCTCGCCGGGATCGGGCTCAACGTCTGCCGTATGTGGCTGCGCGCCCGCGCTCGCGACTGTTGGTCGTGGGACGCATTAAGCAAAACATTCGAGCAGCATGAGCACACCGACGCGAAGGCGACGGAGATGGCCACACGCGTCCTCCATCTCGCCCCCGATACTGGGTGGCACGGCGACCCCGAGGCACAGGCTACGATCGCCGACCTCTCCGCGTGCGTCCGCCGAGCTGTCGCTGCCTTACCGCGCGGGCAGCGGACGGCGGTGCGCCTGTTCTACCTCTCGGGGCTCTCGTACAAGGAGACAGCGGCCGCGCTCGGGATCGAGGAAGGAGCGGTCAGAACGCGGCTGCACAAGGCACGGGGGACGCTGCGCGAGCATCTGCGTGTAGTAGGGGAAGAGGAGAACATGGCGATGGCGCGGAGCAAAGACGAGACAGCCGGGGAGGGGGGGCAAGCGAGAGAGCGGATCTGCTCGTTCTGCGGTAAGAAGAACACGGAGGTACAACGCATGATCGGAGGACCGCTGCCGATCAGGGCTATCATCTGCAACGAATGCGTCGCTCTGTGCAATCAGATTTTCGCGGAGGAAGAGGCGAAGGCATCAGCCCGATGACACGGATAGCCGACGCCGCGCATGACACTGTGCCTACGGATTCGCCCCGCCTCGTGTGGCGCAACGTGGACTTTCTGCTCCTCTGGAGCGGTCAGGCCATCTCAACGTTGGGCAGCAGTGTGTCTCGCCTGGCCCTGCCACTGCTCGTCTTAGCCCTCACGCAGTCGCCCACGCAAGCGGGTCTGATCGCCGCCCTGCAATCAGTGCCGTATCTGGTCTTCAGCCTGCCCGCTGGCGCCCTCATCGACCGCTGGGATCGCAAGCGAGTCATGATCCGCTGCGATGTGGCCCGTTGCCTGGCCTATGGATCGGTCCCCCTGGCCTACGCGACCGCGCACCTTTCCCTGGCGCAGCTCTACGCGGTTGCCCTGGTGGGGGGAACGGCCTACGTCTTCTTCAACATCGCGGAGGTGGCCGCGCTGACCCGCGTGGTCCCGGCGGAGCACCTATCGCACGCGACCGCGCTCAACGAGAGCGCGACATCGGCAAGCAGCCTCATCGGTCCGGGGGTGGCAGGGCTTATCATTAGCCTTGGGCGCACCACCCTGTCCGGCGCGGCGGTCGCCTACCTGGTGGACAGCCTTTCATATCTCATCTCGATCCTCTCCCTCGGGTTCATCCACACACCGTTCCAGGCCGAGCGCGCGCCGACGGCCAGACGGTCGTTGCGCGCGGAGATCGCTGAGGGCCTGCGTTTCCTCTGGGCGCGGCGCCCCCTGCGTGCTCTGGCCCTGCTGACGATGGGTCTGAACCTCTTCTTCGGCCCACTCCCCCTGGCCGTCATCGTCCTGGCGCGCACTACCCTCCACGCCGACGCGCGGACCCTCGGACTGATCTTCGGCGCCGCCAGCGCCGACGGCCTGCTTGGCTCCCTCAGCGCGTCATGGGTCAAGGCGCGGCTGCGCGTTGGTCAGGCCATCATCGGTGCGGTCGCGGGTATTGCCGTGGCGACACCGCTGGTCGCGGTGGCGCCCTCCGTGCCTGTGGTGCTCGCGGGCTTCGCCCTCGTCGGCGCCATGCTCCCGATCTACAACGTCGTGTCCATCTCGTATCGCCTGCGCCTCGTCCCCGACCCGTTGCAGGGGCGCGTCAACAGCGTCTTTCGCCTGCTAGCGCTCGGCAGTGTCCCGCTGGGCACTGCCGCAGGCGGGTTCTTCTTGGAGGAGATCGGGCCACGCGTCGAATTATGGCTAATCGCGGCGGGCTTCGCCCTCTGCGCCGTTGCTGTAACATTCACCGCAGTACGACGGGCATAGGGGAGGGTAACAATGGGGAAGACACGGGGACTGGGGAGGGACGCGGGCCGGGCGCGGGAATTGCTGGAACGCCTTTGCCGCCAGCCGAGTGTGGCGGCGCAAGGTTTTGGCATCGACGAGATGGCCAACCTGACCGAAACGCTGCTGCGCGAGGCTGGCTTTGCGACACGTCAGCTCACGGTCGCGGGCGCGCCGCCGATTGTCTACGGCGAGCAGCGTGGGCGTAGCCCCTTCACGCTGCTGCTCTACAACCACTACGACGTGCAACCGGCTGAGCCGCTCAATCAATGGGACTCGCCCCCCTTCGAGCCAGCCGTGCGCGGCGGCAAGTTCTACGCCCGTGGCGCGGCCGACGACAAGGGCGAGATCGCTGTGCGCCTCGCCGCTATCCACGCCTTACGCGAGGAGGATGGCACGCTCCCGGTCACGGTCAAGTGGATCGTCGAGGGTGAGGAGGAGGTCGGTAGCGCGCACTTCGGCGCGATCATCGCGCCGCATGTCGACCTGCTGCGCGCCGACGGCTGCCTGTGGGAAGGCGGCCCGACCTCACAACCATCGCTGTGCCTGGGCTGGAAGGGTATGCTCTACGTCGAGCTCGACGTGCGGGCGCTGACCAGGGATGCCCACTCGATGGAAGCCACCATCCTCCCCAGCGCGGCGTGGCGGCTGGTGCGGGCGCTCGGCACGCTGCGCGATCCTGACGGGCGCGTGCGCATCCCCGGCTTCTACGACGCGGTTCGCGCGCCGACGCAGGCGGAGCAGGAGGCCCTGGCCGCGCTCCCCAACAGAGAAGCGAAGACCCGTGAGGCCTATGGCATCGAGCGCTTCGTCGACGACCTGACCGGATCGGCGCTGCGGGAGCGCGACGCCTTCGGACCGACCTGCAATATCGCGGGTATCGCCTGCGGCTACGTCGGCGAGGGGGCCAAGACGGTGCTGCCAGCCCGCGCCACGGCCAAGCTGGATGTCCGCCTCGTGCCCGAGCAGGATCCCCAGGCGATAGCGGCGGCGCTCCGCGCCTATCTCGACGACGACGGGTACGAGGACGTGCGGATGACGGTGTTGTGGGATGCTTCGCCCGTCATGACGCCCCTCAACGACCCATTCGTGCAATGCGTCACCGCCATCATGCGCGCGTACGATCCCGACCATCCGCCGGTGATTCAACCGCTCCTGGGCGGCACGTATGGGGCTTTGGGGCCGTTCCGCGACCATGTGGGCGTGCCGTGGCTCTGCACGTCGGGTAATGTGAGCTACAATGGCTGCAACGGGCATGCGCCCAACGAGAACATTCGGTTAGAGGATCTGCCTCGCGCCATTAACTTCACTACGTATCTACTACGGGCGCTCGGGGAGGCTTAACCCGATTCTCCGCTACGACTCGCGGCCCGTCGGCGTCGGACGACGTCGCGTACCCTTCAACGCGAACATGGTGGTACGGGTGACGCGACGGAGCGGCATGCCGCACGCGGACTGGTTGGCGAGCGGCAGGCATTGAGTGCGCATTGATGCGATACAAGGTCAAGCAATACTCGCAGCGTCCACGCGCTCGCTCAACGACCACCTGACGCAATGATGACGCGATGTAGGCCACCTACGCCCCAAGTTGTAGCTCGAGTTGATCCTGGACCATGTGCCCGCGTGGTCCCAATTGATGGGAAGACTATCCGCAAAGGAAGACGTTAGTGGCCGGCTGGTCGGGCGCGAGCAGGGCGAACCTCTTTTCTCACGAGTGGTCGTTTGCTTAGTTTGCCCGTCCCCCCCTCCAATGGCCAAAGTCTAGCTCAGTCGGGAGGGTGATGAGCGTAGAGCCGCCCAGCACTCCGTGCTCCTGTAACCGTTGAGTTAGCCATGTGCAAAACGTCATTGTCATGATCATAGGCAGTTTGCTACCTTCCGGTCTCGAATGGTCAGAGTAGTCGGTGTATCCTGTTACTTCCTCCCACAATTCCTGCGTCACCGATGTGCGACTCATCCAGAAACCATTCGTCAGCGTGACTCTATGCTGTGGCCTTTCATTATCGTTGGCCCATGGATCACCATGTGGGCTCCCCATTAAGCAATGTACCGTGTGGACGCCATATCATCTCAATCTGAATATGATTGGCCAGCGGTAGAGAGGCGCTTTGACCAGCGCGCGGTAATCCCAGCACGTCATCCAACCCCACCATCATGTCTTATCTCTTCCTTGGACAAGGTTCAACCGGACTTGACAGTCTTGAATCGGCGATAGGTGCGAAATGGCCCGCTGTAGGCGTGAAATGGCCGCTGCCGCTTTGTTTTCGACTGTTCAGACTGTCAAGCAGAACAGGCTCCAAATGAACCATGTCTTAGCGGTGTCTTTGCCGACTGCACAGCATGGAAGACCATTACATCGAGGATATAGGTAAATATGTCCCTCAACCGACCGCAGTCGGCCCATGGCTGACTGGCCCCCCGACCCCTAGCCGCGGGGTCGCCGGTCCAGCGCGGCCGTTTGCCATGCGACCGCAGTCGCAGGCCGGTTGTTTGCGGCTTGGCCTTGCGTCAGATCGCGCGAGGATGTACTGAGAGCCAGGCGATCACATTGTCGGCGTTCTTGTCCGAGAGAAACACCGCATAAGAGACCGCCGTGATGCAACCGTCGTCGATCACGAGCGTCAGACGCTTGATGAGGGTCATGCCGTCGACCTCGAAGGTGGGCAGGCGCAAGGCGCACGAAGGCCAGGTCCGCGTCACCGAGCAAAGCGAAAGGCAGGTGCAGGTTGTCGGGCAATCTCAGAAAGTTGGCCATGCTAGACATGGTATCATCTGTCGCACCTCATTGGCGTACACGAGTTGATTGCTGCCCGTTGGTCCCAGCTGTGGTAGCATAGTGCCGGCGATTGCGCGGACCAGGGAGGCCTGCCAAGCCTCGATTATTGGTAGGCGCGCGGAAGTCCTGGAGCGCGGGCATCCCTCCCGCTGGGTCCGGGCGGGAGGGATGCCCGCGCTCCCAGTCGTCCCAGACCTTCCGCGCACTAACGATTATTCATGGCTAAGCATGTGCTCAGAAGTTTGGCACGGTCTGTTAGGCGTGATTCAGGCGCGAAAAACATGCCGAACTTATGGTCAGGTGCTTAGTATTACAACGTGACGTTGACCTGCTGACCCAAGTCGCATGGCAAACAACGACGACTAAAGTCGTGACGGCGCCGTGCGGTGAGACACTTTAGTGTCCGTGGTGTGCCATGCGACTTGGGTCAGCAGGCTGGTCTTAACGTTGTAGTATTAGTGTGTTGCGTGAATGATGCGGGCCAGAAAGATGGTGACGAGCAATGACTATAGAGACGGCCACGGACACGATCTCGGACATAGACCCACAAGCGGGGTCATTAGGTCCGGGCGCGCTGATGGGCACGGGCCTGCCGCGCCAGGGCTTCCGCGCCTATGTGAAGGAGCGCCGCGCCGGCGCCGGCACGGCCACCGGCGGCGATGGCCCCGCCCCGTACGCCCATCCGACCGACTCGGCCATCCTGCGCACGCTCAGCGCCACCGGCTGGCGCTTCTACCTCGACGACCTGATCAACGCCTACCAGCGCGTCTTCCAGGGCCTCTTCCTGCGCGACAGCGTGTGGGCCTCACCGACGCAGTTCCCCGACGCGCATCGCCTGCTCGCGCTGGCGGCGGAGCGGCTCACCATCCCCATCCCACGCCTCTTGCTGGGCTCCTACGCCGGCGACCTGATCGCCTTTACGACGGGCGCCGACCGCGACTGCTATATCTACGCCTCGGCGCTGATGCTGCGCGAGTACACGCCCCCGGAGATGCTGTTCGTGCTGGGCCACGAGTGCGGCCATATCCACAACCACCACGTCACCTACGACACGCTAGCCTTCATGCTCTACTACAACACGATCTTTAAAGTGCTGTGGCGCATCCCCTCGTACACCCTGTTCCTGGCCGCGCGCATCCCCTTGCAAACGTGGTCGCGGCGGGCCGATGTCACGGCCGACCGCGCGGGGCTACTATGCTGCCAGGACATCGAGGTGGCGCGCCGCGCCCTGATCAAGCTGCGCCTGGGCTTCGACAGCTTCGCCAAACAGGTCAACGTGGAAGAATACCTCAAGCAAGAGCGCGAGCTGCGGCGCGAGAGCTTCGCCGTGCGCTGGCAGGAGATGTTCTACACCCACCCCGTGATCACAAAGCGCGTGCGCGCCCTGGAGCTGTTTGCGCGCTCCGAGCTGTACTATGACCTCAGCGGCCTGCCGCGTCCCCAGGACACGCCGCTGCTCGACCGCGAGACGCTGGAGCGCGAGACGTGCGAGATCGTGAAGGTTATTTAGTCGTTAGTCGTTAGTCGTTAGTAGTTAGACTTTGGCTCGTTGGGGGGCTGCGACTAATAACTAATGACTAATGACTACTGGAGGAACGACGTGACGGAAACATTACGGGCAGTGCGCGACGAGGCGGCGCTGCGGCACGACATCATGGCGTTGCGCGGGCTGGCCGTGGCGGCGGGAGCGCGCGACGCCGCCGACGCGCTGGACGACATCGTGCAGCGGTTGGACGCGCAGACCCTCACCGTGCTGGTGCTGGGCGAGTTCAACCGCGGCAAGTCGGCCCTGATCAACAGCCTGCTGGGCGAGCCCTTGCTGCCCATGGGCACGACGCCCACCACGCGCGTGGTGACCGAGGTCCGTCATGGCCCGGCCGAGCGGATCGAATTCCAGTACGACGACGGCGTGAGTCAGCCCATCGACCGCGAGGCCTACCGCCTGCTCGCCGCCGCGATGGCGCGCGACGACGGCCCGGACGATGAGGCGGCGGGAGACGCGAGCGGCGGGCACGGGCAACGGAAGATAGCCGCCACGATCGATGACGGCGACGCGCGCACGCTCCGAACGGGCGCGGATCGCCATCAAGAGGGAGCGACCGTCGCCTCGCGCATGCGGGACGGCGGCGGAGGCGCCGCTGCGCTGACGCTCCAGACGCCCCCGAGCGGTGACGATAACGGCGACGCGGCCGGTATGATGGGCGGCCGCCTGCGTCGCGTGGTGGTGACCCTGCCGGCCGCCGTGCTGGAGCGTCTCACGCTCGTCGACACGCCGGGACTCAACGACCCCGACAACGTGCAGGCGGATCTGGTCTACGACCTGTTGCCCCGGTGCGATGTGGGCCTCTTTGTGCTGGATTCCAGCTTCGCGCTCAGCCTCTCCGAACGCGCCATCATCGGCGACAAGCTGCTGCGCGGCAGCCTTGGTCGGCTGATCTTCGTGCTCAACAAGGCTGACCAGCTCGACGACGCGATCGAGGCGGACGACCCTGCCGTGGCCCCAGGCGCTCTGGCGGACGCGCGCCCGGCCGACGAGCAGGTGTCGCGGCGGGCCATCAGGCTGCTGGAGCCCCTGCTCGGCGGACCGCCCGTGGTGCTGCCCTACTCGGCCCGCGCCGCCCTGCGCGGAGAGCCGCGCGCGGGCAACGACGCCCTGCGCCGTCTGCTGACCGAGGAGCTACCGGCCCAGCGGCGGAGCATCATGCAGGAGAGCGCGCGGGGCAAAGCGGCGGCGGTCGCCACGACGGTCGCGGCGGCGCTGCGCCTGGAGCAAAACCGGCTCGCGGCCACCACGGACGAACTGGCGCGCGAACTGGCCGACCTCGAGGCGCGCGAGGCCGACCGGCGCGGGCAGGTCGCGGCCGCGCTCGACGCCCTGATGGCGCGGCTGGCCGCGGTGCGCGAGGATTACCTGACGGGGCTGCGGGCGCTGGCCAATACCCTTGGCGCAACGCTGCCCGGCGAGGTGCGCGGCGTCGACCCGGCCGACGTGCGCCGCCACCTCCCCTTCTATATCCAGGACACCTTCCGCTGGCATCTGGAGGAAACGCTGCCCGCCCTGCGCGCGGCGGTCGAGGCGGCCTGCGCCGCGGCAGAGGAGGATCTGAGCGGACCGCTGTCCGAGTTGTCGGGCGGATTCGCCGGGCCGGCTCAAGCCGGAGCCTACCCGTTGGGCCGGCGCACCATAGCCGACCTGTGGGACCACGGGCTGGTCCTCCGCATCTTCGCCTCGGCCATAGGGCTGTTCGTCAGCCCCCTACTGACCGCGGCGCTGTTGGTGGGAGGACCGGCCCTGCGCCTGTTTACGCTGCAGGCGCGGTACGTCAAGGAGCGCGAGGAGTTGGTGGCGGAAGCGACGCGCGCGGTCACGTCGACGGCGGACGCGATGGCCGCGAGCATTAGCGACGGCTTCGCCCGCCTCGAGACGGACCTGAAGACCAGTGTCGAGAGGGTCCTGAGCGCACAGGTCGACGAGGCGCGCGCCGCGCTACGCGACGCGCGGACCCGGCGCGAGGCCGGAGCGGATAACATCGCCGAGCGCGTCAGGGCGATCACAACAAGTCTTGCCGAGGTTGCCGACACTCAGGCACGTCTGGCCAGCGACAACCTTGCCGGGGCAGTGGGGAACAACGGTACGCCTGTCGCATCGTCGGCATCATGAACGCGAGGAAGGTTCGTTTGGAATCGCTTAATCGTCGCCGAGGCGCGTACACCGCAACCCGTAAGCTGACCACATCGGTCGTGGTTCGTCACCACTGGGACCGCCGGCATCCCTGCCGGCTTGTGCTCGCCCGGCAGTTCCAGTGGGACCGTAGCCAGCATCGTGACGGCCGTCAACGTGTTTGTGGCCGCGCCATACCGGTTGGAAGCCAGCGGTCCCAGTGGATCCGGCCGTGGTCATCACTCGTCGTCCCACACCTGACCGCAGTCGGCCCATGGCTGACTGGCCCCCCGACCCCTAGCCGCGGGGTCGCCGGTCCAGCGCGGTCGTGTGCCATGCGACCGTCGTCGCAGGCTCCAGGCCCCGTCCCCAAGTAGAAGGACACGAGGTAACATGATGACCGTCTCGAGTACAACAGTGGACACCACCGGGGACGGGCGCGTCCCGATGCAAACCTATGCCGCCTTCGAGGATCTGCGCGCCGCGTTGCTGCGCGTCCTGGGCGAGGTGGCCGAGACCGAGCGGGCGCTGGGGCTCGGCGAGGCCGCGGCGGGCGCCGACGCGCTGGGCCACAAAGTAAGCGAGGGCGTCTTCCGCGTGCTGGTGCTGGGCGAGTTCAAGCGCGGCAAGTCGACCCTGGTCAATGCGCTGCTGGGCGCGCCGATCCTGCCGGCCAACGTCACGCCGACCACGGCGCTGCTGACCGTGGTGCGCTACGGCGAGCCCCCGTCCGCCACACTGCGGTACTACGATAGCGCCCTCGCGCCGCGCCAGGTGACGCTCGACGAACTGCGTGACGTGTTGACGCTCTCCGGCGACGAGCGGGATAACCGCCGGCGGCAAGGCGAGATCCGGCTGGTCGAGGTGGCCTACCCCGCCGCGCTGTGCCGCAACAACGTGGAGCTCGTCGACTCGCCCGGCCTCAACGAGCACGCCACGCGCACCGAGCTGACCAGCAACTATATCGCGCAGTGCGACGCGGCGCTGTTCGTGCTCTCGGCCACCAACTTCGGCTCCGTCACCGAGAGCGCGTTTATCGCCGACCACCTGGCCGGCCGCGGGCTGCGCCACATCTTCTTCGCCGTCAACCAACTCGACCGCGTGCTGTCCGACGCCGACGAGCCCGAGCGCGAGTTGCGCGCCGTGCAAGCCCTGGCGCGGGCGCGCCTCGGTCCCCTCTGCCAGGTCGACGGACGGGACCTCAGCCTGGAGCGCATCCACTTCGTCAGCGCGCGCCCAGCTCTGCGCGCGCGTCAATCCGGCGACACGACCGCCCTGGAGGCCAGCGGGCTGCCCGCCCTGGAGCGGTCGCTGGAAGGGTTCCTGACCCACGACCGAGGCCGCGTGATGCTGGCGCGGCCGGTCAGCATCGTCCGGGACGCCGTCGACGCGGCCTCCCAGGCGGCGGCCTTCCGTCGCCGCGCCCTGGCCATCGATCTGGACGTGCTGGAGGCGCGCGCGCGGCAGGTCGAACCGGAGTTTACCGCGCTGCAAGAGAACAAGGCGCGTATCCTGGCTGCCATCGAGACCGCGCGCGGCCACGCGGCGACGGCGATGGAGCTGTCGTTGCGCTGCAAAGTGGGCGAGTTGGCCGATGGACTGCCCGATGCGGTCGACGATTTCACGATCGACGCCGCCTGGGGGCCGGGCGCGATCCGCACCGAGTTGGTGGCGCAGACCAACGCCTACATCGAGCGCGAACTTAACCGCTGGGCCGAGACCATGGGCGGCGAGATGCAGGCCGAGCTGGAGCGCCTGGTGGCCGAGATCGGCGCCGATGCGGCCACTATCGACGCCTCGCTGCGCCGCATCCGCCTGCGGGTGCTGGAAGGCGACACCGTGCTCTCCGCGGAGGCGGACGAGGCGCGGTCGTCGCAAGCGTCGGGAGACCCCGGCCGCATCATCGAGACGATCCTCTCCGCCGGGGGGAGCCGCGTCCGGGGCGACATCGAGGCGCTCTTCGGCGGCGGACCCGGCTGGCTGGGCACGGCGGTGCGCGTGATCGCCTTCCAGCTGGCGGCGGGGGCGTTGGTGGCGGCATTGGGACTGTCGGCGGCCCCGTTGGTCGCGGTCTCCACGGCGGTGGGAGCGGCCATCCTGGCCCTCATCTCGCGGCGCGGGGCGATAGAGCGCGCCCTGCGCGAGGGAGTGGCCGAGAGCGCCGGCCCCGAGATCGCGCGCATCCCCGAGCGCGCCCTGCCCGCGCTGCGCGAGCGCGTCGACGACACCTTCGACGAGTTGGCCGCCGCCCTGGGCACGGGCATCGACGTGCTGATCGACAACGTGCGCGCCACCATCGACGGCGCGCTGGCCGACCGCCGCGCCCGCGAGCACGAACTGGAGCCCGAACTGCAGCGCCTCTCGGCCCTCGACGAGCGTCTGGCCGGCTTGCACACGGAGCTGACAACCCTCGCCGCGCAACTCGATGAACCGGCATAGTCCGGGCGTCATCCGGGTGTGAGACGCCACGCCACTCACGATGCAAAAGGAGAGTCAACGCCCTCCAACGACGTTATATCGTCGCAAGTCGGTCGTGACATCAGGGTGCAGTACGGGCGTCGAACATGCTGACGGTCCCGGTGCGGCCCTTGCGCAGCAGGCGCGCTTCGTAGGCAAGCGACCGGGCAACGCAGTCGATCTGGGCGAAGAGGCTGCGGCGACAGTCCGGGATGTAGTAGTTCGGGCTGCCGCTGCTCACGTCGTTGCTGCTCACGAACACGTGGTCCGTGCGCGCGTCGACCACCACGGCGGCCGGCCCGTCGACGACGCGCCAGGTCCCGCGCAGGCGCCCGTCGCGCGCGTCGAGCACGCTGACCGTGTTGCCCCCACCGTTAACCACGAAGACGAGCCCACGCCGCGCGTCAATCGCCGCGCCGTTGGGTTGGTAGCCAACCGTCGTGGTCCGCAGAACGGCTCCGCTACGCGCGTCAACCACGCTGACCGTCCCGATGTCGCCCTGGTTGTTGCCTTCGTTCAGTGCAAAGACGCGCCCGGTTCTCTCGTCGGCGACGATGGTGTTCGGATTCTGCCCCACGGGCGCCGTGCGCAGCAGCCGGCCGCTACGCCCATCGAGCGTGCTGACGGTGCTGAGCATGCGGCAATAGGCCATCCGCGCCGTGCAGACCATCCGGCCCGAGTCCCCTACGAAGACGCGATCGCGCCGCGCATCCACGGCCGCCGAGATGGGGGTAAGCCCCACGGTCGTGGCCCATAGTGTATGGCCGTCGCGCGTGTCGAGCGCCACGGCGCGGCCGGCCCAGCGCGTCGTGACGCCGATGGCCACGAGGCGCCCGTGACGTTCGTCGACGACCAGGGCGCGCGGGGCGAAGTCGAGGCCGATCGTGCGCAGGGGGCGCACGGTCGTCGCGTCGAGCATTTGCAGGCGGCCAGCTGGCATAGTCGGGGGACCACCGTTCGGCAAATCGAGGAAAACGCGCCCGGCCACGCGGTCGATAGCCAGCGTGAAGGATGATCCCGCGAGGCCGATCCGGCGTATCTCTCGTCCCGTGCGCGTGTCGAGGACGCTCAGGCTGTCGCCCATGCGCCGCCATGGCGCCGCCACGTTGAGAACGAACGCGCGGGCACGCCGCTCGTCCACCACCATGGCGTGGGGAAACATCCCGACAGGTATCACCCGCTGGATCATCCCGCTCGCCGCGTCCAGCACGTCGACCGTGCCCGGCCCGCTGCCGTCGTTGTAGTTAACGACGAACACGCGGCCGGCGCTCCCGTCGACCGCGAGGACCATGGGACTCCGCCCGACGGTGACGACGCGCGCCGCATCCGTGGCGGGCTCGGCCAGGACCGCTGACCCTCCGGCGACCGCCACGACCAGCGCAACGCCCAGGATAACCGCTCCGCGTATTCTCATGCTCATCCTCCCCAACAACCAGACGCTCGCCAGCCACAACGCCAGCGCGGCAACCCCGCACACGATCAGCCCCGGCGCCGCCATCAAGAGCGCCCCGATGACGCTCACGGGCAGCGTAGGGTCCGGGAACACGGCGTGCGCCAGGCGGCGCAGCCCGTCGTAGTCGATCACGAGGCTGTCGGTGTGACGCGACACGGACACAACGGCCGTCAGCAGCGCGCCGACGCCGAGCCACGCGCCGCCGAGCGCCCCGAGCGCAAGCGGGACGGCCAGCGCCCGCAGCGGCCAGGGCGCGCAGCGGCGCGCCCACCGGATCGAGCGCGCCAGTTGGCCCGCATCCCCGTACCGCCGCAGCGCCTCGCGCTCGGCATCCTCGACCGTACCGCCCCGCGTGCGCAGGTGCGCCGCGAGGTCCCCCAGGTTCCCGCACACCTCGGTCACGACGGCGCGCGTCTCCTCGGGACCAAGGCCCAGACGCCGTTCCAGCGCCTCCAGATAGGCCTCCATCAGCGTCCTCCCGTACCGGTGGCAGAGACACGATGGGGGATCAGTCGCCGGAGTTGGGCGCCTAACCCTGCCGCGCGCCAGACGAGCATCAGGCGGCGACGCGCGCGGCGGCCGCGCGCGCTCAGCGTATAGGCGCGCCGCGGACCATGCGGCCCCGGACGCCAGCGCGCGTCCAACGCCCCCTCGGCCTCCAGACGGTGCAGCGCCGGCAGCAACGCCCCGTCCGTCGGGCCGGGAGCGCCCATGCCGCGGGCAATGTCCTCCGCGCGGCGCGCCAGGGTAAAGGCATCCATCTCGCGCTCCGCGAGAAGGGCCAGGACCAGGCCGCGCGGATCGCCGCGCCGCACCAGCGCGCGCAACTCGGCGCGCGGGCGTACCGCGGCCGGGACCGCCGCGGCCGGTTGGGCCAGGGCAGCCTGCAGGCGCGGCCATAGCGAAGGGGGTGGCCACACCTCCCCGACCTCGTCGCGCAGCGCCGCGCGCAGCCGTTCTTCCAGAGCCGTTTCATCCCTCATTGTGGTCGAGGCCTCCGTCGTACGCCAACATATTCGTCCCCGCGTCGACCTCCCCACCGCATCCGCCGCGCTCGCGCAGGCGGCGCAGGGCCTGATAGAGCGTCGCGCGCACCGTTGCGGGCCGGCAGCCGAGCGCCGTCGCGATCTCCTCCGCCGAGCAATCGCCGTAATAGCGCAGCACGACCATGGCCCGTTGCCGCGGCGCTAGCGCCATGACGGCCGCCTGTAGCCGCCGCCGCTCGTCCGCCGCCTCCAGCGCCGCGTCCGGCCCGGCCACCGCGTCCCGCCGCTCCAGGGCCTCGTGCTGGGACGGCGACAAGGTCTCCAGGGGGACATCCCGCGCGCGCCGCTGATCGTTCAGGCTGAGGTTGGCCGCGACGCGGCCGAGCCACGGAGCGTAGCGGAGCCGGAGCGAGCGCCGGCAGGCGTTGGGCGAGGATCAAGAACGTCTCCTGGGCCACGTCTTCCGCGCGCGCCGCATCGCGCACGATCAGATAGCTCGTGCGATAGACGTGGGCGGCGTGCAACTCGAACAGGAGGGTGAACGCATGGGCGTCACCGCGCTGATACGCCCTGATTGCCGCCACTTCGTCCATGGTTGCCCCTTCCCGCTGGCCGCGTCCTCCACCTTCCACTATCTAACACACATCACAGCGGCGATATGTTTAGTCGCAGGGGCGACGAGGGGATACAGGAGCAGTTCCGCGCGTCGTTGGGCGTCGCTAACGGGGCCGTTTGATGAGGGTACGCTTGAGGGGGGCGATACGCTGTTGCGCCCGCCGCTGCAACGCGCGTGCCCGCCGCGTCCAGCTATGAAGGGCCGCGCGCGCGCGCTGGCGCGGCGACACGCCGATGGCCACGCGCACCAGGTGGTCGCCCTTGACGCCGTGGCGCGGGAATCCTTGCCCGCGCAGGCGGATCGTGGCGCCATCCGCTGTGTGGGGCGGGATAATCAGTTCAACGCGCCCGTAGAGCGTCTTCACGATGGTCTGCGCGCCCCGCTGCGCCTGATCGGCCGTGATCGTCACCTCCGAATGGACGTCGTCGCCCTCGCGCTTCAGGGTACGGCTCGGACGGATATGCACGATGAGATAGAGATCGCCTGCTGGACCTCCATGCAGGCCCGGATGCCCCTGACCGCGCAGGCGGACGCGCTGCCCGTCGGCGACGCCCGCGGGGATCGTCACCTGCAAGGTGTGCGTGGCGCGGACCGAGCCCGCGCCATGGCAGGTGGGGCAGGACGAGGTGAGCACGTACCCCGTTCCCGTGCAGTGGTAACACAGGCGCGGCGGCCCGTTGCGCTCGGAGGGCAACCATTGCGTCCCCTTGCACGCGTCGCAGGTGTCCAGGTGGGGACCGCCGCGCTCCCCGAGGCCGTGGCAGGCAGGGCACGTCTCCTCTCGTTCGACGGTCGTCGTGCGCTGCGTCCCGCGCGCCGCCTCCTCCAGGCTGATGGTGGCCGTCTCGACGATGTCCTGGGCATCCTGTCGGGGAGCGTTAGGAACGGTGGACCGAGCCGTGGAAGAGGCGGCCTGTTGAGCTTTCGGGCCGGCCGCTGGTGGCGTCGTGCCAGTTCCGGGCGTGCGACCGGTCCCCGGCTTTGCGCCGTCGCTACGCATTGAGGCGAGGATGTCGTCGAGGTCGGACATGTACGAGGAGAACAGGTCGTCGGCGCCGACCGTTCCGCCGCCGCGCGGTGGAGGCGGCGTCTGAGCGCGGGGTCGCCCGGTCGTCCCCGACGCCGGACTGTACGGAGGAGCGCCAGCGGTGGAGGAGGGTGATTGCGGTCGCGCCCTCGTAGCGTCGTAGGCCCGCCGCTTCTGAGGATCGGAGAGGGTGTCGTAGGCCTCGTGGATGCGCTTGAAGCGAACGGCCGCGTCGGGCGCCGTGCTGACGTCCGGGTGACACTTGCGCGCCTGCTGCCGGAAGCCATGCTTGATCTCGTCGAGCGTGGCGGTCGATCCGACCCCCAGCAACTCGTAGTAGTCCTGCTCTTGCGCCGCCACCTACCGTCTCCCTATCATCCTATTCCTGCTTGTGACCAAGGCTCACCCTGTGAAAACCGGCTGCATCATCCTATTCCTGCTTGTGACCAAGGCTCACCCTGTGAAAACCGGCTGCGCCTGTGTCCACATGCCGTGGCGCGATCACGTCTGCCCTTTCAACGAGCCGGCGTCGTCGCGTAGGTCCGGAAGTCGTCGAGGCGGTCGCGTAGGTCGCGCAAGACATCATCGAACGTGACGACATGGATACGATGCGAATTAACAGGCATGCGCTGGCTGCGCCACTCCAGTCGACGCCGGTCAGAGTCAGACACGCCGCTGTCCCGCCCAATGACAAGGAGCAGCGTTAACTCAATCGGTCGAGGGCCGAACATATCCTCGAATGCCAGGCTGTGCTCTTGGTCGTCCAGCAGCCACATCCAATCAACGATTTGGCTGATGCCCGCTTCGTAGCGAGACGCCCAGGTAGTCGTGTGGCGAGTCCGGTTAGCGAAGATACTGTTCGGGAATCCATGTTCGCATTCTATCAAGCAGTAGGACTTCTTCCCCCGATTTCCCGCCACTACATCGACGACGAACTGGCCGAACAACTCTACCTCAACACCGAGTCGATCGACGACGTTGACCATGTGGGCGTATGTCCCAAGGAAAGCGGCCAGATGAGGATGCTCACGGAAGAAGGGCAGGATGTCAACCTGCTCGGACAGATGCGTCTTGGCTGCCAACAAACGCTCGAAGTCGTCGAGGTCGGCCGCACATTGCGCGGCATCGAACTGCCATGAAGCTGGGCGTCCAGTGGGCGCCCTACCACGCATGGGCAAAACTTTCGAGCGTGGCGGGCTGGACGATGTCCCGCACCTCGATAGCTTGCCCCGGCTCCGCACGGAGGATCACGATGACATCGGGCGCGGAGCGCAGGAAATAGAGCGGAGGTGGTCCCCCGCGCTTCGTCACGTCCAGGCCCGGCGCATCCACTCCCTCGCGCTCGATCCGCCCCAGCGCGTCGAGGACACTTTGCTTTTCGTCCTCTTTTAGTTGATCAAATGCGATAGCGGCACGGTTAGATGTATCATAAACTTGACTGTCCGCATCCGTCCCCAGGCTCCTGGCCAGATGTCTCATCGTTTCACCTCGTCTTTGACCCCCATCAGTATTTCGCTGTTCTAAGGATACCCCGTCGCGCCACTCTCTGCTTAATGGAGGGTTCGCGATGTGGTATGCCGTTCCCTCTATACTATGGACGTGCAACGGAGCAACGTGGACGACGGAGCGAGAAGAGGAGGGTATTGTGGTATGGTGATGCGCGAGATTGACCGGGCGGCGCTACGCGAGCGGGCGGAGAGGCATCTGCGGGCGCTGGCCGGGGAGCAGGCCCGGCTGCGCGACGACCAGTGGACCGCCATCGAGGCCATCGTGGCCGATCATCGCCGCGCCCTGGTCGTGCAGCGCACCGGCTGGGGCAAATCGGC
>JAABUX010001911.1_pt1 | contig 30401 bp, 27 predicted proteins | sample 5561851 | NCBI WGS metagenome assembly JAABUX01 (sample SAMN10711883, study PRJNA513361) | rock metagenome | isolation source: Antarctica rocks | place: Antarctica: Victoria Land, Richard Nunatak red sandstone | collected 2016-01-03 | reverse complement strand
CATCGACGCGGCGACGGTTTCTGCGGCGGCTGCCGATCCGACAATCAGCTCCGCCTCGCGCGGGATGTTTTCGACCCGCCCCGAGGACAGGTCGTCGAGGATGCGTACGCGGTCGCCGCGCGCCACCAGCGCGTCGGCCAACGTGGAGCCGATGAAGCCGCAGCCGCCGGTGACGAGCCAGGTCTTCACGGCTGCATCGCCCGCAGCCCCGCCGGCGTGCCGTGGAACCGCTCGACCGGAACGCCGGCGCCTTCGGTGTGGGCGAGGTCGGTCAGCGCGCCCGCCATCGCGTCACGCCCGCCGAGTTGGAACTCGAGTTGCGACGCGTACAGCGACGCCGCCTCGATCTTGCGGGGCAGCGCGCCATCGACGGTGACCGCGAACTCGTCGAGCACGGCCAGCCGTGTGTCGAGCGTCGCGTGCGGGTGCCGGATCACGTACGGCACGTCGCGCCAGAATACCGTGGCGTGGTCACCGGTCGTCTCGAACAGCGCGTCCAGCACGCGGCGGTGGTCGACGTGGCCGCCCAGCGCCGACGGGCCCATCAGCAGGTTTGGCCGCAACTCCTGGATCAGCTCGTCGATCGCATCCTGCAGCGCGGGGTCGATGTCGTCCGTGACGACGTAGTCGCCGAACAACGCCTCGGCGGTCTCGTAGCCGCGCATCGGCGCCTCGGGCAGGTCGAAGTGGCGCGCGTCCGCGCCGAGCCGGGTCAGCGCCTCGACATCCTCGTCGCGACGCAGCGCCATGTAATCGACGTCGTCGGCCAACCCCTTGTCACGCTGGTTCTCCAGCGCGAAGCCGGATGCGGGATGGCGCGACCGCGTGAACGCGGTTGCGACGCACACGTCCCAACCCCGTTCGATCAGCAATGCGATGCTGGCGCCGCAGGAAAACACGGCGTCGTCGAGGTGCGGGGATATTAGCAGCGCGGTTGGCACAGAGGCTCTCCCAAGATCACAGCAGATGCGGTTCGGCGCGGAATTTACAGGGGGTCATCGGCAGCGCGGTCAACCAGTCCAAATCCGGCGCATGCCCGACCAGGCGTCCGTAGACGTCCATGATCTGTCGCCCGACGGCGTGCCACGAATAAACCCGTCGGCACTCCTCCAACGCGGCGGCGGCAAGTCGCTTCCGCAGCCCCGCATCGGTCAGCACGCGGCGCAGCGATCCGGCGAGTGCCGGGATGTCGCCCGGCTCGGTCAACAAACCATTCTCGCCGTCGCGCAGGCAGTCGACCACGCCGACCGCGTCGCACGACACGCACGCGAGCCCGCTCGCCATCGCCTCGAGGATGGTGTTGGAGAAACCCTCGGCGTACGTCGGTGACACGAACACGTCGGCGCGCCGGTAGACCGCCGGCACATCCGCATAGTCGACGTAGCCGGTCATCTCCACGACGTCGCCTAAATGGTCGCCGGCGATCTTAGCCGACGCCGCGTCGTGGTCGGGGCCGATGCCAGAGATCAGCAGCCGCAGCTGCTGGCCCTCGGCGCGCAGCACGTTGCAGGCGTCGAGCAGGTCGAGCACGCCTTTGCGGCGGTCGACGCGGCCGTGATACAGCATCACCGGCACACCCGGCGTCACGCGGGATACGTCGGGCGAAAACTGTTCGGTGTCGACGGCGCCGGGCACGATGGTGAACCGCGCCGGATCGGTGCCAAGCCGATCGACCACCTCCCGCGCAAACGACTTAGCCCCGATCAGCACCGCCCCCGCGTGATCGAGCACCCGCGTCATCGCCAGCCGGTGCGTCTCGCAGCACGAGCCGACCCAGTGACCGTCGCCACCCTGGATCGACACCACGCTCGGGACGCCGATCTCGCGCGAGGCCAGCAGCGCCGCCCAGCCGCACGGATAGCCATACTGCGCGTGCACGATGTCCAGCGGTGCGCGGCGGTGTTCCTCGACAACCGCGCGGCGCATGTTTTCCACGTCGCGCTCGAAATCGCCGCCGTCCTGCTCGCCGACCTGCTCCAGCCCGATCACGCGCACGCCGGGCACCTCGGGAGGCGGGCCGCCGCCGTAGATGCGGATGCCGAGCGGATCGGCGCGATATTGGCTGATCATCGTGACGTCGTGGCCGGCGGCGACCAGCTCACGCAGCAGGTTGGCGGCGTAGACGCTCATGCCCGAGATCGTCGGGAAGAACCGGCGGCTGATGAAGCAGATCCTCACGCCGCCGCACGCGTGGTGGACACCTGCTCGTCGTGCGCGCGCAACCACTCGCGCGCGTCCCGCACCATTTTTGGCGCGCGGTGTGCATCGGCCGACAGTTCGACCACGGTGAGGCCGCGGTAGCGGACATCGCGCAGCGCCCGCAGGCACGCCGGCAGATCCATGTCGCCCTCGCCTGGAAACAGGTGCAGGTGGACGCCCCGTTGCATGTCCTCGAAGTGCACCACGGCAACGTCGTTGCCAAAGGTCCGCACCGCGTCTTGCGCCTCGACGTCCTGCGTCACCGTGCAATGGCCAAGGTCCAGCGCCAGCCGCAGCCCCGGCACCTGTGCGGCCAATGTCCGGTAATGACCGACAGTGGCCAGCATCATCTCCGGTTCCGGCTCCATCGCAGGGGCCAAGCCGTGCATGCGGCACTTCTCGACCACGGTGCGCGTGCCCTCCAGCAACCATGCCCGCGCGTCGGCCTCGCTCACGTCCGGATCGCGCACACCGGACCAGAACGTGAAGCACTCGGCGCCCAGCGTCTGGGCCATCCGCATGCAGCGATCATAGAAATCCATCCGCACGGCACGCCGCTCCGGGTCCGGCGAGATCAGTGTCGGCGCGTGCTTCTGGGCCGCGTCGATCACGTAGAACGCGCCGGTCTGCACCACGCACGACAACCCGAGTTCACGCAACCGTCGCGCGGTCTTGGCCGTCTGCGCCTCGATGTCCGGCGCGTACGGGTCGAGGTGACAGATATCGGGGGTGATCGCGACGCCGTCGTACCCGGCCTCGGCGATCATGGTCAGCGCGTCGTCCAGGCGGTGCCGGAACAGCCCGTTGGTGTCGTAGCCGTATCGCAAAGTGGTCATGCGCGCGGTCCTCTCGCGATCGGGATCGGATGGGTGAATGGCGGCCCGGCGATCACCTGGTCGAGCAACGCGACCGCGTCGGCGGTCGTCGTGTTCGGCGCATGCTCGAACGGGGTGAACACCTGGTCGAAGTCGAGGGTCGAGATCACGTCGCGGTACCGGATGGCCTCGTCACGGCTGAGCGGGATCTGCTTGTGGTAGGCCTTGTGTGTCGAAATTCCGGCGGCCGCGCCGTCGGCGTCGAAATCGACCTTCAACGCGTCACCGGCGAACAGCGCCCGCCGTTGCGCGTCATGCAACACGGCATGCCCGTCGTAGTGGCCGCCGGTGTGGTGCAGCGTCAGGCCGGGGCGAACGACAAAGCTCTCGTCATACGGCCAGGTGACTCGAAACGCCTTGGTCCAGTTCAAGTCGTCGCGCTGGATCAGCAGCGCCTCGGGCCGAAACCGCTCTTGCAACTGATACAGCGCGCCGTAGCCGTGCGGATGCGACGCGGCCAAGATGCGGATGCCGCCGAGCCGTTCGATTTCGGCCAGCGCCGCCTCGGAATAGTAGGGCGCCGCTTCGAACGCGACGTTGCCCTCCGGGTACGTCAGCAGCCAACCATGGCTATCGAGCCCGAACCGCGGCGTGGTCCAGAACTCGTGGATGCCGGGCGTCACTTCGCGCCAATGCCAGGTCAGCGCCGCCTCGACCTGGGCCGGGGTGCGAAAATCCCAGCCGTCGTCGGGCAGATCGTTGCGAACGTCAGAGCAAACCGGGCAGGACGGCGGCACGGCGAAGTATTTTTGCCAATGACCGCAGTTCGCGCAGGCCCATGGACTGAGCGGCATTAGGCAGCCTCCCCCTGCCACAGCGGTCCGGCCGGTCGCGCCATCTCCTGCGCCCGCGCGACCATGCGCATCAGGTGGAGGTCAGCCTCCGGGGACGACGGAAACGCGGCCCCGCGCACATGGTCGGCGAACGCCTCGACCTGATTCAGGAACGGCGAGCGGTGCGCGGCCGGGACCTCGACATCGCGCGACGTCCCGGTCGCGGCGTCGGTGAAAACCAGCGTGCCGCCGGCCACCTGACCCATCGTGTCGGTCGCGACCAGTTGCCCGGCGACGCCTACGATCTCCAGGCGACGACGCGGCAACGCGTCGGGACAGTTGTAAGCGACATGCGACTGTATCAGCACGCCGTTTGCCGTACGCGCCGCCAGCAACGCCCCGTCCTCAACCGCCGGGTCGCTGTAGCCGTGGATTTGCTGCTGCCCTATCGCCATGATCTCAGTCACGGTGTCCGCAAGCAGCATTGCAGCCAGGTCCAGTCCGTGCGGTGCCAAGTCGATTAGCGCACCACCGCCCGCGCGGTTGTGGTCGACCCGCCAATTATCGGCCGACCAGTCCGGCGGCAGCCAGCAGGCGTAGACGATGCGGACCGCGAACACCGCGCCGAGCGCGCCGGCGACAATCATCCGGGCCATCTCGCGGTGCGCCGGGTGGAACCGCTGGTCGAACGCGGTGCCGTAGCAGACGCCGGCCCGGCGGCAGGCGGCGACCATGGCCTCGGCGTCGGCGCTGGTCGCGGCCATCGGCTTCTCGCACAGCACGGCTAGGCCGCGCGCGGCGATCGCCTCGACCAGCGCCCGGTGGGCGTGGTTCGGCGTGGCGACGTAGACCGCCTCGAGCCCCGGCGTGGCGAGGAACTCCGCCAGATCGCCGCACCGCGCCGGGCCATCCGGCATCGCGGTCAAGGCGGCCGGGTCGCGGTCATACGACGCGACAAGCCGGCCGTTGGCCGAGGCCATGATGGCCGGCGCCACATAGTCGCGGGCCACCCAGCCGGTGCCGGCGATGCCCCAGTTCACCATCGCATTCACCATCGCGCGGGCAGGTCCAGGTAGACGCGCCGCCGCACCAGCGCCGGGTCGAGCGCGTCCGCCGTCGCGCAGTCCAGCAAATCCGGCGCGATCTCGGCCGGATAGGTGACCAGTCCGCCGTACTCGGTGGCGTAGCGTGGCGAGGGGAACATCCGCATTCGCCGGCCGTCGCGCCAGGAATACAGGGGATTGAGCCGCAGCTCGCCGCCGGACGTGTCAAAGCGGCCCGATACGATGCCCGGTGCCGCCGCTGGGTGCGCCAGCGAGATCGCGGCGACGTCGGCCAGCTCGGTGGCAATCGCCGGGGCGGTGCGCTCCACCGCCGCCCGGGTCAGCGCCGCGTCGTCGAACAGGGTCGCCGGCGCGAACAGGGCGGCATACTCGCTCGGTGCCAGCGGCGCGCCGCTGCTCAGGTTGTCGGCCAGGGCGTTGTGCGCGTGGCCCACCAGCGTCAGCGCGCCGCAGCGGGCCATCTCGGCGGCGACGTGCGGCTTGTTCGGCAGGAAGTAGAAGGCGTCGTGACAAAATACGAGGTCCGCCGAGCCGTCCGCGATCGGCCACGGATGCGCCGCATCGCAGCAGACCAGGGTCGCGTCGGGCGCCACGAAATGCCGGGCCAGCCACAGCTTGGCCCACACGACGTCGATGCCAGTCACGCTCGCCGCGTGCGACGCGAACGCGCGCAAATATTGGCCGGGACCGCACGCGACCTCCAGCACGCGTGGCGACGACGCCGGCCAATAGGCGTCGGCCAGCGCCAGGCCGGACAGGAACGTCGGGTCCGACCAGCGATGCGCCAAATAGTCGGCGACCGCGCCGAACGCCAGCAAGCTCATCGCGTCGCGGAATGACAGCCGGTCGCGCCCGGCCACCAATGTCGCGCGATCGAGTTCGGTCGGCCCTGGACCGCTCGCCCAGTCGTCGCGGTCGCCGAGCAAGGCCACCGTCGCTCCGCTCACATCGCCCGCGTCCAGCAGGGCCAGAGCCGTTGCCGCCAGCGTCTCCCGCCCGACCCGCAAGAACGGGATATCGTCGATGACCGGCCACCGCTCGGCGGGTCCGACGAGCGCGTGGCCGTCGCGACGCAACTCGGCGCCGGTTACCGGGCTACGCCACGTCACGGCATCAGCCCCGCGTCGCGCAACAACCCTTTTTGAAACGCCTGCAACGGCCCGGCATGGACCAGGTCGAGGTCGACCAGCGCCGCGCGGGCGGTGAACGCGGCGACGCGGGCGTGATAGTGGACCTGCTGCACCCGGTCGATCGCGTCGGCCGCGTTGAACGCCCGGCCATCCGTGGTCTCGCCGTCGCCGACCAGCCGCAACGCGTTGCGCACCCGATCGGCCAGCGGCTCCGGCAACGTCGCGATCTCGGCTGCCGTCAGGCGCGCGACCGTCGGTTCCAATGCGACGCCCAGCAGCACCTCTCCCGCAAACCCGCTATCCGGCATCCGCGCGTTGTGCAGGTGGTGCGCGAGCCCAGCCAGGAACACGCGCGCCTCGTCCGCCCCGGTCGCGCGGGCAATCAGCACGCCCAGCACCGCAACGCCGAGGCAGTGGTCGCCGTGGCTCTCGGCCGGCTCCAGGATGGTGCGTGACTGGCCCGGAGCGGTCGCCCCAGCGCGCGGCTGGCGGTTCAGGGCGGCGACGAACGCCGGCGGGTCAGCCGTCGGCATCACGTCCTGGGCAACTGGCGGCATCCCCATCTCGGCGCGGGCGGCGGCGAGCGTCGCGCTGATTTCATCGTCATCCAGTCCCATGGCGGCCAGCGTCTCGCGGTCCATGGCGCCCAGCCGGCAACCGGTCACCGCGCGGTCGACGATGTCCCGAGCCACCGCGTCCACGTCGGCACCACCGGCCACCGCCGACCAGGCCCGCGTGAACAAAAGCTCGGCGCAGCTGCCCGGCAGATGCGCGGCGCGGACCCGCTTCAACTCGCCGATGCCGGCCGAAACCGGCACGAAATCCGACCAGACCACCCTGTCGTCCGACACGGCGGCAAACCTTGATCGCCCGTCTGGCACCCGCCCAACCCCGCCATGGACTCGTCAAATGGGCGCGAGCGCGGCATGGACACGGAACGATCGTATCACGGTCCCGCGAGGCTTTACGCCGGGTTTATGAACTCGGGCCAGACAACCATCGCGGATTTACGCACCAATCGCGCACAACCCGAGGCTTAATGGACCGCCGGAGGTGTCGCGTGCTTGACGTTCTTGATCTGGTCATCGGCGGAGGCGGAATCGTGCTGATGATCGCCTACGTCATACTGTGCGAGCGGATTTGATGACGCTCGACCTCACCCTGGGCGCCATCATCTCCGTCGGCTTGCTGGTCTACCTGGTCTGGGCGCTCGTCCGGCCAGAGGATTTTTAGCGCATGACCCTCGTCGGTTTCGGGCAGATCGCCCTCGTCCTCATCCTGGTCGCCGCCTGCGCGATCCCGCTCGGCCAATACATCGCGGTGGTGGCCCAAGGCGGCCGCACCTGGTTGTCCCCCGTGTTCGGGCCGGTCGAGCGCGGCCTCTACGCCGTTTGCGGCGTCAAGGCCGACGAGCAGATGTCCTGGCGCGGCTACGCGATCGGGCTGCTGGTGCTCAACGCGCTGCACTTCGCCCTGCTGTACGGCATCTTGCGGTTCCAGGACGTGCTGCCGTTCAACCCGCAACACATGGCCGCCGTCTCGCCGCGCCTCGCTTTGAACACCGCCATGTCGTTCGTGACCAACACCAATTGGCAGGCGTATGGCGGCGAGAGCACGTTGTCGTACGGCACCCAGATGTTCGGCCTGACGGTGCACAACTTCCTGTCGGCCGCGACCGGCATCGCGGCGGCGTTGGCCGTCTCGCGCGCGTTTGCCGGCGGCGGGCTGCGAAACCTTGGCAACTTCTGGGCCGACATCACCCGCGTCACGCTCTACGTGCTGCTGCCCTTGGTGGTCGTCTACACCATCCTGCTGATCGCCGGCGGCGTGCCGCAAACGCTCTCGCCGTACGTCGACGCCACCACGCTGGAGGGTGGCAAGCAAACCATCGCGCTCGGCCCGGTCGCCTTCCAGGAAGCCATCAAGATGATCGGCACCAACGGCGGCGGGTTCTTCAACTCCAACTCGGCGCATCCGTTCGAGAACCCGACCGCCTGGACCAACGTGGTCGAGACGTGGTCCGAGATCGTGATCCCGTTCTCGTTGGCCATCGCCTTCGGCTGGATCGTGAAAGACCGCCGGCAGGGTGTGGCGCTGTTCGCCACCATGGGCATCCTGCTCGTCGCCGGCATCCTGGCCTGCTACGCGGCCGAGGGCGGCGGCAACCCGCTGCTGACCGCCGCCGGCGTCGATCCCGCGATGGGCAACATGGAGGGCAAGGAGGTCCGGTTCGGCAACGCCGCGTCCGCCCTGTTCTCGATCACCACGACGGCCACCTCGGACGGCGCGGTGATCTCCATGCACGACAGCTTCATGCCGCTCGGCGGTGCGACACAACTGTTCATGATGGAGCTGGGCGAGATCGTGCCCGGCGGTGTCGGCTCGGGTCTTTACGGCATCCTGGTGTTCGCCCTGCTGGCGGTGTTCGTCGCCGGGCTGATGGTCGGGCGGACGCCCGAATACCTCGGCAAGAAGGTGCAGTCGCGCGAGATAAAACTTGCGATGCTGGCGGTGCTGATCCTGCCGCTGTCGATGCTGTGCGGCACCGCGATGTCGCTGCTGCTGCCGGCGGGCCTGTCGTCGATCGTCAACCCGAAATCGCCGCACGGCCTGTCCGAGATGCTATACGCCTGGACCTCGGCCACGGCCAACAACGGCAGCGCGTTCGCCGGCATCACCGCCGACACGCCGCTGCTCGACATCGGGCTCGCGGTCGCCATGCTGCTCGGGCGGTTCGCCTTCCTGGTGCCGGTGCTGGCGATCGCCGGCTCGCTCGCGGCCAAACCGAAGCTGCCGCCGAGTGCCGGCACGTTTCCGACCCACGGGCCGCTGTTCGTCGGCCTGCTGATCGGCGTGATCGTGATCCTGGGCGGGCTGCAGTTCATGCCCGCCCTCTCGCTCGGCCCCTTGGCGGAGCATTTCTCGATGCTCGCCGGCAAGACGTTCTGAAAGACATCTAGTTATGGCAAGCACCCAGACCGCCGACGTGATCGGGCTGTTCGACGGCCCGATCCTGCTCCGCGCCGTCCGCGACGCGTTCGCGAAACTCAACCCGCTGCAACTGATCCGCAACCCGGTGATCTTCGTCACCGAGGTGGTGGCCGCACTCGTCACCGTGCTCGGCATCCGCGACTTCCTGCACGCGGCGCACTGGAACTTCCCGTTGTCCATCGCCGTCTGGCTGTGGCTGACGGTGCTGTTCGCGACGTTCGCCGAGGGCGTCGCCGAAGGCCGTGGCCGGGCGCGGGCCGAAAGCCTCCGCAAGGCGCGCAGCGAGACGACGGCGAAACTGCTGTCCAACCCGGCCGACCGCGCCAGCTTCCGCAACGCGCCCGCGAGTTCGCTCAAAGTCGGCGACGTGGTGCTGGTCGATGCGGGCGACCTGGTCCCGTCCGACGGCGAAGTCATCGAGGGCATCGCCAGCGTCAACGAGAGCGCGATCACCGGTGAATCCGCACCGGTGATCCGCGAGGCCGGCGGCGACCGATCGGCAGTGACCGGCGGCACGCAGGTGGCGTCGGACTTCCTGGTCGTCCGCATCACGGCCGCTTCCGGCAACACGTTCATCGACCGCATGATCGCGCTGGTCGAGGGTGCGGAGCGCCGCAAGACGCCGAACGAGATCGCGCTAAATATTTTGCTTGCCGGACTCACGATCATCTTCCTGATCGCGGTCGTGACGCTGGTCGGCCTCGGCCGCTACAGCGCCGCCATCAACGGCAGTGCGGAGATCAGCGTGCCGGTGCTGGCGGCGTTGCTGGTCACCCTGATCCCGACCACCATCGGCGGCCTGCTATCGGCGATCGGCATCGCGGGCATGGACCGGCTGGTGCGGTTCAACGTGGTCGCCACGTCAGGCCGCGCGGTCGAGGCGGCGGGCGACGTGGACACCCTGCTGCTCGACAAGACCGGCACCATCACGTTCGGCAACCGCATGGCGGCCGGGCTGTATCCGGTGCCGGGGACCGACGAGGCGACGCTGGCCGAGGCGGCCGTGCTGGCCTCGCTCGGCGACGACACGCCGGAGGGGCGCTCGATCCTGAGCTATGTCCGCGACCGCCACTCGATCGTGCGCGAGCGGCCGGCCGGGGCGTCGATCGTGCCGTTTTCGGCCAACACGCGGCTGTCCGGCCTCGACGCCGAGGGCCAGGGCTGGCGCAAGGGTGCGGTCGACAGCGTGCTGGCGATGGTCGAGGGCGCGCCGCCGGACGTGTTCAGGGCTGCGGTCGACCGGGTCGGCCGGGCCGGCAGCACGCCGCTCGCCGTCGCGGTTAACCGGGGCGCCGGCTGGCAGCTGCTCGGCGTGATCGAGCTCAAAGACATCGTCAAACCCGGCATCCGCGACCGCTTCGCCGAGCTGCGCCGCATGGGCATCCGCACCGTCATGGTGACCGGCGACAACAAGGTGACGGCGGCGGCGATCGCGACCGAGGCGGGCGTCGACGATTTCATCGCCCAGGCGACGCCGCAGGATAAGCTCGACTACATCCGCCGCGTGCAGGCCGAGGGCCGCCTGGTGGCGATGGCCGGCGACGGCACCAACGACGCGCCGGCGCTAGCGCAGGCCGACGTCGGGGTCGCGATGCAGACCGGCACGCAGGCGGCGCGCGAAGCCGGCAACATGGTCGACCTCGACAGCGATCCGACCAAGCTGATCGAGGTGGTCGAAATCGGCAAGCAGCTGCTGATTACCCGAGGCGCCTTGACCACGTTCTCGATCGCCAACGACGTGTCGAAATACTTTGCCATCCTGCCGGCGATCTTCGTCGCGTCGTACCCCGAGCTGCAGGCGCTCAACGTCATGCGGCTGCACACGCCGCAGAGTGCCATCCTGTCGGCGGTGATCTTCAACGCGCTGATCATCGTGGCGCTGGTGCCATTGGCGCTGCGTGGGGTGAAGTTCGTGCCGGTCGGGGCCGCCGCCCTGCTGCGCCGCAACCTGCTGATCTACGGCGTCGGCGGGCTGGCGGCACCCTTTGTCGGCATCAAGCTGATCGACCTCATTCTCACAACCCTGGGAATCGCCTGACATGCGCCACCTGCGTCCCGCGATCGTGCTGATCGTGTTTTTCACCCTGCTGACCGGCCTCGCGTTGCCGTTGCTGTTCGTCACCGGGGCCCGCGCGGTCGCGCCCGCGCTGGCCGGCGGCAGCCTGATCCGGCATGGCGACGTCGTGGTCGGCTCCGCCCTGCTCGGCCAGAATTTTACCACCGACAAGTATCTGCACGGCCGCCCGTCGGCGACCCAGAACACCGATCCGGCCGACGCGACCAAGACGGTCTCGGTCCCGTACGACGCCTCCAGCTCGGGGGCGTCGAACCTGGCGCCGACCGACAAGGCGCTGATCGACCGGGTGACCGCCGACGTGAAGGCGGTCGGCGGCGGGCCGGTGCCGGGCGACATGGTGACCACCTCGGCGTCCGGCCTCGACCCGGACATCTCGCCCGAGAACGCCGCACGCCAGGTCGCCCGGATCGCCGCCGCGCGCAAGCTGGCGCCGGCGCAGGTCCAGGGTGCGATCGAGGCCAACAGCCATGGCCGCCTGCTCGGTCTGATCGGCGAGCCGCGCGTGAACGTGCTCGCGGCAAATCTTGCGTTGGACGCCCTCGCACCGGCCCCCTGAAAGCCTAAGATCGGGGGATGTCGACCGTCGCCGAGACACGCCCCGATCCCGACGCCCTGCTCGCGGCCGCCAACGCCGAGGGCCGGGGAGCGCTAAAAGTGTTTCTCGGGTCGGCGCCGGGCGTCGGCAAGACCTACACCATGCTGGCGCAGGCCAACCGGCGGCTGGCCGACGGCGAGGATGTGGTCGCCGGCGTGATCGAGACGCACGGCCGCGCCGAGACCGAACACCAGATCGGCGCCATCCCCATCCTGCCCCGCAACGTGATCCCGTATCGCGGCCAGACGCTGCTGGAATTCGATCTCGAGGCGGCGCTGGCCCGCCGCCCCGGCCTACTGCTGGTCGACGAGCTGGCCCACACCAACGCGCCCGGCAGCCGCCACGCCAAGCGGTGGGAGGATGTCGTCGAGTTGCTCGACGCCGGCATCGCGGTCTGGGCGACGCTGAACGTGCAGCACCTCGAGAGCCTCAACGACGACGTGGCCCGCATCACCGGCGTGCGCGTCACCGAGACGCTGCCGGACCGCGTGTTGGAATTGGCCGACGAAATCGAACTGATCGACCTGTCGCCGGCCGACCTCCGGGCGCGGTTGGCCGAGGGGCGCATCTACCGGCCTGACACCGCCAAGCGCGCGCTCGACGGGTTCTTCCAGGAGGGTAACCTCGCCAGCCTGCGCGAGATCGCGTTGCGCCGGGCGGCGGCCCACGTCGATGGCGACGTGCGCGACTGGCTGCGGCGCAACCGGGTCAGCGGCCCTTGGCCGGTCGCCGAGTGCGTGCTGGTGCTGGTCGCGGCCGACAGCGGCGCCGAGGCGGTGGTCCGCCACGCCAAACGCCTCGCCGACGCGCTGCGGGCGCCGTGGGTCGCGCTGCACGTCGAGCGGCCCGGCACCGCCGAGCTGGCGCGCGGGCCGCTGCTGCTAGCGAGCCAGCTCGGGGCGGAAATAGAAGTGCGGGCGGGCGAGGACCTGGTCGGCGTGGCGCTCGAGGCGGCGCGGGCGCGCAATACGACCCAGATCGTCATCGGCCGCGCCCCGGCCCCGCTGTGGCGGCGGCTGATCGGGCGCACGCTCGGCCTGCAACTGATGCGATGCGCCCCGGACTACGCGCTGCATGTGGTGCCGGTGGTGTCCACGCCCCGCAGGCACGCGCGTGTGGCGGCACCGCTGCCCTACGCCGCGTGGGCGATCGCCGCCGCGTCGGTCGCATTGGTGACGGTGGCCGGCCGGTTGCTCGACGGCATCGTGCCTGGCGACGCGATGGGGATGGTGTTCCTCGCACTCGTGGTCGCCGCTGCCAGCCTGCGCGGCCTCGGTTTGGCGCTGTTCACCGCCGCCCTTGGGTTCCTCGCGTGGGACATCGCATTCATCCCGCCGGTCGGCTCGCTCACGATCGGCAGCCCGAGCGACCTGATCGCGCTGGTGGTGTTCACGCTGGTCGCCGTCGTCACCGGCGGCCTCGCGGGCAAGCTGCGTCGCGAGGCGAAGGGCGGCCAGTCGCGCATCGAGGGCCTGCGCCGCATCGCCGCGTTCAGCCGCAAGCTGGCGGCCGCACCCACCGAGTTCGAACTGCTCGCCGAGATCGCGCGGCAGGCGGCCTCGGTGGTGGGCGAGGCGGTCGTGCTGCTCGAAACCGACGCGGGCCTGACCATCCAGGCGAGCGAGCCCGCCTCGGCCGACCTCGACGACGGCGCGTGGGCGGCCGCCCGCTGGTGCTACGAACAGGCGGAGCCGGCCGGGCGCGGCACCAGCACGCTGCCGTCGACCGCGTGGCGGTTTCTGCCAATGCGGACGGTGCGCGGGCTGCTCGGCGTGATCGGCGTCCGCGCGGTAGCCGAGGACGTGGTGCCGGCGTCGCTGCAAGCGCTCGAGACGCTAGCAGACCAGTCCGCCGTGGCGCTCGAACGGGTGCGGCTGGCCGGGCAGGCGGCGCGGGGTGTGGCGTTGGAGGAGACGCAAAAGCTTCGCACGGCGCTACTGGCGTCGCTGTCGCACGACCTCCGCACGCCGCTGGCCGGCATCCGGGGAGCGGCCGAGACGCTGCGCGCGAGCTGGGACGATTTGGCGCCGGCGGTGCGGACCGACCTGCTGGCCTCGGTCGAGCAGGACACCGGCCGGATGACACGCTTCCTCGCCAACATCACCGACCTGACCCGGCTCGAAAGCGGCCAGATCACGCCGCGCGTGGCCCCGGTCGCGGTCGCCGAGGTGATCGAGGCGGCGGTGGCCCGCGTGCCCGACGCGGTGCACACGCGGGTCAGCCTGCCGGACGTGCCGCCGGTGGTGCGGGCGGACGGCGCGTTGCTGGAACAGGCGCTGGTCAATGTGCTGGACAACGCGACGCGCTACGCGCCGGCCGGCTCGGTGATCTCGGTGCGGGTGACGCAACGGGGCGCGCTCGCCACCATCGCCGTGGTCGACGAGGGCGTGGGGATCGCGCCCGAAGACCTGCCGCATGTGTTCGACAGTTTTACCCGCGCCAAGCGGGGCGACCGGGTGGCGCCCGGCACCGGCCTCGGCCTCGCGATCGCGCGCGGCATGATCGAGGCGATGGGCGGCACGATCGTGGCCACCAGCCCGCGCCCCGACGCACCACGCGGCGGGGCGCCGGGAACCGTCATCACGATCTCCCTACCGGTATGAACGGCGCGACCGTGCTGGTGATCGACGACGAGCAGCAGATCCACCGCTTTCTCGGCCCGGCGCTGACCGCCGCCGGATTCAAGGTGGAGCGCGCCGAGACCGCCGCCGAGGGCCTGCGCCTGGCCGCCAGCCGGGGGCCGGACGTGGTGCTGCTGGATCTCGGGCTGCCGGACCTGGATGGGCAGGAGGCGCTGGCACGATTGCGGGCGTTCAGCGCGGTGCCGGTGATCGTGCTGTCGGCGCGCGACCGGGAGAGCGACAAGATCGCCGCCCTCGACGGCGGCGCGGACGACTATGTGGAGAAGCCGTTCGGCGTGGGCGAGCTGGTGGCGCGCATCCGGGCGGCGCTGCGCCACGCGCGAATGCGGGAGGGGACGCCGGAGGTGCTGGAGGCGGGCGCGCTGCGCGTCGACTTCGCGCGCCGGACGGTTCTAGTCGAGGGCGCGTTGGTGACGCTGAGCGGTCGGGAATACGATCTGCTGTCGCTGCTGGCGTCCAACGCCGGGCGGGTACTGACGCACCGGCACCTGCTGACGGCGGTATGGGGGCCGGCGCACGTCGAGGATGTCGCGTATCTTCGGGTGTATATCGGGCATCTGCGGCAGAAACTGGGCGTCGCGGCCGGGTTGCTCGGGACGGAGCCTGGGGTGGGATACCGGTTGCGAGAGGCGGGCTAAGATACGGCGTCCGAGCAGGTCACGTGGCGGACGGGATACCCCGGGGTTCTACGATCCTGAGAAACAAACAGGGCGTCTTCCGCAATGGCCTGGGCAATGAGCAGGTGGTCGAACGGATCGCGGTGGTGCATCGGCAACCCCGCCAGGGTGAGCAGATGCGACGTGGCGACATTGAGCAGCGTGAACCCGTCCCGATCGATCGACACCGCCATCGTGGCGATATCGGCCCTAAGCTTCCGACGCGCGTCTTGACGACCACTTCCCACAGCGACACCACGCTGACCAGAACCTCGGAGGCAGGGTCCGCGATTAGCGTCCGCGCTCTTGATCCAAGCCGGCTATCATTCGCCAGCCACCAGACAAGCGCATGAGTATCGAGGAGGAGTCTCACCCCCTAAAACTCCTCCTCGCCCTCCATCGCGGCCAGCACGTCGGCCGGGAGCGCATCAAAGTCGTCCGCCATCCAGATCTGACCTGCCATTGCGCCCGGCTGCCGAAGTGGGAGTTGCGCGAGTGAGGGCGGCCGTATCTCGGCAAGCACCTGGTCGTGCGACATGACGAGAAACGACGCACCCTGCCGAGCTTGGCGCAAATAACCGGTCAGGTTCCCACGAAACTCGCGCACCCCTATCCGCTTCGGGTCTGCCATTCCTCGTCTCCGCTGTGAACACAACGTGTGTACACGCTTCTTGCCATCGCTACCAAGGCAATCGGGGTTCTCCGCATGCCCGTTTCGGCCGATGCTGCCGCCATGCCGAGCCCACCCGCCTTGCCGAGCCAACCCGCCTTGCCGAGCCAACCCGACCGCCACTACCGCCTGACCGCGCTGATCGTCGCCAGCGCCCTCCTGATGGAGCAGCTCGACGCCACCGTACTCGCGACCGCCCTGCCGACCATGGCGCAGACCTTCGGGGCCGACCCGGTGCGGATGAACGTGGCGCTCACGTCCTATCTCCTGAGCCTGGCCGTGTTCATCCCCGCCAGCGGCCGCATCGCCGACCGGTTTGGCAGCCGCAACGTGTTCTGCGCCGCCATCGCGATCTTCACGGTCGGCTCGATCCTGTGCGGCCAGTCGTCCAGTGTGTTCGAGCTGGTGGCCGCCCGCGTCGTCCAGGGCATCGGGGGCGCCATGATGGTGCCGGTCGGGCGGCTAGTGATCCTGCGCTCGACCGCGAAGTCGGACCTGGTGTCGGCGATGGCGTGGCTGCTGGTGCCGGCGACGATGGGGCCGCTGCTGGGGCCACCGCTGGGCGGGTTCTTCGTCACCTACGTCTCGTGGCGCTGGATCTTCTGGATCAACGTGCCGATCGGCGTCATTGGCGCCGCACTCGCGTGGTGGCGCATCGAGCAGGTGCGGATGCCCGAGGCGGGGCCGCTCGACATCTCCGGCATGTTGCTGTCGGGCGTCGCCTTGGCCGCGATCATGTTCGGGCTGGAACTGGCGGCGCGCGGCCTGGCCGGTGGCGCGTTCGCGGCGGTGCTGGTCGCCGGCGGCCTGCTGTCGGGCGGCCTGTATTGGCTGCACGCGCGGCAGCAGCGACGGCCGCTGCTGGATTTTCGGCTTCTGCGCATTCCGACGTTCGCGATCTCGGTCGTCAGCGGATCGCTGTTCCGCGTCGCGATTGGGGCGGTGCCGTTCCTGCTGCCGCTGTTTCTGCAGATCGGGTTCGGGCTTACGGCGGCGTCGAGCGGGGCGATCACCTTCGCGTCGGCCGCCGGCTCGCTGGTGATGCGCGGGTGCGCCAAGCCGATCCTGCGGCGGTTCGGGTTTCGCCGCATCCTGGTCACCAACGGGCTGATCGGCATGGCGTTGCTGGCGGTGGTCGCGGCATTCCGCCCGGAGTGGCCGCATGCGGCGATCTACGCGGTGCTGCTGACGATGGGGTTTTTTCACTCGCTGCAGTTCACGTCGTACAACACGATCGCCTATGCCGACGTGCCGCCCGACCAGATGAGCAGCGCCACCAGCTTTTACGCGACGTTCCAGCAGCTCTCGCTATCGCTGGGCATAACCGTGGCAGCCGGCGTGCTGGGCGCGCTGACCGCGCTGCACGGGCACGCGCAACCGACGCTGATGGATTTCTCGACCGGGTTTCTGGTCGTGGCAGTGATCGGGGTCGCCGCCTCGCCGGCCGGATTGCGCCTGGCGGGCGACGCAGGCGACGAACTCAGCGGGCGTCACACGAAGAGGTCGGTCGCCAGCGTCATGCCGCGCTCGACCGCGTAGGGTTCGAGGTCGCGGCCGGCCAACACGTCCTCGTCGATGAAGAATTGGCCCGTGGCTTTGCCCGACAGCACGACATGCGCCGCGTCGGCGACGATGTCCGGCGTGCGGCTGCGGCGCATCATCTCCGGGCCGCCGAGCAGGTTGGCTATGGCGGCGGTGGCGATCGTGGTGCGCGGCCACAGCGCGTTCACGGCGATGCCGTCGGGGCGTAACTCCTCGGCCAGCCCGAGCGCGATCAGGCTCATGCCCATTTTCGCCAGCGTGTAGGCGACGTGCGGCGCGTACCAGTGTGGGTCGAGGGTTGGCGGCGGCGACAGCATCAGGATGTGGGCGTGGTCCGATCGGCGCAGATGACGGATCGCGTGCTTGCAGCAAAGGAACGTGCCGCGCGCGTTGACCTGCTGCATCAGGTCGTAGCGTTTGGTCGGCGTCGCCTCGGTGCCGGTCAGGCCGATCGCCGAGGCGTTGTTGACCAGGATGTCCAGCGCGCCGAACCGCGCCACGCCGGCGTCGATCGCCGCCTCGATCTGCGCCTCGTCGCGGACATCGCACACGACCGGTAGCGCGCGCCCGCCGGCCGCCTCGATCGCCGCCGCCGCGGTATGGATGGTGCCGTCGAGCTTTGGTTGCGGCGTATCGGTCTTTGCGGCGATTACCACGTTGGCCCCGTCCCGCGCGGCGCGGAGGCCGATGGCGAGGCCGATGCCGCGCGAGGCACCGGTGATGAACAGCGTGCGGCCGGCGAGGCTCACATGCCGCCCGGGTACACCGGTCCGCCGCCACCCTCCGGGGTGGACCATTCGATGTTTTCGGTCGGGTCCTTGATGCTGCAGGTTTTGCAGTGGACGCAGTTCTGCGCGTTGATCTGCAGCCGGTGGTGGCCGCCCTCGGTCTCGACCGCCTCGTAGACGCCGGCTGGGCAATAGCGGCTTTCCGGGCTCGCATAGGTGTCGTAGTTCACGCTTTCCCAACGCGACGGGTCGCGCAGGCGGAGGTGTGGCGGCTGGTTTTCCTCGTGGTTGGTGTTGCTGATGAACACCGAGGATAGCTTGTCGAACGTGAGCGTGCCGTCCGGCTTCGGGTAGCTGATCGGCACCGACTGGTTCGCGGGCAGCAACGTCGCGTGGTCGGGATGCTTGTGGTGGAACGTCCAGGGGGCTTTGCCGCCGAGCACGTAGGTGTCGACCGCCGAGTAGGCGAGCGCGCCATACAAACCGTATTTCGCGAAACTGGGGCGGATGTTGCGCGCGCCATGGAGTTCGGTCGCAAGCCAGCTGCTGTGGAACTTCTGGGTGTAGCTGGCCGGCTCGACATCGCCGGTAGCCAGTGCGTCCGCGACCGCCTCGGCCGCCAGCATGCCGCTTTTCATCGCGCAATGCGTGCCCTTGATCTTGGCCACGTTCAGGAACCCGGCCGCGTCGCCGACCAGGCAGCCACCCGGAAACGTCAGTTTCGGGATGCTCTGATAGCCACCCTCGCTCAGCGCCCGGGCACCATAGCTGATCCGTCGCCCGCCTTGGAAATGGCCCCGCACCGCCCGGTGCGTCTTAAACCTTTGCATCTCGTCGAACGGCGACAGGTATGGATTGGTGTAATCCAGCCCTATGACGAACCCAACGCTGACCAAGTTGGTCCCGAAGTGGTACAGCCACGAGCCGCCGTAGGTGCCGGCGTCGAGCGGCCAGCCGATGCTGTGCTCGGTGTAGCCCGGCCGGTGGTTTTCCGCTGGGATTTCCCAGAGTTCCTTGATGCCGATGGCGTAGGTCTGCGGGTCGCGGCCGGCGCGCAGTTCGAACCGGTCCATCAGCGCCTTCGACAGGCTGCCCCGGCAACCCTCGGCGAAGATCGTGTGGGTGGCCCGCAGCTCCATGCCGGGCTGGTGGTTCGGGCCGGGCTCACCGTCGCGGCCGATGCCCATGTCGCCAGTCGCGACACCGACGACGATGCCGTCCTCGACCAGCAGCTCGGCGGCCGAGAAGCCGGGATAGATCTCGATGTCCATCGCCTCCGCCTGAGCGCCCATCCAGCGGACGACGTTGCCGAGCGAGACGACGTAGTTGCCCTCGTTGCGCATCTGCGGCGGCGTCGGCAGTTTTATCGCGAACCGGCGGGTGAGGAACTGGAACCGATCCTCGGTCGCCTTGGTCTCCAGCGGCGCGCCACGGTCGGCCCAGTCGGGCAGCAGCTCGTCCAGCGCGCGCGGCTCGATCACGGCGCCGGAGAGGATGTGGGCCCCGACCTCGCTGGCCTTCTCGACGACGCAAATGGTCGCTTCGGGGCGGAGTTGGCGCAGCCGGATCGCGGCCGACAGGCCGGCGGGACCGGCGCCGACGATCACCACGTCGAAGGCCATCGCCTCGCGGTCGGTGCGGGTTGTCGCGTCCATCAGAAAGCCGCCTCCGCCATGTCCATCATCGACGCCTTTCCAGCCTTGATGCTCGCATACAGCGCGCCCGACTGCGGCAGCATCCGCTCCATGTAGAACCGCGCGGTGTCGAGCTTGGCCTGGTAGAATCCAGCGTCACCGTTGGGCAGCTTGTCGGACGACACTTTCGCCATCCGCGCCCACATGAAGCCGAGCGCCACCAGACCGAACAGCCGCAAATAGTCCGTCGCCGCCGCAGCGGCCTCCTCCGGGTCACGCAGACCTTTTTCCGCGATGTATGCGGTCGCCAGCTGCAACGCTCCGAACGAGCGCTCCAGCGGTTTGACCAACCCACCGATCTTCGCGTCGTCCTTGTTTGCGGCGATGAACTCGGCGACCGGGTGGAAGAACGTCCGCAGGTAGCGGCCGGTGTGCGCGCCGAGCTTGCGCCCTACCAGATCGAGCGCCTGGATGCCGTTGGCGCCCTCGTAGATCATCGCGATCCGCGAGTCGCGGACGAACTGCTCCATGCCGTGATCGCGGATGTAGCCGTGGCCGCCGTAGACCTGGACACCGATGTTGGCCGCCTCGAAGCCGATGTCGGTAAACAGCGCTTTGACGATCGGCGTCATCAGCGCGGTGAAATCGGCGACCTCGTCGCGGGTCGCCGCATCCTCGCTGCGCAGCTCGTCCAGCGCGCGCGCCACCCAGGCCCCCAGCGCCCGGCAGCCCTCGGTGTAGGCGCGCATGGTCATCAGCGAGCGGCGGATGTCGGGATGCACGATGATCGGGTCGGCAGGCTTCTCAGGGTGCTTGGCCCCGGCCAGCGAACGGCCCTGCAGCCGGTCCTTCGCGTATTCCACCGCACCCTGGTAGCTGGCCTCGGCGACACCGAGACCCTGGATGCCGACCGCCAGCCGCTCGGCGTTCATCATGGTGAACATCGCCTGCATGCCGCGGTTGAGGTCGCCGACCAGCCAGCCGGTCGCGTCGTCAAAACTGATCTGGCACGTCGCCGACGCTTTCAGGCCCATCTTGTGTTCCAGCGCGGTGCACACGACGCCGTTGCGTGCCAACGCCTCGCCGGTCGGCAGGAATTTCGGCACCAGGAACATCGACACGCCCTTGATCCCCTTCGGCGCGTCGGGCGTGCGGGCCAGCACCAGATGGATCACGTTCTCGGTCAGGTCGTGGTCGCCGGCGCTGATGAAGATCTTGTTGCCGGTGATGGTGTAGCGGCCGTCGGCCTGCCTCACGGCGCGGGTGCGGAGCATGCCGAGGTCGGTGCCGCAATGCGGCTCGGTCAGGCACATCGTCCCCGACCACGTCCCGTCGACCAGCCTTGGCAGATACGCCTGCTTCAGCTCGTCGCTGCCGTGCGCCTCGAGCGTCTGAGCGGCGCCATGCGTCAGCCCGGGATACAGGCCGAACGACAGGTTGGCCGAGGAAATCATCTCCTCGACCAGCTTGTTGACGCTCTCCGGCAACCCCTGCCCGCCCCATTGCGGGTCGCTGGCGAGCGAGGTCCAGCCGCCGTCGCGGAACACGTCGTAGGCGTGCTTGAACCCGGCCGGGGTGCGGACGATGCCGTTTTCGAGCGTGCATCCCTCCACGTCGCCGCTGGCGTTGATCGGCAGCAGCACCTCGCGCGCCATGGTCGCCGCCGCCTCCAGCACGCTGTCGATCAGTTCGGGCGAGAGGTCCGCGAACGCCGGGATCGCGGTCAGGCTGCCCAGGCCGTGCAACTCGTGCAGGGCGAACCGCATGTCGCGCAGCGGGGCGGTGTAGTTCTGCATCGTCCGTCTCCCTCAGTTGCGCAACGGCTTGCCGGTGTCGAGCACATGCTCGATCCGCGCCAGCGTCGGCCTGGTCTTGACCAGCCGCATGAACACCGACCGTTCCAGCGCCAGCATGGCCTGCTCGTCCACGGTGTCGACTAGGTCGGCGTCGCCGCCGGACAGCACCTCGGCCAGACCGCCCGCGACCGTCATGTCATGAGATGTGGCGAAGCCGCGTTTGCGGAAGCCCTCGGCGGCCATCTGCATGCCGACCTTGCCCGACAACCCGGGCAGCCTGAACGTCGGCTTTTCGGGCGGCGCGTAGCCCTCGACCAGCGCCAGCGCGCGGGCCTTGGCGGCGGCCAGCAGGCGGTCGCGGTTCATCACGATCTCATCGGTCGGGCGCAGGAACATCAGCTCCTTTGCATTGGCCGCACTCTTGCTGACCGTGGCGGTGCTGACCTGCTCGAACACTTTGGCCACCGCCGGCATCGGCCCGTTCGGCAACTGCCCGCGCCACCGCTCGATCATCTCGCCGCAGCCGCCCCAGCCGGGCACCAGTCCGACGCCGCACTCGACCAGCCCAATGTACGTCTCGGCATGCGCCACGATCGCGTCGGCGTGCAACACGATCTCGCAGCCGCCGCCGAGCGCCAGCCCGGCCGGGGCGGCGACCACCGGGAACGGCGCATATTTCATCGCCTTGAACACGCGCTGGCCGCCGTCGACGAGCTTTTCGATCTCGCCCCACGCCGCGATGTTGGCCGCGAACAGCGCCAGCCCGAGGTTGGCGCCGGCCGAGAAGTTGGTGGCCTCGCCGTACAGCACCAACGCCTTGAACCGCGCGCCGACCAGCTCGAGCGACTGTCCCAGCAGCTCCATGATGGCGCTATCAAAGCTGCCCATCTTGCTGGTGAGCTCGAAGCACGCCACGCCGTCGCCGATGTCCCACAGCGACGCCGACCCGTTCTTCAGCAACGGCTTCGACCGCACCCGAACATCGGCCAGCAGCAGCACGCCGTCCGCTCGCGTCACCGGATGATAGGAACCGTCGATGCCGAGAAACTCCCGCACCCCGTCTTGCACCCGATAGAACGTGCGTCCGGCGGCGGCGCGCAGCAGCGGCGGGATCGGCACACGATCCGCCTCGAGCCGCGCGATCAGCCAATCCGCCCCGAGCGCGTCGATCAACTCGAACGGCCCCTGCTTCCAGGCGTAGCCGAGCGTCATCGCCGCATCGATCGACACGATGTCATCGGCCGCCTCCGGCACGATCTGCGCCGAGTACGCCAGCGTCCGGCCGAGCACGCGCCACGCGTACGTGCCAATCCGCCCCGGTGCGGTCAGCAACGCCCGCAGGTCGCGTGCCTTGGTCTCCGGCAGGTCGACCTTCGCCGCCGCCCGGTACTCGCCGGTGCCGAGGTCAATCGCCTCCTTGCCGCGTCCGCTCGCGCGATCCAGCCGATAGAACCCGCCGCGTCCCTTTCGCCCGGTCCGCCCGTCGGCAATCATTGTGTCCAGCAGCGGCATCTCGCGCCGTGTCACGTGGAACGGGTCGGTGTCCGGCAGCAGCCCTCCGAGCGACGCGGTGATATGCGGCATCAGGTCAAGGCCGACTAAATCCAACAGCCCGAACACGCCGGTTTTCGGAATGCCCATCGGCTTGCCGACGACCGCGTCCGCCTCCTCGACGGTGACGCCGAGATCGAGCGCCTCAAACATCCCGAGTTGCAGCCAATAGGTGCCGATCCGATTGGCGATAAACCCCGGGCTATCATGGCAGCGCACCACCGTCTTTCCCATCGCCCGATCCGCGAACGCCTCGACCCGCGCGACCATGGCCGGATCGGTGGCAGGGCCGGTCACGATTTCAAGCAAACGCATGTAACGCGGCGGATTGGAGAAGTGCGTGATCAGGAAGTCGGCCGCAAACGTCGCCGGCATCCCGTCGACCAACGCCGCGAGCGGGATCGTGCTTGTGTTGGACGACAACGGCGTGCCGGGGCGCCGCACCGCGTCCAGCTGGCGATAGAGCGACTGCTTGATGTCCAGCCGCTCGACGATCGCCTCGATGATCCAGTCGCACTCGGCAACACGGGCAAGGTCGTCGACGGTGTTGCCGGCCTCGACCAGCTTGGCCGCGCGCGCCGACATGAACGGGGCCGGCTCGGTCTTCAGCATCCGGGCCACCGCCGCGTCGGCCAGTCCCGCCTTGACGTCCAGCAGCAGCACCGGCACGCCCGCGTTGGCGACCTGGGCCGCGATCCCGGCCCCCATCACCCCCGCGCCGACGACGCAGACGCGCTTCATCGGACGCGCTCCAGCACGGTCGCGATCCCCTGCCCGCCACCGATGCACTGGGTCGCCAACGCATACCGCCCGCCTTCGCGCGCCAGCAGCGACGCCGCCTTGCCGACGATGCGGGCACCCGTGGCACCCAGCGGATGCCCCAGCGCCAGCGCACCGCCGTCCAAATTCACCCGCGCCTCATCCAGCTGCAGGTCGCGGATGCAGGCCATCGCCTGGCTGGCGAACGCCTCGTTCAGCTCGATCACGTCGAGCGCGTCCGTCGCGATACCGGCGCGGCTCATCGCCTTCTGCGACGCCTGCACCGGGCCGATGCCCATGATCTCCGGCAGGCACCCCGAGATGCCGATCCCGGCAATCCGCGCCAGCGGGGTCAAGCCATGCCGTTCCGCGTACGCCTCGGTGCAGACCAGAACCGCCGACGCGCCGTCGGTCAGCGGCGACGAGGTGCCGGCGGTGACCGAGCCCTCCGCGTCGAACGCCGGTTGCAGCGCCGCCAGTCCCTCGGCCGACGTGTCGGGGCGGATGCAGCCGTCGCGGTCCACCACGCCAGCCTTGCCGGTGATCGGCACGATTTCTGCGGCAAGCCGTCCCCCGGCCTGCGCCGCCGCCGCCTTGTGGTGCGAGCGGACGGCGAACGCCTCCTGGTCGGCCCGCGTGATCTGCCAGCGGCGCGCGACGTTCTCCGCCGTGTCGCCCATGCCGATGTATGCCGCCGGCATTTTCGCGTGCAAGGCGGGGTTCGGCAGCGGGTTGTAGCCCATCATCGGCACCCGGCTCATGCTCTCGACCCCGGCTGCGATATAGACCTCGCCGGCGCCCAGCTGAATCGCGCCCGCCGCGATGTGGATCGATTGCATCGACGAGCCGCAGAACCGGTTGACCGTCATGCCGCCCACCGACAGCGGCAGGTCGGCCAGCAGCCCGATCAGCCGGCCGACGTTCAGCCCCTGCTCGGCCTCGGGGAACGCGCAGCCGACGATCAAATCCTCGATGTCCTCCGGCCTCACCCCGGTGCGTTCGATCAGGCCACGGATGGTCTGCGCCGCCAGATCGTCGGGCCGCACCCGCGCCAGCGCGCCCTTGGCCGCGAACTGGAACGGCGAGCGGGCGTAGCCGGCGATCACCACCGGGATTGGCATGCTCATCGGATGGTCTCCTCTGGTGCCGCCACGACGGCGCGCCTGCGTGGCTTTCGGGGCCGGTCGTCGTCGAGGACCACGACCGCCTGCCGCTCGATTTCGCGCAGCTCCCCCAGCGTCAGATCCAGCGCCACGAGTTGCTGCTCGAGCTCGTCGATCCGCGCCCGCACGGCACCCCGCAACTGTCGCATCTGTGCCAACTGTCTCGGGTCGGCGTCGTACAGGTCCAGAAACTCGCCGATGTCGCGCAGGCTGAACCCGAGCCGCTTGCCACGCATTATAAGAACCATCCGCGCACGGTCGCGAGCGGTGTACACCCGCGTGACGCCGGCCCGGCGGGGAGTGACGAGACCCTTATCCTCGTAGAACCGGATGGTGCGCGGCGTTACACCCAGTTCGGCGGCGAGGCTGGTCACGGTGAACAGCGTCTCGCCATTTTGAGCGACCGTTGCGATGGCCGGCTTCCCTATACGTGAACCAGCACGGCATCTATGCCCGCAACGACATCGGCGCAAGGAGTGACGCATGACGACCGAGGACCTGATCAAGCTATCGGGGATGGACCGGATACGCGCCCTGATGGCGGCCGACCCTGGCGCCGCCGGCCTGACCGGGCTGCTCGGCATGCAGATTTCGGCGGTCGACGAGGGCCGGGTCACGTTCGCCGGCACGCCGAGCAACGCGTTCGTCAACCTGGTCGGCATCGTTCACGGCGGCTGGGCGGCGACGCTGCTCGACTCCGCCATGGGCTGCGCCGGGCACACCCTGCTCGCGGCCGGGCAGGCGCTGGTGACGATGGAGATCAAGGTCGCCTACCACCGGCCGATCGCCACCGACATGGGCACGGTCGAGGCGACCGGGGTCGTCATCAGCCATGGCCGCCGCACCGTGTTCGCCGAGGCCAAGCTGCTCGACGCGCACGGCCGCCTGCTCGCCAGCGGGACGTCGACGCTGATGATCCTGGAACCGCGCTGACGTTGACAGCGCCACGGTGATGCAACAATCCTTGGGCCAAGGCCGAGCCAACGGTCCACCACTGGGAGGGCTGCACTATGTCCAGCGTTCACACGTGGCGCTCGCTGGCGCTGTCCCTCGGTGTCGTGACGTTCGTTCCGCCATCGGCGCACGGTGCCGCCTTCCAGCTGAAGGAGAACACGGCGCAGGGCCTCGGCACCGCGTTCGCCGGCGTCGGCTCGATGGCCAACTCGGCCGCGACCGAATTCAACAACCCCGCCGGCATGACCCAGCTGCCGGGTTTGCAGATCTCGCTCGGCGGCAGCCTCGTCGCCCCCTCGTTCACGTTCAAGGGCACCGCCACCAACGTGTTCGGCCAGCCGATCAGCGGCGACACCAACCGGGACGGCGGCCACTCGGCGGTGGTCCCGCAGGGCTACGCCACATATCAGGTCACGCCAGACCTGTCGGTGGGCATTGCGGTGACCTCGCCGTTCGGCCTCGCGACATACTACGGCGCCGGGTTCGCGGGCCGCTACCAGGCCGACAAGACCGAACTGCAGACGGTCAACGTCAACCCCGCCGTCGCCTACCGCGTGCTCCCGTGGTTGTCGCTCGGCGCCGGGTTCTCGGCCGAGCACGCGACGGCGGAGTTCGCGTCCGCCACCAACTCGCAGACCATCAGCGCGCTGGTGTTCGGCCGCCCGCTGCCGCTGCGTGACGGCCTGTTCCGGCTGCGCGGCGACGACTGGTCGTTCGGCTACAATTTCGGGGCGCTGATCCAGCCATCGCCGACCACCAACATCGGCCTCACCTACCGCAGCCGCGTCCAGCACGATTTTACCGGCTCCGTAAGCTTCGACGCGCCGCTCCCGCTGTCACTCAGCCCGGCGTTCCGCAGCGGCGCCGGGGCCGCCAAGCTGGTGCTGCCCGACACCGCCGCGGTCAGCCTCACGCAGAAAATCTCGCCGCTGTGGACCGCGTACGCCGACGTCGACTGGACCAACTGGTCGCAGTTCAAGAACCTCGACACGTTCCGGGGTGACGGCACGCCGCTGTCGCGCACGCCGGAGCGCTACCGCAACAGCATCTTCGTCTCGGTCGGCGCGTCGTACCAGGCGACCGACAAACTCGCGCTGCGGGCCGGCACCGCGTTCGACAAGACGCCGACCACCGACCTGTACCGCACCGCGCGGGTGCCGGACGGCAACCGATACTGGCTGGCGATCGGGGCGAGCTACACGGTGGTACCCCGCACCACGGTCGATGTCGGCTACGCGCACGTGTTCGTCGACGGCTCGAAAATCCGCGAGACCTCGGCGACGGGGGATGTGCTCAACGGGCGCTACGACAGCAAGATCGACATTTTCTCGCTCGGGACCCGCACCGCATTCTGATGACGCCCGACGACGATCTCAGGCCGTGGCTTCGGACGTATCCGCCGGAGGTCGATTGGCACGCCGAGATCGAGCCGATGTCGCTGCCCGACATGCTGGCGCGGACCGCCCGGCTGCACGGCGACCGCCCGGCGTTCGACTTCCTCGGGCGGCGGACCACCTGGGCGCAGGCGGCGGCGGCCTCGGATCGCATCGCCGCCGGGCTGATGGCGCTCGGGCTTGCGCGCGGCACCCGGCTCGGGCTGCTGATGCCGAACTGCCCGGCCTATCCGCTGGTGTTCTTCGCCGCGTTGCGGGCCGGGCTGGTCGTGGTCAACTTCAACCCGCTCTACACCGACCACGAGTTGGCGGCGCAGGCGCGCGATGCGGGTGTGGCGATTATGGCGACACTCGACCTAGCCGCGACCTACCCGAAGGCGGCGCGGCTGCTGGATGCCGGAGTGATCTCGCGCGTGCTCGTCTGCCCGTTCGCGCCGATGCTGCCGCACGCCAAGGGCATCGCGATGAGAGTGCTGAAACGCGGCACGCTGGCCCGCCCGCCGCGCGACCCGCGCCACGTCTGGCTCTCCGACCTGCTCGCGACGGCCACTCCCCCGCCGCCGATCGCGATCGACCCGGTGCTCGACCTGGCCGTGCTGCAATACACCGGCGGCACGTCCGGGCTGCCGAAGGGGGCGATGCTCAGCCACGCCAACCTGCACGCCAACGCGGTGCAGGGCGTCCTGTGGTTCCACGCGACCCGCCCCGGCCAGGAGCGGGTGTTGGCCGCCCTGCCGTTCTTCCACGTGTTCGCGCTGACCACGGTGCTGCTGTTCTCGGTCCAAGCCGGGGCTGAGATCGTGATGCTACCCCGCTTCGTGCCGGCCGACGCGCTGGCCGCCATCGCCCGCACCCGGACCACCTATCTTGCCGCCGTGCCGACCATGCTCAACGCGCTGGCCGCGTTTCCCGGCAAGGCCGACCTGTCCTCGATCCGCTACTGCATCAGCGGCGGCGCGCCGTTGCCGGCGGAAGTGAAGAAGCGGTTCGAGGCCCGCACCGGCTGCGTCGTGGTCGAGGGCTACGGCCTGACCGAGGCGAGCCCCTGCACCTGCTGCAACCCGACCACCGGCGAGAACCGCGACGGCACGATCGGCCAGCCGATGTCGCGCACCGACCAGCAATTGCGCGCTCCGGCCGACCCGATGCGGCGCGTGCCGGTCGGCGAACGCGGCGAGCTGTGCGTGCGCGGGCCGCAGGTGATGCTCGGTTACTGGAACCGCCCCGAGGAGACCGCAAGCGCTTTCACGCCGGACGGCTGGCTCCGCACCGGCGACATCGGCGTGATGGACGCGGACGGCTATTTCTCGATCGTCGACCGGATCAAGGACCTCATCCTGTGCGGCGGCTACAACGTCTATCCGCGCACGATCGAGGAGGCGATCTACCGTCATCCCGTCGTGGCCGAGGTTACGGTAATCGGCGTGCCGGACGAGTATCGCGGTGAGGCGGCCAAGGCGTTCGTCGTGCTGAAGCCGGGTGCGATGGTCACGGCGGCCGAACTGGTGGCGTTCCTGCGCGAATACCTCTCGCCGATCGAGCTGCCCCGCCATGTCGAGTTCCGTGACACTCTGCCGAAGACGCTGATCGGCAAGCTGTCGAAGAAGGAGCTGGTGGCCGAGGAGGCGGCGCGGCGGTCGGTGTGACCCGCCTAAAAGTTCCCGCCTAGAAGTTCACGTGCGACTTGAACCCGAACACGGCGGCGTCCTGGGTGTTCGACTGGGCATTCGGGCGGAAGAAATACTGGAAGTCCGGGGCGAAGTTGACCCCGCGCGCGACGTGGATGTCGTAATTCAGCTCGATCAGCGCCGAGTGCGTCTGGATGCCGGTCGATCCGCCCGCGAACGGCCGCCCGAACTCGATGTCGAGCGCCTGCTCCTTGCCGAGCCGGCCACTGATGCCGGTGTAGCTGAACAGGAAGCCGATCGTGTCCTTCGGCCGCAATGCCCAGAAATCGCTGTCGAGCGCCGCCACGAACACCTGGTCGTTGTAGTTGGACAGGTCCGGGTTCGAATGGATGTAACCCGCGAGCACGATGACGCCGTCGGTGCCGCCCGGCCCGTTGCGCAGCACCATTTGGTCGGCCAGCGCCCAAAACTCGGTCTTGTTGCCGTTGCCGCGGCTGCCGGTCGCGAACGCGGCGCTGTTGTCGATGAACTTGCGGTCCGACGAGCTGTCGTAGGCGAAACCGAGCTTGTAGTGGCCGGGCATCTTGGACGCGCCTACCAGGGGCTCGTAGCCGATTTCGACCGGCACCTCGACGCCGCTGTCGTGCGAACCGTCGAACTTAAAGCCGCTGCGGTAGTTGGCGGCATAGTTGTAGATGCCTTGGTTCACCTCGTAGACGCCGGCCTGGATGTAGGTGTCGGGCGTCGGGCGTACCCGGACCCGGCCGCCGAACACGGCGTCGGGGTATGAACTCATGCCGGAGTCGGCACTCGGGATCAGCTTCGGGTTGCCGCACAGCGAGTTGTTCATGAAGTTGCAGTAGAGAGTGTTGGCGGCGAAGTCGTTCAGCACCGGCATCCGGCCCACGGCGACGTCGACCCGGCCGCCCAGCAGCTTCTGTTCGAGGTACGCGTAGACGAGGTGGACCACGGTGTCGCCGCCGGCGCCGTAGATCTCCTGCGTCGGGTTGAGCTTTTCGCCGAACATCGTGCTGTTCAGGCTACCCTGGCGGTTGACGATCACCACGTGCGCCGCCAACCCCCGCAGGCCGGCCAACTTGTCCATGTCGAAATCCGCGCCGAACCCGACCTGCCCCGCGTAGGTGGCGCCGCGCTTCGGCCCGCCCGTCACGTTGCCCGCGACCTCGGCCGTCCAGTCGAGCGCCAGCGTGATGCCGCGGGCCTCGAGCTTCGGGCGGATGCCGAGCCAGTCGCCGAGCAGGTGCTCGGGCGCCGATACGGGCGGTGCCGCCGGCTGCGACAGCGCCTCGCTCGGTCCCACCCCGGGGCCGCTGTTGAGTTGCTGCGCCTGAGAAGATGCGCCCCCACACGCAAGCAGGCCCGCTATCCCAATAGCAATCAAGCACTTGGCGACCACGGCGTATCCTCCCTATCCGTTCCGCCAGCGGTATAGGTTTCGCGGCTCCTTGGCTACCTCTCCCGGCTGACCTGGGCGTGCGCCAGCAACGCGAACAATCCGGTGCCGCCGATCACGTTGCCGAGCAGCGCCGGCGCGAGGATGCCGCCGATCGCCTGCCCCA
>JAABUX010001910.1_pt1 | contig 30405 bp, 30 predicted proteins | sample 5561851 | NCBI WGS metagenome assembly JAABUX01 (sample SAMN10711883, study PRJNA513361) | rock metagenome | isolation source: Antarctica rocks | place: Antarctica: Victoria Land, Richard Nunatak red sandstone | collected 2016-01-03 | reverse complement strand
TCGACAAGCCCGACCTGGGCTTCGTCGTCCATCTGGGCGCGCCGGCGTCCCCGATCGCCTACTACCAGCAGGTCGGCCGGGCCGGGCGCGGTGTGCTGCGCGCGGAGGTCGTCCTGCTGCCCGGGGCCGAGGACGAGGCGATCTGGCGCTACTTCGCCTCGCTCGGCTTCCCGGCGCAGGAGCAGGTGCGGGCCACCCTGTCCGCCCTGACGAGCACGCCGCTGTCGACGGCTGCATTAGAGGCGCGGGTGGACCTGCGGCGTACCAGGCTGGAGACCATGCTCAAGGTCCTCGACGTGGACGGCGCCGTGCGGCGGGTGAAGGGTGGCTGGACGGCGACCGGCCAGCCCTGGTCCTACGACGGCGAGCGCTACGCCCGGGTGGCTGCCGACCGGGCGGCCGAGCAGCAGGCGATGCGGGACTACGTCGCCACCACGGGCTGCCGCATGGAGTTCCTGCGTCGTCAGCTCGATGACCCCGGCGCGGCGCCCTGCGGGCGGTGCGACCGGTGCACCGGACAGGCGCTGCCCCTGCAGGTCAGCCCGGCGGTGCTCGCGGCTGCGTGGGACCGGCTTCAGCAGCCGGGCGTCGAGATCGAGCCGCGCAGGCTCTGGCCGACCGGCATGGACACGGTCGGGGTGGGGCGGAAGGGCAAGATCCCAACCGAGCGGCTGGCCGAGCCCGGCCGGGCTCTGGGTCGCCTGTCCGACCTCGGTTGGGGCAGCCGGCTACGGCAGGTGCTGGGCGCCGAGGACGGTGAGGTGCCCGAGGACGTGCTGCGGGGCGTCGTCCAGGTGCTCGCCGGCTGGGGGTGGGCGCAGCGGCCGGCCGGCATCGTGGCCCTGCCCTCGGCGTCGCGCCCGAGGCTGGTCGCCTCGCTGGCCCAGCGGCTCGCCGAAGTCGGTCGGCTCCCGCTGCTCGGGACCCTCGAGTCCGCGCGGGACCCCGCGGGGGGCCACGGGAGCAACAGCGCCCAACGGCTCCGCGCCGTTGCCGGGTCCTTCGTCCTGCCACCGTCCCTCGCGCTCGACGGGAGCGCCGTGCTGCTCGTGGACGACCGGACCGATACCGGCTGGACGCTGACGGAGGCAGCGCGGTTGCTGCGGGACGGGGGCTCGGGACCGGTGCTCCCGCTCGTGCTCGCCGTCGACGCCTGAACCAGCCACTAGCCTGTCGGGCATGAACCTGCTCCGCAGCTCGGTCAACGCCTTGCTGGTGCTGCTGATCATGACGCTCGGCACGGTCGCGATCTACGTGATCGTGCACGTCGCGGGTGGCCAGCTGAACCCCGGCAACAGCAACACGCCGAACGCGACCGTGCCGGGTCCGCCCGCGTACAAGTGACCTGGTCGGCCGCCTCGCTGGGTAACTGGAGCGGCCGGACCGTGGTCGTCACGGGTGCCAACTCCGGGATCGGTCTGGAGGCTGCGACCACCCTCGTGCAGCACGGGGCCCACGTCGTCCTGGCCTGCCGCGACGCCCAGCGCGCGGCGCGGGTGCGGGACCGCCTGCCCGGTCCAGGTAGCGCGAGCGTCCGGGCGCTGGACCTCGCCGACCTCGACGATGTCGCCCGCTTCGCGGCCGAGACCGCCCGGCAGCACCCGAGCCTGGACGCGCTGGTCTGCAACGCGGGCATCATGGGCGGTGCGATGCTCGGCACGGTGCAGGGCCACGAACGGCAGATGGGCACCAACCACCTGGGACATGCCCGGCTGGTCGCTGGGCTGTTCACGCCGCTGGAGAGCGCTCACGGTCGGGTCGTGACCGTCTCGAGCATCGCAGCCCGCAGCGGGAGGCTGTCTGCGTCGATGACGCAGGACGACCTGCTCAGCCCGCCGGGCTACCAGAGCCAGGCCGTGTACGCCAACACCAAGCAGGCCAACCTGCTGTTCGCCCAGGAGTTGCACCGCAGGGTCGGCAGCCGGGTCGCGAGCGTGGTGGTGCACCCAGGACTGAGTTGGACGAACCTGTTCGTGCGGCAGTTGCGGGAGGACGGCAAGGGCTGGCTCGTTCCGATCGCCAAGGTCGTCGGACCCGTCGCGCTGCAGTCGGCGAAAGCTGGGGCGGCGCCGACCTTGCGCGGCCTGGACCCGGCCACGCCCTCGGGCTCCTTCGTCGGCCCCCGACGCCTCAACCAGTTCCGCGGGCCGCCCGAGCTCCTCGAGGTGTACTCGACCGCCACCGACCCAGCCACTGCTGCGCGGCTCTGGGAGCTCACCGAGCAGATCGTCGGGATCCCGCTGCCACGGTGACGCCGGTCTCGATAGAGTCCTCGGCCACCGACCCGCTCCCGGGTTGAGGTACTGACTGCCTCGATCACGGCCCGAACTTGGAGAGCGCTGATGCGCCGAGTGACCGCGGGCTTGTTCTCCTCCCTCGACGGAGTCGTCGAAGCACCCAACCTGTGGCAGTACGACAGCTTCGACGGCGAGCTCGGCGCCGAGATGACAGCCATGATGGACCGCACCGACACCGTGCTGCTCGGTCGAGTCAGCTACCGGGAGTGGGCCGGGTACTGGCCGGCGGCCGACGCAGGGGACCCCTTCGCGGCTTTCATCAACCCCGTGGAGAAGTTCGTCGCCTCCACGACCCTCACCGGTGATCTGGCTTGGCAGAACTCGCACCTCATCGACCGCGGTCTCGAAGAGTTCGTCACAGCGCTCAAGCACTCGGACGGCGGCGACATCAGTGCCTGCGGCAGCATCACGCTCGTGCGTGCCTTGCTGTTCGCGGGCCTGCTCGACACTCTCACGCTGCTGATCCACCCCGTCGTCGCCGGCGCTGGACGGCACCTGTTCCAGCCCGACGACCCGACAACGCGGCTCACCCTGCAGGACGCTCGCCACACCACCAACGGCAACGCCATCTTGGACTACGGCCTGCGCCCCATGTAGGGAAGGAGTTCGCCGCGCCGGCTCAGGTGCGGACCGGGCGATGCCGATGCTCGGGCGGTGAAGCGCGTGCCGGCGCTCAGTCGGCTGATCGACAGGGGTACTGCCGGGCTGAGCGCGGTGCTCCTGCTGGGTGCGCTTGTCACCTTGGAGGCGCCTCCACCGTGGCTGGCGTGGCTGGCGCTGCCGCTCGTCGTCGTGGCGAGCCGTGCGCCGTTGGTGCTGCCAGCGGGCTCGCGCGACAACCTGGTGGTCGGTCTCGACTCCTCCCTTCTGGTCCTGCTCGGCCTGTCCCTGCCTTGGCGGCAGGCGCTCGTCGTGTGGGGCGTCTCCATCTCCACGGCGGAGTTGACCAACAAGCGCGGCTGGGACACCAGGTTGTTCAACGCCGGCGTGTGCGTGGTGGCCGGCGCTGCGGGGCTTGCCGTGCTCGACACGGTCCCGAAGGCTGCGGCGGCGTCACCCCGGGGGCTGTTGGCAGCAGTCGGCGCTGCTGTCGCGTACTTCGCAGCCTGCACATCCTGCCTCGCGGCAGTGGCGGGAGATACGGCGAGCGCGACGCCGACGCGCTGCGGATGCTCGTCAGCGTGGCCGAGCAGGCACATGACCGCCTTCGGCTGCTCGCCGAGCTCGGACGCTCCGCGACCACGGACTCGCTCACCGGCCTGGCCAACCGCGCCCTGTTCCGCGACGAGCTCACGCAGACATTGACCAGTGGTCAACGGGCGGGTGTTCTGTACTGCGACCTGGACGGCGTCAAGGCGGTGAACGACACGTGCGGGCATGCCAGCGGCGACGCGGTGCTCGTCATCGCCGCTGGTCGGCTCGTGGACGCGCTTCGACCTGGCGACCTGGTCGCACGGTTGGGTGGCGACGAGTTCGCTGTGCTGCTGCGCAACCTGCCAGCCGTGGGCGCCCCTGCGGTCGCGCAGGCGGCAGCAGACCGGGTGTGTCTCGCCCTCTCCTCGCCGTACCAGCTCGCAGATCGATGCATGTCGCTGTCCGCGAGCGTCGGGATCGCCCTGCCGGACGGCGGCGACGCCGAGCAGCTGCTGCACGCGGGCGACGCAGCCATGTACGCCGCGAAGAGCTCCGGTGGCGGACGCAGCCACGCGTACTCGCCGACACTGATCCGCGAGCGCTCGGAACGCGCCCGGCTGGCAGACGAGCTGCGAGGCGCGCTGACTGCCGGCCAGATCACGGTGCACTACCAACCGATCGTGGCGGCCCTGGACGGCGGTGTGCTCGGCGTGGAGGCCCTGGTGCGCTGGCAGCACCCGCAACGCGGCCTGCTCGCGCCAGCGGCATTCCTCAGCGTCGCCGCTGAAGCCGGCCTGCTCGACGACATCGGTGTCTTCGTCCTGAGCACGGCCCTGACCGATGTGAGCGCCGCGGCGCGCGAGGCGGGACGGACGCTGGCCCTCGCTGTGAACGCGAGCGCCTCGCAACTGGTCTCGGGCAGCCTTCGCGCAACCGTGCAGCAGCAGCTGCCGTCCGAGGGTGTGCAACTGACCGTCGAGGTGACCGAGGACGAGCTGGTGGACGGCGCGGCGTTGGACGCTCTGCACGAGCTCCGCGAACTGGGGGTCCGCATCGCCCTCGACGACTTCGGAACCGGTTGGTCCAGCCTGTCCCTGCTGCGACGACTGCCCGTCGACACCCTCAAGCTGGACAAGTCCTTCGTCGCAGACCTGCCGGAGGACACCCGTGCAGCCGCGCTCGCCCGCGCGGTGATCGAGATGTCCCGGGCACTCGGACTGGGGACCGTGGCAGAAGGGGTTGAGTCCGCGGCGCAGAGCGCATCGCTGCGGCTCATGGGCTGCAGCATGCTCCAGGGCTACCACTTCGGCCGACCGCAGCCGGCCAGCTCACTTGCAGCGCTCATGGAGCCGGCTCAGGCGCCGGTCTAGCGGTGCGGCCCAGGCGCGGTCGGTCACGCCGTCGCCACAGGATGGGGCCACTCGTGGGCGAGCAGCGCGTAGTCGATCTCGCTGGACCATTCGCCCTTGAACCACTCGTTGTCCACCAGATGCGCCTCCGGGCGCATCCCCAACCGGGCGCAGAGCGCGAGGGAGGAGGCGTTTCGGGCGTCGACGCGGGCCGCGGCGCGATGTGCCCTCAGGCCGACGAAGACTAGGTCGAGCAGCGCGGTCACCGCCTCGGTCGCAAGGCCCCGCCCACCGTAGGCCGGGTCGAAGATCCAGCCGACCTCGACGCTCGCATGCTCCAGCGCATGAGGCATCACCACGAGGTCACCGATGAGCGTGCCGTCCCGCAGCACGACGGCGATGTCGAGGTGGTCCCCAGCAGTACGCAAGGCCGTCCCCGCGAGCTTGCGGTCCATCGCTGCCGCCATGGTGTCCGGGGTGCGGGGCTCATACGGCACGTAGCGGACCACGTCCGGCAAGGACTGGAACGCCAGCAGCCGGTCTGTGTCGTCAGCGCGGAAGAAGCGGAGCTCGAGCCTGCCGGTGGCCACCGGCAGGTCCGGACGGTAGGGCAGCCGGAGCAGGTCCGGCTCCGCCCGGCTCACGGCCGACCGGCCGGGGCCGACCTGGGCTTCTTCGTGGGCAGCGTGCAGGCGTATTCATAGGACCGTCTCACCCACTGCTCGGTGCCGGGCAGTCCTGCGGGCAGTGTGTAAAAGCCGCCCATCGGCCGCCCCGCCATCGGCTCGAAGGGCCGTCCACCGATCCCACACAACTCCGCGGCCGCCTCCGCCGCCAATCTCACGAACAGGCCGGTCGCGTGGACACCGAAGAACATGTGGCCGCCCACCAGGCAGGTCGGGCAGCCGAACACGAGCTTGCGCTGAGCTTCCGGAACGACCTCGACAAGCTCCTCGAAGGATGCGAGGAACTCCGGCGACACCTTGCTCACGCGTCCACCTCCCGACGGTCCGCACTCCTTGGCAGAGCATGGCCTGGGTCCACCGCACGGAAGGAACTCAGGTCGCGCTCCACAGCCTTTTGTACATCGAGGCTGCCCGAGGGAACTCGCGGGTCATGATGGCGTGCTTCTCGCAGCTCCCTATGTCCGCGTCGAAGTAGCTCTCGTAGTAGAGGACATGGCTTCGGATCCAGTCATGGACCTTGGCGACGAAGTAGGCATCGTCCCCACCGCCGAGGCCGTCGCAGCGCTGCGACAAGCCCCACTCCCCCAAGGCGCTGCGCTTGTGATGTTCTCTGGCGAACGATGCAGACCAGTTCAGTCCGAACGGCTCGGTGAGGTACTCCGTCCACCTCCTAGCGGGATCGGCGCTCGAGTGCCTCCAGCTCTGGTCGTACAGGCTCATGCCGATGACGTCCACGTAGGCGTCGCCCGGGTAGGCGCTCGCGACGTCAAAACCCGGTGAGCCTTCGCCGACGACCGGCGACCAGTCGAAGGTGAACGACGTACCGGGGACGGCCCGCATCGAGTCCACAGCCTGTTGCCAGAAAGCGACGTAGGCGAAGGGGTCGCTCGTGGCGGACCAGTTGAACCAAGGCGCGTTCATCTCCCAGCCGAGCCGGATGACGGAGGTGCCCAGGCCGCGAGAAGCGAGAAGTTGCGCCAGCGTGCGGAAGTAGCGGTTGTAGCTGCCCGAGGCGCCTTCCTGAAGACTGCCGCCCGTCCTCGGCAGCAGGGGGACGGCCACCGCCAGGTGGTAGCCCTTGCGGTGCCAGGCGTCGGCCAGCCACGTCGGAGAGCTCAACGCCGCCCAGGAGTCCGACGGCGCGAAGTCGGTGACGATGGTCTCCCGACTGCCGCGCCAGGTACCGAACCGGGCAGCGCCGGCAGCGTCATTGCTGCTGCGATAGGCGCCGGACAGCGTGCCGCCGGCCCTGGTACCCGGGGCGGCGGTGTTCAGGACAACCACGCTGGCAAGAACGGCAAGAGCGGCGAGCACCGCGCCCAGTACGAGGCACTGGTCACCCAGCTTGCGCGCAGGCATGCTCACCCCCTGCAGGAGACCGTGGACGGGACAAGCTCGAAGTCCATCCTATCGCCGAACCCGCACCTCGCCGTTGGACGCTCAGCCGCCTGGTGGTCGCTACTAGCCTGCCCCGGGTACGCCGCTTCGGGGTCGCGCGGCGTGGACGAGGGAGGCAGCGTGACGGAGCAGGCCGCGGGGCACCCAGGCGCGGCGGTGCTGTGGAAGCCGTCGGTAACGGCCAGGACGACGTCGCGGCTGAGCGCGTACGCCGACCTCGTGCTGAAGCGGTACGGCGCACCGACCGACTCCTACGACGCCCTGTGGCGCTGGTCGGTGGAGCACCTCGAGGAGTTCTGGGCGGCCGCGTGGGAGCACTTCGACGTGCTGGCCTCTGCGCCGTACGAGCAGGTGCTGACGACGAGGGAGATGCCCGGTGCCCGGTGGTTCACCGGCGCCCGGCTCAACCTGGCGGAGAACGTGCTGCGCCCCGAGCGCGACGGCACGGCGCTGGTCGCGGTCTGCGAGCAGGGGCCGGCGCGGGAGGTGTCCTGGGCCGAGCTGCGTGGGTTGGTCGGCGCGTTCCAGGCCACATTGACCAACCTGGGCGTCCACGAGGGCGACCGGGTCGTCGCCTACCTGCCGAACGGGGTCGAGGCCGTGGTGGCGCTGCTGGCCTGCGCGACCCTGGGCGCGGTCTGGTCGACCTGCGGACCCGACATCGGCGCGGCGAGCGCGGTGGACCGGTTCGGCCAGCTCTCGCCCACAGTGCTCATCACCGCGGACGGCTACCGCTTCGGCGGAAAGGAACGCGACCGCACCGGCGCCGTCGCGGAGCTGCTCGACGGCCTGCCCACAGTCCGGGCCGTCGTGGCGGTCCCGGTGCTCGGCCTCGGGATCACCCGCGCCGGCCTGGAGGTGATCGCCTGGGCCGATGCCGTGCAGGAGCCGCGCACCCCGGTGTACGCGCAGCTCGACGCCGAGGCGCCGCTGTGGGTCGTCTACTCCTCGGGCACGACCGGCCTGCCGAAGGGCCTGGTCCACAGCCACGCCGGCGCGCTGCTGATGGGGTTGGTCCAGCAGGGGCTGCAGTACGACCTCGGCGAGGGCGACCGGTCGTTCTGGTACACCTCCACCAGCTGGATCATGTGGAACAGCCAGATCGCCGCACTGTCGGCCGGCGCCACGGCCGTCCTGTACGACGGCAGCCCGTTGTGGCCGTCGCCGGACCGCCTGTGGCAGCTCGCGCAGGAGCAGCGGCTCACCAGCCTGGGCACGAGCCCTGGCTATCTGCTGGCCTGCGAGAAGGCCGGGCTGCAGCCCGGCCGGGACCACGACCTGGCCGCGCTGCGGGCGGTCGGTGTGACCGGCTCGCCGCTGCCGCCCGGCTCGTTCCGCTGGGTGTACGAGGCGGTCGGCCCGGACCTCGCCATGCACGTCATCAGCGGCGGTACCGACTTCGCCGCCGCGCTGGTGTGCGACGCGCCCTGGCTGCCGGTCACCGAAGGTGAGATGTCCTGCCGGGGCCTCGGCATCCACGTGGAGTCCTGGGACGAGCAGGGCCGCCCACTGCTCGACGAGGTCGGCGAGCTCGTCCTGCTCGTCCCGATGCCCTCGATGCCGCTGGGGATCTGGGGCGATGCGGACGGCTCGCGCTACCGCGAGGCCTACTTTGCGCCGCCGTACCCGGCCTGGCCCCCGGGGGTGTGGCGACACGGCGACTGGATGACGCTGACCAGCCGTGGCACGGCGGTCGTGCACGGCCGCTCGGACTCGACCCTCAACCGGCACGGCGTGCGCATGGGCAGCGCCGACATCTACGCCGCCGTCGAGTCCGCACCGGAGGTCCTCGAGGCGCTGGTGCTCGGCATCGAACTGCCCGACGGTGGCTACTGGCTACCGCTGTTTGTTGCCCTCGCCCCTGGGGTCGCGCTCGATGACGCCCTCATCACCCGGCTCAAGACCATGGTCCGCGACCAGGCCTCCCCGCGGCACGTCCCGGACGAGGTGATCGCGGTGCCCGCAGTCCCGCACACCGCCACCAGAAAAAAGCTCGAGGTTCCGCTCAAGCGCATCGCTCAGGGCACGCCGGTCGAGCGCGCCCTCAACCTCGGGGCCGTCGACAACCCCGACGCCGTGCTGTGGTTCGCCGAGTACTTCGCGCAACGCAGCCGGTAGAGCTGACTGGCCCCGGGCAGTCCGGATCGAGGATCAGCCCTGCGATCGAGGAAGGTGCGGCGACAGCAGGGTGAGGTCCGCCGCGCCGAGGCGGTCGGCGGCGGTGGCCGCCTGGTGCCAGTACGGATACAGCAGCGCAGGCCGACTGACCACGTCGAGCCGGTCGAACTCCGCGGCGTCGAGCACCAGGTCGGCTGCAGCGAGGTTGTCCTGGAGCTGCTCGGTGGTGCGGGCGCCGAGCACGATCGACGTCACTCCCGGCTTGCCCAGCGTGTACGCCAGGGCCACCTGGGCCGCCGACACCCCCCGGCCATCGGCGATCTCGACCAGCACGTCGATCGTGTCGTAGAGCTTGTCCTGGTCGTAGACCGGCGGCTCGTTCCAGTCCGTGAGGTGCCTTGATCCCTCGGGCGGCTGCACGCCCCTGCGGTACTTGCCTGAGAGCAGACCGCCGGCGAGCGGGCTCCACACCAAGATCCCCACGCCCTGGTCCACCGACAGGGGCACCAGCTCGTACTCGGCCTCGCGGGCCTGCAGCGAGTAGTAGATCTGCTGGCTGACCAGACGGGGCAACCGGTCGCGCTCCCCGAGGTGCAGCGCCTTCATCAGGTGCCAGGCGGAGAAGTTCGACGCACCGACGTAGCGGACCTTGCCGCTGCTCACCAGCAGGTCGAGCGCCCCAAGGGTCTCCTCCAGCGGCGTCAAGCCGTCCCACTCGTGCAGCTGGTATAGGTCGAGGTAGTCCGTGCGCAGACGGCGCAGGCTCGCCTCACACGCCCGGATGATGTGGTGGCGCGACAAGCCGGCGTCGTTGGGCCCCGGACCCATCGGGAAGCGCACCTTGGAGGCCAGCAGCACCTGGTCCCGGCGGTGCTCCAGCACCTCGCCGACGATCTGTTCCGACACTCCGTCGGAGTAGATATCGGCGGTGTCCACGAGGTTGACCCCCGCCTCCAGGCACAGGTCGATCTGGTGGCGGGCATCCTCTACCGTCGTGGATCCGACGTTCGCGAACGGGCCGCCACCGCCGAAGGTCATTGTGCCCATCGCGAGCACGGACGTCTTGAGCCCGGACGTGCCGAGCTGGCGGTACTCCATGCGCACAGCCTAATCGGGCGGTGACCGGCGCCCCCCTCGCCGTAGGACGCAACCACGGGCAGTTCGCCGGCGCACCCCCTGGCACCGACAAACTGCGTTGCGCGGGACGGTCCGCCCGTGCCGTACTGCCTCCCGTGGAGAACTTCGACCCGAGGCAGAGCTTCGGAGAGGACACCGCCGCCATGTACGACGACGACGTGCGCGGCGACGAGGCCGAGACCGTCGCGTGTCTGCACGAGCTGGCTCGAGGGGGTCCGGCGCTGGAGCTGGCCATCGGCACGGGGCGCATCGGGCTCCCGCTGGCGGCCCGTGGAATCCGAGTCGACGGGATCGAGCAGTCCACGGCGATGATCGCGCGGCTCCACGCGAAGCCCGGCGGCGACCAGATCGCCGTGACCGTAGGCGACATGGCCGAGGTGGCGGTCCGCGACAGCTACCGGCTGGTCTTCCTCGTCTACAACACGCTGTACAACCTGCTCACCCAGGACGACCAGGTCCGCTGCTTCGAGAACGTGGCGCAGCACCTGACCGACGACGGCGTGTTCCTGGTCGAGGCGATGGTCCCGGACTCCTTCTACCGGCTGCGCGACGAGCAGTACGTCGATGCCGAGGCCATCGAGCTCGACAAGGTCACGCTGGACGTGGGTCGCTACGACCCCGTGACGCAGCTGCTGGACGAGAGCCACGTGACGCTGAGCCGGGACGGGATCCGCGTCTCCCCCATCGTGACGCGCTACGTCTGGCCCAGCGAGCTCGACCTGATGGCCCGCATCGCGGGTCTGCGCCTGCAGGATCGGTGGTCGGGGTGGAACCGCGAGCCGTTCGACCGGCTCAGCACTCGACACGTGTCCGTCTATGGCCGCCACCAGCGCGAGCGGGCGACCCTGCCTCACTGAGCCGCAGGGCTTGGGGCTGGCAGGCGGCCCGCGGAAGGGCTCGCCGTCGTACGGCGTTGGCGACGGTATGAAGGTCGAGATCTGGTCCGACGTCGTGTGTCCCTGGTGCTACATCGGCAAGCGGCGCTTCGAGCAGGCGCTCGCCGGCTTCGCCCACGCTGCGGATGTCGAGGTCGTGTGGCGGGCCTTCGAGCTCGACCCGTCCGCACCGGCCGAGCGGCACGGCGAGTACGCCGTACGCCTGGCCGAGAAGTACGGCACCGGCATGGCCGCGGCCGAGCAGATGATCGACACCATGACGCAGGCAGCAGCGGCCGAAGGGCTGGACTTCCACTTCGAGCGGGCGAGGGTCGGCAACACCTTCGACGCGCACCGGCTGCTCCACCTGGCTGGAGAACGCGGTGTCCAGGACGCCGTCAAGGAGCACCTGCTGCGGGCAGCCTTCACCGACGGCGAACCGGTCGGGGATGCCGAGACGCTCGTACGACTGGTGTCCGAGGCAGGCCTGGACGCCGACGAGGCCCGACGGGTCCTGGCGGACGGGACGTACGGGGACGACGTACGCGAGGAGCAGCGCGAGTCGCAGTCGCTCGGGATCACCGGCGTGCCCTTCTTCGTGATCGACCGCACATATGGGATCTCGGGGGCGCAGCCCGCCGGGCTGCTGCTGCAGGCACTCGAGCAGGCCTGGTCCGAGCGCGCCCCACTCAGGGTCCTGAGCGGCAACGCAGGGACCTGCGAGGGCGACGCCTGCGCGGTCTAGTGACCTATGCGGCGCAACGATTTCCCGACGTTGACCTGCGATGCCGTGTCGGGCCCCGGGCGTTGGGGACGTCTGCTGATGGCCTACTCCCCCTGACCCAGGAGCCGTTCATGACCAGCACGACCTCCCGTCCCGTCGCGACTTCCTCCCGCAGTGCGACCTCCTCGCTCGTCCTTCGCGTCGTCGGAGCCGTGCTGGCCCTGGCCATCGGCTACTTCCACGTGACCGACCAGGAGGGCTTCCCGGGCAAGAAGGGCGACGACTCCGCCCCGTATATCCAGGACCTCTACTACGTCCTGGAGGTCGCGGCGGTGGTCGCCGCTGTCCTGCTGCTCGTCAAGGCCGTGAAGGCGGGCTGGTTCGTGGCTCTCGGCGTGGCCGCCGGCCCGATCCTCGGCTATGTCCTGTCCCGGGGGCCTGGCCTGCCGTCCTACCTGTCGGACAAGGGCCACTGGTTCGGCGACCCCGGCAAGCCCTTCACCGAGTTCGTGGACACCGCGTCCTTCGTCTGCGAGATCGTCCTGCTCGTGCTGACACTGTCCGCGTTCGCCCGGCTACGCGCGCGTCGCTGAGAGCTGACGTCAGGACCGGCAGTGCTGCACATAGGCCGGGAAGTCCCAGGTGCGTAGGAACCTCCGCCCCGCTGCCAGGCCCGCGTCGTACAGGCTCTGGGACTGGGCCGTGGTGATGTCGAAGTCGACGGCGCTGACCTGCTCGGTTGGGACGAAGACCGTACGGCGGACCGTGCACGGCTCGTCGACGTAGGCCGCGTCCTGGTCGGTGAGCAGGGTGTCCAGCGCGGCGACACCCAAGGCGAGCGGGCCGTGCACCGGGTGGGTCGCCGGCGGCGTGCCCGGGCGAGCCGTGAGCCGGACGCCGAAGGTCGGCCAGCGCGGCACCTCGCTGTCGGGGCGGTCGAACAACCCGATCGGGAACTCCGAGAGCAGCCCACCGTCGACCCAGGTCGCGGGGCGGACCCGTACCGGCCGGAAGAAGAACGGGATGGCTGAGGAGGCACGCACCGCCCTGGCGACCGGGAACTCATCGGGGTCCAGGCCGTAGTCCGGCAGGTCCCATGGGATCCGGACGAGCCGCCGCCGGGACAGGTCGCTCGCGGTCGTGACGAGCGACCAGGCGTGCTGGGGCAGCGCGTCCCCGGTGCGCAGGTCCCCGAACGTCGTGACCCCCAGCTCGCGCAGCGCACCGGTGAGGAACTGCTCCAGGTAGCGACCCTCGTACAGGGCGTCCGAGGTCAGCAGCGACAGGGCGCCGCCCACCAACGGGAGTCGTCCCAGCAGGCTGCTGTCGCGAAACCGCCGGTAGTCCAGGGTCTTCATGATGTCCTCCAGCCGCGACACCGGCTCACCGGCGTGCTGCAGCGCCGCGACGAGCGCGCCCACGACGGCGCCTGCGCTGCTTCCGGCCACGCGCGGGAAGCAGTACCCGGCATCACCAAGGGCCCGGACGGCGCCGACGAGCCCGATGGCTTTCACCCCGCCGCCCTCGCACACCAGGTCGGCCCTCAGCGACGTTGTCATCACGCCGACGCTAGTCGTCAGCGAAGATGGTGGGGTGAGAGCCCCGCGTGCGCTGGTATCCCGACTGCCGCACGCTCTCGTGGCCCTCGCGCTGGCCGTCGCCGTCGGGGGCGTGGTCACCACGGTCACGACCACCTCGACGGGGGCAGCCGCGGTCGCTCCACCACCGACCGTGCCTCTCGCGCAGCCCAACCAGGCCCCGGGGGCGACGGAGCCACCGGTCGCCCCGCCCCAGCACGTGGGCGGGGCCGTCAAGATCGTCACGGTGGCGGCCCTGCGCTCCCGCATCCCCTCCCACGTCCTGGTGCTGGCCAAAGCGCCGCTGACCAGCGACGTCGTGCACCGGGTGATGTCGGCGACGGGGGCCCGGGCGAGCTTGCTCGTGGCGACCGGAAAGGTGCACCTCGGCACGGGCCAGACGACCGCGCTCGGCGTGGACCCGTCGAGCTTTCGGGCGTGGACGCCGCAGGGCACCGCCGAGAGCGACGGGGTGTGGCGCTCGGTCGCCTCGGACGAGGGCTCAGTGGCACACGTCGTCGCGCAGGCCTTGCACGTACCGCTCGGCGGGACCGTTGTCGCACGGGCCGCCGGCACCGCTGCGCTGCGCGTCGGCTCGTACGCCACCACAGGGCTGCCCGGAATCGGGCTCGTGGTCGACGGCGCCCGGAGCCACCAGCTCGGCCTGAGCCCCGGGACCGGGCTGCTGCTGTCAGTGCCGCAGCGCGACCCCGACGTGACGGCCACCTATGCCCGGGACGTCCTGGGCGGCCTCGGGGTCGCGACCCCCGTGCAGGTCGACCGGCAGGCGACCGGTCGCTGGGTGGCACCGACGACGGGGCGCGTGAGCTCGCCGTTCGGCCCGCGCATCGCGCCGCGACCCGGTGCGTCGACGTTCCACGAGGGCATCGACATCGGCGCGCCCATCGGCACACCGATCTACGCCATGAGCGACGGTGTCGTGCTGTACGCCGGGCCTGCCTCGGGGTTCGGCAGCGAGATCGTGCTGAGCCATCGCGGCGGGGTGACGACGGTCTACGGCCACGTCAGCCGCATCCTGGTCCCCTCAGGGCACGTCGACGTCGGCCAGCCGATTGCGCTCGTCGGCAACGAGGGCGAGTCAACCGGGCCGCACCTGCACGCCGAGGTCCGCGTCGACGACAAGCCCGTCGACCCGATCCTGTGGCTGCGCGCCCATGGGGTGGTGCTGAGCTAGTGCTCGGGCGGACCCTTCGCCTGCTCTCGCTGCCGGCCGGGGCGCTCGTCCTGGCCGCGGAGGGCCGCGTACGCACCCTCGCCGGCGCCGACCGCGAGCGGGTCCGGACCGAGCTGCGCGCCCGTAACACCGAGCGGACCCGCCGCGTGCTCGGCGAGCTCAAAGGCGGCGCGCTCAAGGCCGGCCAGCTGCTGTCGACCGTGGAGGCCCTGTTCCCGAGCGATCCGTCCGCGACCTGGCGGGAGACGCTGACAGGGCTACAGCAGGACAACCCGGCCCTGCCGTTCAGCGACATCGAGCCGGTCCTGGCGCAGGAGCTGGGACCCCGCTGGCCGACCCTGTTCTCCTCCTTCGACCCGGTTGCCGCCGCCGCCGCCTCGATCGGACAGGTGCACCGGGCGACCTGGGCCGACGGCCGCCCCGTCGCGGTCAAGGTGCAGTACCCCGGGGTGCGCGAGGCCCTCGAGTCCGACGTCCGCGCCGTCTCGGTGCTGAGCAAGGCGACCGCGCTGGTGGCGCGCGGCCTCGCCCTCCCACCCCTGGTCGCCGAGCTGCGCGAGCGCCTGCTGGAGGAGCTCGACTACCTGCACGAGGCGGCCGCCCAGCGGCGTTTTGCGCTGGCCTACGACGCCGACCCGCGCTTCGTCGTACCGGCGGTGGTGCAGGCGACGCCCCGGGTGCTGGTGCAGCAGTGGCTGGCCGGGACGCCGTTGGCGCGGGTCGCGGAGCTCGGTTCGCAGGCCGAGCGCGACCGGGCGGCCGAGCTCTACCAGCTGTTCCTGGTGTCCGGTCCGGAGCGGGCAGGGCTGCTGCACACCGACCCGCACCCGGGCAACTTTCGAATCACCGCGGACGGACGCCTCGGCGTGCTGGACTTCGGCTCGACACTGCGCCTGCCGGACGGGATGCCACCGACCTTCGGCCGGCTGATCGCGGCGCTGCTGTCCGGCGACGAGGCGGCGGTACTGACCCGGCTGCGCGAGGACGGCTTCCTCGACCCGGGCCGGACGCTGGAGGTGGGCAAGCTGATCGACTACATGGCCCCGTTCAGCGAACCGGCCAGGCACGAGCGCTTCACCTTCAGCCGCGACTGGCTGCGCGGGGAGTTCGGGCGGGTCAATGACCCGCGCAACCCCGACTTCGGCGTCGCCCTCCAGCTGCGGATGCCCAGCGAGCACCTGTTCACCCATCGGGTGTGGCTGGGCATGGTCGGGGTCCTGTGCCAGCTCGAGGCGACCGTCCCGGTGCGCGCCGTCCTGGACCGCTGGCTCCCCGGTTTCTCCGCGGCAGCCGGTCCTGGGTAGGGCGGGACCTGCGGCCGGGACGTGCGGGCGGCGCGGGCGCTGATCGGCGTGCCAGTCGTCAGCGCAGCACCCGGCCCGTCCCCGCACGCCGATCTTGGACCGGCGCACGCGGTGATCGGCGTGCCAGTCGTGAGCGCAGCACCCGCTCCGTCCCCGCACGCCGATCTTGGACCGGCGCGGGCGTTGATCGGCATGCCGCAGCTACGCGGGGTCGGTAGGCGGCGGGTCAGCCCAGGCGGACGATCATCTTGCCGGTGTTCTCGCCGCGCAGGAGGCCGATGAAGGCCGACGCCGCGTTCTCGATGCCCTCGACGACCGTCTCGCGGGCCTTCACCCGGCCGTCGGCGAGCGCGGGCGCGACCTCCCGGACGAACTCGCCCTGCAGGTCGGCGTGGTCGTTGACCAGCATCCCCTCGAGCCGGAGCCGCTTGCCGATCACGAGGGCGAGGTTGCGCGGCGCGGGCGCGGGGCTCGTGCTGTTGTAGATGCTGATCATCCCGCAGATGACCGCCCGACCGTGCACCTTGAGTGAGCTGATGGCCGCTTCCAGGTGCTCACCTCCGACGTTGTCGAAGTAGACGTCGATGCCGTCGGGCGCTGCGGTGGCGAGCGAGGCCGCGACCGGCCCGTCGTGGTAGTCGAAGGCCCGGTCGAAGCCGAGCTCTTCGGTGAGCCACGCCACCTTGGCCGCCGAGCCCGCGCTGGCGACGACCGTGCCACCCCGCAGCTTCGCCAGCTGCCCGACGAGACTGCCGACGGCGCCGGCCGCCCCCGACACGAAGACGGTCTCACCCGCCTGCATCCTCGCGACCGCGAACAACCCGGCGTACGCCGTCAGGCCTGGCATGCCAAGCACCCCGAGGTAGGCCGACGGCGCGGCGACCGAGGTGTCGACCTTGCGGCAGCCCTTCGCCGGGCCGACGGCGATCTCCCGCCAGCCGAGTCCGTGCAGCACCACGTCGCCCGGGGCGAGCGAGGCGTCGTTCGACGACACGACCTCGCCGACGGCGCCGCCCTCCAGGGGAGCGCCGACCCGGAAGGGCGGCACGTAGCTCTTCACGTCGTTCATGCGGCCCCGCATGTAGGGGTCGACGGACATGACGAGGTTGCGCACCGCCACCTCGCCCGGACCGGGCTCGGGGGCCTCGACCTCGACGAGAGCGAAGTCGGTCGGCAGCGGCTCGCCCTTCGGTCGGGCGGCGAGGTGGACTTCGCGTGAGCGGTTCGCGGTCATGTCCCCGATCCTGCCAGGGCCGGATCGGGTGATCTTCGGCACGCCGGGCGCCGGGTGCCACACCCAAAGCCTCGAGTAGGCCAGGATGGTTGGTAGGGGCCGCCGGCCCGCGTCCTGGGGAGGTGCCGTGAGCAAGACGCAGGTGCGCCGGAGCGGCGGCGTCCCCTCGGTGCTGATCATCTCCGCGAAGATGGGCGCCGGGCACGACGGCGTCGCCTACGAGCTCGAGCGCCGGCTGCACGCCGAGGGCGCCAAGGCCGAGGTCGTCGACTACCTGGAGCTGATGCCGGCGCGCATCGGCCCGTTCTACCGCGCCGGCTACAAGCGCCAGCTGCAGTGGGCACCGGGCAGCTACGAGTGGCTGTACGGCAAGATCGACAAAGGCCTGCTCGCCCCGACCGCCCGCTGGCTCGGGCGGATGGGCCGCGGCAACGTCCGCCGGCTCGTCGAGGACGGCGGCCACGACCTGGTCGTCTCGACGTACCCGCTGGGGTGTCAGGCGGCCGGCGCGCTGCGCAAGCGCGGCAAGCTGGGCGTCCCGGCCGTCGGCTTCCTCACCGACGTCGACGTGCACGGACTGTGGCTGCACCCCGGCATGGACCGCAACCTCACCGTCTGGCAGGGCAGCGCCGAGATCGCGACGGCCCGGGTCGGCACGCCCTCCCACGCGGTCGGGCCGGTCCTGCCCGAGGTGTTCCGCGAACCGGTCGACGCCGCCGAGCGGGCTGCGGCCCGGGCCGGGCTCGACCTGGTCGACCCGCACGCCCCCGTCGTCCTGGTCGTCGCCGGCTCCTGGGGCGTCGGGGCCATCGCCGAGACCGCACGGGCGATAGCGCGCTCCGGTGTCGGCGTGCCCGTGGTGCTGTGCGGGCGCAACGAGGAGCTGCGGGCCCAGCTCGACGCCGAGGGCATCGGGATCGCCCTGGGTTGGACCCGCGACGTCCGTCCCCTGCTGGCCGCCGCGGACGTGCTGGTGCACAACGCCGGCGGGCTGTCGTGCCTGGAGGGCTTCGCCGTCGGTGTGCCGGTCATCGGCCACGCCTGCCTGCCCGGCCACGGCCACCGCAACGCCAAGGCGATGCGGGACGCCGGCGTCGCCGCCCTCGCCGACTCCCCGCAGGACCTCATCGAGCAGATCCACCGGCTGGCCTGCACCCCGGCGGGCGCCGCGATGGCCGCCCGGGCCCGGGCGCTGTTCGTCGCCGACCCCACCGAGGAGCTGCTCGCCATGGCGGGGGCACCCGCCCGGGCGCCAGCGTTCCGGGGACCGACAGTGCCCGTCCCTGCAGTGCGCATCCCTGCGCCGGTCCGGGTGCCGGCGCAGCGGCGAGTCCCGTCCTGGGCCGCACGTACGGCCGCGATCTCGGCGATCGTGCCCATGACCATGGGGGCGCTGTCGTTCGGCGTGGCCAAGGCCGGCGAGCACGGCGTCGGCGTGGCGGACGGGTGCGCCTCGGTCTGCGCCGCCGCCGAGCTCGACGGCCGGCAGGCCGGCGACCCGGCGGTGGCTGCCGCCCTGCGGTCGTACGGACTCAGCGCGGCGATCGGGGTGGGCGAAGGTGCGCCGTCCCCCACCGACGTCGTCGCGCTCTACCGAGCGGGGGTCAGCCTGGTCGGAGCCGACCATGGCGTCCAGACCGAGGACCCGCGGCTGCAGCGCGACGACATCGACGCCGTCGCCGCCGCCGTCACGGTCGCCACCCACGAGGCACGACCACCGGCGCTCCTGCTCCACCGGGCGGGTCTGGTCGAGCGGGTCGTCGCCTGGGGCCGAGACGTCCAACTGGCCGAACCGACGGACGTGGTCCTCCCGGGTGGCGCCCTTCCCCCGCTGACCGCAAACGACCAGGTCGTACTGGACCTGCGGGGGCGTACGACCGCGCAGGTCGGCGCGGACCTCCAGGCCTTCTCGGTGGCAGTGGCTCGGGCTCACCTGCACGAGCAGCCGCTGCGGGTGCTCTGGGCGGCGCCGTGAGCAGCGCGGCGCTGCGCCGTCTGGTCCTGGCCGGTGCGGCCGTTGCGGCAGCAGGCGCCGCCGTCCAGACCGCTCCACTGATCACCGCACTCCCCCCGCTGCGGCGCGCCTGGCCGAGCCTGGCCGGCCACGGCACCGCCGGGCACACCGCGCTGACCTTCGACGACGGACCGGACCAGGAGAGCACTCCGCTGTTTCTGGACCGTCTGACCGAGCTCGACGTGCGGGCCACGTTCTTCCTGCTCGGCGAGATGGCCGCGCGCTTCCCCGATCTATCGCGCCGCATCGTCGACGGTGGCCACGAGGTGGCGGTCCACTCCTGGGACCACCGCAACCACCTGCGCAACCCCCCTGGCCCGCGCTCGACGCAGCAGCTCGAGCGCACCGCCGACCTGCTCGAGGCCCAGACCGGGACCAGGCCGGCCTACTTCCGGCCTCCGTACGGCGCCCTGACTGCGGCGGACCTGGCTGCCTCACGGCGCCTCGGGCTCCATCCCGTCCTGTGGACCGCGTGGGGAAAGGACTGGACGGCGCACGCGACCCCCGCCTCTGTGCTCGCCTCGGTCACGGGTGGAGCCGTCGACGGCGGGACGGTGCTGCTGCATGACAGCGACTGCACCAGCGCGCCGGGTTCCTGGCGGTCGGCGTACGGCGCCTTGCCGGCGCTGGTTGACTGGTGCGGCGACCGGGGGCTGGAGATCGGCCCGCTGGGGGCGCACGGCCTGCATCCGTGATCGCAACGCAGACCCTGGGCGCGGCCTGCCTGGCGCTCGCCAGCGCCACCAGTTTCGGCCTGGCCTCGGCGCTGCAGCACGCGCAGGCCGGTCGGGTCGCCCAGCGCTCCGCGTTCAACCCCAGTCTGCTCGCCTCGCTGGCCCGGCGTCCGCAATGGCTGCTCGGCGGCGTCGCGGACATCCTCGCCGTCGTCCTGCAGGGCGCCGCGCTGCGCTACGGCGCCGTCGCCCTCGTCCAGCCGGTTCTGGTCGCCGGGCTGCCGGTCGCTGTCCTGCTGTCGGCGCTGTACGCCGTGCGCCGGCTGCACCGCCGCGAGTGGGCCGGGCTGGCCCTGTGCACCGCCGGCCTCGCGCTGCTCGCGCCGGCCACCGCGACGACGCCGCGCGGGATCCCACCCTCGCGACTGACTGCCCTGCTCGCCGGGGTCGTCCTGGCGGTGGTCGCGGGCGCTCTGCTGCTGCTCGCCCGGCGGGTCCCCCGCTGGTCCGGTGCCGCGACCGGCAGTGCCGCCGGGGTCGTGATCGGCGCCGGGTCCGTCCTGCTCGCGGTCTGCGCCGAGCGCGTGGCCGACCTGCCCGCCCTACTGGGTTCGGTCGCGCCGTACGCCGCGGTGGCCGTCGGCCTGGCCGGGCTGGCGCTGAGCCAGGCCGCTTTCCAGACCGGGACGCTCGGCGGCCCGCTCGCCGCGCTGTCGGTCGGCGAGCCCGTCGTCGCCGTACTGCTGGCCGTGGTCGTGCTGCACGAGCGACTGCCCGGCTCGGGGACGGCGCTGCTCGCCGCCGTCGCCGGGACGATGCTGGCCGTCGCGGGCGTCGTGACCTTGACCCGGCAGGGCTCGCCCCTGCTGGAACCGGCCCCGCGCCCACCGTGATCGGGACGACCGGAGGACGGGCCGGCTTGGCTCAGGGAAGTCCACCGGCTTCCACAGACCGCGCCGGAGGCAGTCATCAGCATCACGCCACCGACGAACCCAGCCGCGCACACGACGATCTTCACAACCTTCGAGGCGGCCCGGCAGCGCGCCATACCCCCGCCGTCCGGACCTGGACCGGCGTACGGGCGGTCGTGAAGATCGTCGTGCGGCGCGGCCGTGAGCTGCACGCTCACTCCCACCCCAACCTGCGCACGACGATCTTCACAGCCCTTGAGGCGGCCCGGCCGACCGCCGTACCCGCGCCGCGGTCCGATCCTGCACCGGCGTACGGCCGGTCGTGAAGATCGTCGTGCAGCACAGCGTTCCGGTGACCGGTCCCACCATGGGACGACGCGGATCAGGCTGGGCAGAACCAGTCGTCGCCGGAGTGCAGTTCCTCGTCGGGCGGCGACGGGCTGGGCAACGGCGCCCGCAAGGTCGCGCGGACGGCGGTCGTGCCGTTCCTGGCGCTCAGGGGGCGGTCAGCCAGTCGCGGGCAATGGCCTGCTGAGCGACGCGCAGGTCCACCTCGCCGCGACAGACCTGTTCGTGCAGCCGCACCTCGACGACGTCCTTGGCCTCCGCTCCGGTGGGGCCGCCCCGGGGCTCGGGCCAGAGGTTGCGCTCGTCGCTGGCACCGCCGAGCGACAGCGGCACCAGGTGGTCCAGCTCCAGGCGGGCGAAGGGCGTGCCGGTCAGTCCGTACGCCGCCACCATGTGCACCTTGATCGCGTGCGTGACCTCCTCGGGCGGCCGCACCGAGGAGGAGTAGCCCCGGCGGCAGATGGTGGACGCGATGTTGGCGGCGGTCACGCGCGGGTCGGCGTCGCCGGGTGTGCACCGGGCGTCGGGGCGCGCCGCTGCTCCCATGCACCGCGACGGCCCGATGACGTGCACCAGCGGCGCGGACGACCGGACGGCCGGGGACGAGCACCCGGCCAACGCGAGCGCCCCGATCAGGCACGCCGTACGCCGCATCTACGCAGGTTAGGCCGCGGCGTACGTCGTGGAGGGCTGTGCACAGGCCAGGCTGTCGCGAGCTCCACCTGACGCCGGGGCCTCGTGCCGCCGCGTTCCAGTACGGTCCTGGCGTGGCTGACGACCGACCCGACCAGCCGGCCCACACCGCCGCGCAGGACCTGGACGAGGTCGTGGGCCTGGCGCAGGAGGCCGACACCGATGCGCGGGCGGCGCTAGCGGCGGCGGAGACCGCGCAGCAGGAGGCGGTCGCCAGCGGCAGCGGCCCCGCCGAGCTGCGGGCCGAGCGCGCCGAGGCGCACGCCGACGAGGCCGTGGCGCAGGCCCGGCTGGCCGAGAAGAAGGCCGTCGCCGTCGCCGTCGAGACCGATGCCCTGCTGCTGGACCAGGACGCCCGCAAGCTCGCGGCGCAGGCCAGCGACGAGCGGCCGTTCGGGCTGCCGGGCCAGCCGATGGGACGCCGGTCACCCCTGCGCCAGGGGTTCACCCTGACCGTGGGGGCGCTGCTGGCCCTGGCGCTGGGCCGGGCCGTCGTGACGGTCGAGCACGAACTGCTTCTGGTCCTGGTCGCCGGCTTCATCGCCATCGGCCTGGACCCGGCCGTCGGCTTCCTGGTCGACCGCGGACTGCGCCGTTCGTTCGCCGTGGCCACCATTGCGGTACTGGCCCTCGGCGCGGTCGCCGGGTTCGTGGCCGCTGCGGTGCCCCCGCTGAGCCGCGAGGCCACCGATCTGATCAAGAAGGCGCCGGACTACGCCAAGCAGCTCAACAACGACAACAGCCTGCTGGGCCGGCTCAACCTGCAGTTCCATCTCGCCGACCGGGTGAAGCAGCAGGCCTCGGGCGGAGCCTTCGACGCAGCCGGGGGTCTGCTGCACGCCGGGACGGTGCTGGTCAGCGCCACCTTCCAGACCGTGATCGTGCTCGTTCTCGTCATCTACTTCCTGGCCGACCTGGCGCAGATCAAAGCGGCGTTCTACCGACTTTTCCCGCGGCACCGGCGACCGCGGGTGGGGCTGCTGGGTGACGAGGTGATCTCCCGGGTCGGTGGCTACGTGCTCGGCAAGCTGTTCACTTCCATCGTGGCGCTGGTCGGCAACTACATCCTGCTGCTGTTCCTGCACGTGCCGTACGCGCTGGTGCTCTCGGTCCTGGTCGGCCTGCTCGACCTCGTGCCGCTCATCGGAGGGTCCATCGCCGGGGTCATCGTCGTCCTGGTCGCCCTGGCCACCGTGTCCGGATCCGCGGCTGCCATTGCGGCGATCTACCACCTCGTCTACCGGCTCTTCGCGGACTACGTCCTGAACCCCCGCGTGCTGCGCAGGACCGTCGATGTCAGTCCGGCGGTCACCGTCATCGCCGTGCTCATCGGCGGGTCGCTGCTCGGGATCATCGGAGCGCTCGTGGCTGTCCCGGTGGCAGCGGCCTTCCAGCTGTTCCTGACCGAGGTCGTCTACCCCCAGCGCGACGCCGCCGCCGAGGGGGCCTCGTGACGCGGAGGGGCTAGGTGCGCGGCGCACCGTGTGGGTCGAGGTCGTCCAGGGCTGCGCGCAGCAGCTGTAGCCCGTTGCGGGTCAGGGCGTCCGCGTCCTCGATCTCCAGGCCCAGCTCGACCGCGGCGCCGACCGGACCACCCGCGTACGCGTAGGCCGAGACCACGGCGGTGCGCTCGTCGTCGGGCAGCGCAGCCAGGGCCTGCTCGAGCCGAGCCAGCAGCACCGCCTCGTCCCCGCCCTCGACCGGCCGGGCCAGGGCGTCGACCACGACCGGTGGCAGCGGACGAAGGCGCGGGCGACGCGCGGGGCACGGCCCCTCGGGCGCCGGACCCTGCGGTGGCGGTGCGTCGGGCAACGGTCCTCCGAGCACAATCAAGGGGCAGCGGTGACAACGATGGGGCGGCCGCCCCGGGAAGCCCAGGGCGGCCGTCGTGCCGACCCGTCAGGTCGCCTCACGGCGGCGCGTCGCTCGTAGCGACTTCTTTGGGACCGGGGGCCATGTCGGGGCCGGCACGGCACCCACGGTAGTCCCCCGAGAGGCCGGCTGCCCGCGTGTATGCAGATCGGTGGCCCAACTCCCCTGCTTTTCCCGGCCTGAGCGCCCGCCGTACCAAATGCCCAGGGTGGGATGCTGGGCGGCATGACGACACCCACCATCGGCACCGGCACGATCGTCGAGGAGGCGACCGAGCAGCGGTCCCTGCAGGACCCGGGCTCGGTGAAGCACATCATCAAGGACCCGGCCAAGGTCACGGAGGCCTACATCATGGGCAATCCCGTCGAGGCGCTCTGCGGACACGTCTTCGTGCCCAGCAAGGACCCCAAGTCCCTGCCCGTCTGCGACACCTGCAAGGACATCGCCGACCTGCGCACCGACGGGCGGTACGGCGAGATCAGCTAGTGCAGGGCCCGCGAGCACCCAGGCGTGCACCGATCCCGACCGGCGGTTCGTGGCCGGTGCGCTACGGCCGTGCTGAGCTGGTCCGCGACCTCGACCGGCCGGCCGGCTGGCTGCTGCTCGTGGACTCCACGCCGCAGTCCTACGTCGACCTGGCCGACCCCGAGCACTTGGAGTTCGACTACGTGCGGCTGCTGGCCGATGTCGTGGACGCGGGCTCGCCGCCCGACGTACCGCTGTCGGTTGTGCACCTGGGCGGGGGTGGCTGCACGTTGGCCCGCTGGGTCGCGGCGCGCCGGCCGGGCTCGACGCAGGTCGTGGTCGAGGCCGACGACCTGCTCGCCGAGGTGGTGCGCGCGCAGTTCGGGACCCACGGCTTCCGGCTCCGCGTCGGTGACGGGCGGGCGGCCCTGCAACACCTGCAGCCCGGCGGCAGCGACGTCGTCGTCGGGGACGTGTTCGTGGGCGCCCAGGTGCCGGCCCACATGGCCACCGTCGAGCACGTGCGCCTGGTCGCGCCGCTGCTGAAACCGACCGGTACCTACGTCGTCAACCTCGCCGACAGCGGCGCCTTGGCCTACCTGCGCCAGCAGGTGGCCACGATGCTGGCGGTGTTCTCCGACGTCGTCCTGCTCGGTGACCCGGGAGTCCTGCGCGGCCGGCGGTTCGGCAACGTCGTGCTGGCCGGTTCACAGCTGCCTCCCGAGCTGGAGCTGTTGCGCCGCTGGACGGCGCGCACCCTGGGCCGGGCTCGGGTGGTGGCCGGCGACGAGCTGCTCCAGTTCGCGGCGGGCGCTCGACCGGCCACCGACGCCGAGCCACCGAGGGGACCCACTCCCCCGGCAGAGCTGTTCCGCTGAGCTCAGGCCGACCGGGCGGTAGGGCCGAGCGAGCCGAGCGCCGTCAGCAGCACTGCGGTGAACTCCGGGGACGTGGAGCAGGCGTCGTGGTCGGCATCGACGCGGTGGACCGCGGCGCCCGACGCGTGCGCGAGCGCGTACTGCTTGGCCGGCGGGACGAGCCGGTCGCGTCGCGTCACGACGACCACTACCGGCGCGGCGATGGCGGCAACCCAGCGCGAGCTGTCGAACCGACCGAGCTCGCGCCCGGCTTCGGCAAGGTCGACGGCGCTGCCTCGCGAGAGCTCGGCCACGGCCCAGGCGGCGTGCGGATCGGCGGTTCCCCCGCCGGCGCGTACCGCCGTGGTCCACCAGCGGCGCGGAGCGAGGCCCATACCCAGGCGCAGCAGGCTCATCGTGCGCCAGAAGACCCGCTGACGACGGTCCCGCCAGTCCATCGCGGTCGCGCACAGCACGACACCGGCGACCCGGGCCGGGTGCTGCACCGCGAGCAGCTGGGCGACAGGACCACCCATCGAGTAGCCGACGACGAGGGCCCGTTCCACCTCGAGGGTCGCGAGCACCGCATCCGCGTCATCCGCGCAGTCGATCAGCCGGAAGGCCGCTGAGGACCGCAAGCCCCGACCGTGGCCTCGTAGGTCCATGGCGAGCACGCGGTACCCGGCCTGGCGGAGGGGGGCGTACTGCCGCAGCCAGTTCAGGTCGCTCGGGAACATCCAGCCGTGCAGCAGCAGGACGACGGGACCGGTGCCGCCGGTGTCCCGGACGAAGAACTCACCGCGCCCCGGGACGCTGACGATCGCCCCAGGCGGCAGGGGCAGCGGCGGTACGGGCGCCGTCACGCCCGGGCCGCCCGGAACTCCGGCAGCCGCTTGGCCAGGAACGCCGTAACCCCTTCGGCGTACTCCGGGCTGTGCAGGCTCTCGGCGTAGATCGCGCGCACCTCGTCGTCCTCCTCGAGCCGCCCGGCGGACACCCGCCCGAGCAGCGCCTTCGCCCCGGTGAGGCTGACCCGAGCCCGGCTGGACAGGGTCGCGGTCAGCTCGGCGACCCGCCGGTCGAGCGCGTCGGCCGTGACGACTTCGTGCACCAGCCCGGTGCGCAGTGCCGTCTCCGCATCGATCAGGTCGCCGGTGAACAGCAGGTACGACGCCCATGCGCGGCCGACCTGGTCGACCAGTCGCGCCGTGCTGGACAGGCCGTACACGATGCCGAGCTTGGCCGGGGTGATGCCGAACCTGCTCCCCGGCTCGCAGATCCGCAGGTCGCATGCCAAGGCGATCTGGCTGCCCCCGCCGATCGCGAAGCCCTCGACGAGCGCGACCGTCGGCCTGGGGAACGCCGTGACCGCGCCCTCGCCGGCCAGGACCGCGTCGCCGTACGCCGTCGCGCTGTCGGGGGTACTGCGCAACGCGGTGAACTCGCTGATGTCGGCGCCCGCCGAGAACGGGCCACCGGGCGGGCCGCGGAACACCACGACATCGACGCCGTCGTCCGCGGCCAGGGCCGGCATGAGCCGGGCCAACGCCTGCCACATCACCAGATTGATCGCGTTGTGCCGCTCCGGCCGGTGCAGGACGACGGTCACGACACCGCCGTCCTGGCTCACGAGCAGGGAGCCCGCGGCGACGCCGAGCACGGTCGCGATGTCCACGGCCCCATCGTCGCCGACCGACCCCGCGTCCGGTCGGGCGGGTCAGGCCATGCTCGGGGCGCGGGCGTGCGTGCGCACTGAGGCGACCGCCGCGACGACCGCCGCGACGAGGATCGCGGTCAACGTCAGCAGCGTGAGCCGGTCCGGGTGCACGATCGACTGGCCGCGCAGCGCCTGCCAGGTGAGCAAGGCGAGCAGCGCCGCGTAGCCCGCGGTCGCGACCGCGACCAGCCGCGTGCGGACCTCGGCGCGGCGCAGGGCCGGCACTCGGTGCGCGAGGAGCTCGAGACTGATCAGCAGCAGCGGGATCGCCTGCAGGGCGTGCATTCCCACGAAGTGCGGGATGCGCAGGTCCCCGCCCACGGTGCTCCAGCCCAGCAGCGGCAGGCCCTGGCCGCCGTCCGGGAGACCGACGGTGTGCATGCCGCTGATCCCGCCGCCGGCCGCGATCTGCGCGCGACTCGGAATCGTCATGAGAAACCCCAGCGCCATGCCGATCACGGCGAGCACCGCACCGGCCCGGATCGCGAGGGATCGCGCCGGGTCCGCGGCCGGCATCCGGAACAGCTGGGCGCAGAGGTAGAGGGTGGCCACCCACACCAGCACGATCGACACTCCCATGGTCTCCCACAGCGCCGCGTTGAACGGCGTCGTCATGTTGAAGTGGCTCGTGGTTCCCCTGACGACTTGTCCGACGATGACGACCATCTCGGTGCCGAGGAACACAGCTGCCACGGTGCCCGCCCACCACGCTCGGCGCGGTCGGGTCCTGACCTGCGCGATGAGCCAGGCCCAGCTGACCGAGTAGACCAGGACCGAGATCGCGAACTTGGTGGGCTTGTCCCAGATCGGCAGTCCGGTCAGGACGCGGTGGTCCAGGAGCATGCCGAGGACGCCCACGACGGTGAGCGCGCCCATCGCGGCGGCGAGCAGCATCAGCGGGCAGTGCCAGCCCAGGGCGGTGCGTAGCGGCCCCACGACGAACGGTCCTGGAGCGGTCGATCCGGTGGTCTGGGGCGCGGGCGCGGTGTGCGTGGACATGGACTACTCCCCGGACGACGGTGGCGGGAACTGCTTGGCAGACGCGTTCTCCTGGGCCAGCCGACGCAGGCCGGCGAGCAAGGTGTCGCCCAGAACCGTTCCCAGCAGGGCGGTCTCGGCGCGGGCCTCGCGGCCTTGCACGACCACCACGGCAGCCAGGTCGGTCTCGGCGATGAGCTCGACCGCGCGACCGTAGGCCTCGAGGCCGGCGACGAGGTGGTCCTGGCCGAGCCGGTAGAGGGTGGCCAGCACCTCCCGCACCCCCGACAGCGCGGGTGCGGCGGGGTCCACGTGCCAGTCGCGCTCCGCGAGCAGCCGCGCGAGTGTGGCCTCGGCGCGGGCGTCGTGCTCGTCGCGGTCGACCTCGCCCGCGCTCCTGGTGATCGAGTACACGGTGGCGCCGAGCGCGCGGTGCAGGGAGACGGCGGGATCATCGATCGCCGCCAGTACCGATCGCGCGGTCCCGACCGACAACCCGCCCACCTCGAGCAGGGACCGGATCAGTCGCAGCCGACGCAGGTGGTCTGCGCCGTAGCTCGCCTGGTTCGGCGCGGTGGTCTCGCCGCGGTGCAGCATGCCTTCACGCAGGTAGTACTTGATCGTCGGCAGGGGTATCCCGCTCGACCGGCCCAGCTCTGCGATGCGCACAGCGGATAGCTTAGCTAGCCGATAGTGGGCGTGTCCACTATCCGTGCGTCCTTCCTGGACCGGTGCGGTCCTTCCTGGACCGGTGCCGTCGCAGGACGAGGCAGGCTACGGGCATGGATGCGGCCGTAGACCTGGCAGAGATTCTCTCAACTTTCAAGGAGCCGTGGTCGCCGCGCACCGTGGCGCGTCTGAACGACTACGACGTCCGCCTGGTCAAGACCCAGGGCGCGTTCACCCGGCACAGCCATCCCGAGACCGACGAGATGTTCCTCGTCCTGCGCGGCTCGCTCACGATCCGGCTGGACGCCGGTCACGTCGAGCTCGGGCCGGGCCAGCTCTACGTCGTACCCCGGGGCGTGCCGCACCAGCCGGTGTCGCTCGAGGGCGCCGAGGTCCTGCTCGTCGAGCCGAGGGCGACGGTGAACACCGGCGACACCCCTGGCGAGCTCACTGCCGAGCCGCGTCCCGTGTAGTCACCCGCCCCATCGGGGCCGGCGGGTCCGGCGCAGCACGGCGACAGTCACCAGGGTGACGAGAGCGAGCAACGGCAGCGTCGTTCCGGGTCCGGTGGCCGGGAGAGTCCTGCCGCTCGTCGTGGGTGCCCGCGCTACGCCAGCCGCGTGGACCGGAGCGGTGGGCTGGGGCGGACCGGTCAGCCGGGACGGGCCTACCGCCGGGGCCGGACCGGTCGCCTGGACCCCGGTCGTCCGCGGACGGTGGCTCGGGAACATCGCCACCTGCTGGAAGGTCGGGCGGTTCTGCCAGTCGGTCTCGGGCTGACCCGCAACCCCGACCGCGGCGTAGTGAATCGCGTCGTTCTCCGGCAGCGTCGCCTTTGCGGTCTTGCTCGCAGTAGTTGCCTTCCAGTCCGCCACCGTCGCCGTGCCGTTCGCGGTCCTGAGTGCTGCGGCCGTGTCGCGGAACGCCTTGGCAACGCTGGCCGGGCAGGACGACGGACCGCTGCTGCACAGTCGGGAGACCACGGGCCCAGGGAAGGCGTCGGCGACCGGCGTGCGGTTCAGCTGGCGCAGGACGGTCAGCAGGTAGCTCTCCCAGCCGCCGTCGTACGCGCTGCCGAACTTGGTCGCCCCGATGCCGGGAGGTTCTCGTACTTGCTGAACTGGTCGCTGGCGCCGGTCGGCCGCCTGCCCGTTGCCTCGAACGCCACGAGGTCGCTGGCGTTGTAGAGCCCGTGCTCCCCCGGCGGCAGGATCGAGAACGTCTGCCCCTTCGAGAAGTCGTCCCGCAGGTACGCGGAGCGCTCGGCGCTGCGGCAGCCGCCGTGCTGCACAGCAGGGCGCCGACGGCGGTGAGGGCGAGGACGGACCGGCGCACTGTGGACTCCTTGTGTGTTGCCGCACTGTTTCTCCGCGCCGGGTCGATCTCCTGCCGCCGGTCAGGCCCGGACTGCTCTGCGGCGCTGCGAGGGCGGTGGCCCCACCGCGTCGAGCGGCGCGGCCTGCTCGTTGATGGCGCGCAGCGAGGCGAGCACCCGCTGCTTGCTGCGGGCGAGGTAGAAACCGGGCAGGGTCGCGAGCAGCAGGCTCCCGTACCGGGCCGTGGCCAGGCGCGGGTCGAGCACCACGACGACGCCGCGGTCGCTGGTAGAGCGGATGAGCCGGCCCACCCCCTGGGCGAGCAGCACCGCCGCCGGCGGCAGCGTCACGTCGCGGAACCCGGCATCACCGGCAGCCGCGAGCCTGGCCTTCTGCAGCGGATCCTCGACGTGCGGAAAGGGGATGCGGTCGACGACCACCAGCTGGCAGGCGCTGCCCGGCACGTCCACTCCCTGCCAGAACGACCGTGTCCCGAACAGGCAGGTACGGGCGTCGGAGGCGAAGCGGTGCTGCAGCGCGCCCGCGCTGTCCTCACCCTGCAGCAGTACGGGCAGGTCGGTGGCGGCGCGCACCGCGGCCGCGGCCCGGGCGGCGGCCGCGGTGGAGGAGAACAGCGCGAGGGTGCGCCCGCCCGCTGCCTGCACCAGCTCGGCCAGCAGCTCATCGACCGCCTTCGCCCAGGCGATGGGCAGCCGCCCGGGGTCGGGCAGGTCCTCGGCGATCCACAGCTGCCCCTGCCGGGCGTAGTCGAACGGGCTCCCGACGTCGAGGTGCTTCCACCGGCGGACCGGCTCGTCGTCGGCGAGCACCTCCTCGACCGCCTGCACCTCGCGAGGGTCGTG
>JAABUX010001909.1_pt1 | contig 30422 bp, 27 predicted proteins | sample 5561851 | NCBI WGS metagenome assembly JAABUX01 (sample SAMN10711883, study PRJNA513361) | rock metagenome | isolation source: Antarctica rocks | place: Antarctica: Victoria Land, Richard Nunatak red sandstone | collected 2016-01-03 | reverse complement strand
GACGCCGCCCCGCTGTTCGACCGCGGCGAGAAGATGCAGTTGCAGTACAACATCCGCAACACGCACCGGGCGATCGGCACCAAGATCAGCTCGCGCATCACCCGCCAGTTCGGCATGACGGGGCTGGCGCCCAACCACCTGGCGGTGCGGATGCGCGGCTCGGCGGGCCAGTCGCTCGGCGCGTTCGCGGTACAGGGCGTGCGGCTGGAGGTGATGGGCGACGCGAACGACTACGTGGGCAAGGGCCTGTCGGGCGCTACCATCGTGGTGCGCCCGGCGCCGTCGTCGATGCTGGTCAGCAACCACAACACCATCATCGGCAACACCTGCCTGTATGGCGCCACCGCCGGGTCGCTGTTCGCGGCCGGGCAGGCGGGGGAGCGGTTCGCGGTCCGCAACTCCGGCGCGAACGCCGTGGTGGAGGGCTGCGGGTCGAACGGGTGCGAGTACATGACCGGCGGGACGGTCGTGGTGCTGGGACCGGTCGGCGACAATTTCGGCGCGGGCTTCACCGGCGGCATGGCGTTCATCTACGACCCGGGCGCGTCGTTCGAGAGCCGGGTCAACCCGGAAAGCCTGCTGTGGCAGCGGGTGGCCGCGCCGCATTGGGAACGGGTGCTGCATGGCCTGATCACGATGCACGCGGCGGAGACGAGCAGCCGGTTCGCCGCCGGGCTGCTGCACGACTGGGAGGGCACGCTCGCCAAGACCTGGCAGGTTGTGCCGAAGGAGTATGCAAAATACCTTCCCGTGCCGCTCAGTGAGACCGTGGAAGCTTTGCGGGCCTGAAACCGGGTTGGCGCGACATGGCGCGGGTGTCATAACCTGGGCCATGCGCGTCCTGTATCACCTGCCGATGTCGCCGTATTCCCGCAAGGTCCGGCTCGTGCTGGCCGAGAAACGGTTGGCATTCGAATTGCGGGTCGAGAAGGTGTGGGAGCGCCGGCCGGAATACACCGAACTCAACGCTGCGGGCACCGTGCCGACCCTGGTCGAGGAAAACGGGTTGGCGATCCCCGATTCCGGCGTGATCTGCGAGTACCTCGAGGAAGCCTATCCCGACGTGCCGATGCTCGGCCAGACCTTGGCCGAACGGTTGGAGGTGCGCCGCCTCGTCGCCTGGATGGACCACAAATTCGGCCTCGAGGTCACGCGCAACCTGCTGGGCGAGAAGTTCATGAAGCGTTTGTCCGGCTACGGCCAGCCGGATGCTTCGGCGATCCGGGCGGGGTACGCCAACCTCAAGCACCATATGGTCTATATCGGCTGGCTGGCCGAGACCCGGAAATGGCTGGCGGGGAACACGCTGTCGCTGGCCGATTTCGCCGCCGCCGGGCACCTGTCGGCGCTGGATTTCGCGAGCGACGTGGATTGGTCGGTCGCCCCGGCCGCCAAGGAGTGGTACGCCCGTATGAAGTCGCGGCCCTCGTTCCGTGCGCTGCTAGCCGATCGGGTGCCCGGCGTCACGCCGCCGGCGCACTACGCCGATTTGGATTTCTAACGCCCGAATTTCTAACGCCCGGACTTTTAACGCCGGGATTTCTAACGCCGGTCTGTGCCCGCTTCGAGCAAGGCGAGGTTCTGCTCGGCTAAGTCACTTGTCGCGCTACTCGGCGCCAAAGCGACCGCTTTCACCCAATCCTGGCGCGCGCCTTCCCGATCGCCGTAGCGCTGCCGCAGGATGCCGCGCTCCAGGAAGGCCTCGGGGTTGTCCGGGTCCATCGCGAACGCCCGGTCGATGTCGTCCTGCGCCAGGTCGAGGTGGTCCAAATGACGCCACGCGGCGGCCCGCAGCACCAGCGCGTCCGTGCGATGGACGTCGAGTTCAAGCGCCTGACCCAGATCCTCCACGGCGTCGTCGTAGCGCTCCAGGGTTGCGGCCGCGACCGAGCGGTCGATCAGCAGGTCCGCGTCGTCGCCCGCCAAGCTGAGCGCCAGGGTGGCCGACGCAAACGCCCGGTCGGCTTGCCCAGCCATCAGCCATGCCTGGTCCGCCTGGCCATACACCGCCGCGCGTGCGGCGGCCGGCGCGTGGCTGTCCGCGGCGAGCCGGTCCAGCATGTCGGCCCCGGCATCGAGGTTGCCCAGCGCCACCTGCGCCAAGCCGTGGCAGTGCACGGCGCCCTCGCCGCCGCCGATCGCCTCCCACGCGTCGGCGAACGCGTTGGCGCCGGTCGGATCGTTCCCCAGCATGGCAAGGCAGCGTTCGTAGTCCTCCCCCTCGGAGATGCGGGGAGGAACGGGCGGTATCGGCAGCGTTTCGGCGGGTTGTGACGGCCTCTCCTGCGCCCAGGCAGCAATTCCGCCGGCCGCCAAAAGCAGAAAGGTCAATCCGGCGATCGCCGCTGCACGCGTGTTCATGTTGGCGGTATTGGTAACGCCCGCCCGCGTCACGGGCAAATGCCGTCCTGCTTCAAGGGCGACCGCGTCACGGAGAACACCATGGCTGACCGGCATCTCATCGTCTTCGGCGTCGGCTACACCGGCGCGGCCCTCCTGCGGGACGCCGCCCGCATCGGGCTGCGTGCGACCGGCGTCAGCCGCAGCCCCGACGGCGCGACCATCGCGTTCGACGGCGCGGCAACGCTCATCGCCGAGGCCACGCACCTGGTCGCGACCGCGGCGCCTGCGGAGGATGGCGACCCGGTGCTCGCCCGCTACGCCGCCGCCATCGCCGCCTCGCCGACGCTGCGCTGGCTCGGCTACATGTCCACCACCGGCGTCTACGGCGATCGCGGCGGCGCCTGGGTGGACGAGGCCACGTCGCCAGCGCCCGGGTCGGACCGTGCGCGACGCCGGGTCGCGGCGGAGGAGCGCTGGCGGGAGATTGCGGCCGGGCGGGCGCTCGACCTGTTCCGGCTGGCCGGCATCTATGGCACCGGCCGCTCCGCGCTGGACGATCTGCGCGAGGGCCGGGCCCGCCGCGTCCGCAAGCCGGGGCACATGTTCGGCCGCATCCATCGCGAGGACATCGTGCAGGCCGTCCTGGCCGCCGTGCGCCAGGACCTGCCGCCGGGGGTGAGGGTGCTCAACCTGTCCGACAATGAGCCCGCGGAGTCGGCCGACGTGATCGCCGAGGCCGCTCGCCTGCTGGGCCAGCCGCCCCCGCCGGCGCTGCCGTTCGACCAGGCGGCGGCGGGCATGAGCCCGATGGCCCGCAGCTTCTGGGACGAGGACCGCAAGGTATCCAGCCGCGCGACACAGGCGGCCCTCGGCATCGCCTGGCGCTACCCGTCCTATCGCGAGGGCCTAGCCGCCATCCTCGCCGAGCAAGGGCAGCAGGGTGTCCCGTAGCAGCGCCAGATCCTGCGGGCGCGACAGCCGGTGGTCGCCGTCCTTCACCAGCACCAGCCGCACGTCGCAGCCGTCGAGCTGCCGCATCAGGCGCAGCGACATCTCCCACGGCACGTCCGCGTCGAGCTGGCCGTGCAGCAGGCGCACCGGGCAGGTGAGCCGGATCGGACCGCCCAGCAGCAGCCGGGTGCGGCCGTCCTCGATCAGGGCGCGGGTGATGGGAAGCGGCTCGCCGTAGTCGCTTGCGATCGGCAGCACGCCGGTTCGCATCAGGGTCGCCTGCTCCTTCGGTGTCATCGAGTCCCACATCAGCGCCTCGGTGAAGTCGGGCGCTGCCGCGATGCCGAGGAAGGCGGCGACGCGGTCGGCGCGCGCCAAGGCCGCCAGCAGGCCGATCCAGCCCCCCATGGAGGAGCCGACGAGGACCAAGGCGCCCTCGGTGAGCGCGTCGATGACCGCGAGCGTGTCGGCGAGCCAGGCGCCGACTGTGCCGTCGGTGAACCGGCCGCCGCTGGTGCCATGGCCGGAATAGTCGAAGCGCAGCATCGCCTGTCCCCGCCCGGCGCATAGGTCGGCGAGCGCCATCGCCTTGTCGCCCGTCATGTCGCTGCGATACCCCGGCAGGAACACGACGGTCGGCGAGCGCCCCGGCAGCCGCCGCCAGGCGAGGGCGATGCCGCGATGAACGAGCCGGCCTTGGTCCATTCGCTCCTCCTTATGCCGTGGCACTTTGCAGGGATTTCCGAAGGCAAGTGATAGGTTGAGGCTCTGCCTCAAACTCCGCCAAAGGCATGATGCCTTTGGAAACCCATATTAATGCGGGTTTGGGGCCTCAGGCCCAACGGGTTCAGGGCAGAGCCATGGCCTGCCATTTTAGCCAATGTGCGCCTCGGTCACCCCATGATAGAACCCCGCATGGCCGAAATGTCCGCAGATACCACGATCCTGCAAGTGCTGCCCCGGCTGGAGACCGGCGGGGTGGAGCGCGGCACGGTCGAGATGGTGCAGGCGATCGTGGCGGCGGGGGCGAACGCGCTGGTGGCCAGCGCCGGCGGACGGATGGTGGCGGCGGTGGAGCGCGCGGGCGGGACCCACATCCCGCTGCCGCTCGCGTCCAAGAACCCGGCGCGGATCTGGAGCAACGCCGCGCGCCTCGCCTTCCTGATCCGGGCAGCCGACGTGGATTTGGTGCATGCCCGGTCCCGCGCGCCCGCCTGGTCGGCTTGGCTCGCGTGCCGGCGCACCGGCGCGCGCTTCGTTACCACCTGGCACGGCGTCTACTCGGAAAACGCGCCCGGCAAGCGGCGCTACAACGCCGTCATGGCCAAGGGCGAGCGTGTTATTGCGATCAGCCGCTTCGTCGCCGCCAAGCTCGCCGCCCGCTACGCGCTCGAGCCCGCGCGCCTGCGGGTGATTCCCCGCGGGGTCGACCCGACGGTGTTCGACCCGGCGCGCGTAACTCCGGCCCGGCTTGCCCAGCTCATGGCCGAGTGGCGGCTGCCGGACGGCGCGCCGATCGTGCTGCTGCCGGCGCGATTGACCCGCTGGAAAGGGCATACCGTCCTCATCGAGGCGATGGCCCGGCTCGCGCGGCAGGACGCCGTGTGCGTGCTGGTCGGCGCCGACACCGGCAAGGCGCGTTTCAAGGCGCACCTGCTCGGCCTGGCGCAGTCGCTGGGCGTGGCCGACCGGCTGCGCCTGGTGGGCCACTGCGAGGACATGCCGGCGGCGCTGATGCTGGCCGACGTGGTGGTGAACCCCAGCATTGAGCCGGAGCCGTTCGGCCGCACCGTGATCGAGGCGCAGGCAATGGGACGCCCCGTGGTGGTCACCGATCATGGCGGCATGGCCGAGACGGTCGAGCACCTGGTCACCGGCTGGCGTGTGCCGCCGCGTGATCCGGCCGCACTCGCTCACGCCATCGACCACGCGCTCCGGCTCTCCCTCGCGGACCGGGCGGCCCTTGGCGACCGGGCGCGGGCCAGCGTGTGCCAGCACTACACGACCGCCGCCATGCAGGCCGCCACGATCGGCGTCTACCGCGAGCTGCTCGACGATTGACGGCGGCGCATCCGCCTCACCGACGTCCGCCGTCCTGGGCTAGGCCAACCGGTGGGCGACGTAGAGCACTTCGTCCTGCAGGAGCGCGTAGCGAAGCCGGTCTGCGGGAGGGCGCTGGACGCCCGTGACGTCGAAGCCGGCACGGGCGACCCGGTCCGGAAAATCGCGGCCATAGAGGCGGCAATGGTCGTACCCGCTGAACCGCCAGAATCGTTCCATGCGGTCGGTGACGGCTGGGTCCTCGTCGGTGTGCTCGGCCGCGTGGTTCTGCGGCACCGCAAGCAGGGCGAAACCGCCGGGCCGCAGCACCCGGGCGAACTCGGCCAACGCCTGCGCGTCGTTGGGAATGTGCTCCAGCAGGTGATGCGCGATGAGGACGTCGAACGACGCGTCGGGAAACGGGATTTTGGTCGCGTCCATCCGATGTTCCGCGTCGGGCTGACGCAAATCCGCGCTGACGTAAAGCGGATTGCCCCGCATCAGCCGCAGCATGTAGCGCTCGGGCGCGAAGTGCAGCACGCGTTGACCGTCCAGCTTCCAGCCGCCCCCGTCGGTCAGGAACAGATGCTGCAACCGGTGCCGCTCCCGGCTGCCGCAGCCAGGGCAGCGGCTGTCGAGGCGCACCCCTTTTTCCAGGCTGAGAAAACGGCCGCGGTAGCTGCAGATCGGGCACTCCCGAACCAGCTTATGCCCACGGCTTGCCGGGCTGAACTGTCGACGGTCCTTGAAGAACGCTTCGACGATGCGCCGTACCACGGTCAGGCGATGCGGTTGCAAGACGGGAGGGTAGGCGCGGGATTCCGGCCCCGTCGGCGGCAAACGCCCAACAGCATCGTGTGCCGCTAACCCTGGGTATGCGTCTGCCTGCACGTCAAGCCTCCTCACCCAACCCGTGCTGCCTCGGCGTGCTAAACGGGTTTGACCCGGTGGACGAAAGCAGGAGCGAGGTCAACGACGGAAGATGTGGTCTTGAACGATTTAAAATCCACTTCTTGCGTGGGCGAACTCTCGTTCGATGCGTGGGCGAACTGTCGTCCGCCTTGGGTGCGCAATCGATCGGGAGGGTTGCGGCGACGCGGCCGCCAGTCCATTGAACCACTCCCGCCCCGATCAGGAAGCCTGAGCCATGCCCGCCATTACCCTGCCCGATGGATCCGTCCGCCAGTTCGACGGGCCGGTGACGGGGACCGCGGTCGCCGCTGCTATCGGCCCTGGCTTGGCTAGGGCCGCCTTGGCGATGAAGGTCGACGGCGTGCTGACCGACCTGTCGCGCGCCATCGAGCAGGACGCCGCCCTGGTGTTCGTCACGCGCCGCGACGCCGAGGCGCTGGAGATGATCCGGCACGACGCCGCCCACGTGCTGGCCGAGGCGGTGCAGACGCTGTACCCCGGGACGCAGGTGACGATCGGACCCTCGATCGAGAATGGGTTCTACTACGATTTCGCCCGCAACGAGCCGTTCACGCCCGAGGCTTTTCCCGCGATCGAGGCGAAAATGCGCGAGATCGTCGCCGCCAACGCGGCATTCGAGCGGCAGGTGTGGGACCGCGCCGACGCCATCGCCTTCTTCGAGGCGCGGGGTGAACGCTACAAGGCCGAGCTGATCCGCGACCTGCCGGGCACGGAGGTGATCACCCTGTACCGGCAGGGCGACTGGATCGACCTCTGCCGTGGCCCGCACATGCGCGGCACCGGCGACGTCGGGACCGCGTTCAAGCTGATGAAGGTCGCGGGCGCGTACTGGCGGGGCGACCACCGCAACGCCATGCTCAGCCGTATCTACGGCACCGCCTGGCGCGACCAGAAGGAGCTGGACGCCCATTTGCATCAGTTGGACGAGGCCGAGCGCCGGGACCACCGCCGGATCGGGCGCGAGATGGACCTGTTCCACATCCAGGAGGAAGCGGCCGGCAGCATCTTCTGGCATCCGAAAGGCTGGAAGCTGTACCGCACGGCCGAAGCCTACATGCGACGCCGGCTGGACGCGGCCGGCTACCAGGAGGTCCGCACGCCGCAATTGGTCGACCGTGTGCTGTGGGAGCGGTCCGGCCACTGGGAGAAGTACCGCGAGCATATGTTCGTGGCGCATGTCGAGGACGAGAAGCGCACGCTGGCGCTGAAGCCGATGAACTGCCCCTGCCACGTCGAAATATTCAACCACACGCTCCGCAGCTACCGCGAATTGCCGATGCGCATGGCCGAGTTCGGCGCGTGCCACCGCTACGAGCCGTCGGGCGCGCTGCACGGCATCATGCGCGTGCGGGCGTTCACCCAGGACGACGCACACATCTTCTGCACGGAAGCGCAAATCCCCGCGGAGACGGCCCGCTTCACCGCGCTGCTGGCGTCGGTGTACCGCGACTTCGGCTTCGAGAGTTTCCGCATCAAGTTCGCCGACCGCCCGGACGAGCGGGCCGGGGACGACGACACCTGGGACCGGGCGGAGGCGGCGCTGCGTGAAGCCTGCGCCATCGCCGGCGTCGACTACGAGTTGAACCCGGGGGAGGGCGCGTTCTACGGCCCGAAGCTGGAGTTCGTGCTGCGCGACGCGATCGGGCGCGATTGGCAGTGCGGCACCTTGCAGGTCGACTTCGTGCTGCCGGAGCGACTGGACGCGAGCTACGTATCCGATGACAGCAGCCGGCAGCGGCCGGTGATGCTGCACCGGGCGATCCTCGGCAGCTTCGAGCGGTTCCTGGGCATACTGATTGAGCAGTACGCCGGGCGCTTCCCGCTGTGGCTGGCGCCGCTGCAGGTGGTGGTCGCCAGCATCGTGACGGACGCGGAGGAGTACGCGAACGAGGTCGCCGACGCGCTGCGCGCGCGCGGCTTGACGGTCGAGACCGACGTTCGCAACGAGAAGATCAACGCCAAGATTCGCGAGCACAGCCTGGCCCACGTGCCGCTCATCGCGGTGGTCGGCCGCAAGGAGGCGGAGGCGCGCACCGTGGCGCTGCGGCGGCTCGGCGGACAGGCGCAGGAGACGCTCAGCCTCGATGCCGCGCTGGAAACGCTTGCGTCGGAGGCGACTCCGCCCGATGTTACCCAGTCACGCTTGCCTCGTCCCGACGCGGGACCGGCGGCGTTTTCGCATTCGATGACACCCGTTTGAACGATCACAGGAGACCACGATAGCCAAAGGCCCAATGTCAGCCGCCGCGCCCAGCCGCGACGGTCCTCGCGTGAATGAAGATATCCGTGTTCCCCAGGTCCGCCTGATCGACGCCGAAGGCGAGATGCAGGGTGTGATGAGTGCGCGCGACGCGCTGCTCCGCGCCTTTGCCGTGGGGATGGACTTGCTGGAAATCAGCCCGAACGCCGATCCGCCAGTGGTCAAAATTCTGGACTATGGCAAGTTCAAGTACGAGCAGCAGAAAAAGAAGAACGAAGCCAAAAAGAAGCAGAAGATCGTCGAGATCAAGGAGGTCAAGGTTCGGCCGAATATCGACGACCACGACTACCAGGTGAAGCTGCGCGCCATGCACAGCTTCATCGACGAGGGCGATAAGGTGAAGGTGACCCTGCGGTTCCGCGGCCGCGAAATGGCCCACCAGGACATCGGCATCAAGGTGCTGGAGCGTATCCGTACCGACATGGACGAGAAGACCAAGGTGGAGCAGATGCCGCGGATGGAAAACCGGCAGATGATCATGGTGCTCTCCCCTCGGTAGGCCTCGCCGTCCAGCCCCCTCGTTAGGCCTCGCCGTCCAGCATTGACGCCGCGGGCGGGGTTCGCCATAACCCGCGGCTTCCGGCCATTCAGCCAACCAAGGATTTTGTGATGTCTCGCCGCTGCGAGTTGACGGGCAAGGGCGTGCTTTCGGGCAACAACGTCAGCCACGCCAACAACAAGTCCCGCCGCCGCTTCCTGCCCAACCTGCAGGAAACGTCGGTGCTGTCCGACGTGCTCGGAACCTCGATCAAGATTCGGTTGAGCACCCAGGCCTTGCGCACGATCGAGCATAATGGCGGGCTGGATGCGTTCCTGCTCGGCACGCCGAACCGCAACCTGCCGGAGACGGCGCAGGTGCTGAAGCGCCGGATCGCTCGGGCGCAAATCAAGCGGGCTGCGGTTTAAGGCGAAGGCTTCGCCCTCGACCCACTGGGCCCCCGACCGCTTTATTTGCCGGCCATGTAGCGTAACGCCAGCTTCATCTTCTTTCCGTAGGGTGCGGCTAGGAAGGTGAAGCCGCTGAACTTTCCGGGCTTGTACACGCCGCGTGCATGCGACAGCCGGTAGAAGCCGTCGCGGCCGTGGTACGCGCCCATCCCCGACGGGCCCACGCCCCCGAACGGCAGGTCGTCCTGGATGCAGTGCAGTAGGGTTCCGTTCACCGTCACGCCCCCCGAGATCGTGCGCGTCATCACCGACTCCGTGCTCGCCGAGTCGTTGGAGAACACGTACAGCGCCAGCGGACGTGGCCGGGCGTTCACGAAATCGATCGCTTCCGCCAAATCCTTGTAGCCGACCACCGGAAGGATCGGCCCGAAAATCTCGTCCTGCATCAGGGCCCCGTCCAGCGGCGGGTGCAGCACGACCGTGGGCGCCAACCGTCGTTCGGCCTCGGCGTCCTCCAGCCGAAGCGCCTGGCCGCCGCCAGCCTCGGCTTCGGTCAGCAGACCGCGAAGCCGGCTGTAATGCCGGTCCGAAACGATGGAGGTGTAGTCGGGATTGCCGGCGATGGTCGGGAACATCCGGCGCGCCTCGTCCAGCACCGCCTGCGCGAACGTCGCGGCAAGGTCGGCCGGAACCAGGGCGTAGTCGGGCGCGATGCAGGTCTGCCCGGCGTTGAAAAACTTGCCGATCGCGACCGTCTTGGCTGCGGCCTTCAGGTTGAAGTCGCGGCAGACGATCACCGGCGACTTGCCGCCGAGTTCCAGGGTCACGGGAACCAGGTTGTCGGCGGCTGCCCGCATGACGTGGCGGCCGATGCTGGTGGACCCGGTGAACACCAGGTGGTCGAACGGCAGCGCGCACACCGCCTGGGCGATGTCGGGGCCGCCGGTCACGACCGTCACCTGCGCCGGGTCGAAGGTCTCGGACACGATACGGGCGAGCAGGGCGGAGAAGCGCGGTGTCAGCTCCGACGGCTTGACGATCACGCGGTTGCCGGCGGCCAGGGCGTCCGTCAGCGGCGAGAGCGTCAGCAGCAGCGGGTAGTTCCAGGGCGAGACGATGCCGACGCAGCCCAGCGGGTGATACTCCACCCACGCCTTTCCCGGCTGGAAATTCATCCCGACCCGGCGGCGCTGCGGGCGCATCCAATCGCCCAGGTTGCGTCGCGCGAATGCGATCCCGGCCAGGGTCGGGACCACCTCGGCCAGGATCGTTTCCGGCACCGCGCGGTTGCCGAAATCGGCGGAGATGGCCTGGGCGAACGCGTCCTTATGGTTGCGGACCGCGGCTTCGAGCAGCCGGAGCGTGGCGACCCGCTGCTCGCGCGTGGGCGACGGGTCGCGGCGGGCGGCGAGGCGCTGCATCTCCAGCGCGCGCGCCGGGGCGGCGGTGTCGGTCGGCAGGTCCGTGAGATTGGCCGCGGTGTTCATGGCGTGTCCCTATGTGTTCGCGCGCGTCATCAGGTCGGCGCATTTCTCGCCGATCATCGCCGTCGCCGCCTGCGTGTTCCCACCGACCAAGGTGGGCATGATGGAGGCGTCGGCCACCCGCAGGCCCTCAAGCCCCCGCACCCGCAGCTCCGGGTCCAGCACCGCGCCGGCGTCGCCGCCCATGCGGCAGGTGCCGACGGGGTGGTAGATCGTGTCGGCGTGGGCGCGGATCATGTCGCGCAGCGCCTCGCCCTCCTCGTCGCCGTGCCCGTGCACGTCGCGCCCGCCCAGCCGCGCGAAGGAGGGGGCGGCCATGACGCGCCGGGTGATCCGGACGCCCTCGGCCAGCGCGTCGAGGTCGGCGACGGCGCTGAAATAGCCGGGGTCGATCAACGGCATGTCGGCGGTGTCGGCGCTGGCCAGCCGGACCGTGCCGCGGCTTTTCGGTCGCAGCACGCAGACATGCACCGATAGGCCGCGCGCGAAATGGAGCTTGCGGCCGTGGTCGTCGGCCATCCCGATGACGAAATGCAGTTGCAGATCGGGGCGCGGCAGCGCCGGGTCGGACTTGATGAAGGCGCCCGCCTCGGCGAGGTTGGACGTCACCGGCCCGCGCCGCTCCTGCTTCCACCGCAAGATGTCCGGCATGACCTGCATCATCCAGCCCGGCGTCGTGCCGATAAGATGCGGGTTGGGAACCTTCCGGACGATGACGTAGTCGAGGTGATCCTGCAGGTTGCCGCCGACCTCGGGCGAGTCGTGCACGACCGCAATTCCGTGCTGCTTCAGGTGCGCCGCCGGGCCGACGCCGGACACCATCAGCAGTTGCGGCGACCCGAACGCTCCGGCGGCGAGCACGATGTCGGCTCGGGCGTGCAGAGTCTGCGTCGCATCCCCTCGGCGGACCGCCACGCCGGCCGCGCGCCGTCCGTCGAAGACGATCCGCTGCACCTGGGCGTCGGTGAGCACGTGGAGGTTGGGGCGCTGCCGGTCGCCTAGATATGCCCGTGCGGCGTTCCAGCGCTGTCCGTGCTTCTGGTAGGTTTGATAAAGGCCGAAGCCTTCCTGCTCGGCCCCGTTGAAGTCCGGCGTCGCGTGGTATCCGGCCTCGACGCCAGCCTGCACGAAGGCGCTGGACAGCGGGTTCGGGTCGCGCAGGTCGGCCACGTTCAACGGGCCGCCAGTACCGTGGAAATCGTCGCCGCCGCGCTCGTTGTTCTCGGACCGCTTGAAGTAGGGCAACACGTCGCGAAAGCCCCAGCCCGGGCAGCCCGCGTCCTCCCAGTCGTCGTAGTCGCTGGCGTGGCCACGCACGTACACCATGCCGTTGATCAGGCTGCTGCCGCCCAGGCCCCGGCCGCGCGGCTGGAATCCACGGCGGCCACCCAGGCCCGGTTGCGGCACGGTGGCGTAGGCGCTGTTGCGGGCGGATTTGCGGGGCAGCAGGAGTGCGATCCCGATCGGCACGTCCGACAGTAGGCCGGATTTCGCCGGCCCGGCTTCGATCAGCGCGACGGTCTGGGCGGGACGGGCGTCGGCGAGCCGAGCGGCCAATGCGCAGCCGGCTGGGCCGCCGCCCACGATGATGATGTCGTACGTCTGACCGGGGTCCCCCATGCCCCGCAGGGTAGGCAGGACCGGAGGCGCGGCGCCAGAGAGAAGTTATGGGGCGACTTACGCCAGCAATCGTCGGCGCATCGGCTTCAGCACGGCCAGCGCCAGCACCGCCGTCAGCGCGTCCACGCCGATCGCCACGGCGAACACGCTGGTCCAGGTGCCGGTGTAGCCGTGCAGCAGCGACGCCATCGGACCGCCCAAAATCGAGCCGATCCCCTGCGCAATATACAGGCAGCCGTAGTTGGTGGTGGCGTGGCGCGTGCCGAACGTGTCGGTCAGGGTGGAGGGAAACAGCGAGAAGATTTCGCCCCAGCCAAAGAACACCACACCGGAGAGCAGCACGAACAGCACCGGGTCGCCGCGGGTCAGCAGCCACGCGGCCATCGCGACGGCCTCCAGCGAGAAGGCGATGAACATGGTGTTCTCGCGTCCGATCCGGTCGGACACGGCGCCGAAGAACGGCCGGGTCAGGCCGTTGAAGAAGCGGTCCACGCTGAGCGCGAGCGGCAGGGCGGCCATGCCGAGCACCAGCGCGTTCGACGCCCCGAAATCGCCGGCGAAGAAGCCGATTTGCGTAATCACCATCAGTCCCGTGGTCGACATCATCGTCATCATGACGAACATCACCCAGAACACCGGCGTGCGGAGCATGGTGCGCGTCGGCGTATCCCGTGCAGCGATCGCGAATGGGCCGGCGACGGGCAGGAACGGCGGCGGCCGGAGAAACAGGGCAGCTGTGACCCCAACAATGCCGAAGATCACGCCGAAGCGCATCAGCGTGCCCTGGTATCCCGCCGCAGCGATACTGTTGGCGATCGGGAAGGTCGTCATGATCGCGCCCATGCCGTAGCCCGCCGCCACCATGCCCGCCGCGAAGCCGCGCCGGTCGGGGAACCAGCCCACCATCTGTCCGACGACCCCGACATAGACGATGCCGGTGCCGAGCCCGCCGATCAGCCCATACGACAGGTACAGCATCGGCAGCGTGGTCGCGAACGACGCCAAGACCCAGCTCAGTCCCGTCATCGCGGCGCCGAGGCCGATCAGCAGCCGGGGACCGAACCGTTCGATGAGGACGCCCTGGAATGGGGAGAAGAAGGTCTGCAGCACGATCAGGATGGTGATCGTCACCTGCAGCGCGGCGGCTGGCGCCCCAAGCGACCCGGTCAGGGGCTTGGTGAACAGCGCCCAGGTGTACTGCGGGCTGGAGATCGCCATCATGCAGACCAGCCCCAGCCCGAGCTGGATCCATCGGGTGGACGCCGCGGGAATTACTATGGCGGGTGAGAGGGTCGTACTCATTGGGTGCTCCGGCGCTGAAAGGCGTCGGGGTCATGCAACCATTAGGCCAAGCAGACGATTGCTGCCATCGACCGGCCGTCCTAGCGTTTCGCCCTCACCGACCGGACCGCACCATGATCGAGCTGCACACCTACGACACGCCGAACGGCCGCAAGATCAGCGTGGCGCTGGAGGAGATGGCGCTGCCCTACAGCGTGCATGTCGTCGACATCACCAAAGGCGAGCAGCACGCGCCCGCCTTCCTGCGCATCAGCCCGAACAACCGCATTCCCGCCATCGTCGACCCGGACGGACCCGGCGGCGTCCCGATCAGCGTGTTCGAGAGCGGCGCCATCCTGCTGTACCTGGGCGAGAAGACCGGCCGGTTCCTGCCGGCCGACCTGCGCGCACGGGTGCCCGTGCTGGAATGGCTGATGTGGCAGATAGGCGGCTTCGGCCCAATGCCCGGGCAGGTGCATCACTTCCTCGGAGTCGCCGACGAAGCCGACCGCCGCTACGGCCTCGCCCGCTACTCGGCGGAGACGCGCCGGCTGTATGGCGTGCTGGACCGCCGGTTGGCCGAGGCGGAGTACGTGGCCACGGCGCTCTCCGTCGCCGACTTCGCGATCCTGGGCTGGGCGTGGCGGCACGAGCGTCACGAGGTCGACCTGGCCGACTTCCCGAACGTCCGGCGCTGGTTCGACACCCTGATGGCCCGCCCCGGTGTCCAGCGCGGGTTCGCGGCGAAACTCGCAGGGCGTGTTTCGGTTTGAATTTTGGCTTTCGACCCGTGGCGTTGGGTAGGAAGAATTCCTCGTTCGCCCGCAGCGATGGCGGTGCGCGACGCTGGGCGGTGGTCCGATTTCTGGTCGAAACCGCCAAGCTGAATGGAATCGAACCGTAGGCATGGCTTCGCAACGGCTCTACGACCGGGTCTTGTCGAAAGCGGCTGTCCGTCCGGCGTTGAACCAAACTGCGCGTCAGCTGGCCGACATCGCAGCCAGCTTGGCGACCGTGTTCATGTTGCGCGCCGTGCCCGTCCTCGCAGCAGGTATCCGCAGCTTAGAGAGCCCCAGACCTCCCCCGTAGCGGATGTAAATCTCCCGATGGCCGAGTTGGACCGTCTCGTCGGGCGCTCGGCCCGTCATCCCGTCCAACATGGCTGGCAACGCGGCATGGTCCATAAAGAGCGCTGTCACGCGATTGCCCGGTGTGTCCGCAAACGGGTTCCGCGCCAGAACATCTGCCATCTCAGCCGCCGTGCGCATGACCACGCCCATCGGCCTCCCAGCGTGAGATTGCAGGCGAGCCTCAAGCACTGCCGTTGCCTCCGTTGTGCTCAGGCTCGTTCTAAAAACGACTTTGCCGCTGGCGATGTAAGTGCGAACAGCCTGAAAGCCGATCGCCTCGCAGATTGCCTTCAGGTCGGCCATGGCGAGACTGCCTATTCCGCCCACGTTCACGGCACGAAGAAGGGCGACGACCGATAATATCGCCATCATCCTACACCGATCCGCCGATTGGTCACGCTGTTGTCGAAGGCCAGCTCCCAGCCGAGGCAAGCAGACTAAGGTGCGACCACCGAACGCTCACGTATGATCCACCGACGCCATAGTTGACATGCCAAGTCGACGCCGCAACGCTTGGCTCGGGGGACACGGGGCCCTTCGAACCTTCGCGAGGGCAGCGCTGTGTCGGCAACGCTTTGGATTGCACTGGGGGGCGCGCTGGGTAGCGTAGCCCGCTACTGGGTGGCGCTGTGGGCACTGCCACTCAGCCGCAGCCTGCCGGTCGGCACCATCGGGATCAACGTCGCCGGGTCGTTCCTGATCGGCTTCTTCGGCACGCTGACATTGGCCACCGGACGGCATCCGATGCCGGAGACGGCCCGGCTGTTCGTCATGGTCGGCCTCTGCGGCGGGTTCACGACGTTCTCCTCGTTCAGCCTGCAGACGCTGGATCTCCTGCGGGGCGGCACATGGGGACGGGCGCTGGTCAACGTCGCGGCCTCTGTCATGCTGTGCCTGGCATCCGTGGCCATCGGGCATGGGCTGGCGTCGCACTGGAACGGCGACGCAAGGCAGGCGACGGAAAAAATCGTCGCGGAGGAAACCTCGTAGCGCGATCACTTCCCAAATATGTGACAATTTGATACGCAACAGGTGCGTTGCATTCAGCTAGGGTCAACTCGACTTACCGCTCCAAATCAGGAACGCATGGCATGACCCAGTCCAAAGCCCACCGCCTACGCCGGTTGACGGTCCGTCTACTCGCCGCAGCCGGCATCAGCGTCGCGTTGTCCGGATGCATCATCGAGCCGCTCTGGGCGCCGCACTACTATCGCCCGTACCACTACGGCTATCGCGGCTACTGACGGGTGCGGGGGAGCGGCGGCCGTCCGAACGCAGTCGACGCCGCCCTTCTCGGCGACCGCATCGTCGAGGCCGCGTCCCGATTGTTCCTGCGCGACGGCTACGCCGCGACGAGCGTCGAGGCGATCGCAGCGCTGGCTGGGGTCTCGAAGCGGACGTTCTATGCCCGCTTCGACGACAAAAGCGCCGTGTTTCTCGCGGTCGTGCGCGTTCTTATCCGTGCCTGGCTGAGCGGTTTCGACGAATCCCTCAGCAGCGCCGAGACGCTGCAGGACGCCCTTATGTCGGCCTCCTACAAGATGCTGGACGTGGCGCTGACGTCGACCGCCCTCGCGCTGCACGTGCTGGTCACGGCCGAAGCCATGCGGCTTCCCGAACTGGCGGAAGCGCTGCGGGAAGGCGGCGCGAATAGCGGAGTCACGCGGGTTGCCGCGCTGCTCCTGGCCCACAAGCCGTATCTGTCGGCGGAGCAGGCAGGCTTCGCCGCGGAGCAGCTCCAGAGCTTGGTCGTCTCGGCCCCGCAGCGGCGCGCCCTGGGACTCGGCAAGCCGCTCGACGCCGCCGCCCGCGACCGCTGGTGCCGGGCGAGCGTCGCGCTGCTGCTGCATGGGCTGCCGACAAGCTGAGGCTGGTTCGGTGATCGAATATCAGCTTCAACTTCGAAAGAGACGGCGCAGCTACCGTATTCCAGCGTGGTCAGCCGAGCCCGAGCTGGACTGTTTCAGTCGACGATATCAACGTTGAGGATTACACGAATGCAACCCAGCCGCGCCTAGTTTCAATACTCCGATGGCGTCGGCCCGGCGGGTGTCATTGGCTCAGATGAAATCCAGTGTAGCCTTCGGCCGCGACCTGCTCGCACCGAGCCGCGTAGGACGCCATCCCACCCGCGTAGGGCATGAACACGCGCGGTTTGCCGGGCACGTTCGCGCCGAGATACCAGGACGATGACGCCATCGGCAGCAGCGTCGCGTGTGCTGCCGCATTGACGTGTTCGACCCACTTGTCGGTGGCCTCCGCCGTCGCCTCGATCCGGTCGAGCCCACGCTCGCGCATGTAAAGGATGCAGTTTGCAATCCAATCGGCGTGCTGCTCGATCGCGGTCGGCACGTTGGTGAGCACGGACGGGCTGCCGGGTCCGGTGATGGTGAACAGGTTCGGGAAGCCTGAAATCTGCAGGCCGAGATAGGTCCGCGGCCCCGCCGACCAGGTGTCCCGGAGCGAGACGCCGTTCTCGCCCCGGATATCCAAGGCCAGCAACGGGCCGGTCATGGCGTCAAACCCGGTGGCGAAGACGATGACTTCCAGGTTGTACGCGGCCTCCGTGGTCCGGAGCCCGGTCGAGGTGATCTCCTGGATCGGCGTCGCGCGGATATCCACCAGCGAGACGTTGTCGCGGTTGAACGTCTCGAAGTAGTCGCTGTCGATTGGCGGCCGTTTGGACGCGAACGGATGGTCGGTCGGGGTGAGGCGCTCGGCCAGCGCCGGGTCGTGGACGATGCTGCGGATTTTCGCCCGGATGAAGGCGGACGCGGTCTCGTTGGCGTCCGCGTTGCTGAGGATGTCCTTGAACGTGCCGCGGAAGCGCAGGCCGCCCCGCTCCCACGCGGCGTCGTACAGCGCCTGCCGCTCCTCCGGCGAAACCTCCAAGGCGGAGCGCATCGACATCTCGAACGGATGTCCGTTGGTCGACATGCGCGACCGCTGGCGGATGGCCGCGTAGTCCGCCTTGATCTGCTGCTGCGCCTCGAGGTCCATCGGGGCGTTGCGGGCGGGGACGCTATAATTCGGCGTGCGCTGAAACACCGTCAGGTGGGCCGCCTGCCGCGCGATGACGGGCGCCGCCTGGATACCGGTCGACCCGGTGCCGATCAGGCCGACGCGCTTACCGGCGAAATCGACCCCGTCATGCGGCCATCGCCCGGTGTGATGCCATTCGCCCTTGAACGTCTCCAGGCCCGCGATATCCGGGATGTTGGCGGTCGACAGGCAGCCCACGGCGGTGATGAGGAACTTGGCCGAATACCGCTCTCCGCCAGCGGTCGAGACCATCCAGCGACGGGCGCCGGCGTCGAAGCGCGCCTCGGTTACCTTCGTGTCCAGTTGGATGTCCCGGCGGAGGTCGAACCGGTCGGCCACATGGTTCAGGTAGCGCAGGATTTCCGCCTGCTCCGGGTAGCGCTCCGTCCAGTTCCACTCCTGCTCCAGGTCGTTCGAGAAGCTGTACGAGTAGTAGTAGCTTTCGGAATCGCAGCGCGCGCCGGGGTAGCGGTTCCAGTACCAGGTCCCGCCGATGCCGCCGCCCGCCTCCAGCACGCGCGCCGACAGCCCGAGCCGGTCGCGCAGCACGTGCAACTGGTAGAGGCCCGCGAAGCCCGCGCCGACGATGATGGCGTCCAGGGCCTGGGCCTGAAGCTGGCCGGTCTGGCCGGACTCCGTTTGCAGCGTGTCCATCAGCCTCGCTTCCTTTCGCGCTGGTCCGTGCGGCGCCGGACGCATTGACGCGCCGGGAGGCACACCGTTAGCGTCGGCGCAAGCCGGCATAGAATTATACGGCGTCCGCATCCGAGGCAACGATTTCGGGGCGGCAAAGGGGGACGGACGGATGGCCATATCAACGGGCGACGCTGGGAGGCGGAGCGTCATCGTTGGCGCGCTTGCCGGCGCCGCGGTGCTCAGCGTGCCGCACATCGCCGGCGCGCAAGCCAAGGTGATCCGGGTGGGCATGCCCACCATCCTGTCGGGCCGAGTCGCCATCCTCGGCACCTCCAGCCGGACCGCGGTCCAGCTCGCCTTCCGCGAGATCAACGATTCGGGCGGCATCGCTGGCCGGACGCTGGAGCTCGTGGACCGCGACTCCAAGGGCCGCCCGGACGAGGCCGCCCGGATCACGCGCGACCTGATCAACAACGACGGCTGCGAGATCATCATCGACGGCGAGGCGTCGTCCGGCGCGTTCGCCGTGCACGAGGTGATCCGCGACCTGCCGGTGCTGTGCGTCCACACCGACACCGAGACGTCGGCGCTGACGGCCGATCCCAAGCTGCAGGTGAAGACGGCCTTCCGCAGCGCGCGGCAGGGCGTCCACGACGCGGTGGCGGGCGGGACCTACGCCTCCCGCCTGTCCAAGGAAAAGGGATTGAAGCGCTGGATGACGTGCTCGCCCGACTACGCGTACGGGCGGGACAACACGGCGGAATTCCTGCAATTCGCCCGCAAGTTCGACCCGGCGATCGAGGTCGCGGACCAGGTCTGGCCGAAGCTGTTCGCCCCCGACTACACCGAAAGCATCACTAAGGCGCTGCAGGTCAAGCCGCAGGCGATGTACTCGGCGCTGTGGGGCGGCGACCTGGTGGCCTTCATCGAGCAGTCCAACCTGTATCGCCTGTTCTCCACCACGGCGTTATTCTCCGGCGGTTTGGGCGACCCGCCGGTATTGGCGGCGATCAAGCAGCTCCCGCCCGGGCTCAACACGGCCTATCGCTACAACCGCAACTACCCGGACAAGCCGTCCAACGTCGCCTTCGCCGACGCCTTCGCCAAGGTGGCCGGACACGACCCCACCAACTGGGCGTGGCAGAGCTATCTCGGCGCCGGATTCGTCATCGAGGCCCTGAAACGAACCGAGGGCCGGACCGAGGGGACGGCGCTCGCCTCGGAAATCAAGGGCATGAAGCTGGTGTCCCCGTTCGCCGTCGCCGACACGATCGAGATGCGCGCCAGCGACCACACCATCATCGGCTACCCGATCGCCTGGGGCCGGACGGTGCCGAAGGCGCCCTGGGTGGAGGATTTCGCCCCCGTCGACTGGAGCACCGTCCTCGAACTCGAAGCCGACTGGAAGAAGGAAAAGGGCTACGCCTGACATGGAGCCGTCATGAACCTCGACGCCCTGGCGAGCTGCCTCGGCTCCGCGTCCTGCGCGGTGACCCAGCTGTCGACCGGGCTGATCATCGGGATGCTGCTGTTCCTGGTCGCCTCGGGCCTGTCGCTGATCTTCGGCGTGCTCGGCATCATCAACTTCGCCCACGGCGCGTTCTATATGCTGGGCGCCTACTTCGCGCTGACGGCGTACCAGGCGACCGGCAGCTTCGTGGTGGCCATGGCGGCGGGCGCGGCTGGTGTCGGCATCGTCGGCGTGCTGTTCGAGCGACTCATCATGAGCCGGGTGTACGGAAGCGACCTGCTGATGCAGCTTCTGGTCTGCTACGCCGTCATCCTGATCCTCGACGACGCCGTCAAGCTCGTGTTCGGCGCCGAGTACCAGATGATGGGCATGCCCGACTCCTTCGCAGCACCCCCCTTCGAGGTCGCGGGCGGCTTCATCCCCGGCTATTACCTGTTCATGCTCGCGGCGTCGGCCGCCACCGGCCTCGCGCTTTGGCTCGGCATCAACAGGACGCGGACCGGCAAGATCGTCCGTGCGCTGGCGATCAACCCGCAGATGGTCGGCGCGCTCGGCATCAACACCACCTTGCTGTACGCGGGCATCTTCGGCGTCGGCAGCCTGCTCGCCGGCCTGGCGGGGGCGCTGGCCGCGCCGATCCGCACGCTGACGCCGGGCATGGGGCTGTCGATCCTGATCGAGAGCTTCATCGTGACCGTGATCGGCGGCATGGGGTCGATCGCCGGTGCGTTCGTCGCCGCCCTGCTGATCGGCTTCACCCGGTCGTTCGGCGCGATCGGCTTCCCGCTGTTCGTGGACGGCACGATGTTCGCGCTGATGGCACTGGTGCTCATCGTCAGGCCGAGCGGCCTGCTCGGCGTGAAGGCGACCTGAGGCATGGCATCCGGCAAGGGGAGGCTGCGCGACGCCGGGATGGCGGCCCTGTTGCTGGCGGTGCTGTTGCTGGTCCCGGTGCTGTTCCCGCAGCCGGCGCTGCGCGACTTCCTGGTCTACGTCATCGCCTACGGCCTGCTCGCGATGTCGCTGAACCTGCTGGTCGGGCTCACCGGCCTGGTCTCGTTCGGCCACGCCGCCTATTTCGCCTCGGGCGCGTACATGTTCGGGCTGCTGATGCAGTCGGGCGCGGCCTCGATCCCGGTCGCGATGTTGGCGACGGTGGGCGGGACGGCGCTGCTGGCGCTGGCGATCGGCGCGATCTGCGTGCGGCTGCGGGACATCTACTTCGCGTTCATCACCCTCGCGTTCCAGATGTTCATCCACAGCGTCATCCTGACCTGGGTGAGCCTGACGGGGGGCGACCAGGGATTGCGGGGCGGCATTCCGCGGCCCCCGTTCCTCGGCATCAACCTGAACGATGGGATGACGCTGTACGTTTTCTGCGCCGTGGTGTTCGTCGGCTGCATCGTCGTCATGCGTCAGGTGTCGCAGTCGCCGTTCGGCTACACCCTGCGGCTGATCCGCGACAACTCGGCGCGCGCCAACTTCCTCGGCGTCGATGTGCTGCGCGCCAAGCTCGGCGTGTTCGTGCTGGCCGGCGCCATGGCGAGCGTGGGCGGCATCGTGCTCGCGCTGTTCGTCTCGGGCGCCTATCCGGAATTCGGCTTCTGGACAACCTCGGGCGAGGCCATCTTCATGATCATGCTGGGCGGCACCCAGTTGTTCCTGGGCCCGCTCGTGGGCGCGCTGCTGCTGCAGACGCTCAATCATTTCATCACGGTCTACACCGAGTATCACGGCCTGGTCCTCGGCACGGCGATCCTGGTGATCGTGCTCGGCCTGCGCCGCGGCGTGGCGGATTTCGCGTACGAGCATCTGGTGGAGCGCCGGGCCCAAAGGGCGGCCCAGGATCGCGTAGCCTAAATGCTGAAGGTCGAGCACCTGGTGAAGTCGTTCGGCGGCGTGCAGGCCACGCGCGACGTGTCGATCGACTTTCCGGCGGGGTCGCTGACCGCGATCATCGGGCCGAACGGGGCGGGGAAGACGACGTTCTTCAACCTGATCTCCGGCCAGATCCGCCCGGATAGCGGCCGGGTGCTGTTCGACGGCACGGACATCGTGGGCCTGTCGAGCCTGGACACCGTGCGGCGCGGGATCGCCCGGGCGTTCCAGGTCGCCGCGTTGTTCCCGAGCCTCACCGTACGGGAAGCGCTGGCCGCCGCCGTCACGTCCCATCGCCGCCTTTCGTGGCAGGTGCTGACCCGGTTCCCACCGGCTTGCGTCGGGGACCGGGTGGACGAGGTGCTGGAGCTGCTGGATTTGGCGCCCCAGGCCGGCGTGCTGTCCCGCAACCTGTCGCACGGCGACCAGAAGCTGCTCGACATCGGCCTGGCGATCGCGATGGAGCCCAAGGTGCTGCTGCTGGACGAGCCGACCGCCGGCATGGGCACCGACGAGCGGTGGCGCATGATCGGCAAGGTGCACCGCCTGTGGGAGGCGAAGCGGATGACGGTGCTGTTCATCGAGCACGACATGGATATCGTGTTCAAGATCGCGCAGACGGTCCACGTGCTGAAATACGGGGCGGTGCTGGCGCAGGGCACGCCCGACCAAATCCGGCGCAACCAGGACGTCATCGACGCCTATCTCGGCACCGACCACCGCCGGTCGCACACGCTCGAACAGGCTTGACGGTGGGCGACCCCCTGCTCGAAATCCGGGGCGCCGACGTGTTCTACGGCGCCAGCCAAATCCTGTTCGCGCTGAACCTCGCGGTGGAGCGGGGCCAGACCATGGCCCTGCTGGGCCGCAACGGCGCCGGCAAGAGCACGACGTTCAAGGCCATCGCCGGCATCGTCCCGCCGCGGCGCGGGCGCATCGCGCTGTCGGGCAGGACGGTGTCCGGCCGGGCGCCGTACCGCATCGCCCGCGCCGGGATCGGCTACGTGCCGGAGGACCGGCAGGTGTTTCCGGAGCACACCGTGAACGACAACCTGGTGATCGGGACGAAGCGCGGTCCGCTTGGCGAGGAACACTGGACCACCGGGCGCGTGTACGAGGTGTTCCCCCTGCTGTCGGGGATGCGCGGGCGCATGGCGGGGCGGCTGTCGGGCGGCGAGCAGCAACTGCTGGCCATCGCGCGCACCCTAATGGGCAATCCCGGCATCCTGCTGCTCGACGAGCCGAGCGAAGGTCTGGCGCCCCTCATCGTGCAAGCGATCGGCGACCTGATCCGCACGTTGCGCGGCCTCGGGGTCACGATTCTGCTCGCCGAGCAGAACATGCATTTCTGTCTGGACGTCGCGACCCATGCGGCCGTCATCGACAAGGGCCAGGTCGTCTACTGCGCGCCGATCGACGAGTTGCGGGGGAACGCGGCTGTCACGCGACGCTATTTGGCGGTCTGAGCAGGCTCCTGCCTCGGACGGTGGTTATACCGGAAAGCCGGTACAATCCCCGTCTTACCGCTCACGACTTGGACACGTTGACGCCCACCTCCGAATCCGGTGACGGCGGCGCTTGCGGCACCGAGGACGGCGAGAACTGCAGGATGGCAATTTCGGCCTGACCCGGCGCCTCGTGGCCGACCACGGTCGCATTGACGGCCTGGACCGCTTGTTGGCCACGCCGTGGATCGTCGGTGAACAGGGATGCGAGCAAATCCGCCCTTAACTGCCAGAGGCGGTCGTTCCCGACATTCTCCTCGCGGGAGAGGAGCGGCAGCAGCACGCCGAGGGACTTGATGATGCTCTCGCCACCCGGCGTCCCATGGTCGGCATACGGAATGTCGAAGGCCTCCGTACGCGCGATGTCGCGCCGTGCGGCGAGCACGAGCGCGCGGCGGTTCGAGGCCGAGTTGCGTACGATCGGGCCGACATCGCCATCGATCCGGCCCGGGGCCGGCTCCGTCGCGAGAAGATGCACGGCGTCGACCGGCACTGCGACGGTCTCGACGCCATCGATCGACGCGTCCGCTTGCCGCACGCCGGCTTCGGGCCAGACCCCGGCCCAGGGCAGCGGCCAGCAGACGCCGTCGCTGCGGTCCGGCCGGCGGAACGAAATATAGAGGTCCTCCGCCCGGCTGAGCCTGAGGTCAGCAACATAGTAGTCGGCCATCCTGCCCTCCTGAGAGTTACTGGAGCATCCTATCGCCGTTTTCGGGATGTTGCGTGGCCAAGCCTGCGCCGGGCCGTCCTCCCGCTCGCAACTTACCGCGTGGCCAGTCGCTCGGGCTGGGTATGACGGCTGACGACATGCCAAACCAGCGCGCCGACTGGACGGGAGGCGAGAAGACGGTCCTGCTCGCCGGCCAGCCGCTCGAGATCGGCGACGAAGCCTGCATGATGGTCACCTTCGCAGACCTGCATCCACGCAAGCAAGCCGAGGCGGCGCTACGGCCAAGCGAACAACGTTTTGCCACGGCGCTCATGACCGCGCGGGGTGGCGGCGGGAGGAAATCCTTTGCTGCAGCGCCGTCGAGCTGCGGCCTGACGATCGCAGGAGACTGCCCAGAAACGCCCTGATGGGCTGTGGGCGCGAAACCTCACTCCCCCGCCACCAACGCCCGCGCCTCGTCGTGGAGGACCGCCCGCTGGTCGTCGCGCGTGTAGAACATGTGGCCGCCTGGGTGCAGCGCCAGCCGCAGTCGGGGGCCGGTGCTGCTCGCGGGAACCTGCGCCAGTTGCAGCTTGGTGCCGAGGTAGGGCGTGACAAGGTCGTATAGCCCGTGACCGATCAGCACGCGGAATTGCGGGTCGATCGCCAGCGCCGTGCGGAGCGCGTCCATCGCGTCCGGCCGGTCCCGGCCCCGCCCCCACTGCCATTCATGGGCGATCCGGTCGTTCGCCAATTCGTACGTGCCGTCCGGGTGCCAGCGCAGGCGGCCGTTGATCAGGTCGACCATCGCGGCGGTGACGGGGGCGGAGAGCAGGGCGAAGGTCGGATCGGGGTAGTTGGGAACATTGCTCTCGGGAAACGGGTCCGCTTCGGTCAGGGTCGGGTCGTAGTTGCTGCCGACCTCGCCAGCTGCGGCGCCCCGCTCGCGCAGGAACAGCCCGGCGCCGATGCGGCCATGACGCCGCCGCACCAGCGCCGGGTCGAGCCCGGTCAGGTCGGCGACCCGCGCGCTGATGCGGTCCAGCACGGCCGGGTCGCGCTGTCCCTGCAGCAGGTCGCGCAGGTACTCGCCAGTGGCATAGTCCTCGACCGGAGCCAATTGCGCCGCATCCAGCCCGTGCGCGGCGGCGGCCATGCTGGGCAGGTGCGCGACCAGGCTGAACGGGTCGAACGCGGTGGACGAGAGGCCAAAATCCAGCACCGGGGAGATCAGCACGAGGCCGGACAACCCGACGCCCTGATCGCTGGCCAGGGTGCGCGCCAAGCGGGGGCCGCGGAAGCCGCCGTAGCTTTCGCCGGCAAAGAACTTGGGGGATTGCAGCCGGTCGTTCGCCTGCAGCCATCGGCGGATCGCCTCGGCCAGCGTGTCGATGTCGCCGTTCACCGACCAGAACCGCCGCCGCAGCACCTCGGTGTCGTCGGCGAGCCGGCTGTAGCCGGTGCCCGCCGGGTCGATGAACACCAGATCGGTGAAGTCCAGCCAGGTTTCGGCGTTGTCCACCAGCACCGGCGGGGCGGACGGGCGGTGGGCGTCGCCGGACATCGGCAGCCGCCACGGCCCCATCGCCCCGAGCTGCAGCCAGCCGGACGCGGCGCCGGGGCCGCCGTTCATCGCGATCGTCACCGGACGGGTCCGCTTATCGGCACCATCCAGTTGGTAGGCGATGAAGGCGAGCTCGGCTTGCGGCTTGCCCGCGTCGTCGGCCAACCGGATCGCCCCGGCCGTCGCGGTGAACGCCAGCGCGCGTCCGCCGGGAAGCTGCAAAGTGTGGGAGGTGACGGAGTCGGACGGGAGATGCCGCTCGGCCGGGGACGCCGCTGGCTGGGCCCAAGCGGCGGTCTGAACGGAGACGAGCAGCACGATGGCCAGAATGGATCGAAACACGGCGGGGTTCTCCTCAATAGCCAGGCGAGACCGGCGCTCCCTCGCAGCCTTGCTGGCGGATGGTCCCCTGCGCCGAGCCTTGCCGCGCGTGCACGTCGAAGGCGAGTTGCAGCAGGCGTCCCTCGGGGGACACCCAGGCGTCCGCCGTCGACGCGGCCGTGGCGCTCAGCGCGGCGTGGCGGACGGGGGCTTGCCACCGCCGCCAGCCATCGCCCGGCGTGACGGCGCCGAACGGGATGTCGAGGCGGGCATCCTGCTTGAACCCGGGCAGGAACGCCGGGACGGTCTCACCCCCCGGGGACAGCCAGCGGCTCCAGTAGAAGGCGAGGGCGAGTGGCGGGCGTACCCCGGGTTGCAGGGCAGGGGCGGGCAGGTCGAGGTCCGGCCTACGCTCCGCCGCCGCCCCGGCGTAGTCCTGCAGCCAGGGCTGGCCGAAATTCGCCGGGTCCCAGTGGCGCGCGAATCCCGGATGGCGGCGCTGGAACTCGGCCAGTGTCTTCGCCTGCACGCGGTGCGCCTCCAACCCGCCGGGGCCGCGCACGAACACATCCCATTGCTGCCGCCTGATCCGTCCATTCGCGGCATACCGGTTGTTGACCGCGAGGCTCTGCAGTTCACCGCCGCGCCAGGTGCTGGTCTCCTGCACCAGGTATTGCACGTCGACCAGCCAGGTCGATGCGGTCAACGCCAGGGTCACGTCCACGGTCGTCACGCCACCGGTAGCCACGACCTCGGTCCGGGCCACGACGTGCCCGGCGTGGGTCGTGACCCCGTCGTAGCGGCATATTTCGGCGGACGCCGGCGAGACGGCGGCGAAACCCGCGAGTAGCGCTGCCGATATCAGGCCCTCAACTGCATTTCGACCAGCCGCAATGCATGCAGGTGAGGCAGCCGGCTTCCCTGACGAGACCGGGCTGGCTGCAGCGGGGGCAAAGCGGCCCCAGCGGCGCGGCGACGGTCGCCGCGGCATCGTCGTTTTCGCCAGCTTCATCGGAGCGTGACTCCAGCAGGTTCAGGAAGCCGGTTCCAACCATGTGGCGTTCGATAATGTCGCCGATCGCCGCAACCAGCGAGGGCACGTAGCGGCCGTTGCTCCAATGCCCGCCACGGGGGTCGAACACCTGCTTCAGCTCCTCGGCCACGAAGGCGACCTCGCCGCCGCGGCGGAACACGGCACTGATCATACGGGTGAGCGCCACCACCCAGGCGTAGTGCTCCAGGTTCTTGGAGTTGACGAAGATTTCGAACGGCCGGCGCACGCCGCCCTCGTCGATATCGTTGATCGTCACATACATCGCGTGCTCGCTATCCGGCCAGCGCAGCTTGTAGGTGGCGCCCGTCAGCTTGTCCGATCGGACCATCAGGTCGCCCAATTGCGGAGCTGCCGGGGGGCCAGCCTGGGGGCTAGGCTGGGAGCCAGGCTGGGATGCAGCCGGGGTCACTTCCAGCACCGAGCCGGTGATGGCATTCGGGCGATACGTGGTGCAGCCCTTGCAACCGCTGCGGTAGGCGTCGAGGTAGACCTCCTGGAACGCCTCGAAGGCGATGTCCTCGGGCACGTTGACGGTCTTGGAGATCGCGCTGTCGACATGGCGCTGCACCGCCGCCTGCATCCGCACGTGGTCCGCCGGCGTCAGATCCTGGGCGGTGACGAACGTATCGGGCAGCGCCGCGCCGACGCCGAACATCTGCCGGTACAGCCGCACCGCGTGGTCCGACACCTCCTCCTGCCGGGTCGAACCGTCGGGCTCGCGGACCTTGCGGGTGTAGCTGTAGGCGAACACCGGCTCGATCCCGCTCGACACGTTGTCGGCGACCAGCGAGATGGTGCCGGTCGGCGCGACCGAGGTGAGCAGGGCGTTGCGGATGCCGTGCTCGGCGATGAGCGCGCGGACATCCTCGTCGAGTTCCCGCACCGTCTCGCCGGCGAGGTAGGCGTCGCGCTCGAACAGCGGGAATGCACCCTTTTCCTGCGCGAGGCGGGCCGAGGCGAGATAGGCGGCGCGGTTGATCTGGCGCGCCCAGTCGCCGGCCAGTTCGGCCGCCTCGATCGAGCCGTAGCGGACGCCGCACATCACCAGCGCGTCGGCCAGGCCGGTCATGCCCAGCCCGATCCGGCGTTTCGCGAGCGCCTCCTGGCGCTGCTCCTCCAGGGGAAAGCCGGAGACGTCGATGGTGTTGTCCATCATGCGAACGGCGGTGGCCACGAGATCGGCCAGTTCCGCTTCGTCGAGACGCGCCTCCGGCGTGAACGGGCTGCCGACCAGTCGCGCCAGGTTGATGGAGCCGAGCAGGCAGGCGCCGTAGGGCGGCAACGGCTGCTCGGCGCAGGGATTGGTCGAGCGGATCGTCTCGCAATAGGCCAGGTTGTTGCGGGCGTTGATGCGGTCGATGAACAGCACGCCGGGCTCGGCGTAGTCGTAGGTCGCCCGGGTGATGCTGTCCCACAGCGCCCGCGCCTGGAGGGTGCGGTAAGCCGTGCCGCCGAACGCCAAGGTCCACTCGGCATCGGCCTCGACCGCCGCCATGAACGCGTCCGTCACCAGCACGGACAGGTTGAAGTTGCGCAGCCGCCCCGGTTCGCGCTTGGCGGCGATGAACGCCTCGATGTCGGGGTGGTCGCAGCGCATGGTCGCCATCATCGCGCCGCGGCGGGCGCCGGCGGACATGATGGTGCGGCACATGGAATCCCACACGTCCATGAACGACAGCGGCCCGGACGCGTCGGCGCCGACGCCCCGCACCCGCGCGCCCTTCGGGCGTAGCGAGGAGAAATCGTAGCCGATCCCGCCGCCCTGCTGCATCGTCAGCGCCGCTTCGCGCAAGTGGCCGAAGATGCCGCCGAGGTCATCGGGGATGTCGCCCATGACGAAGCAGTTGAACAGCGTGACCCGCCGCTCGCGGCCGGCGCCGGACAGGATGCGGCCGGCGGGCAGGAAGCCGAAATCGTGCAGCGCGTTGTAAAATGGCTGCTCCCACCGCTCCGGATCGGCTTCCGCCTGCGCCAGGGCGCGTGCGACTCGACGCCAGCTATCTTCGATCCCGCGGTCGATCGGCGTGCCGTCGAGGGCCTTGAGACGGTATTTCGCATCCCAAATCTGGCGGGAAATCGGGGCAATACGGTCGATCGCGGAGACGGGGACGGTGGAGATGTTCATGCCCGCGATCCTACCCCGATTCGCGACAAACGGGCAGTCAACTCACGCGGGCGGGCGGGCCAGCCGTGTGGGTGGACAGCACGGCGTCGGTGTCGGCGTCGATCTCCTGCAGCCGCACCTCATACCCCCACAGCCCGGCGATGTGGCGCAACGTCGCGTCCGCGTCGCGCGCCGCCAGCAGCCGGCCCGGCCGGGTGCGGTGCTGCAGCATCAGGCGGCGGTCGCCGGCGAGGTCGACGTCCACCACCTGCACGTCGGGGTCGCCCTCCGCCGGGTCGTAGCTGTGCGCGAGGCTGCGGCGGATGCTGCGATAGCCGGCATCGTCGTGGATGGCGTCGACCAGCAAGGTCGTCTCCGCGGTATCGTCGAGCAGGCGGAACATGCGGAACTGCCGGATCACCGCCGGAGAGAGGAACTGCAGCACGAAGCTCTCGTCGCGGAAATTGGCCCAGGCGTAGCGCAAAGTCCCGAGCGGGTCGCCATTGCCGGCGATGTCGGGGAACCAGGCGCGGTCCTCCCCGGTCGGCTCCGTGCACATGCGCTCGATGTCCTTCATCATCGCGTAGCCGAGCGCGTACGGGTTGAAGCCGGGACCGCCGGCGGGGTGGTCGAAGCCGGGCTGCATGATGACGTTGCTGGTGGAGTGCAGCACCTCGAGGAACGCCGCGTCGTCGATCTGCTTGGTCTCGTGCAGCCGGGTCATGATGCGCTGATGCACCCAGGTGGCGCAGCCCTCGTTCATCACCTTGGCTTGCGGCTGAGGATAGAAGTATTGCGCGATCAGCCGCACGATACGGATGATCTCGCGCTCCCACGATTGCAGCTTCGGCGAGATCTTTTCGAGGAAGTACAGCAGGTTCTCCTCGGGCAGGCCAAGCTTGCGGCGGCGCTCGCCGATCGGGTCGGCGTTCACGACCGGACGGGCGCCGGGGACCGTGCGCCAGAGGTCGTTGAACACCTGCTCGTCGTAGGCGCGCCGCTCGCGCTCCCGCTTCACGTCGGTGTTCAGATTCAGCGACCGCGCGCCGCCGTGCCGGTTCACGCCGTGCCGCGACAGCGCGTGCGCCGCGTCCAGCACCCGCTCGACCGCGGCGACGCCGTGCTTGTCCTCGCAGGTGGCGACGTAGGCGCGGGCGAATTCCAGGTAGTCGAGGATCGCCGACGCCTCGGTCCATTGCCGGAACAGGTGGTTGTTGCGGAAGAAGTGGTTGTGGCCGAACGCCGCGTGCGCGATCACCAGCGCCTGC
>JAABUX010001908.1_pt1 | contig 30428 bp, 26 predicted proteins | sample 5561851 | NCBI WGS metagenome assembly JAABUX01 (sample SAMN10711883, study PRJNA513361) | rock metagenome | isolation source: Antarctica rocks | place: Antarctica: Victoria Land, Richard Nunatak red sandstone | collected 2016-01-03 | reverse complement strand
CTAATCTTCTGCACCGGGTCATAATCTGGCATTAACGCTCCCACCAGCGCATGACCGGCTTCGTGATAGGCTACCAGAGTTTTGCGCTTCTCGCTCATCACCCGGTCTTTCTTCTCCGGCCCAGCCAGCACCCGGTCAATCGCGTCATTCACCTCATCCATCGATATTTCAGTCAAATTCCGCCGCGCCGCCAAAATTGCGGCTTCATTCAGCAGATTGGATAGATCCGCGCCGGTAAACCCAGGGGTTCTGCGAGCAATCCGGTCCAAATCCACATCCTTCGCCAACGTCTTGCCACGGGCATGAACCTTGAGAATCTCTGACCGACCCGCATAGTCAGGCCGATCCACCATCACTTGCCGGTCAAAACGACCAGGCCGCAATAGCGCGGCATCCAGCACATCCGGGCGGTTCGTGGCTGCAATAATAATAATGCCGGTGTTGTCCTCAAAACCGTCCATTTCGGTCAACAGCTGGTTAAGGGTCTGCTCCCGCTCATCATTGCCACCGCCTAAGCCAGCACCTCGCTGACGACCAACCGCATCAATTTCGTCAATAAACACGATGCAAGGTGCATTCGCCTTAGCTTGTTCAAACAGGTCACGCACACGGGAGGCGCCTACACCCACGAACATCTCGACGAACTCGGAGCCAGAGATTGAGAAGAAGGGTACACCCGCTTCCCCAGCCACAGCACGAGCCAGTAGGGTTTTACCAGTACCCGGAGGCCCGACTAGCAGCACACCCTTGGGAATTTTTGCTCCCACTGCGGTGAACCTGTCTGCGTTCTTAAGGAAGTCAACGACTTCGTTCAACTCCAGCTTGGCTTGGTCAATGCCAGCTACATCCCCAAACGTCACCTGAGTTTGTGGCTCCATCTGCACTCTGGCCTTGGACTTACCAAAGTTCATCGCCTGACTGCCAGGACCGCTCTGAGCGCGCCGCAGCAAGAAGAACAAGCCAACCAAGAGTAGCACTGGGAAAAAGAGACTGCTTAGGGCCTTAAACCAGAAAACTTCATCGGCTTGACGCAAAACCGAAATATCAACGTTGTTTTTGGTCAGAATGTCGATTAGATCAGGGTCGTTAGGTAAATTAACCAAAACCTTGCTGCCGTCCTGCGACGTCACCAGAGCCTTAGACCGATCAGAACTGAGGCTGACTCGCGCAACTCTGCTTTCTTTGCCTTCTCTGCCTTCTCTGTTTTTTTCAACTTCTTGAATAAACTTACTGTATCGCCACGTCTCGCTGGCGCTCTGGGGTTGTTTTTCAAAGAACGTTGTCCCCAGCGCAATTACAACAATCCCTAGCAGTGCGTACAGTCCTGTATTTCTCCACCGTTTATTCACCGGATTCAATCCTCCTACTTCTGGGCGAGGGCGCTTTAAGACTAATGTTAACTAATATTAATCTAGCTCAGAATCCTGCCAGTTTTAAAGAGGGACGAGGGGCTCTGTTGCGAGGTAAAGAAGGCCGCCCACAGGGCACGTCGGTATTATACCAAAAAAAAACCATGAACTCAATCTTCCTTCGGAGGTCTAACCTGCACAACTCCTTGAGGAGTAATAAATACCTTTCCGCCCAGTGCCTCAATCCGTTTAATAGCTATCTCACGAGTTCGATTGTCAACTCTATTGTTCAAAATCATTGTCCACGAGGCAATTTGAGCTAATTTACTCTTAGGGTTGGAGCTGATAAATTCAGCGGTTCGACGCGAACTTGCTTCTATCTGTTTGCTTTCGTCATCCGAATAAAAACTAGCCCATTGCGCTGCCATTTTAAACGATTGCTTCGCAGATTCCGCCTTCCCTAAAAACAATAGCTCATCAATTCCTTTATAGCGCCAAACATAATAAGACTTTGGTGGAACTGTGGGAGAGAGTGAGTTTAATCCTTTTTCCATCAACGCTACAGACCGCTCTGGCATAGCGGCATAGATAGATGTACTCGTAGAAAGGAATAGATAAGCCTCTAAAAAGTGTGGATCACGAGCTAAAATGACTTCAAAATACTCTGGGCTAAGACTGTAACCCGTTTCTTTACGAGCTTCGTCGTCTCCGAAATACTGTAAGAAATTGAGAAATATTGAGTCTGCCGTTAAGTTATCAAAACCAAATGTGGGCAGTTGCCGCAGGAGATTGAGACGTAGCTTTTCTGATTGTATTTCTCTTGCAAGTGTTTCTGGTGAGTCAGTTTGTTGGCTGGAGCTAAGTTTGTGCAGTTGAGGTATTTGGAGAACGCTGACTCCCAACACACATAAAAGAGCTACAACAGATGCACCAATTGACTGACGGAAGTCTTGACGCCATAGACAAACCATATTAATAATTGTCGTACCACAGTGCTTGTAGTGGCTTTGGCAGAGAAGAAGGACTGCTTTCCTGTTTTTCCATAGATATCTATCCACTCTCCGCCTATTATAGCTATCGCTGCCTTTCCACACAGGGGCTTTTCAGGGGCTAATTTGCCCTTGGTTGCAGTTTCGCCATGTTGAGGCCAAACTGTAAAAACGCTAGTGTTGGGGCAAAAAAGGCGTGGTTGCCCAAAGCCCAAGCAAGGATGAGGATGTCAATACATTGAGGTGGTGCGAGTGAAAATCCAATTGGGGGACAGACTGCGACTCGGCTTGGCTGTGTCAACTGCCAAGACAGTGACGTTTCTGGTTCGGTTGCTGCGTTTGGGTGCGGCTAGCGTCTTACCAGGTGAAATTGCCAGTCGGATCGAGCCCCAGTTGTTGCAACAACTGAGTCGTCAGGCGTCGCGGGGGGTAATTCTCATTGCAGGTACGAACGGCAAAACTACCACGTCGCTGCTTCTAAGCAAGATGCTAGAACGTTTTGGCTACCGGGTTGCCCACAATGCCACAGGTGCAAATTTGTCAAATGGGTTGATCACTGCTTTGTTGGAGAATACCAACCTGCTCGGTCAGCTAGCAGCTGATTACGCTATCCTAGAAGTGGATGAGAGTGTGCTACCGAAGGTCTTGCCAGCGATTCAGCCCCGGCTCATCTTGTGTTTGAACTTGTTTCGTGACCAGCTCGACAGATATGGGGAAGTAGACACGATTAGTCAGCGCTGGGGAAAAGCGATCGCAACATTACCCCCGGAAACTGTGGTGATTGCGAATGCCGATGACCCCACCCTATCTCATCTTGGTCAACAGCTGCCCCAACAGGTGTTGTTCTTCGGTCTGAATGAACCAGACCAATATCTTGATGAAATCCCTCACGCTGTCGATTCGATCTACTGTCCCAAGTGTGGACACCTGTTGGAATATCAAGGCGTGTACCTGTCCCATCTCGGGGATTTCCATTGTCCCAGCTGCGGGTTTAGCAAAGGGCAGCTGGCTCTTGATAGCCGCAAATGGCCCCAGATTCTGATTGGATTGTATAACAAATACAATACCTTAGCAGCTGTGTTAGCTGCCCAACAACTGGGTGTTGATGAAGCTACCATCCGCGACACCATTCCCAACTTCCAAGCGGCTTTTGGACGTGCTGAAGAGTTGGAGGTAGACGGCAGGCGGGTTCGAATTCTGTTGTCGAAAAACCCAGTGGGAATGAATGAAACAATTCGCGCCGTCAATCAGGCATCTGGGAAGACAACGCTGCTGGTGTTGAATGACCGTACACCGGATGGGACTGATGTGTCCTGGATTTGGGATGTGGATACGGAAAAGTTAGTAGAGCAGGGCGGAACTTTGGTAGTAAGTGGCGATCGCGCCTACGATATGGCGCTGCGTCTGCGCTATACTTCAATCCCTAATCGGGATTTATGCAGAACAACCCCACCTACCATAGATACAGTAACGCATCAGCCCCAGGAAGATGTATTTTACGGGTCAAATGAAAATAACTATAACTTGCAGCTGATTGTGAAAGAAGATTTGCGCGATGCTATCGCCACTGCCCTGGAACACACACCAGCTGGCGAAACTGTACACATTCTGCCGACTTACTCAGCCATGCTAGAAGTAAGAGAGTTACTAACTGGTCGTAAGATTCTGTAATTTGGGCAACAATTTAGATGAATCCTGAACAGTTGGAACTAACAATCGGCTGGCTCTATCCAACGCTGATGAGTACCTATGGCGATCGCGGCAATCTTATCTGCCTCCAGCGGCGTTGTGAATGGAGAGGGTACAAAGTAAAAGTGATGCCACTCGATCAAAACGCGACGGTAGCTGATTGGCAAACCGTGGACTTGTTGGTTGGCGGTGGCGCACAAGATCGGCAGCAAGAAATTGTCATGCGTGATCTACAAGGGAGCAAGGCACAGGCGCTGCGAGAAAAGATAGAAAGTGGCACTCCTGGCATCTTTACCTGTGGCGCACCTCAGCTGCTAGGTCACTACTACGAGCCTGCCGTTGGAGTAAGGATTGTGGGGCTGGGTTTATTTGATTTTGTCTCGGTGCATCCGGGAATAAACGCCCGTCGCTGTATTGGCAATGTCGTGATTGAAGTGACCGCAACTCGGCTGGCGCAGGAACTCGAAGCTATGACAGGCTGCACACCTTACGTGATTGGATTTGAAAATCACGGGGGTCGCACCAAGCTTGGTCAGGTGGAACCCTTGGGGCGTGTGGTGCAAGGGTTAGGCAACAATGGCGAAGATGGGACTGAAGGGGCTTTTTATCGGAATGCGATCGCTACCTATTCCCACGGTCCTGTTTTGCCCAAAAATCCCTTTCTCGCTGATTGGCTGATTCAAACAGCACTGACTCAAAAGTATCAAACGCCAATTGCGATCGCACCCCTGGATGATACCCTTGCTACCCTTGCACGGCAAGCTATGTTCAAACGACTTCGCGTCAGCTTAACAGCTCAATAAAGAATCTGGGTCAATTCCAAGCTCCCGCAAGCGAGCCGCTAGTCGCTCAGCTTTAGATTGAGCCGATATAGCTTGTTGTTGTGCCACTTCTGCCCGTTGTCGTTCAGCTTCCTCTGGCAGTAAGATCAGATTTTCCTCTGGATCATAAAACCGCAACCATTGGGTTGTATCATCCTCAACTGTGCCATGCCAAGTACCCAGCCACAAATCCAATGATTGACACCAGATCCATCCTCTCTGATCTGGTACCAAATCTTGATAGCCCCGGTCCAAATCCAAATGCCAACCTGTTAACGAATTAGCCGCAAATGGATCAAACACAAAGTAGTCTCGCGTCTTGAATACCTGCTCGTATAGCTCTTTCTTAATCCCTTTATCAACTTCAGCCGTGCTCGGAGAAAGCAATTCTACAATTACGTCCGGGTAGCGTCCCCCTTCTTCCCATAAAACCCATCCCTGGCGCTCTGGATTGTTGTCTACTCCCAACACCACGAAAAAATCAGAACCTCTAAAATCTCGGTTGCGAGCTTGCAACGCACTGTAGTAGACAAACATATTACCGCCCACGAATATATCCTGCCGCTGTGTCCACCCGTGTTTCAAAGAGCGAATCAGGACATTCATCGCAATCCGGTGACGATTCGTTTCCAATGGTTCTCCATCATCAAATATCAGGTCAGCCGGTGGGCTAGGTGGTGACCAAATTGTCTCCTGCTCTAACGATGCCTCTTGCTGAGTCGTGATTTCAATCGACATAGCTTCTTTGAGATTAGAAAAACACTGGATGCTCTCGGGGGCAACGAACCTTAAAGCAAAAGTCGCGACCACTCAAACCTTAATCTGAGCTGATTGCTTAACTTATGCCTTGATATTTAAGCATTCTACCACCCCTACATATAAAATAAAGTATCATTATCTTTTGTCCGGCTAAACTCTGACTAGCTTCAAAGTAGACAAATATACTAGCGAAATCAAGGTAAAATAATATTGGCTTGCCCAATTAGTGACATACTAAGCTTTGCGATCAAGGTGAATTGCTTGTTCTAATGCTGATTTTTCTCTAGCTCTACGGGCATAAGGCTGTAATTGCGTAGAATCCCAGCCGCTAATAATACTTAAATCCTCTAAATTGATTCCCTTCATCAACATTTCCACACACCAAGTCTGCCGAGCTTGCTCAATCGCTGGCGGTTGACCAACAGGTGTCAATATCCCCTCAGTCCATACCTGCCAACGCCACCGTAACTCTACCTCTGACAAAGGCTGACCAGCATCGTTAACAAACAATGCCTTCAGGTCATCTTTACGGTTTTTTAGCCATTGGTTCAAGGGATTGCGAGTATAGGAGCCATAGCGCTTGCCCAGAATCCACTGATTGAGCGGAACTTGTCGAACTGCGCCTTGCGTTATTTGTAACAAGTGCTGGTGAACCTCACTGTAGGAGTGCGATCGCTCCAAGCTGACAATTTCTGCTGGAGACAAACCAGTGGCAAATAGAATGTATGCCAGAGCATAATCTCGCAGCCCCAGTTTTTTGGCTCGTTGCAGAATCAAGTGGACTAAATTAGCTGGTAAATCAGCAACATTCTCTGTTTTCACCAGTGCTGAGCTCAGCTCAATTTCTGTAAGGCTTACATAACTTACCGGGAATTCTGGCAGTGGTGATACAGCTCCGTGTAAAAACAGGTTGACCAAATTATCTAAAAAATCATCTCGGTCATCCCAAAGTTGATGGAATTCGCTGGTAAATTCAATCACGACATACCCCAACAACATTCCATTTAGTAAACTTGCTAGTTTTTCTGCTGGCAGATGGGTGTGCAAGTGTCCACGAGCAATCGCGCTTGCCAAATATTTGGCAACCGAGCGATTAGCTTGAGTTAAGCCTCGTCCCAGCGCCTGACGAGTTTCTTCTGGGTACTGCCCCGCCTCCCCCACCACAGACCGCACAAACTCTGGGACTCGTTCTAGAGCCTGTAAGCGACCACTTGCGTAGTCTTTTAAAGTCTGAGCAAAACTGCCTGTCTGATTTGCTGGCTCAACTAACGATTTACCCAAGTGGGTAAATACGGCAGAATCTGCAATCACCGCTAAAAGCAATCCATGCTTGTTCCCAAACTGGCGGAATAGGGTCACTTCATTGACTTGTGCTAATTCTGCGATTTGTCGGGTTGTAGTCTCGGTTACTCCCTGAGCGGCAAATAACTCAAGCGCTGCACGAATCAACCGCTGTCGAGTTGAATCTCGTTGAGAAGACATAAAGCAAAAATGCAAGTAACACTTGCTTTAACAGTCAATTATTGCTAATATATGAGATGTAAGTAGAACTTGCATCCTCTCCTCCTAGTGTAACTGTCTTTTTTTTTACATCGAAACCAAGCCAGTTTACTCCAGAGGGCGCATCAACCAGTACTGTAATTTTCAGCCCTGGGTTATTTACACAACGTCAGAGGAAAGATTTATGACCGTCCACTCGATTGCCCCTGCGAGCAAGCAGGCGCCTGCTCTTAATTGGACTAACGTGGCATTTTTCGGTACGATTCATGCCTTGGCTATGTTGTCTCCCTGGTTTTTTTCCTGGTCTGCTTTGGGAATGACGATATTTCTCCATTGGTTACTTGGCAGCATTGGGATCTGTTTAGGGTATCACCGGCTTTTAAGTCACCGGAGTTTGCAGGTGTCCAAGTGGTTGGAATACCCAATCATCACCATCGGGGCTCTTGCTCTGCAAGGAGGGCCTATCTTTTGGGTAGCCGGACACCGTATGCACCATGCTTTTACAGAGGACGAAGACAAAGATCCATACTCTGCCCGGCGTGGTTTTTGGTGGAGCCACATGCTTTGGATTTTTTACCCACGTTCCGAGTTTTTTAGCTCTGAGGCTTACAAGAAATACGCACCTGACCTAGCCCGTGACCCATTCTATTGCTGGGTAGATCGCTACCATCTACTGCTTCAGATTCCCCTTGGACTCCTTTTATATGCCTTGGGAGGATGGTCTTTTGTCATCTATGGCATGTTTTTAAGGTCAGTGTTGCTCTGGCACAGCACTTGGTTGATTAACTCTGCCACCCACTTATGGGGTTACCGTACTGTCGAGGTGGATGATAACTCTCGTAACCTCTGGTGGGCGGCACTCTTAACTTATGGAGAAGGTTGGCACAATAACCACCATGCCTATCCCCATGTGGCAAAAGCTGGATGGCGTTGGTGGGAAGTCGATGTGACTTGGTGGGCAATTCAAACTTTGAAGACTCTTGGCTTAGCCAAGAAGGTGGGGATGCCTCCAACTCAAGTTTTAGCTAAGTGAAAGCCTGATTGATATTCTCCTGGGCTAACCGCAAGCTGACTTACTCTTCGGGGTTTCTCTCTCCGAGCAGCGGTCATTCTCTCCTCAAGCGTTAATTTCCAAGATAAAAGCTAAGCAACTGTTGAACCTCCCTTCTGTCCGTTGGGGGGTTCAACAATTTCTGCCCCCTGAGGAAAAGTTTAATTTTCAGTAGTATTACTGACGGTCGTCACAGCCAGCTTAAAAGAGCGGTAAATCTACCATTTGCTACCCAAGGTTTATGGTTGTAGGCTGGTGGGATAGTAAGATTTTGTTTACTAAAGTAAAGGCGAAGACAAAGCAAAGTTTAGAGCCAATTAAATTGAACTGAAAAAACTGATGATAAGTGATTACGATTTCCATCATGAGCAGACCAGGCAGTATGGCGATTAAGGCAATGACTGGCACAAGCATAGCCACGAGCACCACCTACAATTGGCCTCTTGTTGTCCTGTCAATCATCATTGCTATTATTGCCTCCTACACCGCGCTGGATTTAGCTGGGCGGGTAACAGTAGCCCAATGGCGGGTTCGCCAGCTCTGGCTGGTTGGCGGGGCGATCGCTATTGTTACCACTTACCGCGACATTAGCGAACGGCGGCGGGCAGAAAAGGCTCTGCAACAGGCTCATGACGAGCTAGAAGTCACAGTAGAGAAGCGTACAACTGAATTAAGAAATGCCAACGAGCGATTGCACAGCGAGATCATCGAGCGCCAGAGGGCAGAGTCAGCACTGAGAACGCAACAAGAGTTTCTGCGTAATGTGATTGACACGACCCCAAATTGTATTTTTACCAAAGATTGGTATGGAAAGTATACCCTAGTTAATCAAGCAACTGCGGATCTTTTCGGAACAACAATCGAAGAGCTCATTGGCAAGACCGATGCAGATATTAATGCCAACCAAGAGCAAGTAAAACAATTTCTCCGTGAGGATGCAGAAGTGATGGAAACTTTACAAGAAAAGTTCATTCATGAAGAAACAGTCACCGCTTCTACAGGCAACGTGCATTGGTTTCAGGCGATAAAAAAACCGCTTATATCAGAAGATGGCACTCGTCAGGTTCTGGCTGTTTCTACAGATATCACCGAGCGCAAGCGAGCACAGTCAGCGCTGGAAAAGGCCAACGACGAGCTAGAAATCAGGGTAGAGAAGCGTACGACTGAATTAAGGAATACCAACGAGCGATTGCGGTGCGAGATTGTTGAGCGTCAGCGGGCGCTCGAGGCACTAAGGGAGAGCGAATTCAAACTACGGGTCATTTTTGAAAACAGCACTGACGCGATCTTTATCAAGGATAAGCAGGGTCACTATTTATTGATCAATCCTGCAGGAACCAAATTCCTAGGGCGCCCCACTGAGGAGATCCTGGGGAAGCGGGATGAAGAGCTAATGACTCCCGAAAGCGGTCGCCAGATTTGGGACTCGGACCGGCGGATCATGGCGAGTGGCACCATCGAGACTTACGAAGAAATCGCTGAAAGTTGCGGTGTTGAACGCACCTATCTTTCCACCAAGTGCCCCTATATCTCTCCTCAAGGCGAACTTCTAGGACTCATTGGGATCTGCCGTGATGTCACTGAGCGCAATCAAGCCGAGTTGGCACTAAAGAAAAGTATAGAGGAATTGGCAAAACTCAATCAGCTCAAAGATGAATTCCTGAGCACAGTTTCTCACGAATTGCGCACACCCATCACCAATATGAAGATGGCAATTCATATGCTGAAGATCGCTCCCGACTCAGAGCGACGGGAGCGGTATCTTGAGATCCTGCAAACTGAGTGTGGGCGAGAGGCACAGATGATTAACGACCTCCTCGACCTACAGCGGCTAGAAGCTACGTCTTACCACATTTCGATGGAAACTTTAAGCCTCCAGGAGTGGTTGCCCAGCATCATTGAACCGTTTCGCTCGCGTATCCAGGAATGTCAGCAAACTCTCGAGCTTAATCTCTCCCCTGATCTCGCGCCGTTGCTCTCAAACAGCGCCAGCTTGGGTCGAATCTTGGCAGAACTCCTGAACAATGCCTGCAAATATACACCTGCTGGTGGCAAGATTACTCTGAGCATTCGCCAAGAAAGGGTTTGGGTCGAGGAGGGAGTAACTATTTTTGCCATCGGTAATGAAGCAGAAATTCCCGCCACGCAACTACCACGCATCTTTGAGAAGTTTTATCGCCTAAATCATACTGATCCCTGGAAACAAGGGGGTACCGGCTTGGGGCTAGCCTTAGTGCAGAAGCTAGTCGAACAAATGCAAGGAACTATCCAGGTCGAAAGCTCCAGAAGTTGGACTACCTTTACCGTCCAATTACCTAGCCAATTTTTTTAAAGAGTTTAGACTAACGCATGACAAAGTGACTCAGAGGTACTGAGTGAATGAACTACACACATCAAAATCTAAAAAGCAAGAGTCACGCCGACTTTGACTGTTGTTTTTTGGGTCGAGTTGTACCTTTTTTAACAATAGGGCAACGGATTTTACGAAGGCGAGGTTGTCCAGTAGACCATCCTGGAGCCTTTCTACGGGATTGGGGAGGAAGGTCGCGGTGTGCCAATCGCCGCGAAAACCTCTCCCATCGACTGAGCAACTCTTCCAGGCGTTAAATTAGTGACTGACTTCTGCCATGCAAGGGGATGATCGATCACAAGCAAGCGGGCCAACCACAGTTGCCAGGTAAGGTTTAAGCTAGGGGAAGATGAGGCAGTTTGGGCAAGGACAACCGCCTCAATGGCGAATGGAGGCAGTCAGAAATGACGATCGCATCTGAACGAAAAATTTGGACGGATGAGGAGTTCACGGCGTTGCCGGAGGATGGGCGCTATGAATTGGTGAATGGGGAACTGGTGGATATGGGCAATTCGGGAATGGAACACGGCTATATTGCCAGCAACCTGATCATCTTTTTGGGCGGATTGGTGCGATCGCAAAAACTAGGCGTAATTTGCGATTCTAGTACCGCTTTTGCCATGAAGACGGGCAATAAGCGATCACCCGATGTGTCTTTTATTGCTAAGGAACGGCTTCAGGGCGTGAAGCGGTTGCCAAAAGGCTATTTCCAGGGTTCACCCGATCTGGCTGTGGAGATTCTTTCTCCTAACAATACAGTGGAGGAGATTCACGGCAAGATCGTGGAGTATTTTGAGAACGGCACGTGCTTGGTTTGGGTAATTCACCCTGACGAGCAGTATGTGCTGGTGTATCACAGCCCTAGCCCTGATCGCCTGTTGCGCTTGGCAGATTCGCTCGATGGAGAAGAGGTTGTTCCTGGGTTTTCCTTAGCTGTGACAGAACTCTTTGAAGAACTGGATTTCTAACCTATGGCGTTGTCCGACCTGTAAAGTTTCCCGTGATGGACGAATAATGGGTAAGATGCACAGGCGAGCCGTAGATTTAGTCGTGGGGCATCGTCAGAAGAAAAAGGGGATGAACTTACCGTCCAATTACCTAGCCAATTTTTTTAATCAGCCTTTCGGTCATGTATCTTCTGTCTGGACACCGACGCTACTTGAGCTGAAGGCAAAGGTGGAAGCAGTTTCAGGTGTGGTATTCAACAGTGTGTTGCTACTTTACCGGCAAAACCAAAAGTCCGGTTCCTCCCCGGATTAATTTTACCTTTCGAGTGATTTACTAATCTTTCCCGTTCATTCTGATCGAACGTGAGATTGGTGCTTTTTTGCCAACCGCAACCATTGCAACCACGACTAACGCCGTTACAATCGTTATCCGCGTAATCTGTTCATGTAGCAATAACGCTGAGGCAAAAAGAGTTAAAAAGGGCTGCAAGAGTTGGAGCTGGCTGACTCGCGCCACTCCCCCGATCGCCAGTCCGTGATACCAGGCAAAAAAGCCGAGAAACATGCTGAACACACTGACATAGCCGAAGCCCAACCAGGACTGGAGGGAGGCGTGCAAGCCCTGATGAACAATGATCAGCGCAACGGGCACTGCTAAGAAAGGAGCAGACAGTACCAACGCCCAGCAAATCACTTGCCAACCACCCAACTCGCGAGATAAGCGTCCCCCCTCGGCATACCCAATCGCTGCTGCTGCCACTGCACCGAGCAGAGCCATATCCGCCATCTGAAGACTACCCCCTCCCGCAAGAATTGCAAAAACGACGACGACGGTACTCCCCAGGCTACTGCACAACCAGAAGGCGGGAGAGGGACGATCTCCCGTTCGCAGCGTGCCTGCCATTGCGGTCGCTAAGGGCAAAATCCCCAGGATGATCGCACCATGCGCTGCAGGTAATGAACGCATTGCCCAGGCTGAGAGCAACGGAAACCCAACAATCACGCCAGCCACAATGATGACAAAACTGGGGAGGTGCCGTTGGGATGGTAGAGGTTGCCGTGTGGCTTTCAGTAACACGACTGCCAGAATTGCTGCCACGACTGCCCGCCCTAACCCAACAACGGTGGCATCTAAGTCAGCCACAGCAAGATGAGTAGCTGGCAGGGTCAGACTGAAGGTGATAACACCCAGAAATCCGCTGGCTAACCCCATGTTTTCTGGGTGGACACGTTTGAGAGTATGGCAAGCAGCGATGAATTTATTTCCTACTTTAGTCTTCATTCTGCAGGCCCCGTGAAAATCCTTGTGTATTGCTGCACGTAAGCCGGTAACTCAACCTCAGACGATAGCTGAGGATCAGGAATGGGAGCCAGCGGAGTCAGGCGTAACGGCAGTTCTCCTGACCAAATGGGCAATGCATAATCGGCTTCATCATCTTTGGGAGATCCAGTTCGGACTTTGGCAGACGCTTCGCTTAGGGGCAGAGATAAGACAAGGGTGACGGCAAGTTCCTGGGCAGTAGGAGGACGCACCTCTGACCAACGCCCTGGAACAACGTGCTCCGTAAAGGCTTTCAATGCTTCAAGCTTTTCTGTTGCCTCTTCGACCACCGTTGCTTTGCCGAAGATCATCACTGAACGGTAATTCATGGAATGGTGAAATGCCGATCGCGCCAGTACTAGTCCATCCAGCAGCGTGACCGTGACGCACACCTCAACACTCTCCTTAAGAGTACGGAGCATCCGACTGGCAGGAGAACCATGAATGTACAGGTTAGAGCCTACTCTGCCATAAGCTGTGGGAATGACAAAAGGTTGAGCATCGACAACAAACCCCACATGGCACACCAAGCCTTCGTCTAGGATTTGATGAATTAGTGGGCGATCGTAGTTGCCGCGTTGAGGCAGTCGTTTGATTTGATTGCGTTGAGTGATTGCCAACGAAGCCGATTGCGTTGCAGGGTCTAATGAAGTCATATTGCTTGTTCTAAATGAATGTTAGTTGGAATCTTCGTGTAACCGTAAATCCAGTCGCATTAAATTGCTCTCTATAGCATGATGGCGTTGCTTCAATCTCTTTACCCTGAGGCTAGCCAGTCCAAGTGGACTCTTGCAATAGCCAATTTCATTCTTTTATATCAGTCCACCTTGAGGGAGTGAGCGAATTCACCTACATTGGAGAGCCAAGCAGAAATTTTCAGTCGCACAATAGTTATGCGCCTCAAGCTCTTGGTTGAGACTCATACCAATTTTTTATGAAGATGCGCCAATTGGAATTTTTATGGAGTTAGCCATTACCCTTGATAGTCATGCCTCCCTGCCGCTGCATCAGCAGCTTTATGAAAAACTGCGACAGGCGATTTTGACCGGACGGCTGCTGTCCCGCCAAAAGGTTCCATCGACTCGCTCCCTCGCTCAATCCTTGCAAATCTCTCGAACGACGGTCACTCAGAGTTACGAGCGCCTTTTAAGTGAGGGGTATCTCGAAACCATCGTGGGTTCTGGCACCTACGTCTGTGCTCAACTCCCCGATGACTTGCTGAATTCAACTCCAGTGGCAGTGGAATCTAACCCAAATCCCTTGCCCATTCAACTCTCCCACTATGGAGATCGCCTTAGCCAAACTCCCTTCACACTGCAACCTGGCTTATCCCTGCCCATCAGCTTCCGTTATGGAAAACCGGCACTACAGCATTTTCCAATCGCGCTCTGGCGCAAATTGCTTTCACGCTATTGCATGGCGAATTCGGGCTGGTTGGATTATGCCACAGACTTTCAAGGTTTGGGCCCCTTACGGCAGGCGATCGCTGGCTATCTGGCACGGGCGCGAGCGGTGCAGTGTAACCCGGAACAAATCATCCTCACCAATGGTACCCAACAGGCACTCGATCTGGTGATGCGATTACTGATTAATCCAGGGGATGGGATTGCCTTTGAAGATCCCGGTTATTTAAGTGCTCGTCGAGTTTTTCTCAGTCATGGAGCTGAACTGCTTCCAGTTCCGGTGGATGAATCTGGCTTGATGGTCCCAAAACTAGCCAGCCTGGATTCAGACTCCCTTCGGTTGGTTTATGTCACCCCTTCTCATCAGTTTCCCACCGGCTCAATCCTGTCGCTCTCCAGTCGTCTGGAATTGCTGGCATGGGCACAGCAGCACCATTCCCTGATTTTAGAGGACGACTACGATAGTGAGTATCGCTATGGGGACCGTCCGATTCCCGCCTTGCAGGGGTTAGACCAGAACCATTGTGTAATCTACATTGGCACGTTTTCTAAAGTCCTGTTTCCCTCCCTGCGAATTGGTTATTTAGTGGTTCCCCAACTGCTCGTGTCATTGTTTGCTCAAGCAAAATGGCTCAGCGATCGCCAACTGCCCACGCTCGAACAACAGGTCTTGGCAGAATTTATTGAAGCGGGACATCTGGAAAGCCATATCCGCAAAATGCGATCGCACTACGACCAACTGCGCCAAACGCTGGTGGAAGCCTTAAAAACTCATTTTGGCGCTCACGCAGTGATTTTTGGCGAGAAAGCAGGCATTCACGTCATGGTCAAGCTAGATACCCCGTGGGCCGATGCTGATGTGATTGAGCGCGCCGCCAAGGTCGGAGTCGGGTTAATGTCTGCTCAACCTCACTATTTGAATCCCGGTGATCGGGGAGAGTTTATTTTCGGCTACGGAGAACTGGATGAAGATCAAATTGCAGCAGGTATCAATCGCCTGGCTCAAGTATTGATTGACACATAACGAGTCGAGACAAGTAATCGATACTGTTGGCGAAGTTTTCATGAGCGCCCCACCTTCCAGAAGCAACTGGAAACCAAATTGGTGAAAATGTGAGCCACAATCGGTACTAACAAGTCCCCGGTTAAGAGGGCGCTATACCCTAGCAATAGCCCCACAGTGGTTGCCCAAACTACATAAGGCCATTGTTCGGAGCCACTGAGGTGCAAGATGCCAAAGCAAAGACTTGATACCACAACAGCAGTAATATCCAATCCAAAAGCCGGTAGCATCACACCCCGAAACAACAATTCTTCACTCAGCCCTGGGAGTAGTCCCAGCCAGATTATGTCTGGCAACACCAAGGGTTTGAGTACAAGCTCCATGTAGAAATCTGCACTTCTACGATAGGGAGGCCAAAGACGATAGATCAGGTAACTAGCAGCAGTGATGGTTAGCCCAAGGGCAAGTCCTAGGGGCAAAGCCCTTGCAGTCCAGCTCAAGGGCAACAGAGAAAGATGACCAATTTGCAACCAAAGCTTGGCGACTAGCAGCAATATGACTGCGGTAACACCGATCACCACAAGAACTTGGGTGCGTGTCAAGGGTTGAATTTCTGGAGCGCGGTTTTGCTGTTCAGTCACGGTAATCAGAGGAGACTATGCACAGAGGAAAGGGCAGGGCTCAGGGCAGCTGGATTAATACCTGTTTTATGGGCAACCAATACACCCAGAGCCTCTAAATATGAGTGTACTTGTATAGCTTGGATTCCCAGCTGTTCTGGAGAAACTTGCATCCTAGTCTGATTTTCCCGAACAGCGATAATCTGTACTCCTGCCTGGCTCAAACTTAGGAGAGCGCTGCTGCCACAGGCGGTTGCTGGTACGACCACGGCATCCACTTGATCTGCCCACAGGTCGCCCGGTTGAGAGCGGTTAACCAGTTGGGTAATAAACTTGGGTGCGCGACTCAGACCTACCAGAACGCTGGGTAAGAAGGTATAGCCCAATTCTTCCGCAGCTGAACGGGGAGATAAATCCGGGTCTAGGGGGAGGGGCAAAAGGGCAGGAGAATGGGCGCAAGGGATTTGAAAGGTTCTTACCACCAGATGGCTAATTACAGCTTCTGCACCGGCAAGGGGATCAACTCCATGCCCGTGGCGGTAGCTTTGCAGTGCCTCACTATCGATATCGTCGGGGAAACGGGCAACAACTGCGATCGCTTCTGCTCCACCCCTGTCAATTAACACCTTAGCTGCCCGTAATAAACTATCAGGATTCTCGATTGTACCCCAGCTTGCGCCGGAAGCAAACTTACGTAATTCTACTCGAAATGGTGCATCACTTACAACATAATCAGTCAGGTTCAAACCCAGTGTGGCTCTGGTCGCATCAGCTGCTTGGAGTTGTCGCAACCGCAGCTCGGGTTCAATTCCCTGGTCAAGAATTAAACCTACCCGGTTTTGATGCACTGGTCTCAGCCCCCAGCGGAGCGCAGCAAACTGGTCGAGACCGTAGCCTTCAACATAGAAAGAATTCGGCAAAGGCCAGTACAGTTGGGCACCGTTGAGCACGTTAGGGTGAGTGATGAGGCGGTCTGCGACTTGGGCGATCGCTCTGGCAACTGGCAATGCATCTCCTGCATAACCCCCAATCGCCGCTCCAACCCCAGTGGGTACAATTAAGATAACCGTGTATGGGCGTTGATTCACGCTGAGATAACTGTGTCAGACTTGAAGGTGACAACGGCTTCAACATAGGCTTTCTGCCGTTGGGCATCTACAGATGTAATTGCCCAACGTAGGGGCTCCCCCTGTTTTTGTAGTTCTGCCTCAATTACCTGGTGCAGTTGGGCAGGTGTTTCCTGAAGGTCAATTTCTGCGGTGATAAATTGCGTGGTCATTATAGTTCTGAGAATCCGGGTTTGATTGATCAACGCTGCTGGAACTGTCCAAATTGCAGATGGTACACCTCATCTTCCTTCTCCGTCTCAATCTTCAAGTCAGAGCGCGGATAGGAGACGCAGAGCAGGGCGTACCCTTGGTTCTGGAGTTCTGGACTAACGCCCATGCCATCACTTTGGTCTACAGTTCCTTCTAGAATGTGGGCGGCACAGGTCGTACAAACTCCAGCAGTGCAGGAACTCGGTAGGTCTATTCCGGCGGCATAAGCCGCTCCCAAGATGGTTTGTTCTGCTGGTACTTCCAGGGTATAAGTGTTGGTTTGGTGCTGGATTTGAACAGTGTAAGTTTGAGGCATATAGTGACCGTTTTTGCGATCGGCAGATTTGAGCTCGTGAAAGCCATTGTTAATGCTAAAGAGTCATTGTATCCTGATTGCTTTGCTGTTCGACAAGGGTGCCGTATCATTGCCAACCGTAATCACACCGAAGGCAGCGCTACCCTGGCAATAGAAAACTTTCATTGAGCCTAAGAGCTTTAGTTTATGGACTTCAATCACCCTCAATTTCTCCAAACTTTTCCCGTTTCCTCATCTAAAGAGGGTCGTTTCTACTCGCTCCCCCGGCTTGAAGAGGCAGGAATGGGAGAGGTTTCCCGCCTCCCTATTTGTATTAGGATCGTTCTTGAGTCGCTCCTGCGGAATTACGACGGCAAGAAGATCCTCGAATCAGATATTAGAACCTTGGCCTCATGGCAGCCGAAAGCCGAGCGGACTGCGGAAATTCCTTTTATCGTCGCCAGGGTGTTGCTCCAAGACTTTACCGGAGTCCCTCTTGGAGTTGATCTGGCGGCGATGCGATCAGCCGTGGCCAGAATGGGGAAATCTCCCTCAATCATTGAACCGCTCGTTCCTGTAGATCTTGTAATCGACCACTCAGTACAGGTGGATTTTGCGAACCGAGCCGACGCTTTCAACCTTAATTTGGAGATGGAGTTCAAGCGGAATAGCTCTCGGTACCAGTTCCTTAAGTGGTGCATGGAGGCTTTCAAGAGCTTCAATGTAATACCGCCGGGGATCGGAATCTGCCATCAGGTAAATCTAGAGTACCTCGCCCAAGGAGTGCTTGAGAAGGGCGGGGTCTACTACCCTGACACTGTTGTGGGCACGGATTCCCATACAACGATGATTAATGGACTCGGTGTAGTCGGTTGGGGAGTTGGAGGAATTGAGGCTGAAGCGGCCATGCTTGGACAGCCTGTATACTTCCTCACTCCCGACGTGGTAGGCGTTCACATGAAAGGTAACCTCCAGGATGGAGTCATTGCCACCGACCTTGTGCTCCATATCACCGAACTGCTTCGAAAGACGAAGGTAGTTGGGAAATTTGTGGAGTTTCATGGTGAGGGAGCGTCTTCGTTGGCAGTACCGGACCGCGCCACAATTGGAAATATGGCTCCTGAGTATGGGGCGACGATGGGCTTCTTCCCGATTGACGAAAGAACTTGTGAGTACCTTGCAGCGACCGGACGCAGCGAGGTCAAGGTGGATGCGTTGCGGAATTACTACACCGCTCAGAACATGTTTGGGATTCCTCGAGCGGGTGAATGCCAGTACAGCACCGTGGTGGAGCTCGATCTTGCTGACGTGGTGCCTTCTGTCGCCGGTCCAAAGCGCCCTCAGGATAGGATTGATCTTGAAAACGTAAAAAATGTTTTCCTTGAGACGCTGCAATCCCAGACTGCAGGGGGGTATGGAAAACCCGCAAACGAGATCGGCGTGAAGTTTAGAATCTCAAAAGAACCTGGGACATTGAAACCGCCTCAGGGTGGAGGTGAGCAGGAACCTAGTACTTTGCCGATGGGTAGTGGGAATCAAACTACTAAAGACACAAGCGCCCTCACCGAGGTCGAGATGATGACTAATCGTCCGACTCCGAACCGGATCGAGGAGATGCTGGAGGAAGATCAAAAAGAACAGGTGCTTCGGGAAGAGTTTCCGACAAGTGAGCTTGAGATTGCCCATGGAGATGTGCTGATCGCGGCTATTACCTCATGCACCAACACCTCGAATCCAAGTGTGATGCTTGCGGCAGGTCTCCTTGCAAAGAAAGCGGTAGAACGAGGACTGACCTTGAATACAAAGGTGAAGACCTCGCTGGCGCCGGGATCGCGTGCGGTGACCGAGTACTTCGAGAAAACCGGGCTGCAGCCCTATCTCAATCAGCTAGGCTTCAATTTGGTGGGCTACGGTTGCACGACATGTATTGGAAATTCCGGACCGCTTGCTCCTGCAATTGAGGAGGTTCTCCAGCATAAAGATATCGTCGCGGCTAGCGTACTTTCGGGAAATCGTAACTTTGAAGCGCGTGTGCATCAGAGTATCAAAGCGAACTTCCTGATGAGTCCTCCGCTTGTGGTCGCATATGCGCTGGCGGGAAGTGTGCTTGTTGATTTGGTGAACGAGCCCCTGGGAAGGGATAAACAGGGTAACAATGTTTACTTGAAGGAGATCTGGCCAACGTTGGAAGAGATCAACAATGTTGCCGCGTCAGCGTTCGACCCCGATACTTATCAGAGCCTCTACAGCGATGTTGAGCAAAAGAATGAGCTTTGGAATGAAATTCCTCGCGTTGGCGGCGAGGTATACGAATGGGACAGCACCTCCACCTACATCCAGGAGCCTCCCTATTTCGAAAAGTTCAGCATGGAGCCGGAGAAGGTTGATGACATTATCAACGCCCGACCTTTGGCGATATTTGGAGATTCAGTCACCACTGACCATATAAGCCCTGCAGGTGCGATTAAAGCCAACTCTGCAGCCGGAGTCTATCTCCAGGATCGTGGAATAGCTGTCGAGGATTTCAACAGCTACGGCTCCCGCCGTGGTAATCATGGTGTGATGGTTCGCGGCACCTTTGCGAATGTGCGCATTAAAAACTTAATGGTTCCTGGGACTGAAGGGGGCGTGACTGTCCACTATCCTAGCCAAGAGCAGATGGGGATTTATGAAGCCTCAATCCGGTATCAGACCTCTGGCATTCCCCTTGTAGTGATCGCGGGGCAGGAGTACGGAACTGGTAGTTCAAGGGATTGGGCTGCCAAGGGGACTAAGCTCCTCGGCGTAAGAGCAGTGATCGCGCAAAGCTTTGAACGAATTCACCGAAGCAACCTGGTAGGTATGGGGGTACTGCCCTGCCAGTTCCTAGAGGGGGTGAGCGCCGCAAGTTTGGGGCTAACCGGAGCGGAGCTATTCACTCTCAAAGGATTGGAGCGTAATATCGCCCCCCGCCAGACCCTCCCCCTCTCGATCAAGTACCCCTCGGGAGAGGAGAAAGAGGTTCCAGTCCTACTTCGGATCGATACTCCGATTGAGGTCGATTACTACCGTTATGGAGGAATTCTACAGTATGTATTAAAACAGTTAACGACGTGACGTACTCCCCGACCTACTGAGTACACCGGATTGTGGTAAGCTAATCGTCATTTAAGAAAGCCGGTTGAGATGGGGTGTAGGGGGTAGGGAAAGACTTAAAACGTCCTATCGACATGCTTCTTACCCCACACCCTACCTACAGAGAAAATATGCAACTTAAGTGCAGATTAGCTTATCGGCTCAATCTTGCCCGATACCCTTGTGCCTCTCAATTATGAGCCAATGCTATTTCTGTTTACGGGAGCGATGGTAACGAAGAACGGCACCTACAGCAAACACTGAGAGGATACCAGGTGTGAAAGCGGGTTCAGGTACTGGTTCTGCAACTGTAAAGTTGGTTGCTAAGATGCCAGAGGAAAAGCTGTCAGAATTACCCCCATTAGAACCAGGACCAACATTTGTCACACCAACCTTGATAGTGTAGTTACCAGAGGTTGGAGCCGTGAACGAGTAGTTCTGGAAACCAGTGTCTATATTGAAGTCTGGGGCAGATGTGGTGTTATTGAACTTTGACCCAGCTACCGAAGCAATGACTTGTAACGGTGATGTATAGCCCGTATCGCTGCTAGTTTGGAAAAAGGCAAAATCGTTGTACGTTACACCGTTGGCTGTACCTGCTGGTTCATTTGTGAGAAAATCGTAGTCGAATACAACTCTTTGACCTGCGTTCAAGGCAACTGTCTGGGCAATTCCAGAGCCGCTTAATACGTTCAGACCTTGGCTTTGCAAGCTGCTAGTTGGTAGTCCAAGTTGCGTTTCGAGGTCAGAAGGCGAAGTGTCTACCTTGTACACACCACCACTATCATAAGATGTGAGCTGTGCCTCATAAGGTGCGCCATTGGTTGGCTGAGGATTAAACTGGCTGGAAACGACATCAGTATTGCCAGCGGTTGTCCAGCCTTTGAAGTCGCCTGTCCCGAAGTCCCCGTTGTTGAAGGATGCGGCGTGAGCTGGAGTACCGACGGCAACAGTAACGGAGGCAACTATTGCTATACCTATTTTGTGCATATCGAACATTGCTAGAAAATTCCTTTCAAGGTGAGTAAATAAATTATTTCTGTTGACGACTATCTAGATAAGACTAATAGACTTTTGCTGGTCTTATTAGTTTAGTAATACCAAAGACATCACAGCATGCCTACATCTAGAGGTACGTTAACACGAATGAATAACCTTTTGTTTAAGCTGAGGTTAAACCTTGTTCCATCATCAGGAAAAGCCTGTCATTTTCTGTAGACTTAGTTCCTGCCTAACCAATTATTGCAAATATCGAGTAGAGAATTAAAGTTATAGGCATTAATCTTAACCTTTTCTTTAATTAAATTTAACCAAAGCCACCCCGCGATATAACCTGATTTTCCTAAAATTCATAGTAGTATGTGAGTTTTGGAAATCCATAATGACTTTCAAGAATATCAAGTATCTATTGAACCTGCTATTGGTAGCTTCTTTCAGTTTGAAAGCGATCGCGGTGAGTGCCAAAACCACCAACCCAGTTGGAGAGCAGGGAGGGGGCTCAACTCTACTTCCCACAGGGAAGGTGATTACCCCCACAGCAGCACCAAATTCCACCTTATATCCTCTATCTACGGGCTTACGCCCAGACGGTAATGCCGATGCGGCAGAGGCGGTGAAGACAGTCCTCAGTCCCGACGGCAAGACGCTGCTGGTGCTTACTAGCGGTTACAACCAAAAATTCAATAACCAAACAACTGCCAGGTACTTTACCTATCCAGTTCTCGACCCTACGACTGGTCAGCCATCTAGCACGACGACTAATCAAGCCGAGTGGGTTTTTGTTTATGATGTAAGCAGCGGTACACCAGTTAAGAAGCAGCAGATCAACATACCTAATACCTACAATGGTATGGTGTGGGCTCCTGATGGTCAGCATTTTTATGTATCGGCTGGTATTGATGACCGCATTTATGTTTACAAGTCCAATGGTACCCAGTACGTCCCCGATGCTCCCTTCATTCTGCTAGGGCACAACTCCAATCAGACAGCCCCCCTTCCTAGCTACGATGGGGGTCTGTTGAAAGGTACCCCAGCAGCAAACGCTGCCGACGCCATTAACTTTCCGCAAGGCAACAATGGAATCCTGCAAACTGGTGGTGTTGTCGCGGAACTAGCTATCAGCAAGGACGGCTCAACCCTATTTGCAACCAATTTCGAGAATGATTCGCTCTCAATCATTGATACTGGCAGTCGCAAAGTACTCAAAGAAGTCAAGTTCTTCACTCCAGGTCAAACTACTGCCACTGGGGAGTTCCCTTTCGGTGTAACCGTGTCATCTAACAATAACGGTGCGCCCGTTACGGCTTACGTCTCTAGTCAACGGGATAATGAAGTGCTGGCGGTAAATGTTACTAACAGCGCAGTCACTAGAATTCCAGTTGGCGGTCAGCCCAATCGGCTATTGCTTTCTCCTGATCAAACCCATTTGTACGTTGCCAACGGGAACAGTGACAGCGTCTCAGTGATTGATACCAACACCAACAAAGTCATAAAGACGATTTCACTGTCGCCGTCTGGCTACGTTTACAAGGGTGCCAATCCTAACTCTCTAGAATTCAGTCCAGATGGCACCAGCCTATACGTCGCTCTGGGTGGAGAGAATGCCGTTGCTGTTGTGCTTTTGTCAACTGGGCAAGTGGTGGGACGCATCCCAACTGGCTGGTACCCCACCTCGGTCAGCGCTAGCCCAGATGGCAAAATGCTTTATGTTGTCAATGCGAAGAATACTTCCGGTCCGAACCCGACTAACTCCCGGACAACCATTACGGGTAGGGCCACCGACACCACTGGCAGAAATGAGTACACCTGGGCGCTGGAGAAGGGCGGGCTACTGGTGCTGCCAGTGCCCAATCACACCAATTTGGCTACTCTCGACCAAAAAGTCTTGGCAAATAACGGCTTCAGTAACAGCCAGAGTCCGGACGCAATGATGCAGTTTCTACAGACGAAGATCAAACATGTGATCTACATCGTCAAGGAGAACCGGACTTACGACCAGGTGCTGGGCGACTTAAAAGTTGGGAACGGCGACCCAAGCCTGACTTTATTTCCACAGTTCAACACACCTAACCATCACCAGTTGGCCCTCAACTATGTAACTCTAGATAACTTCTACGACAGCGGTGAGTCGAGCGGTGTCGGTTGGAACTGGACTACTCAGGCTAATACCACCGATTACAACGAGAAGACTCAATGGGTTCTCTACGGCAATGCCAACTTCAATGGTTTGACTTACGACTACGAAGGTAACGTCCGCACACTTAACATCGCCCTACCAGAGACGGCAGACAACCCATCCCCACAGACAGTGAGGGAGACGGGGCTATTTGATCCTAGTGGAAGTTCCTCCATCATGCCTGGAACTAAAGACGTCAACGCTCCAGATGGAGATGGCGATGAATCTCCCAGCACCATTGGTGGGTTCATCTGGGATTCAGCTCTGAGGGCAGGCAAGACTGTACGCAACTATGGCTTCAACGTCGATCAGAATTACTATGCTACTTCTTCTGATACTGTTGACCCAACCAAGACTGACCCGAAGAATCCTTACTACCTGCCCATCTCTCCCACTCCTTTTGAGTCCAATTTGCCTCAAGCACAGGCTACCAGAGCCGCCCTACTAGGCAAGACCGACACCTTTTACCGAGGTTTTGACCAGTCGGCCCCAGATATTTTCCGTTTCCACGAGTGGAACCGAGAATTTCAGAACTATGTCTCAACTGGTAATCTGCCTGAATTGATGCTGGTGGATCTACCCCACGACCACTTTGGCAACTTCGGCAACGCTGTTGCTGGACTCAACACTCCGAAATTGGAGATAGCTGACAATGATTATGCCCTGGGCAAGATCGTTGAAGCAGTATCTAACTCTCCTTACTGGTCGAGTACAGCAATCTTCGTCATCGAAGATGACTCTCAGAACGGATCAGATCACGTCGATTCGCACCGCTCAATTGCCTACGTCATCTCGCCCTATACCAAGCGCAACGCCGTTGTAAGTACTAACTACAACACAGTTAATATGGTACGTACAGTCGAGGATATTCTGGGAATTGGTCATCTCAATCTTTATGATGCCAATGCCCTGGCAATGTCGGACGTATTTACCACCACGCCTAACTTAACTCCTTACAACGCCATCTTATCCGGAGTGTTGTGCGGTGCTAATAGAGGGACAACGGCAGTTACCCTAGGCATCACTCAAGCCTGTAACGATCCTAAAGTAGTAAAAACTGCATCAGTTCCCTTGCTGCACGACAGTAAGTGGTGGGCGATGGCGACTAAGGGCTTAGATTTCTCTAGTGAAGACAAGGTTGATGCTGATAAATTCAACCGCCTTCTGTGGACAGGAATTATGGGTGACAAAGTGCCCTATCCAACTATGCGCAGTCACAAAAACCTACGCTATGACCGCGCCAAACTGCTCAATAGCGGACGCATAAGTCAAAGATAGTAGGAAATAACACAAAGTCCGGGCGGAGGAAACCTCCGAGCGGACTTTGTAAGAAGCTGCTTGTAAATTTTTATGGTAGACCCCTTCGGTAGTCCAACTCAATGAAAAAGTCTAATGTGAAACACCAGAGACAAAAGCTTCTTTAAGTATAGGAAACTTTGCTCAAAATCACTTAATAAGATAAAGCTAATTGTGTAAAGCTGTGCTGGGTAGCGTTTAAACTGTAAAAGCACACTTTCTACTAGATTTTCTAGCAATGGCTTAATTGACAAGATTGATAGTGTAACCAAGGAGCCCAGCAATGCTCCTCCTATTACATCGCTAGGCCAAAGATAACCAAAACTTATCCGCAGCACTCCATAGTAGACACTGAATAAAACACTAACAATGCCTAACCATTTATTAATAGTAAAAGCTACAGTAATAAATATAAAAAGCAGGGCTTCGTGATCACTAGGAAATGATCCACCATGAGAAAAAACATTTCTTGCCGAGTTCCAGGATTCTAAAGTGATCGGAATTTCCAAAGGGACAGTAACTATGGGACGTGGGCGGTGAAAGATGCTCTGGATCAACCTTGCTAAAATATATGTAGGCACTAAGGCAAAAACCATAAGTAAAACCCGGTGACGAAGTTTTTTGATAGGTCGGCCAGTTTTAGAATTCTCCAAAAACCATAAAGCCACAATGCTGGAGGCTATCATTAACTCGGAAAATCCAGAATCATTAAAAAATATTGCCTGCCCAGATAAAAACGTTGAGGAAGCTACCAAATGGTTAAGTCGTTCCAAAACCCAGTAGTCTAAACTATTTTTCATTGCTTAATAGAAAAGAGCAAAGTTAATACCCAGCATTTTTTAGAGCAATAAAGTACATTCATAGCAGTCCAGAGCAAATCTGAAGAATGAGAGGGTGAAACCTGAATCAACAGGCTTGAGAACCGGAATGGTGCAATCTTATCAAAAGCAGGAAGGGTGACAACGGCATATTGCCTAACGCTTTCAAGTCAGGGGCGGGGGAAGCAGGGGGCTTTCTTAGGCAAACCTCTTGACACAAAAGCTCTTATTGAATTCGGACTCAAGAATGCCTTGCTACAACTAGTCTCGGCACAAATCTTTTTATCTTCTCTATAAATAAATAAAGGTGCTTGAGACCCTATGCAGAGGAAGCCATTAATTCTTTGTCCCCTTGTCCCCTTGTCCCCTTGTCCCCTTGTCCCCTTGTCCCCTTGTCCCCTTGTCCCCTTGTCCCCTTGTCCCCTTGTCCCCTTGTCCCCTTGTCCCCTTGTCCTTTTTAAAGGAGTTAGCTGGGGCGTAAGTATAGTCTGCAAAAACTTTTTATACCCAAAGATGTATTTTGGCTGAAAAACCTAGAAACTGTTGCTCTAGATGCTAGGGGAGGGGATTGTTTTTAGTTCACACAAAAGCTCTAATTGTTGTTTGTCCTGAGCGTAAATCTTGATTAAATGAAAGCTTTTGTGTGCTTATCGCTACTCACGCTGAGTCTAGCGGCTTATAGCGCTCCTCAAAACACAGCCAGTTCTACTAGTCATTCAGAGACTGGCAATTCAACTCAAGCCACCAACACCCAGCAGCAGAAGCCTTTGGTCGTAACTACAGTCGCGCCTTTGACCAATATTGTCAGTAACATTGGGGGAGACCGGGTTGACGTCAAGGGCATCATTCCAGAAGGTACAGACTCGCATACATTTGAGCCTCGTCCCTCCGATGCCGATGTTCTGTCTAAGGCTAACCTGATCATTGTCAACGGGCTGCACTTGGAGTCTCCCACCGAAAAAATGGCGAATTCGGTCAAGAAGAAGGACACTCAAATCTATGAGCTGGGTAGCAACACGATCACTCAAGACAAGTGGATGTTTGACTTCAGCTTCCCCAAAGAAAAGGGCGACCCAAATCCCCACCTATGGGTGAACCCCGTCTATGCTGAAAATTATGCCAAGCTGAGTGCCAAGTGGTTGACTGAGCTAGACCCAGCAGGAAAGGACTACTATAACACCAACCTAAAAAAATATCTGCAACGGCTCGATGCCCTAGACAAGACCACGCGCCAAGTGGTTGCCAGTATTCCCCCCAAATACCGTAAGCTTCTGACTTATCATGACTCTTGGGCTTATTGGTCTAGACAGTATGGTGTTCAAGTCATCGGAGCGATTCAACCTTCTGACTTCAAGGAGCCTTCTGCCCAAGACGTGGTCAAGTTAATTGATCAAATCAAACAAGTGGGCGTTCCTGCGATTTTTGGTTCAGAAGTCTACCCCAGCAAGGTTGAAGAACAGATTGCGCGCGAAGCCCACGTCAAGACTGCTAATACGGCTGATGATGAACTGCCAGGGGAAGGGTCAGCTAATGCTATGGACGACAAGAATCCTCAGCACACTTACATCGGCATGATGGCAAACAACATGAAGATTATCTCCACAGGTCTACAGGGCAAGCCTGAGTTGGTAAGTAGTTTGAACACAAGTAACGTAGTCGGACCCACTGCTGCTGCCTCTACTGCAACGAAATAGTTCCTATAGGTTACTGAATGGAAGTTTTATTAGAAGTCAGAAATCTGACTTGTGGTTACCAGACTAAACCAGTCTTTTCGGGGGTAAATCTGTCGCTTTACCCTGGTCAACTCTCTGGTTTAGTCGGTCCCTCAGGGAGCGGTAAAAGCACCCTGCTCAAGTCGATATTAGGACTGGTTCACCCCTGGGCAGGAGAGATTTGGTTTCGGGGAAGACGGTTGAAGCCAGGGACATCACCTTCAGGTGTTGGCTACGTACCCCAAGTCGAAACCGTGGATTGGAACTTTCCCGTCACTGCTGAAGAAGTTGTGATGATGGGGCGCTACAAGCACCAGAAAATTTGGCCCTGGCCCTCGCGCCGAGACCGACTGGTAGCAAGAGACCTTCTGGGGCGAGTGGGAGTTGAAGAAGTTGCTCGTCAGCCGATTGGTGACTTATCTGGTGGGCAGCAGCAGCGGGTCTTTTTGGCTCGTGCCCTAGTCGGAGATCCAGAACTGGTGCTTCTAGATGAACCCACTAGCGGTTCAGATTTGCATGTGCAACACGAACTCCTACACTTATTAGGGGAACTGAGTCAGCAAGGCTTGACAGTTTTACTTTCCACCCACGATCTCAACTCGGTAGCGACCCACCTGCCCTGGGTGGTGTGCTTCAACCATGGCTTGATTTGCCAGGGACAGCCAATTGACGTCTTTACTCCCTCAACCCTGGAGCAGACCTTCGGAGCCAAGATGGTAGTCTTCCATCAACAAGGCCGGGTTTTGGTTTCGAGTGGCGCAACTTCCTTATTGCATGACCTGCAGCAAAATCTGCCGTCAGCTCTGGGTCAGAACGGTTCTAAACCTAACTAATGAGTTTCCTACCCGCATGGAATTCCTACTCAAACCATTTCAATACGAATTCTTCAGCCGCGCCATTATGGTCGGGGTGATGGCGGGGTTGTTGTGTGGAGTCATGGGTGTTTATATCACCACGCGCCGCATGAGTTACATCGCCCACGGTCTCTCCCATGCGATTTTGGGCGGAGCGGTGTTGACTTACGTTTTGGGGCTGAATTTCTACATTGGCTCTGGTATTTGGGGCTTTGGCGCTGCCCTGCTGATTCAATACCTAACTGGACGCCGAGTTTACTCCGATGCCGCAATTGGCATTGTCACAACAGCTAGTTTCGCTTTGGGAGTTGCCATTATCAGTACCTACCGCAAGTTTAGCCAAAACTTCGAGGCGGCTCTGTTTGGGAACGTGCTCGGAGTTTCTCCCACCGACCTATGGGTGGTCACGGTTGTGACTATTGTGCTGTTGAGTCTAGTGTTTATCTTTTACCGTCCACTGCTATTTTGGTGTTTTGACAGGGAAGTGGCTCAAGTGCATGGGGTTCCTGTTATTGCGATGGACACTCTGTTTGCGCTGATGCTAGCCACCTTGTTAGTGGCGACTCTACAAGTTCTCGGCGTTACCCTGATTATCTCGGCAGTCGTGATCCCGGCTTCAATTGCTCGTTTGCTGAACAATCATTTCGGTTACATGATGGTGATCTCTGGAGCCTTAGGAGCGGCAATTTCCTTTGCTGGCATTTATCTGAGCTACTACTTTGATGTGGCTTCGGGAGCCAGTGTAGTGCTGCTGTCAACCCTAGTATTTGGGGTTGTGCTGCTTTGGACGAGTTACCGGCGTCGTAAACGCTACATTCCTCCCCTGCCGTCGCAGCATCTGGGCTAGTCTGCTTGGTCAACAATCCCAGGGCTATTTCATTCTAAAACTAGGGTTTATGTGGTAGATTGCAGCGCGAATCCAAGTGCGTGCATCTACCCCCATGATCCAACCAGCAATTATGTTTGTCGGTACTTATATTGTCGAGCGAGGATTTATTTTAGAACCATATGAAGTTGATGCCACTCCGAATGAAATTAAAGCGAGGCCAAAATTGATTCGGAGACTGGCTCTCCTGGGAGTTGTTTTGGCAATTGAAGCCAAATATGTACCCTAGGGTACAGGAACGACCAGGCTAATCTTTAGTATTTTAAAAAAAACAAGAGTTCAAATCGCCATAGCACCGGAGGCGCCTGGCCTTAAAGGACTCGGCGATTAGCAAAAATTTTACTCATAAATAGGGACACAGCACCCCGTTTTACTTCCCCCAGTGATACATTAGAGAAATACAATTTGTAATAGGTGTACTTTGTACGCCCCGAAGCCGCTCTGTTCTCCGGGTAGGTGACAGACAGTTTCATTTTATCGTTTCCATTTCCAAGCGTTTCGGTACAACTAGTGGTGCCATTGGCATTAGGCCCGTATTCTTACTGAATGAGAGTGACGCCGAATTAGATACCTTATTCATAACAGAAGAGACTGGATGAGTACCAAATCTTCTATCATCCAAAACGAGTCGCTGGTTGCTGAAATCCGCTGTAACGTTTCATCACTCGCTTGTGAGCAAAAATCTCACTGTTATATTGAAAGTGCCTGTACTGTATGGCGTTCTCGCTTAATTTTCAAACATATTCTTCTATTTGTAGGTGTTTAGCAGAAATCTAAGCCCTTTGCGGGACTCAGATTTTTATCTCGGCAGTTGTGACAGAAGATCGGTAACTACAGCAGAAACAAAAGCCAACCAAAAACGTCAGATGTTTCAAAGGGCTACCATAAAAAAAAGGATAAATAATATGAGACATCAATTTATCTTCTTAACAAGCTTATCATTAACTGTAATTCCTTTCATGTCTCTAACAGCAACATCAGCCAAAGCGAGCTCACTAAATAGCCAACCACAGCTTTCGTCGGAGCTTGTTTCAGCTAGCAGCCTGTCGGAGAAAAGTTTAAGCTGTCGCCATGAGGACATTTAAGCGCCTCAAGTTGAAGGCTAGACAGACGAGACACCACTCGCCCGCTGCTTTGGTCAACCCTCGCAAGGAAAA
>JAABUX010001907.1_pt1 | contig 30447 bp, 29 predicted proteins | sample 5561851 | NCBI WGS metagenome assembly JAABUX01 (sample SAMN10711883, study PRJNA513361) | rock metagenome | isolation source: Antarctica rocks | place: Antarctica: Victoria Land, Richard Nunatak red sandstone | collected 2016-01-03 | reverse complement strand
CACGCGGCGTTGCTGCGTCAGGGTTTCCCCCATTGCGCAAAATTCCCCACTGCTGCCTCCCGTAGGAGTCTGGACCGTGTTTCAGTTCCAGTGTGTCCGTGCGCCCTCTCAGGCCGGATACAGATCACTGCCTTGGTGGGCCATTACCCCGCCAACTAGCTAATCTGCCGCGACCCCCTCCCAAAGCGAATTGCTCCTTTGACCCGTAGGTATTATGCGGAATTAGCCTCGATTTCTCGAAGTTATTCCCCACTCCAGGGTAGGTTAGTCACGTGTTACTCACCCGTGCGCCACTTTACTCGGGGCCCGAAAGCCCCTTTCTCGTTCGACTTGCATGTGTTAGGCACGCCGCCAGCGTTGATTCTGAGCCAGGATCAAACTCTCGTTTAAATCCTGTGGTTCTAATGCATGCAGACGGAGGTCTGCGCTGCAGGAACCCGATCCATGCACGCTCGAAAACGTGATGTCTCGTTTAATACTGTGAGAATGATCAAACCAGAACTTGGTTCCATTCTCACGACTGGCATGTTCAACCTGATTGTCAAAGATCCGAAGCGGTGACCGCCTAAGCGGGTCGCATTGGATCGGGATCCACGACTATGTCGTCGTGTGTCCTCGAACTTGCTGCGCTCTTCAGCGCATTTCCTTAATCTACAGAACTTTAGGGTGACTGTCAACAGCTTGTTTTCACTTTCTTTGTGCTGAAAGCTGTACAATATCTGCGTCCTGCCCTGAAGTCTGCCACCAGTTCTATACTGGCGGCAAGGGAATGCGCTTGGCGCGCAAAAAACTTAAAAGATCTTCCGTAATCACGAATGAACGTGAGAACAGATGGCATGAAGCCTACGTTGATTAAAGCGTTCGCTCTGGAAGGTAAACCTTCTGGGCACCTCGTAGGTGCCGTCGAACATCCTATAAGCTGCGCTTATTCAGCAGCTTTACAGTCGCATCAGCTGTTCAAGAGTTCTATTAAGCCGATACTCACTGGCTTTCGTTTCCTAGTACATGCGGCTTTAGCTCGTTCATTCAGGTTTACTGCTGAACTCGAACGGCTGCTTGCTGCACTTTCAAAACTGTAACATCACAAGCTAACTTCTGCAACTGAGCATCTTTTTACCGGCGCATTGAGCTGTTGTTCCTATCCGCTTCCGCGTGGCCGCTCAGGCGCTTGCAATCGACAAAAATGATATTAGCGAAATGCCGGGAATCAGGCAAGCTGTTGAAAGCTCACGGACATGTTGAAAATGGACTTTCAAGCATGCAGGGCTTAGACGGCTTCGCCCCTTGTCTCCTGAGCATGCGAGCGATTCAGCCGGTAACTCGCCCTTATCCCTGTCTCGGGATCACTCCCAGCACCGTTAGGCTATTTACAAAGAACTGCATCGCAAGCGCCACGAGCAGAAGTCCCATGATCCGCACCAGGATGCGAATCCCGGTCTCCCCAAGGAGCCGCTGCAGCCGCTCCGCCCCGCTCAGCACCGCGTAGCTGGCCGCCGCCGTGACGCCGATCGAGCCGAGAATCGCCGCCATCTGCCAGTAGCTCGCCGCCTGGCCCACCATCACCATTACGCTCGAGATCGCACCCGGCCCGGCCAGCATCGGGATGCCCAGCGGGACAATACCCGCGTCTTCCTTGTGCGCGCCTTCTTCCGCATCGGATGAGCTTTCCTGGGTTGGCGAGCGCTTGGCCTCGAGCATGTCGATACCGATAAGCATCAGGATGAGCCCGCCGGCAATCTCAAACGCGGGCAGGGTAATCCCCAGCATCTTGAAAATGTACTTGCCCGCTATCGCAAACGAGGCCAGCACGATGAAGCATGTAACGCATGCCTTGCCCGCCATGCGCTTTCGTTTCGCACTGTCCACCCCTGCCGTGATCGCCAGAAACGAGCCGATCGCCGCAAATGGGTCCACGAGGAAAAAGATCGAACTCAACGCCAGCAGCGAGAAGCCCACATACTTCGATTGATGAATCTCCTGCAATGCGTGTGTCGCCGGCCCGAACATACCAGCACCTTACCCCAGAACACGCGAAACGCGACAGGTCACTTCCGTGTAGTTGGCAGGCAGCCTGAACCAGGAACGAAATCGCTCATTTCCATCGTTATAATCAAGCTTCACCAGTTGCCAGCAACCGCCCAAAGACATCCCACAAAAAATATCAAGGAGCCACATCCATGCCCATCCAACCCACTGCCAATATCTGGCGCAATGGCGAGCTGATCGCCTGGGACCGCGCGCAGATCCATGTCATGAGCCACGTGGTGCATTATGGCTCCTCGGTGTTCGAGGGGATTCGCTGCTACACGCAGCCAGAAGGCGCGGCCATCTTCCGGCTGACCGAGCATATGCGACGCCTTATCGACTCGGCCAAGATCTACCGCATGGCCATTCCCTATACGCTCGATCAGCTCTGCTCCGCTGTCGTCGATGTCGTTGAAGCCAACAAGGTTGCGCCCTGCTACATCCGCCCTGTCGTGCTGCGCGGCTACGGCGAGATCGGCGTCAATCCGAAGAATGCGCCCGTTGATACCTACATCGCCAACTATCCCTGGGGCAAGTACTTCGCCAATCACGAGGAAGGCGCCGACGTGTGCATCTCCTCATGGAACCGCCTCGCGCCCAACACCATGCCCTCGCTAGCCAAGGCCGGCGCCAACTACATGAACTCGCAGCTTATCCGCATGGAAGCCGACATCAACGGTTACGCGGAAGGCATCGCGCTCGACGTCAACGGCTATCTTTCTGAAGGTTCCGGCGAAAACCTGTTCATCGTTCGTGATGGCACGCTCTATACCTCGCCGCTTGCCAACTCAGTGCTCAACGGCATCACCCGCGACGCCATCCTCACCCTGGCCCGCCATTTCGGCATACCGGTTGTCGAGCAGGCGCTTCCGCGCGAACTGCTGTACATCTGTGATGAGGCATTCTTTACAGGTACCGCCGCCGAGGTCACCCCGCTCCGCTCCGTCGACCGTATTCTGGTCGGCCACGGCAAGCCCGGACCGATTACCCAGCAGCTCGCACAGGAATACTACGGCATCGTCAACGGCACGGTTCCCGATCGTTTCAACTGGCTCACTGCGGTCAACGTACCGGCAATTCAGCCTGTTACAGCCTGAATTACATGCACAGGATACATATATCCGCAAAAAAAAGGCGGCCCAACTCGGCCGCCTTTTTTGCTCTGAAATGGAATGCGAAACATTGAATTGCGATACTGGGTGCGCGATGTTATACCTCCATGGACACGAGGTGCATCGTTTCAGCAATTGCAGAACCTGCGATCCGGCACACCTAAAACGATTTACACACCTTGCAGGTCGCCCGCCGTTTTCAAGGAAGACGCATCAGCGGGCCGGCTCACAGTCGGGTCACGTAAGGCCTCGTTTTCCTGCCAGCCTACCAGCTCATGGCTGCCCGTGATCAGTCGTGAACCGCGCGACATGAACAGGTACGTCCAAGCCCACTGGAACAGGACAGTGACTCGGCTTCGGAAGTTGATAATAAACACCAGGTGCACCAGAAGCCAGGTCATCCAGGCCGGAAAACCGCCCCAGTGCGCTTTGAACGGCCACTGAATATCCGCGACTGCCGCATAGCGGCCGATGGTCGCCATGTCGCCTTTGTCAAAATAGCGGAACTCCTGCCGAGACTGCCGCCGAAGATCCTGGCCGATCATCTTCGCGGCATGAGCGCCCATCTGCAAGGCCGGCTGCGCTACGCCGGGCAGTTCTTTCCCGTCCTGCTGAAATACGGCCAGATCGCCGCATACAAATACGTTAGACAAACCTTCAGGATTCAGCGTTTTGTCCACGATGACGCGCTTGCGCTTGTCGAGCGGCGTCCCCAGCATCGCGCCCACCGGCGACGACGCCACACCCGCACCCCAAAGCGTTACAACCGCGTCCAGTTGTTCCTGCCCTTTGACCTTGACGTGCCCGGGGCCAATCTCCTCCACCATCCAGTTCGTGCGGACGTCCACTCCAAGGTGGTTGAGTTGCTTTACAGCTTTTTCCGATAAATCTTCTGGATAACTCGGCAGGATGCGTGGTCCACCTTCAATGAGTAGCACTTTCGCCTTCTTCGGGTCGATATGCCGGAAATCCTGGGACATGAAATAGCGGGCGATTTCGGCCACAGCGCCTGCGAGCTCGACACCTGTCGGTCCGCCGCCAATCACCACAAAGTTCAGCGGGCGATGCGACCCTGTTTCGAGCGCCTGCCGCTCCGCCAGTTCGAAAGCCAGCAACACTCGCCGGCGAATTTCCGTGGCATCCTCGACGCTTTTCAATCCAGGCGCATACCTCTCCCATTCCTTGTGGCCGAAGTAGGACTTCGTCGATCCAGTCGCTACGACGAGGTAGTCGTACTGAATCCGGGTGCCCCCGTGCAGTCCGACCCGACGCGCCTCTGCGTCAATGCTTTCCACCTCTTCCATGAGTACATCGACATTCTTTGCCCCGCGCAGCACCGTGCGAATCGGGAACGCGATGTCCGAGGGTGAAAGCATGGCCAGCGAGACCTGGTAGAGCAACGGCTGAAATGTGTAGTGGTTGCTCTGGTCAATCAGCGTCACATCCACTGGCATTTTTCTAAGTGCCTTAGCAGCGTTCATGCCTGCAAAGCCGGCGCCCAGGATCACTATGCGCGGTCTGCGCTTTTCCTCGACAGCCGCGTTCGTAAATACTTTGCCCGTTGACTTGCCAGCCGCCATTCTTTCCCCCTGGGCCATCTATTCAGCTTTCCGCTACTCAACAGATGCGTACACCCGAGAGCGCGCGCTTTGCCTGCTGTTGAGTGGACACAAACTACGCGCGATAGTGAACCGACTCAGCGAATCGCGGCGGCACCTGCTTCGGCAACCGCCTGGTCCTGCGGTTTGGCCCCTCCGCTCACGCCGACCGCGCCGACTACCTGGCCTCCGCGCTTGAGCGGGATGCCACCGGCAAAGATCATCACCTTGCCGCCATTGGAAACGTGAATGCCGTAGAACTGCTGCCCGGGCTGCGCGTTATCCGCAAGGTCGATCGTTGGGAGGTCGAAAGCCCGCGCCGTAAACGCCTTGTTCATGGCGATATCGATCGAACCCAGCCACGCGCCTGTCATCCGTGCAAATGCAAGCAGGTTGTTGCCGGCATCAACTACCGCGATATTCATCGGCTGACCGATTTCTCCTGCCTTTTTCTCCGCGGCAGTAATGACCTCCCGCGCTTCGTCCAGTGTGATCCCCAGTGCTTGCCCTGCCGCCATGTGCCTTCATCTCCCCTGTATGCGTTCTGCTCAGTTCCTGAGCTGCTGAATTCGCTCATTTCTCTCAGATGCGCGCTGGCGTACGAGTGATCGATCTATGCAGCTTTCCAGGCAAGCGAGCGGATTACGGCTGCTCGGCGATGCTGAAGCTCAGCGTCCCAGACTGCCCCGTAGTCGCCAGCACATTGAGCATCACCGCGTTCCCGCCGCTGCTCATCGGCGTCAGTGTCACCAACCCGTTCGCGTCGGAGGTCACCGTGCTCGCCTGCGAGCCAAGCTGCTGCGAAGCGGGGCAGCGACCCCGTGCCGGGCACGGCGGCTGCCAAGCTGTCATTTGCTGGTAAAAGTTCACGGTCGCCCCGGCGACCGGGTGCCCCGCAACCACCACCTCAAGGGTCACCGGCATGACCGTATCACTTGCCGCCAGGCTCTGCCCCGCGCCGCTTACCGGCAGCAGCCGTGCCTGCTCCACCGCATGCACGGCGTTGATGGTGAATGTTGCGCAGGTCGAGCTTCCTGACTGACATGCATACACGTTCGCCGTCGTACCTGCCGCGAGCGGCCCCGCAATCACCGTTGTCGACGCAAGCCCAGCCGCATTACTTGACTTGTCGAGTGTGCCGCGACCGCCGCCACCTGCGCGCCGGTACCCGTGCCCACCGACCACTGCACTGCGGCGCCGTTGACGGGATTGCCGCTGCTCAACACCACCGCCGTGGGCGTCCAGCTCACCTGCGCGCCGATAGCGATGTACAGCGTGTTAGTCGCCGCAATCTGCGGCGGCGCGCCAGCGGCGAACTCCGCTGCCACGATGCTCGTTCCATTTGAGAGCGTTGCGCTTACCCTTATCGTCTGCGCGCCCGTAGCGGTCACGCTCATCGTCGCCAGGCCATTGCCATTCGTCATTGCGGTGCACGGCGTCGTACCACAGCCTAGCTGGGCCGCCCCACTCGCGACCGCGAAGCTCACCAGCAGATTCTCCGCAGGCGTTGTCCCGTCACCCGCGACCACCTGCACCGTCACCGACATCGGTACGCCCTGGCTGATTGGTACGCCCTGGTATACCGTGCCGCTCGGCGACCCCGGCACAATCCTCACCCCATCCGTCCCCTGTGCGTCATAGCTCAGACCGTCCAGAATCTCTGCCAGCCCGAGCGTCTGCGGATCCTGCACGGCCAGCACCACCGTGCCGGTCGCTGCCCTTACCGGCGGCGCTAGCGCCGTGATTTCGGTCGGGGTCACGCTCGTTACTGAAGCTTGCACCCCGTTCAAATGCACCGTGATCCCCGGCCGAAAACCCTGCCCGAAAATTGAAATCGTGCCGCCTTTCAAGGGCAATCGCGCCGGCGAAACGGAATCCGCATACAGCACCCGCGCGTGATAGGTAAAGTCCTGCCGGCCGTCTCCACGAGCGTCCGCGAACCCCATGCGGATTTCACCACCCGCCTCCGTTTGCCCGGATACCGTCGCCATGCCGGGCAGGATCAGATTCCCATTGAAAGGCTTTGCCGTTGCATAGACAGGAAGCGCGCCCACCGGATCCGTGCCATTCCAGAGCCCGATCATCACAGCCGCTTTGCTCGTCGACCCCAGTCCAGTTTCATCGAGCGACGAGGCTTCCACCGTGAAGTAGCGGTTGGCCCGCGCATGGAACTGAAACCACCCGGTATGGCCGTAGCCCACCAGCTTTGCAATCCACTCCCCATTGCCGTCCGCGTTGTTCGGCGCGGACTCCATTCCATCGTCTGTCTGCGTGCTGTCCGCCGAGTCCGTCATGACAAAGTCGTGTGTCGCCGTCGAGCCCGCGCTCAGGTCTCCCAGCAGCACCGTCTGCATCGCGCCTGAAGGCGTCACCTGCGCCGCCGAGTACGGCCCCACCGATGCATTGCCTGTGTACAGCGCGTTTACCGGCTCGGTCGAGAGTTGGTAGGTGGCCGAGGTCGCACCCGGCGGCAGCGGCACCCCGCTCAATACAAAGGAGCCTTCCTGCGCGGCATCGTCCGTGCCGAACCGCCCGTAGGCGTTGCCCTGCGTATCCGTCGGCCCCGTTACCGGGTTTCCTGCATTCGTGCGGAAGTACGCGCCGCTTACCGTGCTCACGGGGTAGCGCAGGTCGGGCGTATTGCCATTTACCGGCGTCAGCACTACATTCACTCCCTGCATGCCCTGCCCGTTGCGAAACGTAACCTTGCCCTGCACGGTAATCGTCGCGGGGGCCGTCACTGTTTTCCCTCCAGAGGCGGTCGTCACAGGGTAAAGCTGGTTCAGGCCGGCAATGTCATCGAGCCTCAGCGTGAACTGGTTCGGCATGCAGGTCGTCGTCGATCCGCTACACAACCGCTCGGTGGGGTGCATCAACGGCCAGCCGGCCAGCCCGTCCGTGGTTGACTTGTTCGGCCACATCGCCTCGTTTACCTGCGACCAGTCCAGCCCCAGAACGCGCCCGAACGCCCGTATCATCTCGTACTCGAGCAGCCCGTCCAGGGCGCTCGACGTCGCGCAGCGCCCGTTCACGACGATGAGCGCGTGCACAATGTTGCCGGCGGTCGAAAAATTGTCTACCGACGTGTACACGCCTGTCTGCGTGCAGTTATTCGGGTCGCTCGCGCTCAAACCGCTCGGGCTCGGCCCGTACATGTCGTCAATGACGCTGCCGTCCGCGTCCAAGACAATGGCCACCGGCTGCCCTGTCGCGGAGGGTTGCGCGTCGGCCGGCAGCGTGGCACCGGTACCGGCCGGTGAGTTCGCCGTGACGTTGCTCCCGCTCACATCCTCGTTCAGCGAACCGCCCTGCGTGATGTTCACGGCAGCCGTAGGCACACTCGACCACACCGCCGCCGCGCTCGCGATGGCCGCTGCCGCCTGGCTATTTGAAACCGAGCTCGACAACGCGCCCTGGTCCAGGTAGTAGCTCACCTGCCCGTTTGCCCACACCACTGGCTTGCCCTTGGCCGCCGGGTCGAAGTAGTTCACCCCAGCGACCCGATGTGGGCCACTCGCGTTCGCGTTCATTTCGCCGATAAGTGCAGTGAGCAGCAGTACAGCAATCCAGAGTCGAACACAGTAGGTGCGCATGGCGGAAGCCCTCCCATTGCCACCGGAGAAAGACCAATCCGGTGGAACGCAACTTCATTTCGCCATGCCTGCGACCTGAGCGTGAAAACAATCCGCGGCACTCGAAAGGCCTCCGGTTCACTCTGGGAGCAAAGAGAAAAGCTGTGCCAAATCGGCACAGCTCTCAAGAAAACTTTCGGCTGACATTCTCCCGCACTTCAGCCTCAAATTTAGAACGCCGCAGCCTTGTCGCGAATCGGGCCACGAATGCGCCGTATAGCGTACCGACGCAGGCCAACGCGCCAGCACGCACGTCTGATGCCATTTGGTAAATTGCGAAGCGCAAAGACCGTCCGAAGGACTCAGATTTCGGGAAAGAAGTCGAAAAACGCATCGATACTCTGTCGAAGCTGCGCCTCGATCTGCTCGCGCGAGCCCTCCAGCACATGCATCGTGACCCGAGCCTCGTTGCCGTTCTTCAGCGCCACAGGGGCGTCACTCACGCCGGCGATCTCATCCGCCGGCAACAATCGCATGCCATACACCAAAGTCAGGTTTGCCATGCAGCCATGGTAAAGCCAAGCCTGCATCGTAAGGCCCAGCCTCGCATCTCTAGTTAGGCTCCCTACACGCAACGGAAGCAACCCAGCCTGGGGTAGCTGCACAGGGGGCGGGTAAGATTGAGAAGAATTCTTATGGCAGAAATCTCTGTACGCAATGTTGTGATTCTTGGCTCCGGCTGCGCCGGGCTCACCGCCGCGATTTATACCGGCCGCTCCAACCTGCGCCCGCTGGTGATCGAAGGCCACGAACCCGGCGGGCAGCTCTCCATTACGACGCTGGTAGAGAACTTTCCCGGCTGGCCTGAAGGTATTCAGGGCCCGGAACTGATCGAAAACATGAAAACCCAGGCCGCTCGCTTCGGCGCGGAGTTCCAGATGGGCCACCTGGTCTCCGCCGACCTGTCGCAGCGGCCATTTGTACTGAACTTCGGCAAGGAAACGATTCTGGCACATACGCTCGTCATCGCGAGCGGCGCCTCGGCCCGCTGGCTCAATCTGCCCTCCGAGCAGGAGCTGATCGGCCACGGCGTCTCCTCCTGCGCAACCTGTGACGGCTTCTTTTTCGGCGGCAAGGAGATCGCTGTCGTCGGCGGCGGCGACTCGGCCATGGAAGAGGCGCTGTTCCTGACACGGTTCGCGTCAAAGGTCACGTTGCTGCACCGGTCGGATACGTTTCGAGCCTCGGCCATCATGCTGGAGCGGGCAAAGGCGCACGAAAAGATCGAGTTCCGCACCAACGTCGCGGTGGAAGAGGTGCTCGGCGTGGAACAGAGGGAGGTCACAGGGGTACGCCTGCGCGACCGCCGCAACGACGAACTTACCGATCTGCCCATCTCCGGGTTGTTTCTCGGCATCGGCCATGAGCCGAACGCTAAGGCGTTTGCCGGGCAGATCGATCTCGACGAAGACGGCTACATCAAGACGCACGAGAACGTTTTTACCCGCGTGCCGGGCGTGTTTGCCTGCGGCGACGTGCAGGACCGGCGCTACCGCCAGGCCATCACGGCGGCGGGCTCGGGCTGCATGGCCGCGCTTGAGGTGGAAAAGTTCCTTGAAGAGGAAGGCCGCTGAGTGATGCGGCTTCCATGAGTCCCATTGCTGAAAACCTGAGCCGAGTCCACGACGCAATCGCGACGGCCTGCCGCAAGGCGGCCCGTTCACGCGAGGACGTGCGGCTGATGGCTGTGTCGAAGACGCACCCGGTCGAGCTGCTGCTCGAGGCCGCTGCTGCAGGCCAACGCTTATTCGGCGAGAATCGCGTGCAGGAGTTCGCCGAAAAAGCGGAGGCGCTGTCAACGTACACCGATGGGAACGCGCTTGACGTTCACCTCATCGGCCATCTGCAATCCAACAAGTCCGGAGTTGCCGGAGAGATTTTTTCGGCCGTCGATACCCTCGACTCGCTCAAGCTGGCTGAGCGCCTGAACAGCGCGGCGCAGCGGCTCGGCCGCTCGCTCCCGGTGCTGATCGAAATCAAGCTGAGCTGGGAAAAAACGAAGGAAGGCCTCGCGCCGGACTCGCCGGAGCTGTCGCGACTGCTGGAGCGCCTGCCCGACCTCCACACCCACCTGCCGCTCCACGGCTTGATGACGGTCGCGCCCATAGCCGACGACCCCGCCGTCGCCCGCGCCTGTTTTCGGCAGTTACGTGAGCTGCGCGAGCGCCTTGCTCGACAATACCCCAGGCTCCGCTTCGACGAGCTCTCAATGGGCATGTCCGGGGACTTCGAGGACGCGGTCGCGGAAGGCTCGACAACAGTCCGCCTCGGCACCGCGATCTTCGGCGCAAGGCCCAAACACGGCGACATGCGCGTCTCAGGGGTACTAAGGCCACGGACTTAAATGCTAAGTACAATTACCCTTGTGTCTGCCAATCGTGATCACGTTTGAAACGCGTGGACTACGGTCTATCCGCGCCGAGCTCTGGATTCCGTCCTAGCCAGCTTTGTTCTGTTCTGTCGCGCCTGGCGCGGTGGCACTAGGCTTGTATAAGGACTCTTCTTTCTTGCAATGCTCCCGCACCTGCTTCAGCCAAGGTTCATACCAGTACCACTGTGTCTCGACTTGAGTGCCGTAATGATGCTTTGGGTTTTTAGCATCCTTCTCCTGCCACAGAAGAGTATGTTTGTGCATATTGAATTTAACGAAACCCTCAACCTGCATCTGATCGACAATTGTCTTTGGCCTATACTTCATCTTTTCCGTCTCTTTTAAGAAGGCCTTGTTCATCGCTTCAGAAACTTCGGTCCCAGGGGGAACTACCTGAAAAAGCTGGTCGGCCGCACTCTTGCTGTTCGTAACCTTCTGCACAAATGCAACACGGTAGGAAAACCGGGGATCATCGTACTCCTCTTGCGATATCGTCTTCTCGAACTGCACAAGAAAGGACCTGACGCTCTTCGGCAAATCCGCTTGAACCATCAACTCTTTGGCTATTTCCGGATTGATGGAGGAGAACTGGATGCTGAACGCTTGCTCCTTCTCGAGGGCGTAAGCCGGTCCAAACTCCTTCTTGATCAACGAATTGAAGTTTAGGGCAGCAGCCATAAACTTCGCGCTTAGCTGAGAGTCGATTCGCATAGTCATCTGGTGTTCAATCTCGTGCCGGATGCCTAACAAGAAAAAAAGGTTCTTGCGTGCTGGCTCGGGTACTGGGCATTGCTGGTGCTTCAGGCACTCTTCCAGGCCCAAGTGGCGGACTGCGCCGTGCTGAGTCGTTAAATATTTCCTTCGCTTACCTTTGTGCCGAAGATCTACCTGTCGATAATCAATGCCGCGCTTGCGGTTATAGGCGTGCAGCAGGTACGTCCAAGCTATTACAGTCGTGACAATGAACAACTCGGATTTAAACTCAATTTGCGGATTGTTGAAGACTTGGACAGCCGTCAACATTGCCTCACGAGCCTTCTTGACGAGTTCATTCGCTACCGAACCAACCCGCCGCTTACGCTTCGCCATATGGCAACTAGTCTACAGCTCTGGAATTGCTAGCAAAGCATGGGCAGCCGCTTTGTTTTTGCTTCCGAGCGTGGCGCATGCGTCCTCAATAAGGCTTGAGTTTATTTCAGCGTGACCCGCCGCAAGGCGACCCTCCGTTTCTGAGTTTCGCAGCAATCCGCTGGGTGGCAACTCCCGGAATAGGTCACCTACGTAAGCGGGCCCATGAGCTGAGGCCGGGCAAGGCAGCGGTTTACACTCAGGCTTTGTCCTAAGGAGTCCCGCTTGAGCCCACTGTACGCCGCCGTTCTTGGCGCCATTCTCCTGACCCTGCTCACCGTCTCGCTCGCGCGCCTGCGTAAGACGCACACGAAACAGGATTACCTCGTCGCGGGACGCTCGCTCCCGGTATTCGTGCTGGTGTTTACGCTGCTGTCGAGCTGGATCGGCTCCGGTTCGCTGCTGGGCGGGGCGGAGAACGCCTATAACCATGGCCTGGTCGCGCTGTGGCAGCCGGCTGGTGGCTGGGCGGGGCTGCTGCTGATCTACTTCATCGCGCCACGCGCGCGACGGTTCGCGCAGTACACCATCCCGGACCTGCTCGAAGCGCGCTATAGCCAGGGCGCGCGCGTGCTGGGCGTCATCGCGATCCTGTTCGCCTACACCGCGATCACCTCGTACCAGTTGATCGGCGGCGGTGACATCCTGAGCCTGATTTTTCCGCAAACCATCACGCCGGACCTGGGCAAATACATCATCGCGGCCTTTGTCATCTGCTTTACGGCGCTCGCGGGCATGAGCTCGGTTGCGTATATGGACTTGTTTATCGGGCTGCTCGCGACCGGGACGCTGCTCGTCGCGCTGCCTGTGCTGGTGCACACGGCCGGCGGCTGGGGTGCTTTCCGGGCCAGCTTGCCTCCGTCCCACTTCACCACCTTCGGCGATTATTCGCATATTCGGGCGTTGGAGCTGTTTGTGCCGACCTGCCTGCTGATGCTCGGCAACCAATCGATGTACCAGAAGTTTTTCTCGTCCAAATCGGCGCGTGATGCGCGTATAGCTACCGTTTGGTGGATTTTCGGGACTGTGGTTCTCGAAACGGCGATAGTGCTGATCGCGATGCTGGGCCACACGCTCGCGCTCGGGTCGCACGGCCACCCGAAAGGGCGCGAGATCATTGCGTACACCGCGCTGCACTCCATGCCTGCGTTCCTCGGAGCATTGCTGATGGGCTCGGTGTTCGCGAAAGTAATTTCAACCGCAAACAACTACCTGTTCTCGCCCGCAACCAACCTGATCAACGACGTGTATGTGCGCTATATCGCGCGTGACGCCTCGAACAAGCGGGTGCTGATTGTGTCCCGGTTGACGGTGGTGCTGTTGGGTGTGTGGTCGCTGTACCAAGCGCTGCACACCGGGTCCATCTTGAAGGCGACACTGTACGCGTACACGGTGTACTCGGCCACGCTGACGCCGGTGGTGCTGGCCGCGTTTTATTCGAAGCGCGTGAATGCGAATGGCGCGGTTTCGGCGATTGCGGTGGGGACCGTTATTACGGTGTTCTGGAATACTCAGCCCGTGCATGCGCATTTGCCTGCGATGCTTGCCGACCGGGACGCGATCTTCCCTGCCCTGCTGGCCGCGCTGGTGTGCCTGTTCGGCATCAGCTACGCCACTGCGCCGCCGGAGCCGGCGAAGCTGGCGCGATTGCAAGCTACGGAGAACTGAGCAAGCGGGTTGAGAAACAAGAAGAGCCGGTGAACCGTTCTTCTTGACGCCTCATCTGATGAAGTATGGCTACAGCGACGAACTCCCTGCAAGACACAACAGTAAATGCTGCCGACAGCGGCACATTCCAGCTTGGCGGCGACCTGGTGGTCCATCGTCTCGGCTACGGGGCCATGCGGCTGACCGGCGAAGGTATCTGGGGCGAGCCGAAGAATCCTGAAGAAGCCCGGCGCGTCTTGAAACGCACGGTCGAACTCGGCATTAATTTCATCGATACCGCCGACGCTTACGGGCCCGTGGTTTCCGAGCGCCTCATTGCCGAAGCGCTCCACCCTTACCCCAAGGGCCTGGTCATCGCGACCAAGGGCGGCAACGCGCGCACCGGGCCGGGGCAATGGCATCCGGTAGGCCGGCCGGAGTACCTACAGCAGCAGGTTGAAATGAGCCTGCGCCATCTTAAGCTCGAACGCATCGACCTGTGGCAGCTGCATCGCATCGACCCCAAGGTGCCGGTCGAGCAGTCGCTCGAGCCGATCGCCAAGCTCCAGCAGCAGGGCAAAATTCGCCACGTAGGCCTGTCCGAGGTCAAACCGCGCGAAATCGAGCAGGCACAGAAAATTCTGCCCGTCGTGAGTGTGCAGAACCAGTACAACATCGGCGACCGCCAGCACGAGGACACGCTCGAGTTTTGCGAAAAGCACAATATCGCGTTTATCCCGTGGTTCCCGATAGCCGCCGGCAAGCTGGCGCGGGAGGGCGGCCCGCTGGATCAGGCAGCCAGGCGTCATGGTGCTTCCGTCTCGCAGTTAGCGCTGGCGTGGCTCCTGCATCGCTCGCCGGTTATGCTGCCCATTCCAGGCACGTCCTCGGTCAAGCATCTGGAAGAGAATACGGCAGCCGCGGGATTGAAGCTCGCCGACACCGAATGGACCGATATCGAAGCCGAGGTCAAGCAGGCACAGTAACGCTGATTGACTGTTCAGGAGCAGGTTACAAAAGGAAGTAAGTCGCCCGCCTGAACAGGGCTTATGCTGAGAGGGAAGAGCAACTGCTCTTCCCTTTTCCCGTTCATGCCACTCGCTACCTTGACGATCCAGCTTCGCATCGAACACGCGCACTCGCTCAAGGACAGGCGGCAGGTGGTGCGCAGCCTCAAAGACAGATTGCGGCACGGCTTCAACATCTCCGTGGCCGAACTGGACGAAGCTGTGACCTGGCAGTCGGCGGTGATCGGGGTGGCCGCGATTTCGGGTTCGCGGAGCTATCTGGAAGGCCAGATGCAGCAGGTCGAGGCAGCCGCCCAACGGATTGTGACCGACCTGAGCGCTGAAATAGTGGATAGCTGGTGCGAGTTTGTAGACTAGGGAGTGAGAGGATTTTCGATGAGCGAGCGTGACCTGGTCGGCGCGGTCGAAGGGGTACGGAAGGTCATCCAGGACCTGCTGGCGCCGGAGGTTCGAGCGCTGGTAGTACGCGTGGATGCGCTGGAGAAGCAGTTCGGACTGCAGCTAAATGCGTCAGAGCAGCGAACGGGCACTCGGATAGACGCACTGGGCGAGCGAGTGGACGCCCGCATCGATGCGCTGAGTGCGCGTATGGACGCTTTGGAAAGACGCCTGGATACGCGGATTGATGTACTGGAACAGAACATGAATCGGCGCTTCGATACAGCGCAGGCTCAGGTTGATGCGCGCTTCGATGCAGCGCAGGCTAACGTTGATGCGCGCTTCGATGCAGCGCAGGCTCAAGTCGACGCGCGCTTCCGTGCAGCGCAGGCTCAGGTTGATGCGCGCTTCGATGCAGTCGACGTGCACTTTCATACAATCGAGAACACTATCCGAGACAATCATACGCAGATGATGGCTCAGTTTGCGGCGCTGATGAACTTCAATGTGATAACCGAGCGCCTGAACAGGCTGGAAGCCACGGTAAGACCACATCCTGACGAGATGGCGCACCAGCTACAGACGCGAGAGCCGCAATCCCAGTCACAAGGAACCTGAACCATGCCAGAACAACGCGCACGCAAGTATCACCAGGACCGGGTCGCGGAGACAGTTCGCGAAGAGATCGACGCCATGATCCTGGGCGATCTTTCAGACCCTCGCATCCACTCGGCCCATGTTACGCAGGTGCTGCTGAACCCGGGCGGCAAATCGGCCGAGGTGTATGTACAGGTAGATGGCGGTCCCGAAGCCGAGGTGAGCACCGTCGACGGCCTGATGGCAGCACGCGGCTGGATTCGCGCGGAGTTGAAGGACCGCATGGGCAAGCGACATGTGCCGGATCTCCAGTTCCACGCGGACCGATCCGAGCGCATGGCGGGCCGCATCGATGAACTGCTGACCCGCACGCGCAAGCGCAACAAGTACGCGCCCGCGCAGCCTGAGGAAGCAGGGACGAAGCTGCCGGAGCAGCCAGCTCAGGACTGAAGTCCCCTCAGCCCTTCTGCTAGCCTGAGAGAGCGCATCAAGACAGGATCTGCTCCCCTGGGAAATTGCGGCGAACCGGCGCGGCTCCCCGGCGTCCCTTTCAGAATTGAGCCTGCCCAGGGAGCGTGAAGAAGGAATGTGAAGGACACCGCTCCCAGCAAAAGAGGCATTACCGTAACACGCCCGAGTTCCTGGCGCGACCGCGTGTGGCAACCGGCGACCGCAATGGAGATCTTCACGCTGGTCGGGCTCACGGCCATCCTGTTCTTCTACGGGCTGGTGCCGCTCTTCGGCGGGGCCGGGCTGGGCCTGGTCGGCGCGGATGAGCCGCGTTACGCGCAGGTAGCCCGCGAAATGCTGGCGCGTCATGACTACGTTACGCCAGTCCTGTACGGCAAGCCGTGGCTCGAGAAACCGGCGCTCTATTACTGGCGGGCAATGTTCTCCTTCAAGGAGTTTGGCGTCCACGACTGGTCGGCGCGGTTGCCTTCCGGAACGTTTGCCTTTACGCTGATCGTCCTGATTTATCTGCACATGAAGCGTTTCCGCCCCGGCGGTCAGCTCGACGCGGCGCTGCTGACCGCCTCCTGCGCCGGCATCCTGAGTTTTGCTCGCGGCGCCTCGACTGACATGCAGCTTGCCGCGCCGTTCGGCATTGCCATGCTGGGCTGGTATGCCTGGTACGAGACCGACTCGAAATTCTGGCTGTTCGACCTGTATTTCTTCCTCGGCGCGGCCACCCTGGCCAAAGGGCCGATCGCGCCGTTTCTGGCGTTGATCATCCTCCTCGCGTTCGCGGCGCTCCGGCGAGAGTGGACGGTACTTCGCCGTACGCTCTGGTGGCCGGGCGCCGTGCTGTATCTCGCGATGGTGCTGCCCTGGTTCATCGCTGTGCAGCGACGCAATCCCAACTTCCTGCATGTGTTTTTTCTGGAACACAACCTGGAGCGGTTCGCGACCAACAAGTTCGAGCACGAGCATGCGCTTGGGTATTACGTTCCGGTCGTGCTGCTTTCGTTGATGCCGTGGACCGTGCTGGCCGTCGCGGCGCTGGTTTCAGCCGTGCGCGAGAGCTTTGCGGAGTGGCGAGCCAGGCGCGCCAAAGGCCACTACCGCGGCTTCCAACGAGCCGGAGATGCTTTTCCCGAGTTCCTGGTCCTCTGGGCGCTGCTGCCTATCCTGTTCTTCACAACATCCGACTCCAAGCTGCCCGGCTACATCCTGCCGTCCATCCCGCCGCTTACCATTCTCACCGGCGACTACCTGAACCGGATGCGAGTCAAGGGGCTCTCTCCGTGGCTGCTGGGCGGCCACGCGCTACTGGCCGGACTGCTCACAGTTTCGGTTCTGCTTACGCCCAGCTATCTGCTGCAAGGCGAACTGCACCCGCCGGTGCGCATTGCAGTTGCCGCCGCGATGGCCGGTTTTGGCTCGGCACTGCTGATCCTGGTCACGGTGGCGCGTTTCGGGTTGCCACGCCTGCGAGCCGCGACCATGGTGCCGCTGGTGGTGCTGTTGATCTTTATTTTCGGCGTGGGGCCCGTGTTCGGGATTCCGGCGATCCCGGGCAGCAAGCGGACAATTCGACTGCTGGACCTGACCTACTCGCCGCGTCCTGTGGCGGAGTTGCTGGCGAAGCTAGCACCGGAGAAGGGCGCTGTCGCGGTATTTCGCGTACGGCGTGACGTGGAGTACGGGCTCTCGTTTTATCGTGACGGACGCGTGCTGGACTACGACCGAAACCCGATTCCTGACGGTGAGCACATCCTTGTCTCGCGGGAGCCGTTTGCTCGCGAGTTGCCCACACGGCTTGCCGGCCGGCATTACCAGGCGCTTTTCACGATTCCGGAGCAGGGTCTCATTGTGTACAAAGTAGATGCAAAGCAGCCCTGACCCCACCCGCTCCCGCGTCATCTCTACGTCATCTCATCGGAGCAAGGAGTATGCTTCGGAAACAAGGATCCGCGTTTGAATGCCTTTGCCCAACCCGAGATGCCGCCACTCGAAATTCTCGACTTGCGGCATTTTTCCGCGAGCAGCCTGCGTCCAGTGCTTGAAGCGGAAAACAGCGTTTGGGGAGAGCGGCTGGACTGGGACTACCGCGCTTCGATTCGTTTGCTGCTGCAGTATCTGGATGCGCGGGTATTGCCCGGCTTTGTCGCTGTCGAGAACGGCCGTGTGCTGGGCTATACATTTTGCGTGTACGAGGATCGCAAAGCCGTGATTGGCGACGTGTTCGCGCTGGACGACAGCGAAGGCGGTTATACGCAAACCGAGATCGAGACGACCCTGCTCGAACATTTGATCGCCTTGCTGCAAAATTCACCGGGGGTCGAGCGCATTGAGTCGCAGCTGCTTTTGCACCCGCATGCGCTGCATGCCGCACTGTTTCGCGCTTCCGGCTTCAGCGTTTACCGGCGCATTTTCATGGATCTGGATTTGCGAGCGGTCAACGTGCGCAATACAGCCGAGCGGGTAAAGAGGCTTCCCGAGCAGGGATTTGAACTACGCACCTGGCAGGATTCGGACTTCCAGCCCGCCGGGTCGCTCATCGCCCATGCCTATGAGGGACACCTCGACTCGACCATTAACGACCAGTACCGCTCGGTTTCGGGCTCGCTACGGTTTCTGCACAACATTATTCGTTTTCCGGGCTGCGGGGTGTTCGATGCACAGGCTTCGCATGTGCTGGTATCGCGCGGAACCGGAGCACTGGCCGGCCTGGTGCTGTGCTCGCGTGTGCGCGACGATGTGCAGCACGTAACCCAGCTTTGCATCGCGGCGCGGGCCCGCGGCTCAGGCCTGGGAACGCTGCTGCTCGAGGTCGCGGGGAGGTCGCTGGCCGGCCGGGGCTTCGCCAAGCTCTCCCTTACGGTAACGGGCGGCAACGATCGCGCGGCAGCTTTGTACACCCGAGTCGGCTTTCGGGATCAGCATAGCTTTGACGCCATGGTATGGACCAGCCTACGCGCGGCGCAAGCCCCGACTAGCCCGTCGAAAGCAGAGGCAGGCAGGGGAAGCAGCCTGGCCCATGTGGCCGAACCGCGCTAGGGGGAACACGCCGTTTTAACGGCGGATGAAATACATCAGCCAGCTTGCCGCAATCACGACGCCCACGAAAGCAACCCAGCACGCGACGCCGTAGCGCACCATGGCGCGGGTGGTGGTGCGCTGGGTGATGCCGAAGACCACGGACGCGGAGGTGGCAAACAGCAGCACCGCAGTGAAGTGGGACGGGGCAAAGGTCATCGCGCACGCTCTTTCAAGGTATAGCCCAGCTTGCGGCCGATGAGCAGGTTGTGCGCGTCTACTGCGGCAATGATGTTCAACAGGCTGGCGACGACAATGAACTTGGTTCCGTAGTCGGCCGTGGCTACCTGCACCACATGGCGGCCCAGTCCGCCGCTGAATCCGATCAGGTAAAACAGGCCGGAACCCAGGTCGCCGACAAAGCCGAGCAGGCTAAGCGGGTCCGCTCCGCCGGGCAGATATAGGCGGCCATCCATGGCGATACCAAGCCACCACAAGGAGCTGATGGCGAGAAAAAGCAGAAGCGCGCGTATCCAGTGGCGGGTAAGCAGGTGGCCTGCCCCGGGAAGCAGCCAGCCCAGAAGCAGTGCCAGCGAAACGGGACGGCTTTGGCGTGTGTCGGGCATCTCTCAGACTATAAATGACTCGAGCCGGAGCGTTTGAACGAGCTGCGCCCGGAGCGCTCGCGCAGTAGCATCCAGCCTGTCCACGCCAGCCATAGCGGCAAGGGATAAGCGGCCAGGCGCTCCACCGTGCCCCTGCCGAACATGTCGTCCACCGGACCGCTCCCATACACAATCAGCAAATCGCCAAGGATGGCGGCGCCGGCGGCGAGAAACGCGGCTTTCGCTTCCCGGGCAAGAACAATCCGGTCGGCTTTGCTCGTGGCGCCGCGCCACTGTCTGAGCAGCAGGACGCCGGAAAACAACATAGCCAGGCTGCCGAAACCGAAGTGAAAATTCGCACCCTGGACATGCAGGTTCATGTTCACGTCCGACGGCATCATCGCGACAAGCATAACGCCGAGCGCGGACAGGAGCAGGAACACGCGAGGGAAGACCGGGAAACTGGAACGCGGCAGCAGCATAGCGCCGCCGGCGATCAACACGCCCTGGAGGAAAAACGACGCGTTCATGACCGCATGCAGGCGCGAGCAGGCCACCCCGCAACCCACGGTGCCGAGATCGCTGATGTAGTTCCAGCTCATGAGATAGCGGCCCCGCCAGCCAAGCCTGGCAATCTGCTCCGCGACGAAGAATTGCAGGCAGCCGATCCAAAGCCATGCGCCCAGGCGCTCCCGCGCTCGCTTTTCGAAGAAGTCCATCGTCAAATCCGCAACAGCTTTGTTTGTACGCGCCCGGTTACCACGGCTTCCCTCGCCGACGTAATTATGTTGACCTCACTGCGAATGCCGAAATTATCGAGATACACCCCAGGCTCGACCGAAAAGCAGGTATTCGGCAGGATGCGGCGCTCGTCGTGGGTTTCCAGGTCGTCCAGGTGAGCGCCCGAGCCATGCAGCTCCGTCGCGATATTGTGTCCGGTGCGGTGGGTGAACTGCGGGCCAAAACCTGCCTCGGTGATGAGGGCGCGCGCGGCGGCATCCGGCTCCCAGCCTGCGATCGGGCGATCGGCTGCGAATGCCTGCTGCACGGCGGCGATCGCCGCGTCCCGTGCGTCGCGCACGGTGTTGAAAACGACCTGCTCGCGCTCAAAGGGGGCACGGCCCACGGTGCCGGTCCAGGTGATGTCGTAAAAGATAGCACCGGGCGTATTCTGGCGGCCCCAGATGTCGACGAGCAGGAAATCGCCATCGCGGATCGCGCGTGCGCGCTCGGCGTTCGGATCGTAATGCGAGTTGGCGCTGTTCTCATTCACCGAGACGTTCGGGCCGTGCTCCCAGACCAGGCTTTCACGACGCATTGCCTCGGCGAGCCATTGCTGCACCGTGTACTCAGACGGCTCGCGTCCGGCGTCGAGCTCGGCGCGCAGCCATTGCCAGGCCGTCGGCAGGATGTCGTCAATGGCGCGTTGCGCTGCATAGTGGCTCGCGATCTGCTCCGCTGTCAGCACCGCTTCAAACCGGGCGATGAGGTCAGCCGAGCTCACAACCTCCTTGCCCCAGCTCCGCACCAGCTCGACCGTACCCGCGTCGACCATCGACACATACATGATGGCGTTGCGCGGCGAGTACTGCATCGCAATGCGTGTGTGCCCGGCAAGCATCGCTTCCAGTGCTGACTCAAGCTCTTGCCAGGATGAATACCCCGTCTTCGCGCCCGGCAGCGCATCGAGTTTACCGGCCTCAATCCGATGCACCAGCTTTTTCGGCTCACCCCTTGCGGGGATCAGGTAGTACCAGCGCCGCGTGACATGCGCAGCAGCCGGCAAGCCCAGCACACGGTAGGCGAGCGGGTCGCGCCCATGGTGATCGTAAAAAAGCCACGCATCGATTTCCTGCTCCCGAAGCGCAGCCTGCACTGCGTGAAGATCGAGCTCTGCCATGGGCTGATTGTAGCTTCACGCTCCTGGAGACGGTGAATGCTGGTGAGCTCTCACCGGGAGCCACCCCGAGAACACCCCCCCGAACATCGAAGGAGGAAACCGTTTGGCCTGGTATCGTCTCATGCGTCCGGACGACCCCGAACTGGATGCCCTCGCGCCGTCGAGCATGGTGCTGCCACCAAGCATGTGCACGACGGCCGGCAATACACGGCGGCGGCGACGCTACGCATGGAGTACGAGGTTTTGGAGTATGAACGGCCGCGATTTTACGCAGTTGGCCGCGCTCACGCCGGGCTTCGCCGGATACTCCGCCGGGGGCACCGGATCACTCAACGGAACGCGCTTCGATCAGATCAACTGGCAGATCGAGGGTATCGACAACAACGATATCTGGGCCAATGTTCCTGCCGTCAATCAGGGCGGCGTGCTGGGCATCGCGGGCATTATCCTACCTATCGATTCGATCGGCCAATTCTCCGTACAAACCCAGGCCTCGCCCGAAGCGGGCCGCAACCCCGGCGGCGTCGTCAATCTCGGCCTTCGCTCCGGGACAAACCAGTTTCACGGTTCCGCCTACTACTTCAACCGCAACGAGGCGTACGCCGCCGGATCGCCTTTCCTCCCCTACGGCCAGCCCAAGCTGGAAAATCGCAACTACAACGCCGGTGGATCCTTTGGCGCTCCCATCATCAAGGACAAGCTTTTTTCTTCGGCAGCTTCGAAACGCAGCACTTCACCATCGGCCAGTCCGGCAATGCCACGGAACCCTCCACCGCCTACCAGGCTGCTGCTGCCAGCCTGATCAACCGATACTGCGTCCCTATTAATCCGGTGTCGCAGAACCTGCTCGCCACGCTGCTGCCCTCTTATGCACTTACCGGTCCGGCAAACGGGGAGAACTACTTCAGCACCAACCCCGAGTTCGGCCACAGCTACAACGGCCTTGTCAAACTGGACTACGCCCTCAACTCCAGGAACAACCTTTCCTTTCACTGGTTCGCGGGCGAAGGCAGCCAGACCGCGCCGGTCGGCTCCTCGCTTCTTCCCTACTACGAGGTCGCTCCCATCCACGTGCAGAACTACGCCCTGGTTCTGGATACCGTTCTGTCTCCGCGCATCAACAACCAGATTCAGTTCGGTGTGAACTACTTCAACCAGATCTTCAACGACAACAAGAAGGACTTCGACCTCCATGCGACGGGCTTTCTCAGCGGCAGCGGATACCCTACTGTCGCCCCCCACCTCCGCATCTCCGGCTTCGACGCAATCGGCGTCGTCGCCCCCTCCGGTCGGAACGACATTGTCGGCCAGCTGAACGACACCGTCTCCATCTCCAAGGGCACCCATGACTTCCGCTTCGGAGGCGAGTTCCGCCAGGCTCAGATCGACGCCTTCAACACCGGCAACTCCACCGGCCTCTTCCGCTTCACGGGAAGCATTGGCCACTGGGCCAAAGATCCGACCGTCACCGACAACAACGTAAAGTCGCTCGCCGACTTCCTCGCCGGCTACGTCAACACCTCTAACCTCGCCACCGGAAACCCGGATCGCCAGGTCTTCATCAACATCTTCGACCTCTTCGCCCAGGACACCTGGCGCCTGACGCAGCGATTCACTCTCAACTACGGCGTTCGTTACGACTACGAAGGCCCGCCGCACGACCCGTTCCAGAACCTCTCCATCTTCCGTCCCGGCGCCGGCTTCCTCTTCCAGGGCGCCGGGGTCGGCTCGGTCTACCCCAGCGACTGGAACAACTTTGGACCGCGCGTCGGCTTTTCCTGGCAGCCCTCCGGCGCCGGGGTGTACTACGATCAGCCCGTCACCAGCGCCTTTTTCAACAATCACACCAGCAACAGCTCCCCAATTGGTTTGCAGGCCAACCCCGCCGGACCCGGCTCCTTCCTCACCCAGACCAGGTCCGCCTACACCCTCGTTGCCGGACAGCAGATTTTTCCTTCCGCCGCCCAGGCGAGTTGCACGGAGCTCCAACCCTGCGGAGCTTTCACCATCAGCCCTAACTTCGCGACGCTTTATGTCGTGAACTACAACGTCAACGTCCAGCAATCGCTCGGCTCCAAAGTCATCGCGCAGATCGGCTACGTCGGCAACGAGTCCCGCAAGCTGCTCGGCACCGTCGACATCAATCAATCCCACTCCTGCCCTTCGGCTCGCCGTCGAACGACGCGCAAATCCTCATCCAGCAGGGAAGTCGTCCCTTTTTCTCCACTAACCCTACCCTGGGCAACATCAACCAGCTTGGCACGATCGCGACCGGCAATTATGACTCGCTCCAGGCTACTTTGCGATTGGCCAATCTTCGCGGCATCACCTCGCAGATCAACTACACCTGGAGCCACTCGTTTGACGAGGTCTCGGTGTCCCGCTCCGTCCTTCCGCAGAACAGCGCGGACCTCAAAGGCGACTACGGCAACTCCGCCCTGGACACCCGCGACACTTTTACCGCCTACGTCACCTACACCCTTCCCGACAGCGGCCGCGGGCGCCAATGACAATGCCTCCGGCTGCGTCACCATCCTCGAGTCCGCCCGCGTCCTCCAGGCCCTCATCGGCTCCGGCCGCCTCGCCCGCCCGACGCGCACCCTTCGCTTCCTCTGGGGGCCGGAGGTCGAGGGCACAATGGCCTTCCTCGCCACCCACCCCGATACTTTCCATGCCATGCGGGCGGACATCCACATGGACATGGTCGGCGGCGATCCCTTCAAGAACAAGTCCATTCTCCGCGTCACTGAAACCCCCTGATCACTCCCCACCTTCGTCACCGACATCGGCAACCTTTTCGCCGAGGACATCCGCTCCGCAGCCGCCGGCTATACCGAAGACGGCGAGAACGCCGGGGCCGCCATCCTCGAAGATCGGGACGGCGGCCCCGGAACCCGCAATGCCTTTTTCGTCGACGAAACCCCCTACGCCGAAGGCTCCGACCACGACGATTACGACTCCTCCACCGTTGCCATTCCCTCGCTCTACCTCCGCGACTGGCCCGTCCGCTACATCCACACCGACCACGACACCCTTGAGGAGATCGATGCGACCAAGCTCCGCCGCGTCGCCCTGCTCGGCGCCGCCGCCGGATACACCGAGGCCAGCCTCGACCCGGCCCGCGCCTCAACCCGGCTTCCCTTCTTTACCGCGCGCGGCCTTCGCCGATTCTCGCTCGCTTACGACCGCGCCGCTCGCAGCTTCACCAACCCCAAATTCCAGCCGGCCAAAGCCTGGTTCGAAGCTCGCAACCTCCTCGCCCAGTCCCTCCTATCGCTCGCCACCTTCACCCACTTCGACCCCGCCACCCTCACTCCCTACCTCGCTCAACTCGACGCCTGCCGGCAAGCCGGCATCCTCACCTACACCCACTAGCCGGAGACCCAACCATGCGCCCACACCTCGTCCTGACCTTTACTGCCCTGGCCTTTACTGCCCTGGCCTTTACCACCCTCGCCCTCACCCCGCTCACCCTTCCCCTCTACGCTCAAACCCAAGGCCCCTTCGAGACCACCTCTCTGCTCGGCCAGAAGCTTTACGCCCAACCCGACGACACCGCCATCGCCGCTGCAAAAGCCGCGCTCAAGGGCACCAATCCCACCCCCAACCTTTACCTCGGCCTCTCGCACACCGAAGCCGGCCGCCGCCAGTACCAGGAAGCCGTGAAAACCGGTACGGTCGCTCTCGCCAAGTTCCCGGACAACGCCGACCTCCTACTCGAGCGCGGTCACCGCGAGCTTGGCCTGCGCGAGTTCACCGCCGCCGAAAAGGATCTCGAGCGTTCAGTGGAGATCGATCCCGCGAGCCTCGACTCCCACTATCACCTCGGTCTCGCTCACTACTTCCAGGGACAGTTCGCTGAAGCCGCTCACTCCCTTACAAGGGCTCGCGACCTCGCCAAGACCGACGACTCCCTCATCGATTGCACCGCCTGGCTCTACGTCTCGCTCCGGCGCGCCGGCAAAGAGCAAGAAGCCGCGAGTGCCCTCGCCCGCATCACGCCCGAAGTTCACAACACCGAGCCCCACCTGCTCTTCTACCTACACCTGCTGCGCTTCTACCAGGGCCGGATGACGGAACAGCAGGTCCTTCCCCCTAAGCCCGCGCCCGGCGACACCGAGGCTGAACTCTCCTTCAACACCATCAACTACGGTGTCGGCAACTGGCATCTTTACCACGGCGAAAAGGGCGTCGCCGACACCTTCTTCAAAAAAGTCGTCACCGGCGAAGCATGGAACTCCTGGGGTTTCGTCGGCTCAGAAGTCGAGCTCGCCCACCACCACTAATTACTTTTCTGCTGCGCCTCGGGATGAATCAGACAAGATCCGGCGCCGGCGCGCTTTGAGCAACACATCTTCCGCTTCGGGTTGATCGTCCCAGAACTCGAGACGAACGCGGCCATCAGGCAGTTGACTCACCGTTGCGGGTTCCGCGCTTGCCGTGCAATACCAACCGTCAGGTAGAACCACTGCATTGCGTGGACGACCCAGGCTGCGATCAAAGACGAGTTCGTCGCCATCGAGCCGGTAGCTGACTGGAGCCGTGTATGTCTCGGCAATGCGCAGCCGTAGGCTCTGTCCGGGGCCGACAGGTGCGAATGGGACGACGACAACCGTAGCTTCGGGGTCGACTTCTTCTCCGGCATTGTATTTAGCCACCTTCATTTCGGCTCCGGACATGACCTTGGTCGGTAGCTTCTCCCCGGTGTCGAGCACGTATGCCGACGGATTGGACGGCTTGCTGCCGGCGCGGACCACGTTAGCATAACTATTAATGTCCGGGCGGCTTTCCGTGTAGTCGTGATAGAGCGAGAAGGAGTGGGTCTCGGGTTGCTGGAGAAAGTAGACGATGTCGCGGTCACCGTGTGCGCGCTCAGAGAGCCGCGAAAGCTCGGGTTCCCCTGGAAAGGGCGACTCCCAGGAACGCTGATTTGTGAGCACGTGAGGCTTTGCGGCAGGGCCCGTTTGTGCGTCCTTCACCGCATGAAGGATGAGCGGCGCCTCGCCTGCGCCGGCGTGCATAAAGCTGATCGCGACACGACCTTCCGACTCAAGCAGGATCTGTGATGGAACACTCAGGCCGGTAACTTCGTAACCGGGGGGCAATACGATCTTGTTTCTTTGAATGCCGAGGGGTCGGTTGAAGACAATGCCCGTGCCCTCGCGAAAATAACTCTTCGGGTCTTTATAGGTTTTTAGGATGACCACGCGGCCTTGCCCATGCTCGGGGACCGGCCGGGCAAGTGTCACCTTGATGTAATTGGTATCGAGATCGGCCTTCGGCATCAACGAATCCCTACGCGCGTCTGCCCCGCTGACCACTTCAAAGTGCAGCGGTTTGCCAGTCATCGCGTCGAGCACGCTTTCCTCGGTGGCTTCGCTTCCTTTGCGGATCGGGTTGTAGAAGTATTGTGCGGCGGCAGTGGTCGCGGTGACCTCGTAATAAATCCGAAAGCTGGCGGAGTCGGGGTCGAGTAGTTCGTAACGCGTGTATTCGTCTGTTTCGGTCTGCTCTCCGGCTGCGGAGCGGAGCGCGATGGCATCCTTGGGGGTTTGCGCCGGCGCATGGGTGACCACGGAGAAGGTCAGGAGAAGGCAAAACGTTGCAGGCTTCAGCATGCCGTAAGAGTATGCCAAGTCCGCATTCGAGGCTTGATGGAAGGATCTGTCGATTCTCGCGATCCGAGTGGAGAACAAGTCTGCCGCAATTTCTTTGTGTATACATTGAACACAGCCCGTCGTCAGCGCTTTCCCCGGAAAGCGGTAGGCCGCTCGCGTTTTTCGCCGGTCCGTCAGCATGAAATCGAGCAGTTGGCCGTGATTTTCGACTGCTCGAAACAGGTACTTCCAGTGGCCGCCGACCTTCACATATGTCTCGTCTACCCGCCATGAGGTTGCACGATACTCTTGATATCAGCGGCCCCGCTTTTCAAGCTCGGACGCGTAGCGCTGCACCCAACGCATGATCGTGGACGGATCCACCTCTACGCCACGCTCTAGCATCAACGAGCGTGAACGGCCTTTGCCGTCGGCAGACCTCTGCGTACGTCGTTGTGAAACTCCGCCGCATCGCGGATTTCCAAATCCTTATGAGCGGGCGGGGGGGGTTGCAGAAGCGAACACACTGCGCGGCGCGGCTGTAGATGAGATCATCCTCAATAAATCGCCAGGATGTCCTCGAAGCGGGTCTTCCGTATACCAAAATGTCGAAAACAGGAGCACTGAAAGCATGAAACCGCGTGCGAGTTCATAAGGAGTGAGCGGTAATTGAAACCCTAACGCACAGTGGCCCGTTAAGAACGTTGGCCGAGACGCAGCAGACTCGGGCCACACCTCGGCTGAGAGCACCGCACCCCACTGTCTCACCGGAGATCGAAAGAGATCTAAGGTGAGTCGGAAGGCATAGTGGCTTTGGAGCAAATCCTCATAATAGAGAAACATTTCGTCCGCGAAGCGCTTCCGAAACGACAGCGGATGAAGCTGGAGGACAAGGAGACAAGAATGACGCTGGAGATCGTTCATGCCTGTGTCCTTTCATTCAGCCGCAAGCGGCGGCGAGCTTCCATTACTACTTCAATGAGGCGTCCCGTCTCCGCTCGCAGTACATCGCATCCGAGATTCGTAATGTGGTAGTCGCGCCGGGAAGCTGGCTCCTTCGTCTGAGAGCCGGCCTCTTCAACGAGTCCCTGAAAGAGAAGCTTTTTGAGATTGTCGTAGAGGATGCCCGGCCCAATCTTGTACGCACCCTGCGACTGCCTCGCGACCTCAAGCAGAATGCCATACCCGTGAAGGTCGCCATTGCTCAAGGCCAACAGCACATGCATCGTTGCCGCGGAAAGAGGAAGGTACTCGGAACAGTGAGGCTTTATATTCCAAAGCCGATATATCGGTTTCCCAATACCCATCAAGGGTGAAAGATGCCACTGATCACAGCACTGCTTGCAAGCGGGCTAGCGTACGATTTTTGACCTTTGGTGTAGCGACCCCCATATAAGAGCTTGTACTCTCTGACATCACCGTTTCAGGCGAGTCCAGCCGGGCCGCACCTTTGGGTTATGAACCCAAAGGTCGCGATTCACGCTACAAGCGTAGACTCTTTTGAGAATTTAAACTCTTGTCTGGCGTTGCGACTTTTCGGGAGACGAAGGATTCGTGGATGACTATGCGTCAAATATTCAGTGTGACAAAACATAAGCGTTGGCTGATTCTATTGACGTCCGCCTTGATCGTTGCACTCTGCGTCTTTAGCAGTCGCGCACAACTGATGCGGACTGTGATCGCCTACAAGATTTATCACGCACAGATATTCACGCCTCCGCCTATGTCCTCCGAATCGACGTGGCATCGCTTTACGGAGAGCGCCCAATTTTATTTGGATTTCGCGGATTTCGTAGTGGCGAGAAACCAGCGGCTGAAACAGTTCAAGCCAGTCTTGAAACCACTGGTGAAAGAGATCAATCGTCGCGAGGCGTCCGGCGAAGACATGGAATACTCTATGCATATTTATCGTGAGATTCAATGGTCGCTCAACTTCACGCCGGATGACAACGAGACGCGGGCCGAGATTGCGGACCTTCGCCATAGTCTTACACTGCCTCCGTCTCAGCAGCACTTGGCTTCCGAGCAGCAGCCTTCGGACGGAAGCTGGGGGCTGGGATTCACCTCTTGGTATTTCAGACTTTATTATTCTGTAGACAAAGTTAAAGAATGCCGCGCGAATCCGCGGTATCCGTTCACGTTCCTTGACCGAATTAACTCACCGGAAAAACTTACAGCGGTGCTCCATTCGGACCTGATGGATAACTTCACTCAGACGCGAGTATTTAACGAGGATAAGCTGAATGAAACCTCCTCTGCTCTGATGCGAATATTGTTTGCATCCAGACCAACCGACTGCTACGTCTTTGAACCCGGACTCAGAACCGCGTTGAGAGATTTTGTGATCCGCTGGCAGAACCCTGATGACGGCTGGTGGACCGGCAGGGAAAGGTTTGGAAAATGGATGACGCATCTATGACCTTCCATGTGATATCTGATCTTCACGGCCAAGTGCCTCATCTGGACATGATTGCGAAGCGGTTACTGCAAGTTGACGATGTTAACTTTCCCGCTGGCATCCGATTTGACGGGCACTACGAGAACCACTTGAACTGGGATGCGGTGAAAATCTTTCGAACCGCCTGGCCAACTCTTGATACGGCTACCAAGGAGCAAGCTCGGGCAGAGATTTCCCGGATGCTCAAATGGAGTCTAACCGAATCTCTACGACCGGACGGATCTTTCAAAGTAAGCGATCTGGATGGCACGGAAGGTGACGCTTACAGGTATGGGGTCTGGTTTCTCCAGGAAACCGGCTATTTTGAGCGGCAGGACCGATTTTGGACTAATAGGGATTTCCCGGATGCGCAGGCTGTTCGCGCCCGCATCGAAACCAAGCTGAAGGCGACCGGGCTTAAGGACCCGGATCTGCAGGAAGCATATGAAAGTTTGCTGGCTCGGAAAGAACAATAGGGACACCTGCAAGGGGGGTCACTGGTGTTTTCACGCATGATAATGTCCTTTACCATAGGTGATAGAAGGAACATTAATGTCTGACATTGCTAAAGATTCTCAATGACATAAACCACCGCTCGTAGTCCCCAATCTGCCAGAGCCAACAATTCCGGCTAAATGGATGTATGAACGGCTAGTGAGGTCAGTAGCAAGTTTTGAAGAAAAACTCGATTCGCCCCAAGAGGTTGGTGCCCGTTTAGTCAGCTTTGGAAATCGAGAGATCATTCGTATTGAGGATACCGGCTATTGGGTCCGGACCTCGTGATATTGGCCTGCCCGATCTTTTGTGCCATTGGAAGAGTTAGTGTAGCGCAGCTATTTCTGAGTGCAAGTAGCCGCCGTCGGGGGTGTGGAGAAGTGGGAAGCGCGTAGCGGTTTCCACTTCTCCATGCCC
>JAABUX010001906.1_pt1 | contig 30460 bp, 27 predicted proteins | sample 5561851 | NCBI WGS metagenome assembly JAABUX01 (sample SAMN10711883, study PRJNA513361) | rock metagenome | isolation source: Antarctica rocks | place: Antarctica: Victoria Land, Richard Nunatak red sandstone | collected 2016-01-03 | reverse complement strand
GGCAAACAGGGCGAGGTGCGTCGCGACCCCTTCGCGATGCTGCCGTTCGCTGGCTACCACATGGCCGACTACTTTAACCACTGGCTGAACTTTGGGCGGCACCTGCCGAACCCACCACGCATCTTTTTGTGATTCGTCACAAAGTTTCGCCATGATTGTCATAAAGATTTGCCATCAGTTGAGCATGCCATAACAAGCGGTCTCTGTTTCTATTGTCACAAAGGTTTGCCACAACTTCTCGATAGGAAGCATACCCTTGCCGTCAATTTTTTTCCTTCTTCCTCGCTCTTTTCTCCTTGAAAACTACTATTCTACACCTTCTCGCGGCAAAACTTTCTGGCAATAGCTTGATTTTGTATACCGTTTGGCGTATGCTCTTTAGAGAGAAAGCTCTGTATGCCTTGCTTCTTTTGGCTCAGAGACCTTTTGACAAAATGTATTCGTGTGAGGTGCTTCGTGCTTACTGCTGCCCAGTTTCGGCATTGGTGTCTCCATCTTCACCTTTCTGCTGAAACGAGTGAAGTTCTTGCTCGTTTGCGCTCCGCTGCACCTTCTCGCCGTGTCGGTTCACGCAGTGACAATGTGAGTGGGGCATATGCTTCTCGTAAGATGGGTTGCACTATCCAATTTGAGAGTCACAAAGTGGAATTGTGGGCCATTTACACGATGGAATATGACTCCACGGTTCTCGAATATTACGATCAGCCCACGAAACTTGAACTTCACTATCTCGCAAAATCAGGTCGGAACATCACCGTCTTTCATACTCCCGATTTTCTCGTGTTGACGCAAGAAGGTGCGTTCTTCGAGGAGTGGAAGCACGAAGACAGGCTCTGTGAGCTTGCACTCACACAACCACATCGTTATCAACGAGATGAGCGAGGCATGTGGCGATGTCCCCCAGGAGAAGCCGCAGCAGAACTACTTAGCCCTTCTTATCGTGTTCGCTCCTCTGCTGAACTCTCTGCCGACACCATCCGCAACTTGATCTTCCTTGAAGACTACGCGGTAGCACCCACTGTCACACCTGCACTGCAAGCACGCATCATCAATCAGATTCGCGGCACCACAGGAGTACGTTTAGCAGCACTCCTTCAGGAAGGCGAGCAGTTTCCACTCGATGCTTTGTTCACCATGATTGCCCACAATCAAATCTATGTTGATCTCTCACACGCCCCGCTGGTCGAACGACAGCAGGTTCGGCTCTATCCCGACAAGGCAACGGCGGATGCTGAGACGTTTCTGCTCGCTTCTCATCACAATGAACATCTGCCCTCTGTACAACAGGTATTTCGCCGAGATACACTTGCAGCCAACGCTCGACTCCTCTGGGATGGAGAGGTCTGGACCCTCGTCAACTTCGGACACACCACCGCAACCTTGTGTTCTGAAGCAGGTTCTCTGTCTGAACTCTCACGCTCATCCTTCCTTAGTCTCATGGAGACTGGAAAGATCACCATTCCGCAAGCCGTTGGAGCGCAGCCGTTGCAACACGCCCATCCGGAAGTCCACCGGCTTCTGCGCGAGGCGTCACTACGAGACCTGGAAACCGCTAATCATCGCTATGCACAGTTGTACCCTTCCGAGAAGGAACACGATGTTGCTGCTGAAAAAACCTCGGAACGGACCCTGCGTTCCTGGGCAGCTCGTTTCCACGAGGCCGAGGACACTTATGGCAATGGCTATGTCGGGTTACTCCCGCGAACTGCACGAAGTGGGAATCGAAAGCCACGAGTTGATCTCTCCTCACAGGAACTGCTTGATACCTTCTTACAGGAGCATTTTGAGACACCCACACAGCCACATGCGCGTTCAGTGTATCACGCCTATCACCGGGAATGTGTCGCACGTCAGCTTCCCGTTCTTTCTGAACGGACGTTTTATCGTCGTCTCAAAGCGCGTCGTGGACCAGACCAAACAACCAAGCGAAAAGGGACGCGTGCGGCGTATCAGGAAACACCACGATATTGGGAGCTCACACGTACCACTCCTCGTCATGGAGATCGTCCGTGGGAGATTGTGCATCTGGATCACACCCAATTGGATATCGAGGTACGCACGTCTCTAGGGAGGGTTCTTGGCCGACCCTGGGCCACCTTTGCCGTCGATGCCTACTCACGACGTATCCTTGCCTGCTCTCTTTCGTTTGATCCTCCCTCCTATCGCTCCTGCATGATGGTGCTGCGTGCCTGCGTCCAACGGCATCAACGCTTCCCCCAGGTCCTTATTGTCGATGGTGGGCCGGACTTTCACAGTACCTACTTCGAGACCTTAGTTGCTCGCTACTCCTGTACCAAGAAGACGCGCCCCGGTGCCAAGCCTCGGTATGGTTCTGTGATTGAACGACTCTTTGGCACGACCAATACCGAGTTTATTCACACTCTCCGTGGTAATACTCAGGCGTCAAAACAGCCACGCACGATGACGAAAGCTGTTGATCCGAAGCGTCAAGCCGTCTGGCAACTTCCTGACCTGTATCAGTATCTCTGCGAATGGGCCTATCACGTCTACGATCAAGATATTCATGAAACGCTTGGGGTGACACCGCGTGATGCGTATGTCACGGGCCTTGAGGTGGGGGGAGAGCGTTCCCACCGACGTGTGTTCTATGATGAAGAGTTCTTGATGGCAACGCGACCAAGTACCCGCAAGAAGACGGCAAAGGTGGTGCCAGGTCAAGGAGTGAAGATACATTACCTCTGGTACTGGAATGATGCGCTTCGACATCCTGAGGTAGAACGAACCCAAGTTCCTGTTCGCTACGATCCTTTTGATGTCGGCATCGCCTATGCCTTTGTTCGAGGGCAATGGGTGCAGTGTGTGTCTCAATACTACGCGGCCTTTCATGGACATTCGGAAAAGGAACTCGAACTTGCGGCAGAAACCCTTCGTCAACACGCGCGTCAGAATCACAAAGCGGCCTCCGTGAGTCCGCTTCATCTCGCCGATTTTCTTGCCAACGTACATGAACACGAACGGGTCCTGGTGCAGCGTCTCCAGGATCAGGAAGCAAAGGAAGTCTTCGCGTGTCTTGCCTCTGGCGTTGAGGAAAAGCCCTCTCAGTTCGTGACAACTCCGTCACCTAACGAGGGCTTCTACGTTGAATCTATCGATCTTTCGACCCTTCCTGTTTTCAAGGAGTATCGGTAATGAAGGACCAGCATTCATCTGAACGTGAACATTCCGCATGGTTGTCACCTGAAGATCAAGCACGCATCGCGGCATTCAAGGCATATTCTGTGACCCATCCGTTGCTCGATGAAGCCGATTCGGCCCTCACACGAGCAATTCTTGAACCAGCGGGCTTCGCGCACGTGTTGGTCTATGGACCAAGCGGAGTGGGAAAAACACGGATGCTTGAGCGGGTGGAGAGCCGACTGCAAGATCTCTATCCCAGCATGATGCCAGCAACAGGTACGTCAGGGTCAAGGAGAGAGTTGTATCAGCAAGGAAATCTACCTGTCGCCTCACACCCCTTACTGGTCTTGGAGGCTCGGCCTCCAGATGGATTCACCTTCAACCGCGCCGATTATTACCGTGCAGCACTGATGCAGCTTGATGAGCCATTTTACAGACAATGGAGTCTCGTCGATATTCAAGCAGGTCAGACCTGGGAAACCAAGACACGCAGCAAAGGCCGAAGCAAAGAGGCGCACTTTAACGATGCGCCAGAACTGCGCCACGCCTTGGAAGAGGCGATGGCACGGCGAGGGGTGTGTGCAGTCATTGTGGACGAAGCACAGCATCTGATGCATGTTTCCAGTGGGACAAAACTGCTCGATCAGTTAAATTGGATCAAGTCTATGACAAATGTAACTGGTGTCCTCCATGTGCTCGTTGGAACGTATGACTTACTCGATTTTCGCAACCTCAATGGGCAAACTGCACGTCGTGGACATGATATTCACTTTCCTCGCTATCAATTTCAGCACGAGGCTGATCGCAAAGCATTTCAAGGGGCATTGCACACCTTACTCACTCAGATTCCTCTCGAGATGGACATTCAGGACCTCATGAATCACTGGTTCTATTTCTACGAGCGCAGTATTGGCTGTGTGGGTGTCCTCAAGGACTGGTTGATCCGAACCGTTGCTGGCACCTTACGTTCCAATATGCGAACCGTGACACTTGCTCATTTGCAGACCTATGCTTTGCTGAACGCACAATGTGAAAGTATGGCAACCGATGCGAAGATGGCGGAACAAAAACTTCACTACACGGAAAGTAGTCGAGAGCGTCTCTGGAGTTTGCTTGGCATGAGTGTCATTCCTGTCGATGAGTCGAAACCCTCGCTAGATGCAAGCACGAACTCAGTTTCTCCATCTGGTACTCTCGAAGAAGTGTCACCAAAAATGCATAAAAGACGTGTTGGGCAACGTTCACCCGGACGTGATTCCGTGGGGGAAGCGAAGATTGAAGAGAAAACCTTGAAATGCCCGTTTGTAGGAACAATTGAACTAACGCCTGATCAAATTTCACAGGCAGGCATCTCAAAACTTCAATGTCCAGAATGTGGTGCAATGTGGACCGCTCGCATTCGAGGAAAGGCTGTGTTCTTTCCAGCACACCCACCACGTGTGACCAGCACAGTACGCGATATCCCACGGTGGATGAAACGAGGAGAAGTGTGGGCCCTCGCCGAAAAGCAGGTGGAGCTTTCTCCAGAAGATGAGGAGAAAGCCAAATGATTTTCTCTGCTCCTCAACGCCAAGATGTTGCCCAGGAATTCACATGGAATTTGGAACGCATCTATATCACCTCACACGACTGGGAACAAGATGCTCACCAGCTTGCAATACTCTTACCACAACTCGTTGCTCTTCGAGGAACGCTGAGTCATGATGCTGCGAGTCTGCTGCGGGCACTACGTCTTCGTGATCAAATTGGGATGAAGATGGAGAAGCTTGTCGTCTTTGCAAAGTTGTGCTATGACGAGGACAGAACAAACGCAGCATCTCAAATCCTCTACGATCAGGCAACGTCACTCAAGACAAAGGTTGCTACGACGACGGCATTTTTCATTCCTGAAGTGTTAGCTATTGATGAACTACGCCTGCAGGAATTCATGTCCACAGATACAGAACTACGCGTCTATGCACACTATGTTGACGCTCTTGTACATCAGAAACGTCATCGATGCTCAGAGGATGAGGAACTCCTTCTCGCTCAAGTTGGAGAAATTCTTGCAACACCTCGACGCCTTTTTGAACGGATCAATGTCTTCCCCCAATCAATTCATGACAGTACTGGAAAAGAGTATCCGAGTGGTTTGTATGCAGAGCATCCAGACCGCGAACTTCGGCATCAGGCATTTAAGGCATTCTATATGGCGTATGGCGAGCAACAAAAGGTCTATGCAGAAGCTCTCTTTTCCCACATGAAAACGCGTCAGTTTCTCGCCCAAATACGCGGATATTCATCAGTTGTAGAAATGGTCTTGAGTGAACAATACCTTCCCATACAAGTGTACGACAACGTGCTCACGGTTATGCAGCACAACCGTAAGCTTTATCAACGCTATCTTCGTCTCCGCAAACGCCTCTTGGGACTTCATGAACTTCATGTCTACGATCTTACTGTGCCCTTGGTGCCTCAAGGAAACCTGATTATTCCTTTTGATGAGGCAAAAGGAATGATTACTCGTTCCTTCAACATGATGGGTGATGAGTATCTTCAGGTCGTGCTAACTCTCTTGAATGATCGTTATCTTGATGTCGCGGTCAACACGGGAAAAGTTTATGGTTCATATGGTGGAGCGATTTATGGGTCATCACCATTTGCTCTTCTTTCATATCGACAGCATCTCAGCGATGTGTATACCCTCGCGCACGAAGTAGGACACGCAGTTCATGCATCTATTGCTCAGAGACATCAACCATTCGTCTACGCAAATTTAAGTACACCATCAGGTTTCCTAGCAGAAATCGCCGCTAATGTCCATGAAATGCTTCTGACACGCTATCTCTTGAACACAATGACAGAGAAAACAGCACGTCTTGCCGTTCTGAGCCGTGTACTGGATGCCTACCAAACAGCCTTCTTTGTACCAATGCTCTATGCAGAATTTGAACAGACAATCTATCACGCGACTGAAGAGGGAGCATTTCTGACAGCAGAGTATTTCAATGCCACCTTCAAAGAAACTATGCAGCAACAGTATGGGTCAGAAGTTGTAGTGGATGAGGTTGCTAGTCTTCGATGGTGTTCTAGTGCTCTTTTGTACGAAACATTTTACGCCTATCAGTATGCAACTGGTGTCTCAGCAGCAGCAGCTCTTGTTCAACAGATGTTGAATGAAGGGCAACCAGCGGTTGACCGCTACCATACCTATCAGCGTGCAGGACTTTCCGACTACGGTTTGAACACATTGAAAAAAGCGGGCGTAGACATGTCTATCTCAGCACCTATTCAGCAAGCACTTGTCCTGTTTGAAAGCTACTTAGATGAAGTGGAAAAGCTTCTGTGAATTGCCTTCTGAGTACCGAAGAAATATTACTCTTACATTTTCTTATTTTTGAGGCAAAGCGGCAAACCTTTGTGGCAAAGCACAGAAATGTATAGACCCGTTGCAATTCCGCCAGGTGCTCAAACCGCGTGGCCTCTCGATCCTGAGCGTACTGCACAATGCTCAGAGGGTTCACCCGGAGTTGATCTGCCAGGTACGCCAGTATCCGTGGGGGAACGTCCTCGCTTGCAAGCCAGGTGCGGCCTGGAAAACGGAGATACGCGAGCTGAGCAGCGAACCCCAGGCGGTTGTGATTGCGTCGGCGTTGCTTGATTAACGCAAGATCGTCATCAGAAAGCGTGTAATAGCGAGCCAACAGTTGATCGCTGAGATCGTTGGGAAGACGCAGCATCTGGGCGCGTTGCGCTGGGGACAATAACTCACGAGTGGGCATAGTCGACCCTTCCTCCTCCACATCCATCCACTATCGACTGTACCCGCGCACATTCAGCGGATGCTACGCACGTATTTCAGACAGATGCACTCTCTTGCGAGAAGAAAAGCAAACCTGTTCAGGTGCTCTCTGGCTTGTCTTGCTCTCCTCTTTAGGATATAGTATAACTGTGGTTACAAATTGGCCGAACGATTGTTACGCTATGTGCAGATATGTTGTGCTTCACCACTAGGAGGAAGACTACGTGGAACAGCAGCAAGCAATACCATGGGTCTTACTGGTCTACAAAATTCCGCGCGAGCCCACGTCCAGCCGCGCGCTGGTCTGGCGCAAACTCAAACGGTTGGGGGCGCTGCTCCTGCACGATGCCGTCTGGGTACTGCCTGCCACCGCCTGGACGCGCGAGCAGTTCCAGTGGCTGAGCGTGGAGATCGGCGAACTGGGAGGAGAAGCCTATCTCTGGGAATCGCGTCTGCTCTTGAATGGGCAAGCAGAAAGGCTGGTCCACCAGTTTCAGACCCGCGTGGAGATCGCCTACCAGGAGATCCTGGATGAGTTGGAACGGGACAACGCCGACCTGGGGGCGCTCTCACGCAAGTACCAACAGATACGCACGCAAGACTATTTTCACTCCAGGCTGGGAACGCAAGTGCGGGAGCGACTGATGAGTGCGAGAGGAGGATTTGTCTCATGAAATGGGTGACTTGGGAACACGTGGGCGTAGACCGCATGGCCTGCGCCTGGCTGATTATGAAATATCTTGACCCGCAAGCCGAATTTCTGTTTGTCCCGGCGGGGCAGAAACCGCTCCCGGAAGGAGTGGAGCCGTTTGATATCCCTGGAGTGCGGCTCTCACATCACCGAGGCCATTGCACCTTTTACACCATGCTGCGCGAGTACGACCTGAATGATCCCATCTTGCAGCGCATCGCCAGCGTGGTGGATGAGGCCGATACGGTGCAGGATGTCATGCTGGAACCTGCGGCGACGGGCCTGGACGTGCTCTGCCAGGGGATGCGCTTGATCAGTCCAAATGACCAGGTCGCTCTGGAACGGGGCAAACTGGTGTATGACGCGCTCTATGCCCAGTTCGCAAGCGAGCGAGATCAGGAGTAGATCGGTCTGACGAAAGAAGAGGAACGATGTCTATGAGTTCGACCATTTTCCCATTGACACACATCGCGTTCACGGCGGCCATCACGACAGGGGTTGCGCTGCTCCTGCTGCTTGGTCTGCGCACCCGTTGGATCAAGCTTCAACTTTCTGATTGCCTGTTGGTTGCCATCGTCGTTGGGATCTCGGTCCTCGTGTGGAGATCGGTGGGCAACACTGGGGCGACTCCACAACGATCCCATTCCAGGGGTCAGCCCTAATGATATGCTGTGTCTTCTGGTGACCTATTTGTTCATTGGCTTTTACGCCGCATTTCGGCGTCCTGCCGATGCAGTCCGCTTCGAGCAGGCAGGGGTGCTGCTCACGTTGGTCTCTTTCGTGATCAATGTGGTCACGATCTAATGAGAAAAAGGTGTGCCATCAAATTGTGGAGGGCTGTTTTGACCTGGTATGGGGATAAGAGTGCGGCTTCTGCCCGCACCACTGGAAAGATGATATCCACACGATAGCCTGACGGACCAGGCTTTTCTTGCGGCACTGATGCCATAGACGTTTATTTCAATAACGAAGGAGTTCTTATGTCTAAAGATGTCTACGTACAACCTGATGCGCTTGATCCCGTACTCTCAAATGCGCTGGTGCTCTCTCTGGTACGACGCCATGTGCCACAAGCCCAGGCGGTGACGGGCGTGGATGAATCGGGCGGCGAAGCGCGCACCTATGCCATCGATGAGGATATCATCCTCAAAGTGCAACGTCCGCAGCAGCTGCGCCCGCGCACCAGCCTGGCCAAAGAGGTCTTTTTCCTACGCCAAATGGAAGCGTTTCCTACTATCTCAGTGCCGCGCGTCCTCGGCTATGGGCATGAGAGCGCACTGCTGGAATATACCGTGATGACCCGCATGCCTGGCGTTGCCATGCGGCATGTCTCTTTGACCGAGGATGAGCGTGCTGCGGTCCTCGTGCAACTGGGCAGGACGTTGCGCCGGATTCACGCGCTGCCCCAGGCACCGTTCTGCGAGAGCGAGCTCTTTCCTGGTGATCGGACCTTTGCAGCAGTGCAGCAACGCTTCCGCGAGTATTTCGCTGAGATGGCGGAGGAATTTCAGACGGAGGGAACCCCCTGGCCATTGGCCGTGTCGTTGCAGGAGATCAGCGAACGAGTTCTAGCCTCGCTGTCAGCAAATGATGAGCGCGTCGCACTCCACTCGAATCCCTACCTTGAGCACACGTTTGTCGACCCGCAAGCCCATACGTACCTAGGGACCATTGATTTTGGTGACGCTTACCTCAGCCATCCCGCCTTCGATTTGCGCCGATGGAATCGCCCAGATGAACGTGAGGTGCTGCTGCGCGGCTATACAGCAGCAGCGCCGGTCAGTGAGGCGTTTATGGTCACCTGGAAGGCGGTCATGATTCTGGGAGACGTGATCGTCATGGCCTACTATTCCGAGCGTGCGGCGCAAGCGGCAGATGATCTGCAGCAACTGCTCGCCACGCTCTAGCTTGCGTAGAGCATTTTTACGGGACAAGGGGCAATCTGGCGTTTGCTGGATGAAGCAGACGTCAGCTCCGCACCCGTATTGGAAGAGGGATGATGATTCAGAGCACAGAGGAAGCGGTGGTCCTCGAACACGTGACAAAAACCTATCCAGGAACCGAGCAGTCGCTGCGTGGGACCAAGCTGGAATGGAAAGGACCGGCACTGTGGCTGCGTAATCTGGTGAATGCCGGGCACCTGACCAGCAACACGGCTCCGGAAGTAGCGGCGCTACGCGATCTGACGCTTTGCATACAGCCGGGAGAAATCTTTGGGCTAGTCGGTCCCAATGGCTCCGGCAAGACCACCCTGATTAAAATAGTGGCCGGATTACTTCAATCCACGAGCGGGAGCGGCTCTGTGGCTGGTACAGCCCTGGAAAATACCCGCGAGATCCGCCGCAAAGTCTCCTACGTTTCGACGACCGGCTGGATGGGCCTGGAATGGCCGCTCACAGCAGAGGAGAACATTCGCTTTTTCGCCACGCTCTGCGGCATGCCTACCCCTTTGGCACGCGTGCGCACAGAGGAGGCGTTGCGTGCGGTGGATCTCTGGGAAGACCGGCAGAAATATCCGTCCCAGCTCTCCAATGGTATGCGCCAACGGGTCATCCTGGCGCGCGCGTTGCTCTTCCACACGCCGCTCATCTTGCTGGATGAACCAACCGTTGGGCTGGACCCGGTGCATGCTCAGCTCCTGCTCGATCTGCTGCATGGTCTCTTGCGCGAACGCGGCCAGACGATTGTGCTCACGGACCACCAGACTGCGGAAATGGAAGTGGTCGCTGATCGCATTGCCGTTCTCAACGCGGGTGAACTCGTGATGCTCGGCACGCCCGGCGAGTTGCGCGCTTCACTTACAGACGTAACAGTGATCGAGGTGCATACCGAGGAGATGGACTTGCCAACTGCGCTCCCTCCTGCACTGGTCCTGGCGGCTGAGCACATTGAACGTCCAGGTGCGCTCTCGGTGCGCACCTGGCGTGTCCATGCCCGAAAATCCGCTGAGGCGCTACAGAGCGTTCTGGATTGGATCGTCCAACCCACAGGGCGGGTGGTCTTCCTCGCCGAGGCCGCTCCCACTTTACAAGATGTTCTGGCTCTGCCTCGTGCCGCAACAAGCGGGCACGAGGAGTGCGCCTATGCCCATGGGGAGGCACCAGTATGACGACCTCATATACGCCCATACCTGATACCGTGCCACCGCGAAAGCCGGAGCAGAAACAGCATCCCTGGTGGCGCGAGTTTGCTGCATTGTGGGCCTTTGGCCTGCGCGAGTATCGGATCTGGCAGTCCTATCGCGTCAACCAGGTGCTTTGGATCACGAATATTCTGGTGACGACCCTGCTGTTTTTCCTGCTCGGCAAAACCATTGCCGGTCAGGCCGCGCACCTGCTGGGGGCAGCATATGGGATGAACTATATGTCCTTTGTGGTGATCGGGGTGACGGTCAATGTCTTCATCAATACCAATTTGAGCGATCCCTATATCCGCATTCAGCGGAGTTATTTTAATGGCACGATGGACCTCTTCCTGCTCAGCCCGATGTCCATTTACACGCCGTTGCTTGGGTTAATGACCAAATCCATCCTGGACGATTACCCACGCCTCTTCTTTACCTTCGGCTTTGGCATGCTGTTGTTCGGCGCGACCTTTAATTTCGGGGCGTGGCCGCTGGCCTTCCTGTTTACGCTGCTGTTCTTAGCCGCTGGCTTTGGGATTGGCCTGCTCAGCGCCAGTTCGTTCTACCTACTCAATATTAAAAAGGGGACCGAGCCCATTCAGTTCATCATTCAACAAGTGCTGGCCACCTTACTGGCGGGTGCGTATTATCCCGTCACCGTCTTGCCCAAACCCTTGCAATGGCTCGCGTGTCTGATCCCGCATACCTATGCCTTTGATGCACTGCGCCGTCTGCTGGACCCCGGAGCGCAGGCAAGTGTGCCGGTTCTACCCATTCAGCAAGCCTTGCCAGCCGTCTCCCCGGTTCTGATCGATGGAGGCGCGCTCTTGCTCTTGACCGTGATCTTACTGCCGCTCGGCGTCCTGGCCTATGGCTGGGGCATCGAGCGCGCGCGACGGAATGGAACGTTAACACGATGGCAATAATTGATGTGCACGACATTGGTAAACAGTATATGCTGACGGGGCACAGGCGCGTCTCGGTCTTACAGGATATCCGTCTGCGTGTCTCTGAGGGAACCATCCTGGGGCTGCTCGGACCCAATGGCGCGGGCAAGACGACGCTCATCAAGATTCTGGCAGGACTGCTGCGCCCCGATAGCGGCGAAGGAACGGTCCTGGGCTACGATCTCTTGCGCCAGCACGCCAAAATTCGCGGTCAGGTCAGTCTCGTGGCACCCACGGCGGATGTCGGGATCGATAACAACCTCACCGTGCGCCAGAATCTGGCCTTCTGGGCGCCTATTTTCGGCCTCTACGGTAGCCTTGCCCGAAGCCGCATCGACGGCCTGCTGGAACGGTTGGGATTGGCCGACAAGGCCGATTTCTGGCCCATGCATATCAGTGCGGGGCAACGCCAACGCCTGGCCCTGGCGCGTTCGCTGCTGGCCGAAACCCCCTTGCTCTTTCTGGATGAGCCGACCAATAAGCTCGATATTGAAGGAGTGCGCTCGGTGCGGCAGATGATCGCCGATCTCAACCAGCAGCACGCGGTTACCGTCATCCTGACGACGCATGTAATGGAAGAGGCCGAGGAACTCTGTGGCGAGATTGCCTTACTGCGCCAGGGAATGCTGATTGCCCATCAGCCCACTGACGAGTTGATGCGCTCGTTGCGCTTGACCAGGCCCATCACGGTGACCATCAAGCGGCAGCACCTAGTGGAGGATGCAGCCGCGCTGCCCTCGCCATCCCTCCCTGCGGCAACTACGGTGCAGATCAGCGAAGCTTCCGCATCCAGCCTGAGCGTGAAAGTCGAGTCGCTCGACATCCGCGCGACCACGCCCGCGCTGCTCGCCTGGGTGCGCGACCAGGGCTGTACATTGACGACGATGCAAGCCGAACCAGTGACCCTCACCGACGTGTTTCAGGCGCTTGCCGCGCAACGTTTGCAGTCACGAGAAGGGAGCAACTAAGTGATACGTGCCAGAGAACAACAACGTGGCGGACTGCGCGGGTTTCTGCGAGCCTGCCGGGTGACCGCCTGGCTGGAATACCGCAATCTGCGCTATTACCCATCCAATCTGGTCCTGGCTGGAATACAGGAGTTCACCGCGGTGGGCATGTGGTATTTTGTCGGGCGTTTCCTGAATACGGGTGCCAGTCAGGCGGTGCAACAGTACGGTGCGAACTACCTGGCCTATGTCGTGATTGGCGTGTTGCTCAATCAAGTCTGCCTGGCGGCGCTCAACGGGCCCTTTACCACGATCTCGGAAGCCTTCTGGGACAAGCGCTTGGAAACCTACCGCCTCTCGGTGCATGGCATCTGGGCCAATCTCATCGGGCGCCTGGGCTGGCAAGTGCTCTTCTCAACCTGCTTGCAGATCCTGGCGCTGCTGGGGGTGCTGCTCCTCGGTGGCGTCTCCATCCAGGCGAGTATCAACTGGCCCCTGGTCGTGTGTGCCTTTCTGCTGCTGGTCTTGTCCAACGCCGGGCTGGGCGTGGCTGGAGCCAGCCTCTTCTTCCTGTTGGAAGTCAAAAGCGGCCAGGACCCCATCACCTGGGCCTACCGTTATCTGGTGATGCTGGCCAGCGGTCTCTATGTGCCACTGACCGTTCTGCCAGGGTGGCTACGGAGCCTGAGTGATCTCTTGCCCCAGACCTATGGGTTAGCGCTCGTGCGCGTGCTCGTCTTAACGAGTGCTCCCTGGAATGCGCCAACGGTCTGGGAAAATCTCCTCCCGCTCACTGTCGCTACCCTGCTCACGCTCTGCTCTGGGTATGCCATGCTGTCAGTTGCGTTGCGTCGAGCGGAACGCAGTGGCGGGATCGGGGTGGTCGTGTAGCGCGTGTGAGGCCGTTTTGCGGAGGTACCACCAGCGTTACGAGGAGGAAGAAGTCTGGTGGTGCTTTTTCTTTGAATGGCTCATCCTTTCAGCAATTTCAGCTTCTCTTTGACATGGGCTCGACTCACCTGGGTATACCTGACTGTCGTCTGAATCGCAGGTGTACCTTTCATCGTGACATGCCCCAAGTAGTAGGCCACCTCTTCAAGGGTCCACCCAGCTTCACGTGCACGATGGGCAAAATCATGGCGTAAATCATGAAAGCTGAGATCGGAGATGAGATCCCATTCCTCTGTGTTTGCGTGTCGTTTGAGGGTGCGGAACCAATGATGAACGCCATCTTCGGTCAAATGTACACTTCTCTGTGAGGTAAAGACATAGATGCTTTCGGGATCACGTCCACCATGCTGGATATAGTCATAGAGAGGACGGCGCGCTTCGTTCAGCAGATCAATGTCCCGGAACTTCTCCCCTTTGTGCCCAACATGGAGCCAGCCAATCTTGGGACCCACATGGGTATGCTCCAGTAAAAGATGAGCTGCATCACTTACCCGACAACCAGCCCAGTAGCCCAGAGCAAAGAGGGCCTTGCCTCGCAGGTCATCGGCCTTCTCCACCAGATTGCGCAACACAAACCGTTGATCAGGCGAGAGTATACGAGGGGCAAGCACCTGTTGTGTTTTGATCTCGATGCCACGAGTGGGATTGCGTTTGAGGACTTCTCTCTCGTCAATCAGCCATTGGCAGAACTGTTTGATCACGGATTTGACCCGTGTGCGATGGCTGACACTATATCCCCGCTCTTTGAGCACTGACACATATCCCTCGACCACGGTCGTCGTGAGTTGTTCCGGCTGAAACTGTTTGCCGTGCCCTGGGCGTGTGGCAACCCATTCGGTAAACTGGCGCAAAATACGCAGGTAGGCGTCAACGGTTGCTTCGTCGAGCTTTGTCAGGCACCCCTGGTGATAGCTCTCAATCCATTCCTCATTACCCAATTGAGGGAAGGGAACGATGTTTGATGGCTCGGTCATTTTTCGTCATTTCCCCGTGCAAAATTTTCTGCGGCGAGTTTTGCCTGCTCATTTTTCTCTCGTCTCTGAAAGACGAAATGTTTCTGAGCAGGAACTGCTTGTCTCAGCGAGGTACTCGCGTTCTCAACTGGCAGCAGAAAGCATCTTCTGCTGCGACTTTTCTGCTCCGAGTCACTCTACCAAAGAAACGGCAGAAATGCAAGAGGCGTCACAACCTGCGCAGGAATGGGGATCTACACAGCAACCAGCACACCACCCAAAACCATGACGCTTGCTCCCAGCAATCGGCTCCTCAGTTTGCCTTCATCCAGGAACACTCGTGCCCAAATGATGGTGAAGATGGCACTGAGCTTGAAGAGCGTCGTGACATATCCAACCAGGCCAAGGGCAATTGCCGTAAACCCGAAGAGGGGAGCAATCCCTGCAAGCAAGATAGCCGCGCAGAGGGCGCGCGGATGAGCACGGAGACCGCGCCACTGCTCATTGAGATAGACGATTTTTTCTGACTTGAACGACTGAAAGGCCCCTGGCGTGAGTAGTAGTACCAGGAAAAACGTCCCCAGGAGCGCAACCACGGGGCCACTTTGCGGAGTCATATGATCTATGGAGAGCTTTTCTAGCACGGTGGTGGTCCCCCACAGAGCGGAGGCGACGATGGCCAGGATGGTCCCTGGTCGGCTCAGCAGGATACGGATCGGAGCCAGTAATCCTGTTCGTACTTCCTCGACTTCGAGGAGGTAGCTTCCGAAGAGAACCACGGCCACGCCGATGGTTTGGCGCAGTCCAGGCGTTTCTCCCAAGGTGAACCAGGCAATGAGCAGCGTAAAGGCAGGATTGAAGGTAAGGAGTGGACTCACCAGGGAGGCATCGGCTTTGGCTAGTGCCTCGGTTGAGAGCAGAGTCGCTGCCCAATTGATGGCCACGGAGGCGAGCAAGGCCAGGACAAAAATGGCATCAATCTGGGGAATGTGTGCTGTACAAGAAGGCACACCTCGCCCAGGCAGAGAGCTGATCGAGCATTGTGTGAGCAGGAGTGTTCCCAGAGCTAAGATGGGCAGGGATGCCGCGTTGATGATCCAGGCCACGAGTGCAGGGCGAGCGTCACGCAAAAGGTGCTTGTTCAGGATGGGAAGAAACGAGGTCAAGAGAGTGGCGACGAGCGCCAGAACAGCAGGCATGATGGACTCCAATAGTGTGCGATAGATAGAGTTCGTCTTCTCACTTTACCACATTGGCGAAAGAGAGGCCATCATACCTTAACGTAGTCAAACGGCAGTCATTGACAGGTTCAGTTTCCTTAGCGTATGTTTTACCCGCCGTAATCTAGTGACCCCTAGGTGCCAGTGAGACGCGCGGCGTAGCACGCCCACAGAACCATCTCCATCTTGTTGCGCAGCCTGACTCTCAACGCGATGCAGAAAAGTAATCCATCAGACATTGACTCTTGTGAGGCTTGACAGATGACATCGACGCACATGATGGGTAACACCTATTCAAAGTATTCATTGTGATAAAAATGGGTTTTGTCTGGACAACAGAAACTATGTAATGTGCGATGGAAGACAAAGTTAATGCCATCTCAGCTTTATATTAGGATGTCACATGTTGATGCTTATGAAGTTACTTCTGTTTGTATGACCTCACTCCATTGCCGGATAGGCTCAATATCAGTAAAATTGAGAATATCCGAATAGATTTCTTTGCTATATTGTGCGAGCTTTGCCCCAAAATCTTCGCCCGACTTGACCCAAAAATATCCAACGCCAAGAAAACTTGGGGGCGGAGCGCCCGGCGAAGCTAAACTTTTATGAACCTCGAATCTTACACAATTATCGCCAAGATAACGAGCAAATAGAGGGGCGTGTTTGGTTGCGAAATACTCAAAATCGAAAGTGCCACCTTGTTGAATTGGATACGCAACTGATGCACAAAACATGAAAAATCTCCTTTTACAATAGATGTGGTCCAAGATGTAGTCCTCACGACTCCGTGTACCATTCTACACTGCTAAAAGCAAAAAAACTTCTCCCATTTTGCTCTCTTGAGATGTAAATCCCAGGATTCTGTGGGAGAAATTAGCATAATTCTGCGGGCCGTTCCCTGCCGAAAGCCTGTATTTTCAGACCGCTTGCCCACCCGGATACCTGTACCAAATGCTCCCACAGAATCCTGGGATTTACAGGCTGGCTGTTGCCGAAACATCCCATGCGCATGGCTATGGCTTGAGGTCCAGCACCGCTTTGCCATGCTCCAAATCGACCGGCACCGAGTTCTGATGGTGCACGATCAGCCACGTGCCGTTGATCTTACGGAAGCAGGCGGTCCAACGCAGCCAGAGAGCGGTCTTCTGCCCAGTGGTCAGGGTTCCGCTTATCCGGTTGAGGCTGTGGGTGAATGCCACGTCATCGCCCACCGTGATGGTGAGGTCGTGAATTTCATAGTCAATCGGGCCTTGGTAGACGAAGAATACCTCTTCCCAAACTTTCCTGAATGCATCTGCTCCCACGTATCGCAGTGGGGGCACGATATCGAACGACACGACCTCGGGCGCGTAGATGGACATCACCCCATCGATGTCCCTCGCGCGAACCGCCTCGACCCCACCTTCTATTACCCTTTTGATTTCGGCTTCATCGTTTTTCTTGTGTTCTTCGACTGCCATAGTTTCCTCCTGTCGAGAGCTTGGTATGAACCGCAAGTGAGAGTGGTGATTGGCCCTCGAATCCCGTGTATGGACGGGGTTGAAACCATAAGACGTTGAAAGTTCCTCTGAGAACGAGAAACAAGCGTCTCCGACATCGGCTACATTCTCACGCTTCAGCCGCCGGCTACTGTGACCTCATCGCTTGCGCGACACGATCCCAGGCGCCGCTTTTGGTGCTATAGCGCGGAGACCAGCCGGTGGCGTCCTTGAACCGGCGGTTCGAGACGCGCTGGTTCCGGCTCATCACCGACATGATACCGCGCCCCATTGTCATGCGCACCAGCAAATCCGGCAGAGAGCGCAGGCGGAGCCTCCCAACGGCTTTGGCCATCGCGGCGTTGATCTCCTCTGTCGTGGGCGGCTCATCCTCCACAATATCATAGATGCCGGCGGGCGCGTGCTCTAGCGCGGCGACAATCGCCTGAGCGGCATCCTCGATCATCACAAAGGGATGATAGGCGTCGGGTCTGCCGACCACTGACGCGATGCCCCAGCGCGCGAAACGCAATTGATCCTGGCTCTGGGGCGACTCCGGCCCGTAAAACAATCCCATCCGCAAGATGATGCCCTTGCCGCCTGCGTCGGTGAAACGCCGCATCTCCTGTTCCGCGTCAAAGGTCGTCGCGTAATAGTCCTCGACGACCAGCTTGTCGAGGGTTGCGTCGATCCATTCAGCGCCGCTATCGGGATACGCGAAGCAAATGCTGGGATAGATGACCGTCTGCACATGCTGCGCCAGCGCGGCATCCACGACATTGCGCGTCCCCTCGCGGCGGATGTGGTCGGTCTCCACCCACGCCGAGCGCTTCCCCAGATTCATCGTCGAGGGAATCTTGGTTGCCAGATGCAGGATCGCGTCACATGTTTCCACCGCCTGCGTCAACGCCGCCAGATCAAAGAGATCGACGCGCGCCGGCTCCGCGCGAAGCCGACGCAATAGTTCGACATTGCCATCAGAGCGCGCCAATCCGCGCACCTGGTGCCCTGACTGGACCAACTGCGGCACAATATGGCGGCCTAACACGCCCGTCGCACCCGTGATGAATATCTTCATCTGTTACACCTCATTATCATAGGTTTCATGCGAGAAAAATCGCTTCCCGCGCATGATCGGCCATAAGACGATGAGGGTGTGTCATTTGTGACAGGGGTATACATGCCTCATCCACGCCGGCTCAGTTGCCGTTGCAGATAGATGAGCTTGTCAGGGTTGCGTTGTGCATAGATCTCCGCGAGACGGCCATCGCTGATCGCAAAAAGAAAGACCGTCGTCAGCGTTTCCCCCTCCCAGCCGAGCAGCGCCGGCATGCCGTTAGCCTCAGAGAGCACCACCCGCGTATCTACGGAAACCTTGCGCGAGATGATAGAGAAGAAGCGCGCGACGATCCCCGCGCTGTGCAGCGGTTGAGACACCACCGTCGCCTTGCCGCCGCCGTCGCCATACAAGGTCACATCCTCGGCCAGATTGCGCAACAGTTCATCGAAATCACCCTGCTGGAGGGCCTCCAGGAAGTGCGTGACCAGCGATTGATGTGCTTCGCCCGCCACCTCGAAGGGGCGCCGTTTCGCGGCAAGATGCCGCTTCGCGCGATGAAAGATCTGGCGGCAGGCGGCAACCGATTTGCCGATGATGGTCGCAATCGTCTCATAGGGATAATCGAAGATCTCACGTAGCAGGAAAACCGCCCTCTCCGACGGTGTGAGCGTTTGGAGCAAGATCAGGAACGCCATCGACACAGCCTCGCGGCGCTCCACGATCTCGCTCGGTAATGGTTCGGCGTCGGCGGTCAGCACCGGCTCCGGCAACCACACGCCGACATAGCACTCGCGCTGGTGCCGGCTGGATTTCAGATAATCGATGGCGAGATGCACGATGATCGTGGTCAAGAATGATTTGATTGATTGTATCTCCACCTGCGCTTGCTGATAGCGCAGATACGTTTCCTGCACCAGATCTTCCGCTTCGCTCGCGCTGCCGGTCATCTGATAGGCGATGGCAAATAGCAGCGGGCGATATGATTCAAGCGTCTCTGGTATCTCTTTGACCTCGCTGCTCATGGTGAGCCTCTCCGCTACAGACAATTCACTACAAAGCATATCATACATCAGCTAAGCAAGGGAAGAGGAACACTTCCTTTTCCAGGGCAATCGCATCTAAATAAACTCATCAACGATAAAACAAAAAAGAGGAGGTGATAAAATAGGTCAAAAAAGCAGGAGACCATGAGATGGAAGAGAAGGCCCGGCGAGATTTAGAAAGCATTTTTGGGCAAGTGGAAGACCCTCGAATGGAGCGAACCAAGCTGCATCGATTACGAAATATCATGATCCTGGCGATTTGTGGCGTCTTGTGTGGGGCCAAGGGATGGGTGGAGATCGAGGAATTTGGGAAGGCGAAGGAAGCCTGGTTCACGGAGTTATTGCAATTGCCCAATGGTATCCCCTCACATGACACGTTCGGGCGCGTCTTCAGCTTGATTGATCCCAAGCAGTTTGAAGCCAGTTTCATCCAATGGGTGCAAGGGATCAGCCAAACGGTCAAAGGAGTCATCGCGATTGATGGGAAAACGCTGCGTCGCTCGCACGATCAGAGCGCAGGCAAAAAAGCGCTGCATCTGGTCAGTGCCTGGGCGGTAGAAAATCGTCTGGTGTTGGCGCAACTCGCGACTGAAGAGAAGTCCAACGAGATTACCGCGATTCCGCTGCTTTTAGAGCAACTGGCACTCTCCGGCTGCATTGTGACCATTGATGCGATGGGGACGCAAACCCAAATTGCCGAGCAGATTATCGAGCAAGGAGGCGACTATGCCCTGGCTCTCAAAGCCAATCACGCCAACCTGTGTGACGAGGTGAAAGCGACCTTTGCTTTGGCAGAAAAAGAGGGCTTTGTCAGCCCCGCCTGGGAGTCGGCTCGACAGGTGGAGAAAGGTCACGGTCGCCTGGAAATTCGCGAATATTGGACTCTGAGCGATCCAGAAATCCTGGCGTATCTGAACCTGGAGAGCAGATGGAAAGGCTTGCGAGGCATTGGCATCGTGCGGGCTGAGCGGCGCATGGAACAGCAAACGACGAAAGAAACACGCTACTTCTTGCTCAGCTTTTCTTCCGTCAAAACCTTCTCCACCGCCGTCAGAAGCCACTGGGGCATTGAAAACAGCCTCCATTGGGTGCTCGATGTCGCTTTTCGCGAAGATGAAGCGTGCGTCCGGCTTGGTCATGCCGACGAAAATCTTGCGGTACTGTGCCATATCAGCGTGAATTTGTTGCGTCAGGAACGCTCTTCCCGTGTTGGCATCTATGCCAAACGTCTCAAGGCTGGGTGGGACAATCAATATCTTTTGCGGGTCCTTGATGGGGTTCATTAGATGCAATTGCCCTGCTTCCTTTTCTGTTTGCATCTGTATCTAGAGGTTCAGCGCGCGAACCCGCGTCAGTGTCTCTAGGATCGAAGGAGCAGGATGTGGATCATGACTTTTATCGCCTGGTTGTAAATCCCAGGATTCTGTGGGAGCATTTGGTACAGGTATCCGGGTAGGCAAGCGGTCTGAAAATACAGGCTTTCGGCAGGGAACGGCCCGCAGAATTATGCTAATTTCTCCCACAGAATCCTGGGATTTACATTGAGAAGAAGGCAATCTTTCACAAGAGGTGCTTTCTGTTTGAGATTACTTTTTATCGCAATGAATACTTTGAATAGGTGTTACCCATCATGTGCATCGGTGTCATCTGTCAAGCCTCACAAGAGTCGATGTCATCCATCAGAGAGGACGCGTGTGCCCCATGCCTTCCATCTGCTCTTAATTGTTGGTTCTCGCTTTCTTCCCCTGTGTTCATCAAGGTTCCGTCTTCGAGGTCGCACGCACCAGTTGGGCACAGCCTTGGCCTTTCGATGGTCACCGCTGCCACAAGATACCAACGCTCCCGCCCTCGAAGCAGGACCAGTAGTTGCCCCTTGCGGGATCTCACCGCCATCACTTGCGCCATTCCCCACTTCACTTGTGTACAGGGATGAGACGCTTGTTCCCACAGAGCGGCCTTGATCTCTTCAAGATCCGTTGAGTGCATAGCCCCCTCCTTCTCGGTTCAGGGGAGATGCTGATGCGGTGAGCGTAAACAGACGGGTGTAGGGAGCTGGTGGACTGAAGAAGGTGAAACAATCAACCAGGATCTCGGTCGCGATCTGAAGTGCGCAGGCGGCATGATAGACGGTCTGCTCACTCTCATCACTCATGATCAATGGATACTCGGCAAGCGCCTTTGAGCAGTAGGGACATGGTTCGTCTAGGCTTTTCACCCCCGCTCGGCAGAGGTGGTCGTCGTTCACAATGAGCATGATTCTCTCCTCTCACATGATGGTCTCCTGCACGTGTCGTAGGAGATCTCCGAGAAAAGTATACCAATCTTGCTCAGTGCTCTTATTCGCTCTGATGGCTCATTTTTCCGCAAGCGACGAGTGCAACAATACGTACCCTAGGTTGTGGGTAAGTATCCCCTGTTGGTATCTCTAGTATATTTGTTACACAAAATCGTTGTAAACAACGTAGTTGTCCCCGACTCATGGGAGGTTAGCATCAACTACATGAGGCTCTTTCGTTTCATTTTGCCCCCAAATATCATCTAATGACTGTGCGTGCTGCAAGCGTTCATAATTGGTATAGCGTATATTCTGCGGTGCTTTTACTCTCCCCTTTTTGGCTAAAGGAATTGGGCCGATTTTTCTTGCTGGCTCCGCAAAGTTGACAATAAATTTATTTGTTTCACCCCAAGGTTCAATGGAACTTACAGGTGCGATATATGTAATTGCAGATTGTGGAGCAACCTGGTACGCTGCAATGTACTTTATCTGTGGTCTCATCGTACCATGTATTCTTATTGCATACCAACGATTTTCACTCAGGAAGGTATCTTGAAGGCCCTCTTCGCGAGCAGGAACAACGATGGTATCAATATCATCTTGTGTAATGGTTTCTTCTTGTTTTTCATTTGGGACTGCTTCACGGAGGTCAGCATTGACATCTGCCAGAAATGGTTCAAAACGATAATACTTTCTGCCATCCTCACACGCGTAACATGCAAGTTCTAGAACTTCTACCCCAAACTTAAAGCGAGTAAGGAGAATTTTCTCAAGGTTATCGGGAATTTCGTCAATGATTACAAGTGCTGCAAATGGAGTCTCAACAACTAAGTACTCAAGCATATGGTCAAGGTTACGAAAACCGTGATGAGATGCATACTCTTCACAACGTCCTTTTGCATCTCCTTGACTTTGCAGTGCTTCAAACAAAATAGTTCTTACTTTCCTTGGCTCGGCCTCAAAAGACAAAGAAAATTGCAATATCTGAACAGCAATATGTCGAAGCGGATCGTGTGCAGCCAGTTCGTTTTCGACAACATAGAGACGAGGTTTTTGACCATTCAAGTCTATCAAATAGCCATCGGGAATATTGTTTAAACCCCCTTTGACTCCTATCTTTTTCTTTATGTCCAAATATATCCTGTTATTCCCGAATAGTTCGTTTTGTACTTCAAGTATGGATTTTTCAAGAGCTGCTTCACTCTCATAAGCAGACCTATAGAATAAGCCATTATCGGTTCTAATTATTTCCAATCAACTATACCCTTTCACATGTTAATGAAGTTCTAGCAGCTATACGACAGAAGCATAGCTATTTCTTCTCTCAGACCAGCTGCTTTACTTCAATAAAGTAATGACTTACTACTCTACACAAGAGGCCATCCTCCAGCCATCTCAATTGCCTCATCAATCTCTTCCATCAAGTGGATGGTTTCTTGTAATGCTGCAACTATCCGTTGGTAGTGCTTGATGTCATCGAATGAGAGTGCTCGACCTTTGCGGTCTTTGAGCCATTTGTGACAGACTTGATAGCCACCAACGTGAAATTCCCACGCTTCAGGGAGAACATTATCAAAGTATTGTGTCTTGTTAATCCACACTCGTCCCTGTTCAGGATTATCCACAGGTACTGTGTAGTCTACTTTTTCTACAACATTGTTCCCTGACTCTGGATATGTAGTTGTTATTCGTATATTCTTTTCTAAGAGATGTAAACCAACGAGTTTGTCACCTAATCGACATAGTTCACGAAAAAGATCAACATTTGACGTAAGAGGGAGACGTGGGAAGTCAATCTTGAGAAACTCACTATAGCGAGCACGGTATGTCGGGGCATGGAAGACAGCGTACATATAAGAAAATACATCCTCCGGCCCAAACGTCTCTTGCAGGTCGCCCCTGCCATCTAGTACAAAGTGCTGCGTCAGTTTTTCTGACAATGCTGTTGTGAATGCTGCTGACAGGTTAGGCCGTCGTCCACCTGGTGCTGTTGATGGCTTTTCTACATCGAAAAGGGTAGCTTTTTGAGGGTTAGGATAAAGATATAAAGGAAAAATGAAATTTCCTTCTTTTGCAGATGTGGAATGAAGTACAGATACCTTATCACTACAATAGAAATGACTTGGAACTCCAGATATCTCTGACCTTCTTACAGTAATTAATGACAAGTTTTCCTGAAACATATTAGACATCAAATCAAAGCGATGATCGCCACGTTCAATCATACATTTTTCGTAGTACATGAATCGAAGGTCAAATGGTCTAAATAAAACTGATCTAACATGTTTTTCTGTCTCAGGAGAAAGTTGTTTTTTCGCTACGGCAAAATTCCAGAAAGGAGACTCTTTTATACCGTATTTTTCTACAGCATCATTTGTACTTAGAGCACGGATATCTCGAAAACGCTTTACTATCACTTCTTCTGAAAAATCAACAAGTAAGTAGTCTTTTCTAGTCGCAACACCCCATCCATTAATCTGCATTACTTCTGTGATCTGCCAGTTCCGCTCATACTCACTTTTTAGAACTTCATCTTGTGGTAGAAACAAATAGGCTGGTGATTGAGGTTCAACCCGCGTCCACTCAGTTGTAACAATATCATGTTCGGCTAACCAATAATATTTGCCATCTACAAGCTCATGTGTTTGCCCAACTTTCTCAAATACTTCGCGTTCTCCCCATAAGTGGGCATGATGCACGGCTGCTAACTTGGACATACTGGGCTTGTGTTCTTTCTTGATGAAGATACCAATAGCGACACCTTGCTGGATATCGAAAACGTTTTTGTCACTACTTCCATCGGGCGAGCGTTCTTTCTTTTTGGCGTTACCGTGCAGATCAAGGACGTAGATATCATCAAAGGTCTGCATCAGACTTTGACGCATACCTCTAAATGTAGGATTGTCCAAGTAACCATGATTCGTGATAAAGGCTAAAATACCATAGCCTGTTTGCTCAATACGCCATTGTGCAAATCGGATAAACTTGACGTAATCATCATTAAGCCACTTGGGGTTGCGCTCACCTAGTGGTTTACCATCAACTTCAAAATAACTGCCGTTCTTACGATGCAATAGCTCTTTAATCCATTTCCCATTGTTCGCAGAATGTCCAGAATAAGGTGGATTCCCCATCACCACCATGACAGGTGCATCATACTTCACGCTGCCTGCTGCCATTGCTTCCTCTACCAGCCATTCAGCAAAAGGCAATCTCCCGCCCTCAAATCCCTCTTCTAATGTATTTGTGAGATATACACCCAAACGCTCATTACTTTTAAAGTCATATCCCGTTTCAGCAAGAAGTAAACCTAGTTTCATATGTGCAACCGTATATGGGGCCATAAGCAACTCAAACGCAAATAAGCGTGGTAGCAGGTGTTGTGAGACGTAACTTGACCACATCCCTTTATTATCCTTGAACGTCCCATAAATATGGTTAATGATGCTATATAAGAATGTTCCTGTCCCTGTTGCAGGGTCAAGTATCTGTACTTTGTGTGACTCTAAACTATACTTGCCATCTGAACTCGTTGCCTTCAACATACTTGAGTCAGCAAGACCGTCTTCAAGTCCAAAATCATTTTTGAGGATGTAATCGACACTTCGCACGATATAGGACACTACTGGCTCCGGCGTATAGTAGACACCACGAGCCTCACGCATCTTTGGGTCATATGCTGCTAAGAACGTCTCGTAGAAATGCACAACGGGGTCTTCTTGACGTGTACGGGAGCTAAAGTCTCGTAGAATAGTCTCCATATCAGAGCGGTTTAACACTTCCGCTAAGTCATCTACGGCCCACACAACACGCTCATCAAGGTCAGGCCCTGCAATATACCCAAACATCTTACGTAAGAATGGATTCGTTTTCGCAATATCATAGGCCGCATGTTCGCGAGTAAAGTGTGTATTTGATTTCGTGTTACAGCGAGCTGCAAACATGCCATAGCAGATGGTTTGAGCGTACATATCTGCAAACTGTTCGGAGTCGAGGTCTGGAAGCAGTACCTGTTGAAAGCCTAGCATTTGTGTATGCAACGAACCAGCACCATCCTCACTTTGAAAGGCTCCGTTAATCGCATTGCGGATAAGTTGTGCAAGTGTTGCCATGCGAGTTGCAAGTTCTTTTGGATTGCTCACGGTTGGCGTCTGCGTTATCAAGAAGCCTTGAAAGAGCTTGTTAACCTGCTCTATGCCATCAGGTTCAGGAAGCCACTTGTTCTTGCCACCAGCTTTCGTGAGACGTGCGGTAAGTCGATGTTGCCCTCCCACATACCACCTAAACTCTGTATAGTCGGTCAAGATAAGATTTCCTAGGCCCCCGAGATACCGCTTCATCTGGTCAGTACGCTCTGTTTGGTCAAGGGAGACACCAATATCCTTTGTCTCAATATAGCCGAGTGGAGTGTGTTTATTAGTAATGATGAAATCTGGTGCGCCACATTTCACACGCTTTGGTTCGTTGGTTGCGGTGATCCTTGGTGAGAGTGTCTCAACAAGTTCTTGAAGTGCTGAACGGTAAGTATGTTCCGTAGCGTTACCAGTTTGGTAGGCTTTCTCAATTTTATGCAGGTAATTGCGAAATGCAGTCTCGCTCATGATTCCCCATCCCTTACTATGCTTGTTCTGTTCAATCAGTGTATCGTGTTCGGGGGAACATGGCAAGATGTATAAACAATGAAGGCAATGATAAAGGCTTTATTCAAGCCTTAGATAACAACAAATAGAAATGAAATGGTCCAAAGGAGGAGCAAAAATATTGTAGTTGACAAGTATAGAATATTTCTGTATAATCCTGTGTGTTATGGCCATACATTTTAAATGACCATAACACACAGGAAACTACTAAGGAGGTAAGAAATGCTCGCGCAAAAATATCAATCAGGTGGCCAGGATCATTATGTTAGCTTTGTTACCATTTCTTCAGTTCAGGAAAGGTGTCAGGCGTTCTTTACACGGGAAAAGTATAAAGAACTTCGTGCATTATCCACTGTAAATGAAAATCACAAGGCTATCGAGGAAATGGCTAACTTTATCCAAATGTATCCCCTTGGCAATAGGCTTACAACGATGGGTGTTTTCACCTTCGCCACTCTTTCCAATCCATCATTTGTACCTACTGAGCAATTCTCTGAAGAACAAGGTTATGGAGCTATCAGCGTGGGACACCTTGATTTTCATGCTGATTCCAAAGAATGGATACCCTTAGATGGAATGAATCGCATTCTAGCAATATACATAGCACTTTCCCGTCTTACTGGAAAGCAAAAAACTGCTTTGGGCAATGAGTTCATCCCTGTTCTTCTCTTACCAGTGTCCTCATTTGCTGAATGTAGGGAACTTTTCATCCGCTTCCGCAAATCTGCTCACAGTATTAAAAGAGGAGAGAACATTCGTACTTCCGTGAATGATGTAAATACAAAGTATGTAGCTAGTCTTATGGGCAAGGACCTGCAAAACACGGGTGTCATCCCCGAATCTCTCATCAGCCAAAAATCCAATACATTAACAAATAGATCAATACAATTTAGTACACTCAGCGTACTATATGATTCTTCAAAGATACTCGATCAAGCACTTGACTCACTATCATCAAATAGCACAGTCAAAGACGTGGACAAACGCTATGAGGAGATTGCAGCAGTATGGAAACAGCTATTCGACCAATTTACTCCGTTCTCACAAGCTATACATGGTAAGCCAGAGGATATTCCAACTCTTCGAAGCCGAGATTTTTGCCTCAAGCCTACAGGTCAGCTTGTGGTGATATCAGTTTTAGCAAAAGCATTAGAAATACAAAAGGACCTCTCACTAGAAGAGACCATTCGACGTATGAATACACTTCCTTGGCAAACGCAAGACTCTCTCTGGCAAGGAGTGATTGTTGTTGATGGTCGCATCAATGGCTCTGTCCAAGCAGTTAAGTACACGGCTTTATTCATTGCCTATCTCATTGGTTTCCCACTAAGTGATATTGACTTTAATGCTTTGGAAAGATGGTATCAAAGCACAGGAAAAGAGAAAAGGAAACTACCTGAAAGACGATTTCCTGTAATGCAAATGTAGAGGAGAGCCTATTATGGACATTGAGAATGATTTACCCCAAAAAGCAAACAGATCAAAACCTAACACTCGTCGTTACGCTCGAAGGACTCGAAAAACATACATGAGCAATAAGGATAAAATGCGCTGGTTCTTAGCTATATCAGGAGTAATACTCTTTTTTGTTTCGCTCCTCATCAGTTATGCAACTAAAAATCCCGCATTTGTAAGTACAGGTTCACCAATTGCCCTTTTAATAATGGCAATCAGTACATTTGGTAAGTAAGACCAAATAGTAGAAGCAACTAGGCGCGTTTCGCATTGTAAAATTCGCGCCTTTGCTCTACTCAACAAGAATAGCTAAGTCACAAAAACCATAAATCACTTTCCCACACTCGTTCTCAGTATCTTCATGATTGTGCAGGCTGAAACGTCCCATGCACATTCTGAAACACCACTTGTGTCCCTTGAAACTGCACCACCATATCGGGATGATGAGTATGGTGGAGATCGACAAACAGAAGTGTTACAGGCACTCTATCCGCTCCAGGTCCAGTGATTTGTGGTCCAAGATAGATTTTTGTCTTGGTTGGATCACTTCCAGGTTGTTCAAGAATTTCAATACGTCCATGCAAATTCAGCACAATAAAATGTGAGGGCGTATGTCCTACCTCAAGCCCGACAAACGCATCGGTCTGATAGGTACGAGGATAACCATAGTGGAGATCATCCCAGGTGGTATTGAACCAGCCAATAAGAAGCTGCCCAAGCATGACCGCAAGGATTGCAACGATCATGCCAATCCCAAGCGAGACCAGATTGAGGCGTGAGCGGTCTCTCGTTCCAGGTGTTTTCTGTGGTGAACATGGTCTCGACGGAACCACCTTTTTTGTGTGCTGAACTAGACGCGAGGCTCGTGTGACTGTGGGTATTGGCTTCGTGGTCTTCGCGGAATGAATGGGACGATGGCGCAACACGCTTTTGGGAGCAAGTGGTGATGAAACAGGCATAGAACCTTCCTCTCATGAGTGCTAGATCTTAAAGAGACGAAAAACAGTCTGGACATCCAGAAAGAGGAATATCCCCTGGATGCACCTGGGATGAAATAGGAAAGACCGACCAGCAGATCGTGAGAAGACTCAATAGAACAAGTGTACCTGAACGGAACCTCTGTTGACAATCCAGTTCTCCACCACTTTTCGCGCAAAAATGTGGAGAGCGCTGTGTAGAACTCATGAATCCTGTGGAGAGCGTGTGGATATCTCTCACCATTCCTTTTTTTATCATTTTCCCCATGTTCGGAATACTAACGATATACCGTATTGTTGATACTAGCAGATAACGATATATCGTTATGTCAAAGGAAGAAGGAAAGAACACAATGATGAACCACAGACATTTTGGACCACAATTTGAGCAACGCGAGTGGAACGGTCCCCGCTCGTTTCGAGGACATGGACGCCCTGAGTTTGGGCATCGAGGAGGCTCTCGCCGCGACTTCCGTAGGCATTTCCAGCAGCCCTCGCCAGAACAGCAGGTGCTTCGTAGCACCGCACTTGAAGTTGCACGGCTCTTTGCCATTACAGCACGCACGAGTTACGGAAATACTGAGAAACAAGCTCAACTCCGTCACTTCTTGGAGAACGCCCGTACAGAGCTGACCACGCTCATTACGAATACCCAAGAGAATACAGAGGCAACTCCCTCAGAGAACGCTCCTGAAGTTGCACAATCGTCATGCTGAATTGCGTAAAAAAGGCACTGTTGAGATCTCTCTCAATGGTGCTTTTATTTTTGCCTTCTCTTCTCTCAATGGATACGCTTGTCATGAAACGTTTGTAAACCCCTTTTGCTCTCACACATAACCGCTTTTTGTCTTTCGGTACCTCGTTGGGTAGCCTGTACTTCTCTCCGTCGGCTTCATACAAGCCTCTCTTCCACTTTTTCCTTTCCCGTTTGGAATGCCAAGCAAGGAGAGAAAAAATGATGAACGAGAAGAACAAACACTCTTTTGTGTTCTATTCTTGACAATGCTGCACCTCTGAGAGGACGTGTTCTCCATTATCCGTTTCTTGTAAAACCATGCTTTGGTGTGGTTTCATCTTTGGAGGTTTTCACACGATGCCTACACTCTCTGGCGAACCAACGTATCAAGTAACTCCACGCGATATTGCTTGCTTGACCTGGATTGGCATGCAGTACGCTATTCGTTTCGATCAATTACAACGGTTGCTCTTTCGTCATACGCCGCAACAGGACCGCTACAAACTCAAGCCCAATGCAGATCGTCTTTCACTCGACCGTACCTACGAATTGATGAACAAATGGCTGGCCCTCGGTTTGATTGAAAAGAAGACGATCTTGCATGGAGATAAACTGTGGATATGGCTGACTCGCGAGGGATTACGAACTGTGCAGCTCTCTTTCAAGTATGGTGATGGTGCTCCATCGAGTATTCGGCTTGTTCATCTGTACTATATCAATCAAGTCCGTTTATCCATCGAAGAGAAGCGACCAGCAGATAGCTGGGAATCCGAGCGACACATCAGAAGAGAAGCTGGCTCCCCGATGAAGGGTGAAAATCAACCTCACGTTCCTGATGCTGTGTTGACCAATAGAACAAATGGCAAGGTCACAGCACTAGAAATTGAGCGCACGTCCAAGACCAATGCCGAGTTACTAGATGATCTGCGAGAGTTGGCCGTATCATATAAATCCGTCTGGTACTTCGCGACAACGGCAACAAAACGCAATCTTGAGGCAAAGCTTGCCGATTTTTCGGAAGAGATGCGCAAACCATTCAGG
>JAABUX010001905.1_pt1 | contig 30491 bp, 30 predicted proteins | sample 5561851 | NCBI WGS metagenome assembly JAABUX01 (sample SAMN10711883, study PRJNA513361) | rock metagenome | isolation source: Antarctica rocks | place: Antarctica: Victoria Land, Richard Nunatak red sandstone | collected 2016-01-03 | reverse complement strand
TGGAAGAACTCGACATCCTTGGGATTGGAGCCGGGCCAGCCGCCCTCGATATAGTCGACGCCCAGCGCGTCGAGCCGCGCGGCGACCTTGAGCTTGTCCGAGACGGAGAACGAGACGCCTTCGCCCTGCGTCCCATCGCGCAGCGTGGTGTCGTAGATGCTGATTCTGGTCATGTCGTGCTCCTTATTCGCTCTATCACCGCGTCGCCCATCTGGCGCGTCGAGACGGTTTGCTCCCCGGGGCGCGCCAGGTCGGCAGTGCGGTAGCCAGCGTCGAGCACCGCGGCCACGGCGGACTCGACGGCCAGCGCCGCGTCCTCCAGGTCCAGCGAGTGGCGCAGCAGCATGGCGGCCGAGAGGATGGCGCCAAGCGGGTTGGCTATCCCCTGGCCCGCGATGTCCGGCGCGGTACCATGGATCGGCTCGTACATGCCCATGCGTCCGCGGCCCAGGCTGGCTGAAGGCAACAGGCCCAGTGAGCCGGTCAGCACGCTGGCCTCGTCGCTCAGGATGTCGCCGAAGGTGTTTTCGGTCACGATGACGTCGAACGAGGCCGGGCTGGTGACCAGGCGCATCGCCGCCGAGTCGACCAGCAGGTGCTCCAGCGTCACGTCGGGATACTCCTCCACCCCCAGACGGGTGGCCGTCTGCCGCCACAGGCGCGACGTGGCCAGTACGTTAGCCTTGTCGACCGAGGTGAGTCGGCCGCGGCGCTCCCGCGCCGCCGCGAAGCCGACGCGCAACACGCGCTCGATCTCCGCCTCGCTATAGGCCATGGTGTCCACGGCGCGGCGGCCATCGGGCTCATCGTAGATCTCCTGCGGACGGCCGAAGTAGAGGCCGCCGGTCAACTCGCGCACGATCAGCAGGTCGACGCCCTCCAGGCGCTCGGGCCGCAGCGGCGAGACGTCGCGCAGAACGGGATGCAGGCGGACCGGGCGCAAATTGGTGTACAGGCCTAGCTCCAGCCTCAGCCGGAACAGCGCCTGCTCGGGCCGCACCGTGGCTGACGGATTGTCCCACTTGGGGCCGCCGACCGCGCCCAGCAGCACCGCCGCGGCCCCGGCGCAACGATGCATCGTCTCATCCGAGATCGACACGCCCCGCGCGTCGATCGACGCGCCGCCGGCCAGATGCTCCTCCAGGACCAACGGGCGCCCGGACCGCTCGCCCACGACCTGCAGCACCCTTGCCGCCTCGGTCGTCACCTCCGGCCCGATGCCATCGCCGGGCAGCGCGATGATGAGGCTATCGGCCATGAGCAGCCCTCACCCCCAACCCCTCTCCCTGCCGCGGGAGAGGGGAGTAGGAGGCTCTCACCCCCCGCCCGTGCGGATTGGTCTCTCGGCTCTGCGGAGCCGACAGCCCAACCGGCTCTCCCGGCCGCGGGAGAGGGGAGTAGGTACTATAGGCGTCGCGCCCATCGGGACGTTCTCGCTCTGCTCCCCCTCGCCCCTTGAGGGAGAGGGGGTTGGGGGGTGAGGGGTGGCGCCTAGCCCTCATCGCCCGCTCCCGTCGTCACGACCGTTAGCTGACGGCCGGCAGTCAACGGCTGCTGGTAGCTCGTGATGATCGGGTCGAAGACGGCCGGCCCCGCGGCGATGACGCGGTTGAGCGCGTCGAGATACGCGCGCGCGCTGGCCACCACGATGTCCGTCGTACCCGAGCGGCCCAGGAAGATACGCGCGCCGGCCTCGACGCGCACGTGCACCTCGCCGATGGCGTCGATCCCGGCCGTCACCGCCTGCACCGCGTACTCGGCCAGCCGCGCCTCCGCTGGCAGCGAGGGGCCGACGATGGAGTCGATGGCCTTGAACGCGGCGTCGACCGGGCCTGTCCCGATGGCGGCCGCGAGGCGCAGCGTGCCCTCTCCATCGAGCAGGCGGACCGCGGCGGTGGGGATGCCAGGATCGCCGCAGGTGACCTGCAGCCCGTCCAGGCGGAACGTCTCGCTGACGGTGCGCACCTCGTCGGCCACCAGCGATTCCAGATCGGCGTCCCCCACCTCCTTCTTTTTGTCAGCCAACTCCTTGAAGCGCAAGAAGACGCGGCCGAGGTCCTCCGCCGTCAATTCGTAGCCAAGCGCCTGCAGGCGCGCCTTGATGGCATGGCGGCCGGAGTGCTTGCCCAGCACCAGGCGGTTTTGCAGCAGACCCACCTCGCGCGCGTCCATGATCTCGTAGGTCGAGCGTTCCTTGAGCACGCCGTCCTGGTGGATGCCCGACTCGTGGGCAAAGGCATTGGAGCCGACCACGGCCTTATTAGGTTGGACGAGCACGCCGGTGCGCGCGCTGACCAGCCGGCTGGCGCGGTGGATCTCGGTCGTGTCGATGCCCGTCTCCAGGTTGAAGGAGTCCGCACGCGTGCGCAGCGCCATCACGATCTCTTCCAGCGCCGCGTTGCCGGCCCGCTCGCCGATGCCGTTGACCGTACACTCCACCTGGCGCGCGCCGCTGGCCACGCCGGCCAGCGAGTTGGCCACGGCCATTCCCAGGTCGTCGTGGCAGTGTACTGAGATGATTGTATCCGCCGCGCCACGCACCCGTGCCAGGATGTCGCGGATCAGCGCGCCGTACTCGTCCGGCGTGGCGAACCCGACCGTGTCGGGGATATTCAGCGTGGTCGCGCCCTCGGCCACGGCCGCCTCCAGCACCTCGAACAGGTAGTCATGGTCGGTGCGCGTGGCGTCCATCGGCGAGAACTCCACATCGTCGGTGTACGACCGCGCCCGCGCCACCATGGCGCGCGTGGCCTCCAGGGCCTGCTGGCGCGAGATGCGGAACTGGTGTTGCAGGTGGACGTCGCTGGTGGACATGAAGACGTGGATGCGCGGGCGCGCCGCCACGCGGACGGCGTCCCAACAGCGATCCACATCCGCCTGTATGGCGCGGGCCAGCCCGCAGATCACGGGACCCTGCACTGTCTCGGCGATGCGCCGCACCGCGGCGAAATCGTCGGGCGAGGCTACGGGGAACCCGGCCTCGATGATGTCCACGCCGAGCCGCGCCAGTTGCCGCGCGATCTCCAGCTTCTCGTCGCGGTTGAGCGTCGCGCCCGGCGACTGCTCGCCGTCGCGCAACGTCGTGTCGAAAATGCGCACGCGCTCCATCGCTCACTCCTTTTACGAGTGGCTAGTGGCTAGTGACTAGTGACTAGAGGTTTCTAGTCACTAGTCACTAACCACTAGCCACTATCTACTTCAGCCAGCCCATCATGCCGCGCAACTCGCGGCCGACCTCTTCGACCTGTGTGGTGGCCTGCTGGCGGCGCATGGCGTTAAAGGCTGGCCGGCCGGCCTGGTTCTCCAGGATCCACTGCTTGGCGAAGCTACCGTCCTGCACCGCGGCCAGGATCTCGCGCATACCCTGGCGCGCTTCCGGCCCGATCACACGCTTGCCCTGCGTGTAGTCCCCATACTCCGCCGTGTCACTGATGGAGTAGCGCATGTAGTTGAGGCCGCCCTTATACATCAAGTCGACGATTAGCTTGAGTTCGTGCAGGCACTCGAAGTAGGCGTTCTCCGGCTGGTAGCCGGCCTCGACCAACGTCTCGAAGCCTGCCTGCACCAGCGCCGAGAGCCCGCCGCACAAAACGGCCTGCTCGCCGAACAGGTCGGTCTCGGTCTCCTCGCGGAACGAGGTGACCAGCACACCGGCGCGCAACGCGCCGATGCCGTGGGCGTAGGCCAGCGCGTTGGCCATGGCCTCGCCCGAGGCGTCCTGCTGGATCGCCACCAGCGCGGGGACGCCACCGCCCTCGGTATAGACCGAGCGCACCAGGTGGCCAGGCCCCTTGGGCGCCACCATGCTCACGTCGATGTCGTCGGGCGGCTGAACCTGCCCGTAGTGGATGGCAAAGCCATGCGCGAACATCAGGGTGTGGCCGGGGCGCAACGCCGGCGTGATCTCGTCCTTAAAGAGCGAGCCCTGGATGTGGTCGGGGGTCAGCACCATGATCAGGTCGGCCGCCTCGACCGCCGCGCGCACCGGCAGCACCGTCAATCCCTCGTCCTCGGCCGCGCCGCGCGAGCGCGAGCCCTGATGCAGCCCGACCACGACCTCGGCGCCGCTATCGCGCAGATTGAGGGCATGGGCGTGGCCCTGGCTGCCATAACCCAGGATGGCGACGGTCTTGCCGACGAGCCGCCGCGGATCGGCGTCCGTCTCGTAGTATAGTGTGGCCAACTCGTGCTCCTTCTTGCACGAGTGGCTAGTGGCTAGTGGCTAGTGGCTAGAAAAACTAGCCACTAGCCACTAGCCACTAGCCACTCCTATCCTTTCGCCATCGCCACGATGCCGGTGCGCACCATCTCTTTGATGCCGTAGCCGCGCAGCACCTGCACCAGGCTGTCAATTGTCTCCTCGGCCCCCGTCGCCTGCACCAGCACCGACTCGGGCGCCACGTCGATCACCGTCGCCTTGTAGACCTCGGCCAACTGCAACACCTCGGGCCGGCGCCCCGCGCTGGTACTGACCTTGATCAGCGCCAGTTCGTGGGCCACCACGGGGTCGTGCGTGACCTCGCTGACCCGGATCACCTCGATCAGCTTGTAGAGTTGCTTGCTCACCTGCTCCACCGACGTCGTCGCGCCGTCGACCACGATGGTCATACGCGAGACGCCGGGCTGATCGGTATGGCCCACGGTCAGGCTCTCGATATTGAAGTTGCGCCGCCGGAACAGGCTGGCCACCCGGTTGAGCACGCCGGGATGGTCCTGCGTCATCACGACCAGGATGTGGTGGTTCTTGGGCATCATACCGTCGTCATCTTCCACTCCTCGGCCTCAACCATTTCGTTGACGCTCATCCCCGCCGGGATCATCGGGAACACGTTCTCTTCCTGCGTCACCATGAAGTTGAGCAGCGCCGGCCCGTCGTGGGCCAACGCGGCGGCCACCGCGCCCGCCACGTCGCGCGGCTCACGCACCGTCCACGCGGGGATGCCGTAGGCCTCGCCCAGCTTCACGAAGTCGGGTCCAAAGATGGGCGTGGCCACGTAGTTCTTCTTATAGAACAGGTCCTGCCACTGGCGCACCATGCCCAGGTGCCCGTTGTTGAGGATGCAAATCTTGACCGCGATGCGCTCCTGCACCAGGGTGGCAAGTTCGGGGATGCTCATCTGGAAGCCGCCGTCGCCGCAGATCGCCCACACCGTCGCCTCGGGCCGGGCCATCACGGCGCCCATGGCCGAGGGCAGACCAAAGCCCATCGCGCCCAGGCCGCCCGAGCTGATCCAGCTGTTGCGCTCGTCGCGGTTAAAGAACTGCGCCGCCCACATCTGGTGCTGTCCCACGTCGGTCGTGACCACGATGGGGCCAGGCGACTGCTTGTAGATCTCCTCGACCGGGTGGGCCGGCGAAATCGTCTCGCGCCGCACGTAGTAGGCCTCGTCCGCGCGCGGGCCGCGCCAGCTCTCGATGCGCGCGATCCAGTCGTCGTGCCGCGTCGGCTCGACGTACTTCAGCATCTCCTGGAGCACGTGGCGCACGTCGCCCACGATGGGCACCGCCGTGGGCACGTTCTTGCCTACCTCCGCCGGGTCGATGTCGATGTGGATGATCTTGGCGTTGGGGGCAAAGGACGAGATCTTGCCGGTCACGCGGTCGTCGAAGCGCATGCCGATGCCGACCAGGACGTCGGCCTCGTTGACGGCGTGGTTGGCGTGCGCCCAGCCGTGCATGCCCAAAAAGCCGTAGTTGAGCGGGTGCGACTGCGGGAAGCCGCCCATGCCCAGCAGCGTGTTCAGCACCGGCAGGTGCGCCGTCTCCACGAACTGACGCAGCTCGTCGTAGGCGCCGGAGAGCGTCACGCCGCGACCGATCACTACCAGCGGTTTCCTGGCCGTGGCCAGCAGTTGCGCGGCGTGGCGGATCTGGCGCGCGTTGCCGCTGTAGGTCGGCTTGTAGCCGGGTAGATCGACCGTCTCCGGGTAGTGGAACGCGGTGACGTTCTGCAGCACATCCTTGGGCACGTCGACCAATACGGGTCCGGGCCGGCCAGTGCGGGCGATGAAAAAGGCCTCCTTGATCGTGCGCGCCAGGTCGCGCACATCCTCCACCAGGAAGTTGTGCTTGGTGATTGGCTGCGTGATGCCGGTGGTGTCGGTCTCCTGGAAGGCGTCGGTGCCGATGAACTTGGTCGAGACCTGCCCGGTCAGCGCCACCACGGGCACGGAGTCCATGTAGGCCGAGGCCAGGCCGGTGACGAGGTTTGTCGCGCCGGGACCCGAGGTGGCCAGGCAGACGCCGACGGTACCCTTAGCGCGAGCGTAGCCATCGGCGGCGTGGGCCGCGTTCTGCTCGTGGCGCACCAGGATGTGGCGCAGCGACGGGAACTCGGGGAACACGTCGTACAAGGGGATGGTGACGCCCCCCGGCAGCCCGAAGATCGTGTCCACCCCCTCGCGCACCAGGCACTCGCACAGGATGCGCGCGCCGTTGATCTCTCTGTGCTGTTGGTCAGCCATGTGTATCTCCTTTCCAGCTATTAGTTATTAGTTCTTGGCTTCGCTTCCCACAAGGTTCCGGCCAGCAACTAATAACTAACGACTAATCAATCGTCCAGGCCGAGCCGCCGAAAGCGTCGATGTGCGAGCCCGGCGGGGAAGGCAGTTCCGCCGCGATCACATGGGTCAGTTCCCGCACCGTCGTGGTCTGACCCGTCGCGACCTCGCGGCCAATGCGTCTAAAGGCGCGGTCGACGTGCTCGTCGCTGGCTTTGAGCCCGAGGTCGTCGCGCACCCAGGAGGCGAAGCCGCCGCGCACGATAGCGACTCCCATGTCTTCCAGGTGTCGCGCCACGGCAAAAATGTCCACCGCGTTGGTTTGGCCCTGTAGCTGTACCCGCATCGTTCCTCCCCCTCGACTATCGTGACTATCCTGACTATCCTGTCCATCGTCGCCGGCATGGCCTGCATGAACAGTCTTGAGCCTTCAAGGGCACAAAAAATCCCCTTGCCCATCGCTGGACAAAGGGACGAGATAAGGCTGCGCAGCGTCGGCGCACGAGCACGTCACAACGTGTCGGCGCGGCGCCCGCAAACAAAAAAGCCTCTCTATCCCTGGAAAGGGACGAGAGGTTTCTCGCGGTGCCACCCTTGTTGACCGACCAAAAAGTCGGCCCACTCTGCGCGCTAACGGTGCGTTCCGGCCTCCACGGCGGTCAGTGGTCAGATACCAGTCGTCAGAAAAATGCTGACGATAGCTGGCGCGACGACTGAAAACCCAGGAAACAGCTTACGAGGCGAGTTCGGCGACAGACATCTACCGGGATCGCAGCATCCCCGGCTCTCTGGTACCGTCCGCGATGCCTACTACTCCTCGTCGGAGCCTTTGTCATCAAATCGCGCTTTCCGCGCGACTTGTATGCCTACTCTTAAGCATAGGGGAGTAGGCACACAGTGTTAAATAGATAAACCAACTGGAAGGGGAGGGCTATTAGGTGGGTAAAGTATCCATCTCCCCACTATCCCTGGTAATTCGAGGTTTCGACGGCGCCGGACTGGCCGAGCGACGCGACGACTTGCGGCGTTACGTCTTTGCCGCCGTGCAGGTTGTTGGCCAGGGCTCCGATGGTATAGATCGGTCCCCAGGGAATGCCCCACCAGCCGGCCAGCAACGACAACAGCGTGTACCCCATGCCTTTGGCCACGGCGCTCTCGCCCTCGCGGATAAAGTAGATGTCCGAGCCGCGCCTGAAAGTCATGATGAGGATTGAAATACAGTACTGGTACACGACGAAGCGGCCCCCGCGCTGCAACTCCATGTTCAGCTCGGTCGCGGTCATGCCCTCGACCCCCACAATCTTCGCCATCGCCGTTTCCTCCTCGCGTCACTCTCACCGGACTCTGGTAGAAGCCGTCTACCACGCCGGTCTCTACCTTTGCACTTTTTGCCTGTCTACTACATGTAGTGGTTACGCAGTCCGCGTAACCACTACATGTAGTACTCCAAACCACATCTACTTGACGATAATCGAAAGGTGCAAGGATAGTGGTCGATGTAGCGCATACACTTATTATGGGGGATGTCCGCGCAGTCGTACCGCTGGCTCCCCTGGGTGCCGGGTTTCGTCGCCCGCACGGTCTACATCTTCCAAAGGAGAGCCCGATGGAAGAAGCGCGGCTGTGGGCGGGAGTGATCCTGCTCTTGGCCATCCTGCTGGTCTTAGCGATCGAGGGGCACCAGCTCCTGGAGATCGTCAAGGAGCTGTTCCACCGGTAGGTCCGACTGGAGCGGTTTCCCTCGGCCGTCGAGGGACTAAAAGAATACCCCCCCGGGTTCAGCGGGGGGGTATTCTTTTTCTCGGAACCCAGGGTCGTACTGGCGCCGAGAAGTAGGTACCGGTATAGGTGGCCTCTCCCTTCTCGAAGAATATAAACCTCCTACCCGACACGGTCTACATCTTCATAATACAGCACATGCGCCTGGTTTGTCATAGCCTAACCGATCACCCCCGGACGGGTGAGGATTCGCCCATCAACGAGTTGGTGAACGCCTAGCACGAAATGCCTGCCGATCGGGCATCGCTGACACTTGACCAGGAGACGACTGTCGCCCTGTTGACATCCGACGGCTACCAGGTGACGGTGCACTGCCCGCACAGCGTCCGCGTCAGTCACTGCCCGGCAGCCACATCGATCTCCGACTACCGCGATAGAGCCTCATGGACCGGCCGAGATTCCAACCTGACGGCACTATCGTTCTCTCACGACTACCGTGGCAATGAGCCAAACGGGCCAGCCTTGCCATGTCTCTCTCCGACTGCTAAAAGCTAAGTGCTAACGACTAATGACTAACGACTAACGACTAACGACTAGAATGAGGTGCACGGTGGCGAGACAGTATCACATCGCATTGGATCGAGGCGAGGTGGGCCGTTATGTGTTGCTGCCGGGCGATCCCGGCCGTAGCGCCCGCATCGCCGCCGCCTTCGACAACGCCCGCGAGGTCGCCCACAACCGGGAGTACGTGACCTATACCGGGACGCTGCTCGGTGAGCTGGTCTCGGTGACCTCGACGGGCATCGGCGCGCCGTCCACCGCCATCGCCGTCGAAGAGCTCGCCGCGATCGGCGCCGACACGTTGATCCGCGTGGGCACGGCCGGGGCCATTGCCCCATTCCTGCGCCGGGGCGATCTGGTGGTGGCGCAGGGCGCGGTGCGCGATGAGGGCACAAGCTCTCAGTATGTCCCGCTGTCGTATCCCGCCGTGGCCCACCCCGCCGTGGTCACTGCCCTGACCGAGGCGGCAACGGGGCTCGGGCAGCGCGCCCACACCGGCATCATCCGCAGCACCGACGCTCTCTATGCCGACCTCGCGCCGCACGGCATGCCCCTGCAGGCGCTCTACCAGGGTACGTCTAACGAGATGTGGGCACGGGGCAACGTGCTGTGCGGCGAGATGGAAGCGGCGGCGCTGTTTGTGGTCTCCAGCATCCGCGGGTTGCGCGCCGGCTGCCTGCTCCTGGTGGTCAATGCAACCGGCGAGGGCGCGATCGAATCCACCGGCGTGCCCTCGCTCGACCCACTCATCGCCACCGCGGCCGAGGCCCTCCGCGTGCTGATCGCGCGGGACCAAAAGTCTCAGGCCGCTTCTTCCGCGGATTCGCCCGCGTAGGCCAGGACGATTTGTCCGCGTTGGACACCGGCCTCGACCAGCGCATCGACCAACGGCTTGTCGTTAACGTCATGTTCGACGATAATCCGCTCGCCCATCAGACGGGCCACCAGGCCGGTATCCACGATGCGCCTGTCGCGCACATGGCCGACCGAGACGATGGCGAAGACCGTCCCATCGCCACTGCTCATCAGATAGCTATACCCATTGAGTGCCCTACCGGCGTAACCCTTCATAGTGCGGTGTAGGATATCTCTCAGCGTATCCATTGGACGATCTCCTCTGCAATAGGATCGAAGACAATCAGGTTGATGCCGACTCTCGCGATGGCCTGCTGCCCGATGTCCTCGCTCAGAATCCCGGCATAAGCCGTCGTCGGAACCGCTATGAACAACGGCGTGGCAACCTCACCATAATCCAGAGCGGCACGATCTAGACCAATACCACCGCACGTTGGCACAGACACGACACGACTTGCCGCGTGCGCGCGAGGGGTGTATCGTGGGTCCATGATGTCCCGACGCCGCCCGCCTGTGCCCGCCCCCGCCCTACTCCTCGCCCTGCTCCTCGCCCTGCTCCTCGTCACCGCGGCGGCCGGGGCCGCCCTGCTCATCCATCCCGCGGCCGCGACCGTCCCCCTCGACCCGAACATTCCCAACGAGCAAGCCCTCATCGACGCCGGCCTCAGCGGCGTGCCCGACCCCCGCCAACCCACCAGCCCCATCGCTGTCGATCGCGTCCTCCTCGACAGCGTCGCCACCTACGTCCAGTATCACATCGCCGGCCCCCACGCTGCCCAGGGCGATCCGACGCCCACCCTCAGCGATGACCAGGGTGTGCAGGTCACGGGAGATACGTCTAGCGGCATCTCCTCCACGGCGGACTGGCTCTTGCCCTTTTCTGTCCCCGCCTGGCTGCCCTGGCGCCCCCCCACGGTCCGGCGCGGCTACATCATCCTGCCTCCCCTTCCCCCTACCGCGCGCGCCGCCGTCCTCCGGTTCGGCGCACCCGGCGCACCCGGCGGGCCGGTTGGACCTGGCGCGGGGGAGACCATCCGCGTTCCCCTTGGCCCGCGCGTCGCCGTGCTCCTCCGTGTGGCCCACCCACGCGTCACGGCGCGCGCCGCCGGCCTCACCCTCGCGCTCCAGGACCTCGGCGTCGCCCACCTCACCTACACCTACACGCTCCGCGGCCCTGCTCCCTACTCCGTCGCGCACATGCGACGATCCCCCTCCTTCGCGCCGTCCGACCCCACCGACCCGCTCCTCACCGCCGACGGCCACGCCGTGCCCGCCTTCGCCCCCGTCACCAACTGTGCCACCGACTCCCTCGGCCTGCGCTGCGTCACCACCGTCGTCTTCCCCCCGCAGCGTCCCGGCGCCCGCCTGATCCTCACCATCCCCGCCCTTCAGACCGGCTTCCTATTCGTCCATCCCGCCCGGCATCCCCTCTCGGGCCCCTGGCGCCTCCCCGCCATCGTCCCCTAACCACGCCCCAAACTGGACAACATCATCTGCGCCGCACCCGACAGTGGAGCGCCAGGAGTTGGGGTCTTGGCGGCGCACTCGATCCATGTATCACGCATCACTCGATAATGGCATGAATGAGCGGACGCGGCATCGGGGCGTCGGGGCCAATGGTATAGGCGGCGCGGCACGCCTCAATGGCGCTCTCCACACCATCCGCGTCGGGACGCGCCAGGTGCAGCGTGGCCAGCGTCTCCCCGCGCCGCACGCGGTCCCCGGCCTTGCGGTGGACAACCACGCCCACCGCAGGGTCGATGATGGCGGTCTTGGTGGCGCGGCCGGCGCCAAGGTCGCGGGCCAGCAGGCCGATCGCCAGCGCGTCGACGCGCTGCACGACGCCGTCCTCGACGGCGGAGACCTCCTGCCTCACGGGCGCCTCGGCCAAACCATCCCCGTCGAAGTCCGCGGGACCGCCCTGCGCCTCTATCAGGCGTTGGAAAGCGCGCAGCGCGCTGCCGTTATGTAAAGCCTTACGCGCCGTCTCCGCGCCCTCCGCGGCCGTGGTCGCGCGGTCGCCAAGCGCCAGCATCTGGCCAGCCAGCGCCAGGCAAATCTCCACGAGGTCGGATGGCCCCTGGCCGTGCAACGTCGCCAGCGCCTCGCGGACCTCCAGGGCGTTGCCGACCGCGTTGCCGAGCGGGCCGTCCATATCCGTGACCACGGCCGCCATGCGCCGCCCGGCGCCGCGTCCAATCCCGACCATGGTCTGTGCGAGGTCGACGGCGTCCGCGACCTCGCGCATAAAGGCGCCGCCGCCCGTCTTGACGTCGAGCACCACGGCGTCGGCGCCCGCGGCGAGCTTCTTGCACATGATAGAGCTGGCGATAAGGGGCAGCGAGTCGACCGTCGCCGTGACGTCGCGCAGGGCATAGAGCAGGCGGTCCGCCGGGACGACCTGCTCGTTCTGCGCCACCACGGCCACGCCAATGCGCGCCACCTGATCGCGGAACGCGGCCGGCAAGAGGTCCGTGCGCACGCCGGGGATCGCCTCCAGCTTGTCGAGCGTCCCGCCGGTGTGGCCCAGGCCGCGACCGGACATCTTGGCCACCGGCAGCCCACAGGCCGCGACCAGCGGCGCCAGCACCAGGGTGGTCTTATCGCCCACGCCGCCGGTGGAGTGCTTATCCACTATCGGCCGCGGCAAGCCGGCGAGGTCGACCGTCTGGCCTGACTCGGTCATAGCCATGGTCAGGGCCAGCGTCTCGGACGGGGTGAGGCCGCGCAGGTACGCGGCCATCAGCCACGCCGCCATCTGGTAGTCGGCGACCTCACCGGCGACGAACGACCTGACGAGCCACGCCAACTCGTCCGCGCTATGGGTCTGGCCATCGCGTTTCCTGGCGATCACATCGTACGCGTTCATGCCGCGCCTCGACGGAAGCTCAGCGCCCACAGGATCAGCGGCGCCTGCACGGGCAGGCGCAACCAGGCCAGGACCGCGCCAGTCAACGGGGAGGACGCCGCCCCCCGGCCGCTGTCGAGCGCCATCTGCACGTTGGCGGGGAACACGGCCACGAGCAAGGCCGCCGTGGCGTACGCGCCGAGCCGCCGCGTGCGTGGGCGGGCTAACAGGGCGACGCAGACCAGTTCGCACACGCCGCTGAGGGCGACGACGGCCGCCGCCTGGCCGCGCAGCGGCGCGGGCACGATGCCGCGGTAGGGTCCCGGCGCCACGAAGTGGAGCACGCCGCTGCCGCCTATCACGGCGCACAATCCGAGCAATGAGAGGCGTGAGCGATGCGCACTGTTCATACCTGGGAGAGACATAGGCTCCTCTTTACCTTTAGCACGCGGAAATGTTATAGTAATGGCACAGAGAGTGGGTAGGTTCCTGGTGAGCCAACAACGTGATACGAAGAGACAGGAGCGGTCGGCGCTCTTCCGGGCCATGGGCGTGGCAAGCGTCTGTGGCCTTGATCTTGCCCTTTCGGTGTTGGCTGGCGTCTTGCTCGGCCACTATCTCGACGGTCAGGCGCACACCGCGCCCCTACTGCTCATTATAGGCCTCTTTCTGGGACTTATCGCCGGTTTCTATACGGCCTATCGTATCATTGCCCCCGTCGTCCGCTCGATGTAGCGTCGCGCGCAGGATCGAGCACAGCGCCCCATGGGCGAGGAGGATCATGGAGCTGCGACAACTGGTCGTCTCTAGCGGGATGGTTGCCGCCGCGTTACTCCTACCCTTCGTTATCCTCTTTGCCCTGCTCGGCCACCCGGACGTGGTCCGCGGGCTCTTGCTGGGTCTGGTGGCCGGCCTCCTCAACTCCCTCTTACTGGCGCGCAAGTTGGATCGTGCCATCGACGGGCGCGACCCCTGGCAAAACCTGACGCGCACGATGCCGCGTAACATGCTGACGCGGTTCGCGCTGATCCTGGTCCTGGGCCTGATCGGCGTACGGCTATCCCACGTCAATCTGGCCGGTATGATCGCCGGTCTTGGCCTCTGCATGGTCGTCGGCGCGGTCTACTCTGTAAGGAGGGTCTCCGTTCGGTGGAAACAGGAAGATGGAGTTCCAGTCTATGAAAGGGCTCGGGTTGTTCAACCTTAGTGCTGGCCTCGCGCATCCCGCGCCGCCCCTACCGTACGCGGCGCGGGCCGTCGTGGCGGCAGGCCGGGTTGCTCAAGGCGGTAGCGGTTCTAGCAACGGAAACGATCTGGCGTCGCGCATCGGTGAGCATTCCTACTATTGCATTGGCAAGGGTTTCTGCACCCCGACAGCAGGCAGCTTCTTGGGATGGGAGTTGAACCTGGATACGATCGTGATGACGGTCATCTCGATGGCCATCGTCCTGCTGCTGGCGCTGTTGGTGCGCGCCCGTCTCTCGGTGGATCGGCCGCGAGGCGTGCAAAACGTGCTGGAGTTTGCCTTCGAATTCGTCAACGCGCAGGTCGCCGATACCCTTGGCGCCTCGCGCGGGCAGAGCATCGGCCCGCTGGCCGTGGCGCTGTTCATGTTTATCCTGATCGCAAACTGGATCGGCCTGATCGCCACACCGTTCCATTGGTGGCACTCGCCGACGAGCGACCTCAACACCACGCTGGCCCTGGCGCTGCTGGTCATCGCGATTGTCCATACGCTCGGCGCGCGCAGGTTTGGCGGCGGCTACGTTCGCCACGTTTTCGAGTACCCTGCCCTGGCCCCGATCACCCTGATCGAGGAGATCGCCAAGGTTATCACGCTGCCCATGCGTCTGTTCGGCAATATCTTCGCCGGCGAGGTGCTGATCCTGGTCTTCGGTTCGCTACTGGCGGGCATCCTGACCATTGCGCTTCCTTTAGCCCATGCATTCGCGCTGGGCTTGGGCCTGTTCATCGGGGGGATACAGGCCTTCATCTTCACCGTGCTCACGGTCGCCTACATCGGGATCTCGACGGGAGCGCAGTCGCAAGAGGGGGAGGCAACGACGCACCACTGAGTCGGTGGTGTAGGCGGCGGCTATCGCGTATAGTTCTGGGGGTAGTAAAAGCGCCTCAGAGTTCCTCGCGGGTGGCGCGGGGAAGAGTAGTTGACCTAGAGATAGAGAGGGTTTGAATGGACGGTCACGCGGCAGCTATTCTTGGTGGGTTCATCGGCGCCGGTCTGATCCTGGCGGGCGGCGCTATTGGCGCGGGCGTGGGCGACGGCCTCGTGACCGGGCGCGCGGTCGAGGGCATCGCGCGGCAGCCCGAGGCGCGAGGCCAGCTCCTGACCACGATGTTCATCAGCGTCGGTCTGATCGAGGCGTATCCTATCATCGGTCTGGTGTTCGCGCTGGTCCTGATCTTCGCCAATCCGAGCAAGTAACACCGACGCAGAGCCCCAACCCCACCTGTCGATGACCCGGCGCCGGCCGCACAGCGGCCGGCGCCCAGCGGAGAGACATCGTGATTACGCACATTGACCTGACGTTGATCGTCGAGCTCGTCCTGTTCCTGATCTTCTTCGCGCTGCTCAACGCCGTTTTCTATCGACCGGTCTCCGCCGTCTTCCGACAGCGAAGCCAGCAGATCGAGGCCGGGCAACGGGCGGCCGAAGAGGCGCAGCGCCGCGCCGAGGAGACGGCGCGCGAGGTGCAGCGGCAGCTCGACGCCGCGCGCGCCGAGGCGCAGGGCCTCATTGCCGCCGCGAATAAAGATGCTGGCGCCCAGCGCCAAAGGCTGATGGACGAGGCGCGGCAGCAGGCCGACGCCCTGGCGCAGCAGGCCCGCGAGGGTATCCAGGAAGAGCGCCGCACCGCCGTCGAGTTGGTGCGTCGCGAAGCTGCCCCACTGGCCATCCTGGTGGCCAGCAAGGTGACCGAGCAGCAACTCGACAGCCAGGCCAATCGTGAACTGGCCGACCGTACCGTGGCTGAAGCGGGAAGGAGTTAACGTGTCCCAGGAGACGTGGACATACCTGCTCCAGTTGATCACCTTTGTCGCTGTCCTGTACTTTATCTACCGCTTCTTCGGCCGCTCAATCGGTAAGCTCCTGGGCGATCGCACCCGGCGTATCAGCGAGAGCCTGCGCCAGTCCGCCGAGTCACAGCGGCGCGCTCAGGAGATCACGCGGGAGACGGATCAACAACTGGCGCAGGCGCGGACCGAGGCCAGGGGCATTACCGAGTCGGCTCGTCGCGCGGCCGAGGTGCAGCGTCAGGCGCTGCTGGAACAGGCCCAGCGCGATGTCGAGGGCGTCAGCCGGCGCGCGCGCGACGTGATCGAGCGCGAGCGCCAGGCTGCCATCGACGAGTTGCGCCGCGAGGCCGGCCGGCTGGCCGTGCTGGCCGCGACGCGCGTGATCGAGCAGTCGCTGCAACAGGGTAACGCTGGCCGGCAGCTGGCCGACCGCACCATCGCGGAAGTCGGGGGGTAAGGACATATGAACCCGACCGATATCATGGTGGCGCGCCGCTATGCGCAGGCGTCTTTGGAGTTGGCCGTGGAGCAGGGCGCGGTCGAGCAATGGCAGCAGGACTTCGCGACCCTGACACGGGTCTGGAGGGAGACTCCCCTCGCGTTACGGCTGGGCGACCCCAAGGTTGGTCAGTCGCGCCGCATGGGTGAGGCGCGCGACGTGCTGAGTAACCGCGTTAGCCCACTGGTTCTCAACCTCGTCTTGCTTTTGGTGCAGCGCGGGCGCGCCCGGTTGGTGCCCCGCATCGCCGATGCCTTCGAGCGTCTGGAGCGCGATCGCAGCGGCCGCGTGTCGGGCTATGTGATCTCGGCGCTGCCCTTGACGGAGGAGCAGCGCCAGTCGCTGACGCAACAATTGGGCAAGCGGACCGGCCGCACCGTGGAGTTGGAGGAGCGCGTCGACCCCTCCATCCTGGGCGGCCTGATCGTGCGCGTGGGCGACGAGCTGATCGACGCCAGTGTGGTCGGACGGCTGCGCCGCATCGAGGCGGAGCTGAGTGGTTAGTGGTTAGTGGCTAGTGGTTAGTGACGAGTGAACCTCACTCGTCACTAACCACTAGCCACTCGAATGGAGTGAGCAATGGCGATTCGAGCGGACGAGATTACATCGGTCATCAAGGACCAGATTCAGCACTTTGAGCAGCCGACGCAGTCGGTCTCCGTGGGCACGGTGATCCAGATCGGCGACGGCATCGTGCAGGTGTTCGGCCTACAGGGCGTACGCTACAACGAGCTGGTGGAGTTCCCCAACGGGACGCTGGGCATGGCCTCCAACCTGGAGGAGGAGAACGTCGGCATCATCGTGCTCGGCCCCTACACCACCATCAAAGAGGGCGACCAGGTGCGCGGCACCGGCCGCATCGTGCAGGTGCCCGTGGGCGACGCCCTGCTGGGCCGCGTGGTCAACGCGCTGGGCCAGCCCATCGACGGCAAGGGCGCGGTGCAGACCGATAAGACGCGCGACATCGAGCGCGTCGCTCCCGGTGTGATCACGCGCCAGAGCGTCGATACGCCGGTGCAGACCGGTATCAAAGCCATCGACTCGATGACCCCCATCGGCCGCGGCCAGCGCGAACTGATCATCGGCGACCGCCAGACCGGCAAGACGGCCGTGGCCATCGACACCATTATCAACCAGAAGGGCAAGGACAAGGACCTCTTCTGCATCTACGTCTCCATCGGCCAGAAGACGGCCAACGTGGCCCAGTTGGTGTCGACGCTGGAACAGTACGGCGCGATGGAGTACACCGTGGTCGTCGCGGCGACGGCCGAGGACCCCGCCGCGCAGCAGTACATCGCGCCCTATGCCGGCTGCGCCATCGGCGAAGAGTTCATGGAGAGCGGGCGCGACGCGCTGATCGTCTACGACGACCTCTCCAAGCACGCCGTGGCCTACCGCCAGGTGTCGCTGCTGCTGCGGCGCCCACCGGGACGCGAGGCCTATCCCGGCGACGTCTTCTACCTGCACTCGCGCCTGCTGGAGCGCGCCGCGCGCCTCAACGCGGACTACGGCGGCGGTTCGTTGACGGCGCTGCCGATCATCGAGACGCAGGCCAACGACGTGTCCGCCTACATCCCGACCAACGTCATCTCGATCACCGACGGCCAGATATTCCTGGAGTCCGACCTCTTCAACGCCGGTCAGCGGCCGGCCATGAACGTCGGCATCTCCGTCTCGCGCGTGGGCGGCGCCGCGCAGATCAAGGCCATGAGCGGCGTGGCCGGCGGCCTCAAGCTCGACCTATCGCAGTACAACGACCTCAGGGCCTTTGCCCAGTTCGGCTCCGACCTGGACAAGGCCACGCGCGACCAGATCAACCGCGGCCAGCATGTGACGGAGATCCTCAAGCAGCCGCAGTACCAGCCGATGGCGGTGGAGCAGCAGGTCGAGATCATCTACGCCGCCACCACGGGCGCCCTGGACGACATCCCAATTGAAAAGATGAAGGACGCGGAGACAAACTTCCACCTGTTCATGCAGACCAACCACCCCGAGATCGGGCAGGCCATCCTCAAGGGCGAGCGGCTGCGCGGCGACCTGGAGAACAGCTTCAAGGCCGCCATCGAGGAGTGGAAGCGCACCAGCGCGTTCTAGCAACAATGGGCCTGCGACTGCGATCGCATGGCAAACCACGGGCCGACTGCGGTCGGGTGGATAGGGCCTGCGACTGCGGTCGGGTGGATAGGGCCTGCGACTGCGGTCGGGTGGATAGGGCCTGCGACTGCGGTCGGGTGGATAGGGCCTGCGACTGCGGTCGCATGGCAAACCAACGCCGACTGCGGCCGGGTGTGGTCCGTAGGGGTGGTAGGGGCGTATTGTATACGCCCTTGTGCGTGACGACCAGGGCGTATACAATACGCCCCTACCCCGTCTTGACACCGCAGTGTCCGTCCGCTGCCATGCGACCGCAGTCGCAGGCCAACGGTTTAAGGAGCATCTATGCCAGAGAGTCCACGTGACATCCGGCGCCGTATCCAGGCCACCAAGAATATGGCGCAAATCACGCGCGCGATGCAGCAGGTGGCCACGGCGCGGCTGCGACGCGCGCAGGCACGCGTGCGCGACGCGCGGCCCTACGCCGATAGTATTCGCGAGGTGCTCTCGGGACTGTCCACGGGCCGCCGTAGCGACGTGACGCACCCCTTGCTGGTGCAGCGCGAGGTGCGCAACGTGGGCATCGTCGAGGTGACACCCGACCGCGGCCTCGTCGGCGGCCTGATCAGCAACGTCAACCGCGCCACCAACAACACCATCCGCGAGCAGTCGGTCCCCGTGCGCGGCTACGCCATCGGCCGGCGCGGACGCGACTTCCTGCGCCGCAATGGGATCGACGTTGCCGGTGAAGAGATTAACCTGGGCGACTATCCCGAGTTGGAGCGCGTGCTGGGCATCGCGCGCTTGGTGATGGACCAGTACGCCGCCGGCGAGGTCGACCGCGTCCACCTGGCCTACACCCGCTTCGTCTCCACGGCCCGGCAAGAGCCGGTGGTGGTCCAGCTCATCCCGGTTGAGCCGCCCGAGGCCGATCAAAGCGGCGACCAGGATGGAAATCGGGATGGGCAACAGCCACAAACGTATGATTACGAGTACGAGCCCGAGCCGGCCGCGGTGCTGGGCGCGTTGTTGCCGCGCTACGTCGAAGTGCAGCTCTACCAGGCCCTGCTGGAGACCAAGGCCAGTGAGCAGGCGGCGCGCCTGGTGGCCATGCGCAACGCCACGGACAACGCCAACGAGCTGGTCGGCGACCTGACGCTCAATCTGAACAAAGCGCGCCAGGCCCAGATCACGACCGAGATCTCCGAGATCGTCTCCGGAGCGGAGGCGCTGGCATAAAGGATCGTACGGGGCCTGCGACTGTGGTCGCATGGCACGCCACGGGCACTGCGGTGTCAGGACGAAGGAACGAGGGTAGGGGCGTATTGTATACACCCTTGCGCATGACGAACAGGGCGTATGCAATACGCCCCTACGGGCCACATCCGACCGCAGTCGGCGTCCGTTTGCCATGCGACCGCAGTCGCAGGCTCGGCACGCGAGTAGTAGGGAGGTATATCATGGCAGAAGGCAGAGTCGTCCAGGTGATCGGCCCAGTGGTGGACGTGGAGTTCCCCGAGCACGAGTTGCCGGAAATCAACAACGCGCTCGAGGTGCTGCTGACCGGAGACGCGGAGAAAGAGAACGCCGAAGTCAGCAACATGAAGATGTCCGGCGAGGAGGGCGCCGAGAACGTGCTGGTGCTCGAAGTGCAGCAGGGCAGCGGCAACAACTGGGTGCGCACCGTGTCCATGGGGCCGACCGACGGCCTGCAGCGCGGGACCAGGGTGCGTGACACGGGCGCGCCGATCAGCGTGCCCGTGGGAGACAAGACCCTTGGCCGCATTTTCAACGTGCTGGGGCAGACGGTCGACAACAAGGGGCAGGTCAGCGCTGACTCGCCGCGCCGGCCTATCCACCGCGCGGCGCCGTCGCTGGAGGACCAGACCACCGAGACCGAGGTGCTGGAGACGGGCATCAAGGTCATCGACCTGATCGCGCCGATCCGTCGCGGCGGCAAGGCCGGCATCTTCGGCGGCGCCGGCGTGGGCAAGACGGTCGTTATCACTGAGCTAATCAACAACATCGCCAGCCAGCACGGTGGCTTCTCGGTGTTCGCCGGTGTGGGCGAGCGCACGCGCGAGGGCAACGACCTCTACCACGAACTTGGGACAGCCGGCGTGCTCGACAAGACGGCCATGGTCTTCGGCCAGATGAACGAGCCGCCGGGCGCGCGCCAGCGCGTGGCCCTCTCGGGTCTGACCATGGCCGAGTACTTCCGCGACGTGGAGCACCGCGACGTGCTGCTGTTCATCGACAACATCTTCCGCTTCGCCCAGGCGGGCTCCGAAGTGTCGGCCCTGCTTGGCCGCATGCCCTCCGCCGTGGGCTATCAGCCCACCCTGGCCGCCGAGATGGGCCAGCTGGAGGAGCGCATCACCTCGACCAAGGACGGCTCCGTCACCTCGGTGCAGGCCGTCTACGTCCCCGCCGACGACATCACCGACCCCGCGCCGGCCGCGGTGTTCGCCCACCTGGACTCGACGCTCAACCTGGTGCGCCGCCTGACCCAGATCGGCATCTTCCCCGCCGTCGACCCGCTGGCCTCGACCTCGACCATCCTCGACCCGCGCATCGTGGGCCAGGAGCACTATGACGCGGCGCAGGAGGTCAAGCGCGTGCTGCAGCGCTACCGAGACCTGCAGGACATCATCGCCATCCTGGGCATCGACGAGCTTAGCGACGATGACAAGCTGACCGTGGCGCGCGCCCGCAAGATCGAGCGATTCTTCTCGCAACCGTTCTTTACCGCGCAGCAGTTCACCGGCCGCGAGGGCAAGTACGTGTCCACTGCCGACACGGTCAAGAGCTTGCGGCGCATCCTGGACGGCGAGTTCGACGACCTGCCCGAAGGCGATTTCCTGTACAAGGGCAGCGCCGACGAGTTGAGGAAATAGCTATTAGCCGTTAGCCATTAGTAATTAGCCGTTAGCCTTCACTGTTGTTGGTGTTGTAACATAGAGTAAAGCTAATCGCTAATTACTAATGGCTACTAGCTGTCTGGAGCACATATGCCTTTCCAGCTAAGCATCGTCACGGCGGAGCGAACCGTCCTGAACGAAGAGGTTGACATGGTAATCGCGCCGGGCGCCGCCGGCGAGTTGGGCATCCTGGCGCGCCATGAGCCGCTGCTAACCACGCTCAAGCCCGGTGAGCTGCGCGTGTTGCAAAACGGCCAGTGGGACTACCTGGCCGTGGCGGGCGGCTTCATGCAGGTCGACCCGCGGGGCGTCACCGTGCTGGCCGACGCGGCGGAGCGCGTCGATGAGATCGACGTGGCCCGCGCGGAGGAAGCGCGCCGCCGCGCGGAGACTAACCTGCAATCGGCTCAGGATGTGCAGGCGCGCGCCGAGGCGCAGGCAGCGCTACTGCGCGCCATCGCCCGCATTGGAGTCCTGGACCGGCGCCGTGGGCAGCGTCGTTGACAGGGAGACCACGATGTTCAGTTCAGGCGTCGTTCTTCTCGTCTACCAGGCAGCGCGGAGCGCGTAAGAAGGATCTTGCCCCTGGCTCCTGTTTTTGCGGCGCTGGTACGCGCCTTTCTTGCAGGCATGGCGGTAGGCGTCGGGGCGGCGATACGCCGTGATCAGGGCGCCGTCCCGTGCGACCAGGAGCGTCGTCCCCACCAGCTTGGCGACAGCGTCCGCGCGCCGGTGCGCGGGCGGGAGGTCGCGTTCGCGTAACACGTAGAACGTGACGCCCGTGCGGTCTATCGCGGCGCCGTTTGTGAGCACGTAGTCGACTGCTTCCGGCGAGAGGTTGCGCTGCGCGCAGCGCCGCCGTGCGTGAGCCGTTGTCCCTGCCATCGTCTTTCTCCTATCCGTCCAGCCGTTTCGTCCGCGTCCGTGCCTATCGTAGTTCCATGATATCCTACTCTGCCCCTCGGTCTGAAAACGGAAAGTACCGTTATCTCCGGCCTAGGACTGGACAGATTAGCCACTCCGTGTTTGCTCGACGTTGGACCTGAGCCCACCGCTATACTATAGGCACGATACCTCACGATGACAGGGACAGTGTGGAGGCGCATGCGTCCTGGAGGACGAGGGCGAACGGGAGATGGATATGTCGGACATTGAGGAAGACGACGTTCTCGATCCAGAGCAGAGTCGGCGCTTGCAGTCTCTCTACAACCGGCAGCACCGGCGCGCTCTCACGGAGGCTGAGTGGGCCGAGATGGACGAGTTGGTGGCTGCATGGGGCCGTGGGGTGTACGAGCAGGGGGTACACAGCATCGCGGCGAAGCGCGGCCAGCCGGTTGAGCAGGTGCGGGCCGAACTCGCGGCGGACCTCGAACAGAAACTCGCGTGGCGACGGGAGCTCGAGGCCAACCCTGCGCGGCTGCAGGCGCTCATCGACGAGTCCAGGGAACGCCAACGGGCGCGAGCTACGAGTTGATGAGTCAGCGGGCGCGAGCTACGAGCTGATGATCCTCTCGCACGGCTAGGTACGAGAGGCATGTAGCGCATCATGTGATGGTCGGGGTTGATGGAAGGAGAGGGCATGGACGCCCAGGCGGGCCGGAGCGATGTGCCGCCGCTGGAAATAGTCGGAGCACACTCGGCCCAAACCCTGCGCGAGGTAGCGCTGCGCTTTATCGCCGTTCCGCGCTGGGGGTACGCGCGCTGGGAGCACACGGAGCTGCTTCCTGGACGACTGCCGCCCGGCTCGCCCCCCATTCCCCTGCCCGACGGTGTGACGCTGTTCGGCAGCTGCGTCCGTGAGTCCGGCGTGGTGACAGACATCTACATCGATGCGGGACTGCCGCCAACGGACATCTACAAACTCTACCATGACCGCCTGCTCGCCGCGGGCTGGCATCACGACGAGGCGCGCGCCAGCAAGACCACCGGCGTGAAGCCGGAAGACCTAGAGAATGGTCCGCACGTCCCCGTCTACTTGTGGAGCGACTGGGGGCCGAGCCTGGACATCGATGCCGATCCCCCGCAACCGGGCGGCACAGAAGTTCACCTCATCCTATACGACAATCCCTCCTCGGCTCCGCGCGCCAAGCCGTGGGGTTTGTCTCACCTTGCAGATATACTTTTCCACCGCGTTGCTCCGCCGTGCGACGGACGCTACTTGTACCAAAGCGCCCGTCCCCTCTCCGAGTGGTGCGCGCGTCTGGAAGCGGACGGCGATCTCGTGGCCATTGCCGCGCACTACATCCGACAACTACAACAAATCGGCTGGACGTTGCATGCTGCGGATCAACAAGGCGCTCTGGCGTGGAGTACGTGGACGGCGTTCCGGGACGAGAATTTCTCTTGTCAGGTGTTGTTGACGGCGCTCGAGTTCCCATGGGCCGATCGGCAGTATCGCGTCAGCCTTACCGCTGCAGTCGTCGAAGCCGGGACCGAGCCACATTGGATGCCACAACCAGCGCAAAGGGCAAGGGCGCAGGGGCACTTTGGGCGCGTGCCGACGGGTAGTACAGATGATGTAGCGTCCCTGCTCACGCTCCTGAAGCGGGCTATCCCCTGGGACATCGACCACCATACAGGCAGATTCGCTCCGAGATACCTGTATATTGCGCAGTTACCGCCGCGGATAGCGGTGCGGCCGCCGCTGCCCGAGGGCTATACGATCGTTGGCAGCAGGCAAGGGCCATATCACGACCACACGGAGATTGTACTGAGCGTCAACTCTCCCACGCGCGACGCTGTGGCCCTGTATCGACGCCATCTGTCTGACCAGGGATGGCAGCGGCTCGGGCATTTCTATCGTCCATCGCGGTGGCATCAGGTCTTCGACCGCAACAAGGATTTTGTCACCGAGTTGTTTTTTGTACGCCCCGATAGCCTTGTGTCCCTCTACATCGCTGCTGGTGAGCGTGATGACGGATCAACGGACCTGCACCTCTCGCTCGGCGCCGTCGAGCGTACCGACTTGACGGAGTCCGGCTCGTCTCTGGCAGGATCGGCCGGAGGTGTCAAGGGCCTGTTTCCCGCCCTCGCAGCCCCGGCACATGGACATCTGGATAGAGGCTATGCAAGCCCTACCGAGGACATTGCGCACGCGGACGTCAGGCTATCCACGGACGACAGCCTCCCCGAGATCGTCGCGTACTACGCGGATCAGTTGCACCAGTGCAGGTGGCGCCGGTATGCCGCGGGCAATGATGGCACGCTCACCTGGAGTACCTGGATCATGCCCTCCGCATCCGCGTCGCCGGCCCTGGGCTGGTTCCTGATCCTGCGCGACCCGTTCATTGCAGGGCACTACCATCTAACCGTACAGGTGCAACCAGGAGAGGCGTCGGGCGGCACGCAAGACTACCAGGTGGATATGCCCGCGCCGCGCCAACGCATCATGGATGTCTATCGTGATCTGGCTGGCTATTCATTGCGCTAAAAAGTTAGCAATCATTGCTGTATACCGTAGTCACCCATTTCCGCACGGCGGTCATGGCCGAGGGTGATAGGTGCGGATGCCCGTTGCCATGCGGCTCAGGGCGCGGGCCTCGCGCAGGTCGCGCAACTGCCCGGCGCCGATGGCCTGCACCAGCACATTGCCCAGCGCGGTGGCCTCGGCTGGGCCGACAACCACGGGGCGGCCGCAGGCGTCGGCGGTGAGTTGGCACAACAATCCGTTGCGCGCGCCGCCGCCCACGACATGGATCGTCTCGACCCTGACCCCGGCCAGTTGTTCGATGCCCTCGACCCCGCGCCGGTAGGAGCGCGCCAGTCCCTCCAGTACGGCCCGCACCAGCAGGACCGGGTCCTCTACCGGCCCCTGGCCGCTGGCGCGCAGGTGCGCCTGTAAGGCGGCCGGCATGTCGTCGGGATGCAGGAAGGACGGGTCGTCGACGTCGATCAGGATCCCGTTCGGCGCGACGGCGGCTGCGCGCGCGGTCAGATCCTCGTAGTTCCAGTCCTGTCCGCGGCGCGCCCAGGCGCGCCGGCACTCCTGCACGATCCACAACCCCATGATATTGGTCAGGAAGCGGTACGTCCCGCCCGCGCCGCCCTCGTTGGTAAAGCCGGCCAGGCGCGCCTCGTCGCTAACGACGGGACGGTCGAGCTCAATGCCTAACAACGACCATGTCCCCGAGCTGATGTAGGCGTGCGTCGCGCCGTCGCCCTGGCCCATCGGTACGGCCACGACGGCCGAGGCCGTGTCATGCGAGGCCGGGAGGATCACGCGCGTCACGGATCCAAGGCCGCACTCGTCGCGCACCGCGGCGCGTGGGGAACCTAACACCGTCGCGGGTGGGGTCGGGTTGAGGAAGACCTGCTCCGGCACGTCGAGGCGACGGAGCAGGTCAGCAGTCCAGTCGCCATCGATGCCGAGCGCCCCCGTGGTCGACGCGTTGGTCTGCTCGGCGGCGATCTCGCCGCTCAGCCAGTAGTGCAGCAGGTCCGGGATCATCAGCAGCGACGCGGCCGCGTCGAGAGTCGCATCTCCGTCCCTCCGCTGCGCCATGAGTTGGTAAAGCGTATTGAAGGGCAACTGGGCGATGCCGGTGCGGGCATAGAGCTCGGCGGCCGGGACGAGCCGGGCCGCCTCCTCGCGCACCCCGTCCGTGCGGTGGTCGCGATAGTGGTAGGGGTTGCCCAGCAGGCGGCCGCGCGCGTCGAGCAGCCCGTAATCGACCGCCCACGAGTCGACGCCGATCCCCGCGAGGTCGCGGCCGTAGCGCGTCGTCGCCGCGCGGATGCCGGCCAACACCTCGCCGTAGAGGCGCAGGATATCCCAGTGCAGGCCGTCCGGCGTGCGCACCGGCGTGTTGGGGAACCGATGGACCTCGTCCAACGCGACGCCGTCGTCCCCAACGACGCCCACGATGACGCGGCCGCTCTCCGCGCCGATATCAATCGCGACGTAGTGCTGACCGCCGGTCGGGCTCATGTCCTTCCCTTACCCTTACTCTATCGTTGCCCATGCCGCTCACCACATGGCTCACCACCCGATCCGCGAAAAGTTGCCTGTGCGGAGACGGAAGAGGCATCTCTGGGAGCGCGGGCATCTTGCCCGTCCCACGGCCAACGCCGGGACGAGCGAGCAGCGCAGCGAGCGCCACGCGCCTCCGACAGTGCAGAGGCCCTCACTCACCAACTCATCGCGGCGCCGCCCACGCGCTCGCGCTCGATCCGCTCTTGATAGCCGCTGGCATTGTACGCCGCCAGCGGGTCAGCCGCCGCGCCAAGGCCGACCCGCACGTGGGCCGCCAGCGGACGGACGTCGGTCTCGAAGGCATCCATCAGGATACTGTGCGCCTCCACCACGTCGCCAGCTTGCTGCGCGCGCGCCAGGGCCGGGCGGTCGACCAGCAGGGCGCGCGCATAGGCGGCCTGGCAGTTAGTGATGGAGTGGATCATGGCCGGGATCTTACGCTCGACGTTGTGGCTCTGGTCAATCATATAGGCAATGTCGCGGGCACAGGCGGAGACGGCGGGGTCTTCGTCCTCCTCGGCCGCGGCGAGTTCGTTGTAGATCAGGAACAGCTCCAGCGGGTTGGTCGAGCCAACCATCAGGTCGTCGTCGCCGTACTTGCGCCCGTTGAAGTGGAAAGCGCCCAGCCGCCCTTCGTCCAGCAGCGTGGCCACGATCTGCTCGATGTTGACGCCCTGGGCGTGGTGCCCCAGGTCGACCAGCACCTGAGCGCGCGGTCCCAGGCGCTGGCACAGAGTTAGCGCCATACCCCAGTCCGCGATGTCGGTGGCGTAGAAGGCCGGCTCATAGAACTTATACTCCACCAGCAGGCGCATGGACGGGTCCAGCGCGGCGCAGATCTCCTCCAGTGAGGACAGCAGGCGGCGACGGCGGCCCCGCAGGTCGTCCTGCCCGGCGTAGTTGGTCCCGTCGGCCAGCCACAGGCTGATGTCGCGCGAGCCGGTGGCGCGGGCGATATCAATGCAGTCGCGCACGTGGGCGACCGCCTTGCGCCGGATGCCGGCGTCGGGGTGGGCCAGCGAGCCGAGCTTGTAGTCCTCGTCCTGGAACAGGTTAGGGTTGATGGCGCCCAGACTCAGCCCCAGCCCCTCGGCGTGACGGCGCAGCGCCGCCCAATCGTCCACACGGTCCCAGGGGATGTGCAGGGCGACGGACGGCGCCACGCTGGTCAGGCGATGCACTACGGCCGCGTCGGCCAGTTTCTCCTCCATCGTGCGCGGCACGCCGGCCTGCGGAAAGACCTTGAAGCGCGTGCCGGAGTTGACGTAGCCCCAACTGGGCGTCTCGATGCGCTGCGCGGCCAGCCGCGCCACCACATCGTCCAGCCGGCGCCCCTGCGCGGCCAGCCGCTCCGCGATGCGCGCGACGGCCGGGTCTAGGGCAGCTGACCCGACGTGAACTGGTATCTGAGTGTCACTGACCATGCTGGTCTCCTTCGGTAATGAGCCTGGAAATCATGGGTCCGCCGGGGCCTGCGACTAAAGTCGCATGGCAAACAACGGACACTGAAGTGTCTCCCCCACTGGGCACGACAAGCTCACGTGTACCCGACACTCGGCCCGGCCGACCCAGGTGAGGGAACTGCGCCAGATTATCGACCGCGGTCCGGATACGCCGCGTCACCTCCAGCGCCAGATCCGGATGGTCACGGTCTCAGTCATAAATACGCCCTCCTGGTACGCAGTATATATCCACATACCCTCAACCGTCGGTCACCGTGCGTCCAGCCCTCAATAACTGGCAACTGGCAACTGGCAACTGGCAGCTGGCAACTCCTACCGCGGATACGCGGCCGCCACGCCGCCATCGACGTTGAGCACGTTGCCGGTGCTCTTGGTCGAGCGGGTGGGCGAGGCGAAGAAGGCCACGGCCTCGGCGATGTCCTCGGGCAAGATGTTGACGCCCAGGGTAGTGCGCTTACGATAGTGCTCCTCCAACTGGTCGGGGGCGATGCCGTAGTTCGCGGCGCGCTCCTGCCGCCAGTTGCCGTCCCAGATGCGCGAGCCGGCCAGCACCGCGTCGGGGTTGACGGTGTTGACGCGGATGCCGTGCGCCCCGCCCTCCTCGGCCAGGCAGCGCGCCAGGTGCAGCTCGGCCGCCTTGGCCGCCGAGTAGGCCGCGGCGTTCTTGCCGGCCACCAGCGCGTTCTTGGAGGCCACGAACACCAGGTTGCCGCCGCGACCCTGCTCCTGCAACAGGCGAAAGCCCTCGCGCGCCACCAGGAAGTATCCCGTGGCCAGTACGCCCATGTTGCGGTTCCACTCGGCCAGCGTGGTCTCGGTGATCGGCGCGCTGGAGGCCAGGCCGGCGTTGTTGACCACGATGTCGACGCCGCCGAAGGCCAGCGCGGCCGCGGCAAAGGCCGCGCGCACGCTCTCCTCGTCCGTCACGTCCATGCGCACGCCGACCGCCCGGCCGGCGCCGTACTGCTGGCAGATCTCGGCCGCGACCCCCTCGGCGCCCTCCAGGTCGATGTCCGTGACCACGAGGTGGCCGCCCGCCGCGGCGACGCGCCGGCAGACCGCCGAGCCGATGCCGCCGGCGCCGCCCGTGACCAGCGCCACGTGGCGGGCAAACTCCAGTTCGGGTGGGGCCAGCTTGAGCTTGTACTGCTCCAGGGGCCAGTATTCCACGGCGTAGCTCTCCGCGTCGCTCAGCGAGATGAAGCCGCCGCAGGCCTCCGCGCCGCGCATCACGGCCACCGCGCGATGGTAGAGCTGCGCCGAGACGTCGGCGTTGGCGGCGTCCTTGCCCGTGGTGATCATGCCCACGCCGGGGATTAAGATCACGCGCGGCGCCGGATCGGTCGCGGCGTCGGGGGCGCGGTAGACGGGCTCAGGCGCGTCGGGGTCGAGGTCCTGTCCGGCGTTGTCGTCGAGATACCGCGCGTAGGCGTCCATGTAGGCGGCGACACCGTCGCGCAGGGCCGCCTTGAGCCTGTCGAGGTCGTTGTCGTCGGACGAGGGCGTCCAGTCGACCAGCAGGGGCCGCGTCTTGGTATGCACCAGGTGGTCCGGGCAGGCCGCCCCGATGGCGGTCAGGCGCGGGGCGTCGGCCGAGCTGGCGAAGCCGAGCACGTCGTCGCCGTCCTCGAAGCGCAGCACCGCGCGCTTTGTCCCCGAGACCAGGCCGCGCAGGGTTGGCATCACCGCGGCGGCGATGGCGCGGCGGCGCTCCGCGGGCAGCGCCACACAGCGTGGCCCGCTGAACGGAGCCGTGCCCTCCAGGCGTTGTTCCACGAATCCTCGCGCTCGGGCGATAGTGTCCGTGGTGCTGTGGGTGCAGGACTCCTCGTCGTCGCCCCAGGTGATCAGCCCGTGCTTGGCCAGGATGACCAGCCGGGCATCGGGGTTGACGCGCACGGCCAGGGCGATCTGGCGCGAGAGCGCGAAGCCGGGGCGGATGTAGGGGATCCAGACCAGCGCCTCGCCAAACAGGTCGCGGGCCAGGCGCTCGCCGTCCGCAGCGCAGGCCAGGAAGTTGGCGGCGTCGGCGTGGGTGTGGTCGACCTCGGCGGCGGGCAAAAAGGCGTGCAGCAGCGTCTCGATAGAGGGGCGCGGCCTGTTGGGCTCGACGTAGCAGCGCGCCAGGTAGTCGACCATCTCCGTGTCGGAGAGGCGCTCGCGCTCCAGCAGGGGCAGCAACTCGTCCAGGCGCAGGCCGGTGAACGAAGAGTTTTTAGCCGTGGCCAGGTCGGAGCCGGAGCCTTTAACCCACAGCACGCGGGTTGGCCGGCCGAGGTGGTCGGGCAGCGTCGTCTTGGACGAGGTGTTGCCGCCGCCCCAGTTGCAGACCGAGCGGTCCGCGCCCAGCCTGTTCGAGCGCGCGACCAACCGGTCGAGCACGGACTGCTCCTTGTGGGCCGGGTCGCCGCTCCCCATCGCTATCTCTGTCGTCACCGCAGTCGCCTCCATCTGGTTGTTGGCCCTTATGTATGCACTTCGTCATGAGCCGCCGGCGATCGCCGCGCGACACATGCATGCCGCCTACCCCGCTTCGCGGCGCACCTGACGCCGCGGCACGGCCATATTGTAGGCATAATCAATCAAAGTTGTCAACATGCTGTAGTATCTTGGTCTTTTTTGTCCGTCCCTGGCAGGACAATCGACCAAGAGCGCGTGGCGCTTATGCCGTGGCAGCAGCCCTACAGCGTCTCCCCCGCTGGCGTCACTCGTAGGGTGACGAGCACCGCGAGCGCGGCGGCGATGGCGACCAGCAGCACGACGAAGATGCCACGGTACCCCCACGCGCCCACTATCGCCGCCGCGAGGAAACTCGAGAAGAACGCCGACACCGACGAGGCGCTGGTCATCAGGCCCGCGAACACTCCGATGCGCTCGCGCGGTATCAGCAGAGTCAGCGTCGGCCACGCCAGCGTGGTCAGGAAAGCGTTGCCGACCCCGGCCACCACCAGCGCCGGGATCACCTGCGTCATGTCGCGCGCGACCAGGCCGGCCGCCGCCGCCACGGCGACCAGCAGCATGCC
>JAABUX010001904.1_pt1 | contig 30494 bp, 26 predicted proteins | sample 5561851 | NCBI WGS metagenome assembly JAABUX01 (sample SAMN10711883, study PRJNA513361) | rock metagenome | isolation source: Antarctica rocks | place: Antarctica: Victoria Land, Richard Nunatak red sandstone | collected 2016-01-03 | reverse complement strand
GGGTCTCAGTCGCCGGGGGTAAACTCGGGGACTGACACGCTCGGCACGACGCGCGCCGTGGCCGGCGCGTCCAGCGCGAAGGCCCGGGGCGGCACGGCGGAGGCCGCCACCGTGTCGTCTGCCGTGACCCGCATGCGGAGGGTGTACGGGCCGCTAGTCAGGTCCGCACCGCGGAAGAGGTAGCTCTGGGCGTCGAAGTACGCAGTCATGGGCGGGCTGCCCTGCTGCGGATCACTGGGCAGCTGCACCACATCGACAGTTACCCCGTCGAGCGTCTGTTGTGGCAGCAGGCGGGCTTTGCCAGGCGCCCCCTGCGCGGCTTTCGCCAGGTAGACCGCGACACCCGAGGGATCGAATAGATCCAGGCCACCCAGACTGAATGACTGCGCGGTCGCGTCCGAGATGGCGACCGCGTTGGCGTGCGGGTCGTACACGTAGCGCTGCCCCATGCCGCCGACGAGGACGACGCGCTGGACGGCGGCCACGGCGCCGGTGGCCCCGTAGATCGTCTGGGTGGCTGCCCAGCGAGCCGTGGAGCCCCGCGCGTCCGCTTGCAGCCACACGTCCATAGGGCCGGCCACGCCGCCTCCGCGCCCCGCGACCCCAGGCGAAAAGGCGTAGTTGAGATGCGCGGCCTGATTCGGGGCGAGGCGACTGGCCGCGGCAGCGCGGCTCAGGACGGTTTGCGCGGACACCGGTGTGGCGCTCCGGCCAGACAGATAGGCCAGGACGCCGCTCAGAACGAGCGCCAGTGTCGCGGCGACGGCGGCCACGCGCACGCCCACCACTGTCCACGGACGCCGGGAGGCTGCATGTGCACGCTCAGCCATGCGCTGCTCGATCGCGTGGACCATGGCCGCGCGGACGTGTGCGGGCGGAAGCGTGGCAAAGGCCGTGTCAAGGTCGGCGACCAGGCGCGCGACCCGCGGGTCGGGCTGCGCCCGTAGGATATCGGGATCGCGTTCATCGCGGGTCGTCATGGTCCTGCTCCTTCATGATACTGCCCCTTCAAGGTTTGGATTGCGCGCGACAACCGCTTCTGGGTCGCCGCCTCGCTTGCCCCGACCACCGTGGCGATGTGGGCCACCGTCAGGCGGGCGGTGAACCGCAGGACGAGCAGGTCGCGCGTCTGGGCATCGAGCGCGGCGACGAGCACGCGCAGGCGGGCAATGGCCTCGGCGCGCTCGATGGGGGCATCGAGGTCGTGTTCGCTGCGCGGGTGCAGGGCCTCGGGGACGAGGTCCCAGGCGACCGTGTCGCGCCTGCGGCGATGGGCGTCGGTGGCCGCGTTGCGGGCGATGCGGAAGAGCCAGGCGGCGAACGCGCCGTCCGCGCCCCGGTAGCGCGGCAGAGCGTCCAGCGCCCGCAGGAAGACCTGCTGCGTCAGGTCGGCGGCCTCCGCCTCGTCGCTCGTGCGGGCGCGCAGGTAGGCGTAGACGCGGTCCAAGTAGCGTCCGTAGAGCGGCCCGAAGGCGGCCGGGTTGGCCCGCGCCGCGCGGACCAGGATGTCGTCCTCCTCGGCAAGAAGAGAGTCCTGGGCCTGCTGTGGATCTACCGACAGAGCCCGCATGCAGCCACCTCCTTCGGTCTTCGGGCGTGGTCTGTGAGATTGCGATTCACATGTCCCATATATTAAGACGCGGGAGGATGTGGAACCAGACATCACGCGAAAGAGGAGCCCCGTGCGCCGGCCATGCCGTTTCGGGCACGGCTGAGGCTAGGCCAGCTACTTGTCAGCGATCCCCGTCAGTGCGGGGGCGGCAGGGCCGCCGGCAGGACGCTCCAGGGGTCGGGGGCCACGCCCGGGCCGATCGTCAGTGGCGCCGCGTCGTAGGCCAGCGGCAGCGGACGCGCCTGCCCACCCTGCAGCGCCGTGGTCAGCCGCAGGTCCGCGTTCAGGCGTCCCTGATAGGCCCAGGAATCGGGGCCGGCGGCAGCGCCGACGCGAACGCCCGACGCGTCGCCACGTAGGTTGGCCAGGAAGGGCAGGTCCGCCCTGCCCGGTTGCTTCTGCACGGTAAGAGAGTATGTCGTGGAATCCAGCAACGCATTGGGCGGCACGATATAGCTGAAGGTGACGGTGGCGCTCGCGAGCGAGGGCACGCGGAGGTAGCCGGCGAAGACCGTCTTATCGTGGTCGCGCCGCGGCGCCCACACTTGGGTCAGGCCCGACGTCGCGAGCAGACGGCTGCCCAGGGGGACGTAGACGCGCACGAAATCTTCGTAGAGCGTGTTGTTCTCCGGCTTGACGATGTTTTGGGCGGTTGTCCCGTTGGTATAGGTGATGGTCAGGGTAGCGCGCAGCGAGCGGTCGGCCGCGACCACGGCCTGGTAAGAGAGCCCTTCTTGCACGTGGTTATTGATCTTGTTGTAGTGGACGTTGGTATCCACCACGTACAGGTAGTCGGCCCGTGTCGGGTCGATCGCGCCGTCCCATCGCTGGCGGGCCAGCAGCGGCGCTACCGACGGATCGGGGACCCACAGCAGCAGGTGCCGTCCGTCCAGAGCCGTGCGCATCACCCGCGCCGCCAGGGTCAACTGGGAGCCGTGCAGCGCGCGCAGGTGTTTAAAGACAGCGCTGTACACCGTGCTGGCGAATGGCTTGTTCCGCGCGCCCGTCCCCGCGTTGTTAACCCGCGCCTGCAATGTGGCGACGGCATTGTCCGCCGTCAGCGTGACAATATCATGTGGCGGGTTGGGGTCGGTCACCGTGATGGGGCCGGTGATACGCAGCAGAGCCGGGACCAGTGAACTATCGAAGGCGATCACGCCGTCGATGTGTTGGGGTTGCCCCAGGCCGTAGAAGTAGCGCAGCAGCGCCGCCGTGGTCGGAAAGTCGGGTGACCAGTTGGCATCGCGGTAGAACCAATTGGCGAGGTGCTGGTAGGTCAGCAACGGCAGCGGCGGCGGGATATAACTTTTTCTGTTGTTCTTGTTGCTGTCGTCGACATCCGTGCTGGACTGCTGTCCGACGAGCGTGAGCCGCCCGTGGTCGGCCTGCACTAGCGCGACGGTCCCGACGAATCCACCCGTGGCGCGCAGGTCCAGCGGGTTCTCGGGGACCAGCAGGTAGAGTCGCGGCCGTGTCGCCCCCAGCAGGTCGGGCGCCGCCAGGGCGGCGCGCAGCGAGGCGTCGGCCAGCGGCAGCAAGCGCAGCGCCGGGTCCAGCCGCGTCCGTAGCGCGCCTGGCAGGGCGGCAGCGTTGAGCTGCGCCGCGTCCCGCTCGGCCGTTGTGACGTCGGCCAGAGCTGTCCGCAACGCGTCCTGCCCCTGGGTAAACCCGGCCAGCAGTCTGGCGCCGGGGTCCGTCGCGCCGCCGACGCCCGCGCCTTGTCCGCCTTGCAGGGCCGATAGGGCAGGGAGGGCGCCGTCGAGGGCGTGCACGGCGGCGGCGCTGCCGCTCGCGGCGATGTCGAGCAGTGGGCCGACCTGCGCGACCGCGCGGGCGGGCGGAACGGCGGCGGCGAGGGCGTCGGATAAGGGACGCCATGGCCACCAGCACAGACGCGCCAGGCCGAGACCGATGCTTGCGATGCTCATGCGGTCGCGCAGCGACCGCGCCTGACTAGACAGACTATTTGTCCCTGTCCCTGTGCTCACGCCCGATCTGGTACCGGCGCCGCCTAGCGATTGCTGGGCCGCGATCAGTTCGTAGCCGCCAGCGGCGAGGCCGATGGCCACAAGCAGGAGATCGAGCAGGATGACCGCGAGGATCAGACGCGCGACGCGTGACCACAGCGGACGCCCGGAGCGGGGACGGCGCGGCCGCGCCGTGAATAGGCCGGGGATGGAGCGCATCGACGCCCCTACGTCACTTCGCGCCGCGCAGACTGCCCGTGCTTGCCGCGCGTTCCGGCGTCAGGCCCGGGCTCAGGGACTGTGGCGCGCGCGGCGCCGGCGCGGGATTGTTGAAGAGGGTGACGGCCACGCCGCTGGTCTGGGCGCCGGCCAGGCGCAGGCGCTCCCCGGCCGTCTCCAGCGCCTCGGGGCCGGCGTTGCGCAACCGCGCCACGACCATGGTATTGTCGGCCAGCGCGGCCAGCACGCCGCTCTCAGGCGCCCCCGCCAGGCCCGCGTCGAGCACCACCACGTCGGCCGACGCGCGCAACGCCAGCAGCAGGCGGTCCATGCGCGCGGAGCTAACCAGATCGATGGCCTCCTCGGGGGCCGTGCCCACCGTGAGGATGCGCAGGTTGGGCAGCGGACCCTCCTGCAGCAGCGTGCGCGGATCGTCGTCGCCGCGTAGCAGCGTGGCCAGCCCGACGCTATTGGACAGTCCGAACAGCGCGTGCAGGGCGGGGCGGCGCAGATTGGCGTCGACCAGGATCGTACGCGCCCCCGCGCGCGCGGCCGTCACGGCCAGATTACTGGCCACCACGCTGGCGCCGTCACCCTCGCGCACGCCCACGACGGCCAGCACGCGCGCCAGCGCCCTCGTATGGCCGTCCGCCGCCGCCGCCGCGACGAGGCCGGAGCTCGCGCGCAGCAGGCGGTACTCATCGGCGCGCGAGGTGGTCGGCTGGGTCAGCGTGGCCAGCACGGCGTTTGATTTAGAGGCGCCGACCGTGCCCAGCAGCGGCAGGCCCAGCAGGGCCGCCACGTCGTCGGGCGTGCGCGGGCGCGCGTCCAGCAGGTCGGAGAGCACGGCCACGCCGAGCAGCACCAGGAAGGCGACCAGCGCCGCGAGCCCCACGTTGACCGTCGTGCGTGGGCTGATCGGCGTATCCGATGCGACTCCTGGCTGCTGCAAGCTAACCGCGTCGCCCAATCCGGCCAGTCGTACCTGAATGCCGTTAATCGTATCGTGAAGCGGACCGAGGCGACCCATATCGCGGTTGATCTCGTCGGTGTACGTACCCTCAAGTTGTTGTTGTTTCGGGGACGGATATGGGTTTTGCGCCTGAAATGACTTCAAGCTTTGGGTTGCCGATACCTGATCCTGACTATAGAAACGGACCTGACTATTGAGCGTAGCTAGTTGTTGCCGAAGTGGACCCATACTGTGCTGATTGACATTGGCAATGAGCGCTCGACCTAAAGCGGTCGCCAGCGCCGCGGCGTCGTTAGGGTCCTGCGCCCGCACGTCGATCGTGACGAGCGTGGACTGTGAGGCTGCCTGGGTGGTGGTATTCTTGAGCAGCGCGCCGGTATCAACTGGATGATGCAACTGGCCGACCTGGGCCAGTGCTGCCAGTGCTGCCTGGGCTACCGCCGCAGTCTTGACGGTTTGCGCATAGACGCCAGCTTCCGTCACGGCCGCGACCAATGCATTGTTGTCGGTCCCGCCAGTGTTGGTACCCAGGCCAGGATTGACGTTGAGGATCGCCGTGGCATCGTAGACCTTTGGCTGCAGCTTGCTGAAGCCGTAGGCGGCGGCGGCTGCCAGTAGGGCTCCGAGGATAATGGGGAGCCACCAGCGGCGCACGATCAGGAGGGCGCGTTGGATGTCCACGGTGGTCTACGCTCCTTGTTGAACCACTGTATCGGGAAGGATAGGGGCACGGTCCGATCCGATGGGGACCCGCGCGGGAACGCACATTATCGTTAGCATAGCACGCGTCTCCCGTCGCTGCCCGACAATGTGCGTCCCCGGCCTGTGGATTGTCGCTCTGGGGGCGCGGGCGTCTCGCCCGTCCCTGGTTCATCGCTGGGACGGGCGAGACGCCCGCGCCCCGGAGATTCCTCCACCATGGCCGCGTTAGCGACAATTCACTGGTCGTGGATGTTCGTCACCGCTTGCTGGCGTTCCAAGTCCTGGCCGGGCTCTCAACCCCAGGTGAACAGTTCGGACACGGGCAGGGTGAAGCCGGGGATCACAGGGTCGCCAATTAACGAATCGTAGCACACGAGGACGTGACGGCACATCAACGTCCCGAGGTTGGGTGCATCTCAAAAAACGCCTGCGACTGCGGTCGCATGGCAAACGGACGCCGACTGCGGTCGGGTATGGTTCGCTGCCCCGCTGCTCCTGGCCCCGCTGCTCCTGGCCCCGCTGCTCCTGGCCCCGGTCCGACACCGCAGTGTCCGTGGTTTGCCATGCGACCGCAGTCGCAGGTCGGAGTCCACAATTTTAAGGTGCACCCCCGAGGTTGTCGGCGATCAGGATGTGCAATAATGCGCTGTAATCCCCAAGCGCCTATCCTACCCCTTGGCAACTGGCAACTGGCAACTGGCAACTGGCAACTAGTAGAAGGAGACCCGGTGGTCGATCTCGACCTGCGCGAGCAGGTGCGCGTGTATACGCGCGACAGCGGCAGCCATCAACCGGAGCGGCCTGACCTGTGGCCGTACGTCCCGCTCGGCAGCGGACGCGTCCTCGACGTGGGCTGCGCCACCGGCGACCTTGGCGCGGCGCTCAAGGCGCGGGGACGCGCCCGCGAGGCCGTGGGCATGGAGTTGAGTCCGGTGGCGGCGGCTATCGCGCGTGAGCGTCTGGACGACGTGATCGAGGGCGACCTGGAGACGGTCGAGGTCCCCTACCCCGACGGCTCGTTCGATGTCCTGATCTACGCCGACGTGCTGGAGCACCTCAAGAACCCCTGGGCCGTGGCTGCGCGTCACCGTCGACTTTTGCGCCCAGGAGGACGCGTCGTGGTCAGCCTGCCCAATATCGGCCACTACAGCACCCTCCTGATGCTGTTGCGCCAGCAGTGGCAGTACCAGGAGAGTGGCATCATGGACTATACCCACCTGCGCTTTTTCACGCGCCCAGGCGTGCTCGATCTGGCGCGCCGGTCGGGCTACGAGCAGGCGCGCCTCTACCGCCGTGGCGGCGAGGGACCCAAGCAGCGTTTGCTGCGCGCCCTGACTCTGGGCCGCTCGACCGACTTCTTTATCCCGGGCTTCGTGCTCGTCGCCCGTAACCCGGACGCGCCGCGCGATACAAGTGACGCCGATGCGGGCGCGGAGCTTGGGTCGTGATGCGCTCCCCGTTCCTGGCCCGCGCGGCGCGTCGAACCCCTCCCGCCGTCGGAGGCCCAGCGCCAGCATTGCCAGCGCCTCAACCCCTTCAGAACACCGCGTTGCTGACGCTGGCTTCGCTAGCGGCCAAGGGCTGCGGCTTCGTGCTGTTGCTCGTGGCCTTAAACACGTTGGATACAAGTGAGTTCGGCGACTACAATGCCGCCCTGGCGTTCGTGGCCCTCTTCGCCGTGGTCACCGACCTTGGTCTCTCTACATTGGCCGTGCGCGACGTGGCCCAGGATCACGCTCAACTCCCGCGCTACGTCGGCAACTTGTTGGCGCTGCGCCTGGTCTTATCACTTGTCACGATAGTTGTGTGCATCGTGTTGGCCGCGACATTCAACGTCCTGCAAGGCGACGCCACGGTGCGTCTGGGCGTTGTGGTCTGGGCGCTCGGCATGACGCCCATTGCCATAGTCGGCACGGTCGGCGTCGTCTTCCAGTCGCTGGAGCGTATGGCTACCCTGTCCGCATTGACCACCATCACCGCGGCGCTCACGTCGCTGCTGGGTTGCGCGGTCTTGCTGTTTGGAGGTACGGCCATCCCCTTGCTGGTCACGGCGACGGTGGTCAACGTGGTCATGGCCGGGGTTGCGTTGGTCCTGGCCGCGCGCGTCACGTCGCTGCGCCCACGCATGGATCTATCATGGTGGCCATCACTCGTGCGTTCCGCGCTGCCGTTCGCCGTGCTAACACTGCTCAACGTGCTCTACTCGCGCGCCGACATGGTGTTGGTGATCCGATTGAAGAATAGCCATGACGCGGGCCTCTACAGTGTGGCCTACCGCCTGGTCGATACGCTGCTTGTCGTGGCCATCAGCCCCTTCAACGCGGCGGCGCTGCCGGCCTTTAACCGCATCGCCGCGCGCTCAGCGGATGACCTGCGGCGCCTGGTTCTCTCGGGACTGCGCATCACCCTGGTCATCGGCGTGCCCGTGGCCGTGGCCGCGACCGCCTACGCGCCGACGATCCTAACCCTGGTCGCGCGGCGGTCCGACTACCTGGCGGCGGTCCCGGCGCTGCGGTGGCTGGCGTGGTCGTTCCCCTGTTTCACCGTGCTGGCTATCCTCTACAATGCCATCTACGCCGCCCATCGCGCCGGCGCCATGGCCGTTATCTTTGGCCTCACGCTGGTGTTCAACGTGGCGCTGAACCTGCTACTGATCCCGCGCTATGGGTACTTTGCCTCGGCCGCGCTGACCACCGCCTCGGAGGCGCTCAACGTCGCGCTGGCCGGCTGGGTCGTGGCGCGACACGTGGTCAATCCGCTGGCCGTGTGGCCGGCCGTGGCCAAGACCGCCGTCGCCGCGGCCGCCATGGGCGTCGTCTTGTGGCTGCTGGGACGGCTCGGACCCGTCGCCGGCCTCGTCGTCGGATTGCCCGTCGGCGGCATTGTCTACCTCGCGGCCGTCCGCGCGCTACGCATCTTCGACGCGCCTGAGCGCGCCATCCTGTCGCGACTGCCCCTGGCCGGCCGCTACGCGAGGTGGTTGTGATGAGTGTACCCCTCACCCCCCACCCCGTGGCTGACTGGCCCCCCGATCCCTACCCGCGGGATCGCCGGTCCAGCGCGCCTCTCCCGACCGCGGGAGAGGGGGAGCAACCCTCGCCCCCGCCCCATGCGGATTGGGCTGTCGGCTCCGCGGAGCCGACAGCCCAACCGGCTCTCCCGACCGCGGGAGAGGGGAGAAATGCCGTGGAGGAGGGACGGGGAGGTGAGGGACTGGTCTGCGCCATTGTGCTCAACTGGAACGGCTGGGAGGATACGGTGCGCTGTCTGGCCGCTCTGCGCCGAAGCACCTATCCCCACCTGCGCGTGGTGGTGGTCGACAATGGATCGACCGACGATTCGGTGGAACGTCTGGCGCCCCTGTTGGATGATGCCCGGAGCGAGTTCATCCGTAGCGAGCGCAACCTGGGCTTTACCGGCGGGGTCAACCTTGGCCTGCAACGGGCGCTGGAGCGCGGCGCCGACGCGGTGCTGCTGCTCAACAACGACGCTACAGTAGAGCCGGAGTGCGTCTCCACGCTGCTCGTGGCGCTGGAGGCGCGGCCTGATGTTGGGTTGGCCGGACCGCGCATCGTGTGGCGGGACCGGCCCGACCACATCTGGTCGGCCGGCATGAGCGTGACGTGGCCCGGCGCCACGGTCCACGCCCACCGCGATGAGCCCCTGGACCCCGCTGGCAGTCACGGCCGCCTTTATGCCATATGCCCCGTGCAGGGGCTCAGCGCCTGCGTCTTGCTGGTCCGGCGCGCCGTGCTGGAGGGGATCGGTCTCCTCGACGACCGCTACTTCGCCTACTACGAAGACTTTGATCTGTGCCTGCGGGCGCGCCGCGCCGGCTACCGTTCGCTGTACGTCGGCACGGCCCACGCCGCCCACGCCGGCTCGGCCTCGGCCAACCGCGACGGTGGGCGCTCGCAGTCCGCCCTCGTCAACTATTATGGCGCGCGCAACATCCTGTTGTTCATGGCCACGCACGCGCCGCCCGCCGTGCGCCTCCTGACCCTGACTGTCCTGTGCGGCAAGCTGCTGACCGCCGGGGGGCGCGTACTGGCCGCCGGCCTGCTGTTGCGCCGCCCCGGCGCCCTGGCCCGCGCTAGGGCCATCACCGCCGGCATGACCGACGCCGCGCGTGGACGCTTCGGGGCGCGAGCCTCCGGGGGTGACGGATGATCCTCGTCGACGCCTCGCCGCTGCAGACCGAGCATCGCTACCGCGGTCCCGGTACCTACACGGCTGGTTTGCTCGACGCGCTGACGCGCCTACCGCTCCCCGAGCCGCTAGGCTTGCTGGCCGAGTCGCCGCACGCGACGGACTTGCCCTTGCTGGCCGAGCTGCTGCGACGCGATGGCGTGCAATGGGCCCCGCTGCGCCGTCCCGCCCGCCCGCGCTACCGCTTTGCCTGGCTCGTCAGTTCCGTCGCCGTGACGGCCAGTTTGCGGCAGGTCCGCCCACGCCTCTACCACGCCACCGAGCCCAACGGGCTGGCGCGCCCGCCCGTGCCGGGCATCGCCACCGTGGCCATGCTGCACGACCTGATCCCGCTGCGCCACCCCGAGGCGCACTTCCCCTGGCGCCGCTTCGACCAGCGCGTCGGCTACGCCCGCTACCTGCGCTTGCTACAGCGGGCCGACCGCCTGGTTGTCAATTCGGAGGCGACGAAGCGTGATGCGGTCGAGCGGCTGCGCATCCCGCCCGAGCGCGTCACCGTCACGCCGCTGGCCGTCGACGAGCGGCGCTTCTATCCGCGTTCTCCGTGGGAGATCGACGCCGTGACGCGGCGCTACGAATTGCGCCGGCCCTATATGCTGCACGTGGGCGCCTCGACCTACCACAAGAACACCGACCGCATCCTGCGCGCCTTCGAGCGGTTCGGCGCGACGGCTGACGGTCGCGAACATGCCCTCTACATCGTGGGACGCTGGACGCCGCGCGCCCTGTCCGCTCTCCAGGACGCCTACCCCACGCTGATAGAGGCTGGGCGGCTGCGGGTACTCGGCTTCGTCCCTGATGACGACCTGCCCGCTCTCTATGGCGGCGCCGATGCGCTGGTCTACCCGTCGCTGATTGAAGGGTTTGGCCTGCCCGTGCTGGAAGCGATGCGCTGCGGCACGCCGGTGATCACCTCCATCACCTCGTCGCTGCCCGAGGTGGGCGGGGCGGCCGCGCTCTATGTCGATCCGCTCGATCAAGAGGACATCGCCGCCGCCCTGCAACGCCTGGTCGCCGCGCCGGCTCTGCGCGCCGACCTCGCCGCGCGTGGGTTGCGTCAGGCCGCCCACTTCACCTGGACGCGCACGGCCGACGCCACGCTAAGGGTCTATCAGGACTTGCTATGAGCGCGCTTGTTGTTGATCTAACCGCTATCATTGTCCGTGTCGCCACGCACATCGTACACTAACGATGCAGCACGCCAACGAATAGCCGCGACAGGCCCTACAGCAAGGAGCGAGCGATGAACGACGCGGAGATTATGACCCGTATCAGCCAACTGGTAGACGAAGAGCACCAACTTCTGCAACGACGAGACCAGGATGGACTGGATGACGTCCAGCATGGCCGCATGAAGGAGCTGGAGGTCGGACTGGATCAATGCTGGGACCTGCTGCGCCAGCGCCGCGCCCGTCGCGCCGCCGGCCTCGACCCCGACGATTCCAAGGCGCGCGATCCCAAAATCGTCGAGCACTACGTGCAATAGCTAGTAGCCGTTAGTAGTTAGCACTAGTTGCTGCCTCTTTATTAGAGGAAAGGCAGGACACCGACCGCCATGGCAAACGACAGCAGGGCTGAGCTCGACGCTCCCATGTACGACTTTATCGCGACGGTGGCGCGGCGGGCGGGCGCTGAGCTGCGGCGCTACTTCCGCTCCGCGGCGCTACGGCGCGACAACAAAGGGGTCTGGGACCTTGTCACCGAGGCCGACCACGCCGCCGAGGCCCTGATCATCGGAGCGATCCGCGAGCGTTTCCCCGACCACGACGTGCTGGGCGAGGAGTCGGGCCGCTCGGGCGCGGCGGCGCGCTCGCTGTGGCTGATCGATCCGCTCGACGGCACGCTCAACTATTCGCGCGGCCTGACCACGTGGGGCGTCAGTATCGCCCTGGCCGAGGATGGCGAGGTTCGCTACGGCGCGTTCTACGACCCGCTGCAGGATGAGTTGTTCTACGCCGAGCGCGGCAAGGGCGCGCGCCTCGACGGGCAGCCGCTGCGCGCCAGCGGCGCGATCGCATTGGCCGACGCCCTGGTCTATACGTCCCTGCCGCATGGCCCGGAGCAGGCGGCCCGGCTGCGCACCGTCGAACGGCTCAGCCCGGTCGTGATGCGCCTGCGCATGAACGGGTCGGTTGGCTCCGCGCTGGCCGGCATCGCGGCGGGGCGCATGGATGCGGTCGTCGAGATGGGCGGAGGCGCGTGGGACTACGCCGCCGGCGGCCTGCTGGTGCGCGAGGCTGGCGGCCACACCACCACCGTCGACGGTCAGCCCTCACTGGCCGAAACGACGACGATGCTTGCCGCGGCCACCGTCGCCCTGCACGACGCGCTCTGGGACGTGATCCGCTCGTAACAGCTCGATTGCTCCCGGTACACGACACAATAGATAGGAGTGCGCCGCTATGCCGAATCGTTTGTTGCTCGCGCTGGCTAATCAACAGGGACTGGCCAGTTTTTCGATGGAGAGCCCCGCGCTGCGCCCCATGGTGTTGCGCTTCGTCGCCGGCGAGGAGTTAAAGGACGCCGTCGGCGTCACCCGCGACCTCAACGCCCGGGGTATCCGCGTCGCCCTCGACCACCTGGGCGAGAATACGACCGACCGGGAGGGCGCCGCCGCCGCCGTGGCCGCCTACCAAGAAGCCCTCGGCGCTATCGTGGCCGAGGGCCTGGACGCCAATATCTCGGTCAAGCTGACGGCCATGGGGCTCGATATCTCCGACGCCGTGGCCGAGGAGAACCTGCGCGCGGTGCTGGACACGGCGCGCGCCCACGACATCTTTGTGCGCGTGGATATGGAGGCGTCGGCCTATACTGCTCGCACCCTCGAGGTCATCCACCACGTCCACGCCGCCGGCTGCACGAACACCGGTCCGGTCATCCAGGCCTACCTCTACCGCAGCGCCCACGACGTCGACCGCCTGGTCGAGGCCGGTATTCGCGTGCGCCTGTGCAAAGGGGCTTACAACGAGGCGCCCAACGTGTCCTTCCGCCGCAAGCGCGACACCGACCGCAATTACGTGCGCCTGATGGAGACGCTGCTGGAGCGCGGCGCCTACCCCGCCATCGCCACGCATGACGAGGACATCATCGCCCACGCCCGCGCGTTCGCGCGCGCGCGCGGCGTCGCGCCCGACCGCTTCGAGTTCCAGATGCTCTACGGGGTGCGCCGCGACCTGCAGGAGTCGCTCGTCGCCGCGGGCTACAACATGCGTGTCTACCTGCCCTACGGCGCGCAGTGGTACCCCTACCTGGTGCGCCGCATGGCCGAGCGCCCGGCCAACCTGACGTTCGTGGTCGGCAACATGGCCCGCGACAAGCAGTTGGCAACTGCCAATGGCCCGCGCTAGGCAGTTGGCAACTGCCAGCAGTCGGTAGTGTGAGTTTGACTGTGCCCGCGTCTGTTACTATGATGACGACCATGGGAGTCAACGTCGTGTAGGTGTAATAGGGGTCAGACAGATACGCGACGCGGAACGTCTGGCTAGGATGCATGATGCCTGAATGGATTGTGGTCGTACTAGCTGGGGCGATCGGAGGTTTCGCTAACTGGTATCTCTCATCAGCAGGCGGGCCAGCGGGATACAAGCTCTTGCCTGAACGGAAAGGCGAAATTCTCATCAATCCTGGCATCCTGGGGTCCGTTTTGGTGGGAGCTATCGCAGGGCTTGCTTTCTGGGATATCTATGATCCGCAGGCAAGTTTTTACGGTTCTACCATTGAAGTACACCCTGTCGTCGGGGCTCTACTGGCTGGTGTTGCTGGGGGAAAGCTGTTGATCAACCTGGTGGATCTATCCGTGCGGGACACAACCCTAGCAAAGCTGAAAGAAACGTTGGATGATGTCAGCGCGGCGTTGGTTGAAACAATGGAGCAGTTAGAGACGAAGGATGTGTCTAGCTATCAAAAGGATGAAAAGCCAGCGCACGATGATTCATCCAACAGAGGAGAATAAAGAAAGATGGACAGACAAGAGTTGCTAACCGTGCGGGAGATCAGGGAATTGGTACGAAAACTGAAGGACACCCAAGACTCACGGCAAGCACTGGAGATAAGTACAAGGCTTGAGGCCATGTCAAGGAGGCTTAAGCCACTCGAGGGAAAATATCGCAGTAGTCCCGGGACAACTGAACATATGTGATATCCACACCTATGACCTCTGGGTCGTTTGGTAGCTCGCACACCTCGTCCTGTGGAGCCGCTGCAGGCCAGCCTGTTCGCGCCGTAGTCGTTCCTCGCTGCCCGCGACGAGTTGATGTGTGTGGGCAGCGGCGACATTCATGAAGTAGGCATAGAGGTCGCTCCAGTGCTCGACCGGGATCGCCGCTGGAGTGACCAGAGACTCCGTTTGTAGGGTCAGGCCGAGGCGGCGGGAGATGTCACCGAGTTGGCGGCGCGTGAAGACGTGGCGCAGACCCGGACGCCAGGCGGTAAAGCAGTGGGTCACGAAGTCGCGGTAGGGCCGCGCTTCTTTGTCTTCGACCAGGGGTGGCCCGCGCTTGCGCATGCGCAGCATCACCGTCTCGACGCCCGGCGGGGGACTGAAGTCGCGACGGTCGAAGCGGTAGGTCACCGTGAGGTCGAACCACGGCCACAGCAGGGCGGCGGTGAGCGTGCCCTGGGGACGGCCCTGGAAGCGCGCGGCGGCCTCGCGCTGCATCACCAGGTAGGCGTCGTCGGGCGGGCACAGCGCGGCGGTCAGGCGGGCCACGATGGCGGCCGTGACGTTGAAGGGGATGTTAGCGAACACCTTGTATGGGGCGCGTGGGAGGGCAAAGTCAAGGATATCCCCTTCGTGGATGGCGACCCGCGGCGCGGCGACGAAGCGGCGCCGCAGGCGCCGGACCAGGGCGGGGTCGCACTCGACCGCGACGACCTGCCGGCAGCGCGCGGCCAACCGCTCCGTGATCGTCCCCGTGCCCGGCCCGATTTCGAGCACGAGGTCGTCGCGGCCGACCGTTGAGTCGTCGAGCAGGTGGTCGACCAGCCGTGCATCGCGCAGGAAGTTTTGGGAGTACAGATGGCGGGTGGATGGCAAGGGACCGTTCCTTTCATGTCGTGTGAGCGCAACGCACAAAAAAAGCCGCATCGCCACTGTAGCGTATGCGACCGGAAGCGGAGCCCTCTCACGAAAGGACGGTTAGACGCGCGGCATGGACAGCTAACGTCCCCAATCAGGTATCGGACGCCTCATTAGCCATCTCATTGCCCAAGCATTGGCCCCTGATAGGGGGCTCCGCTCAGGACAGGCGCAGTCGTATTGACATCATCATCCCGGTGTTCCCTTGCTGTACGATAACTATTGACGAGATCAGTGTAGCAGATACAGGTATAGAGGCTTTTCCTCACGACGACCATTCAACTCTTTGCGCCGTCGCCAGACCTGTCTGGGCCTTTGATGCGCTCCAGCTCACGACGCAGCCGTGCAACCTCCTCCTCGGCGCGTTGTCGGGCTTCGGCTTCGCCTGCCCGTTCCATCTCGGCGCGTTGTCGGGCTGCAGCTTCCCGCGCTCGCCCCGCCTCGGCCTGACGCCGGAACTCGGCCTCCGTCGCTCGCTCCAGGTCGGCCTGCTGTCGCGCCGTGGCCTCGCGCTCCCGCTCTACCTCGCTCTGCTCCGGCGTCAGCAGCACGCGCCCCTCTGGCGTCTCGGCCTGCACCAGCGTCCCCCGCACTACCAGGTACAGCCCCAGCACGTCGCTCCACAGTCGTCCTCGCGCGTCGGGCCACCATGGCTCGAACTGTCCGTCCTCACTTCGGCGATACCCGCGCAGCGTCGAGGCCTGGCCCTGGCGGGGTCTGAATAGGGCGTACTCCCGCGCGCCCAGCAGGTCATAGGCACGGCGTTTCTCGTCCTGGTCCCGCCCCACGCTCGATGGCGAGATCACCTCCAGCACGAACGGTGGGAACACCCCTTCCACCTCCAGGTCGTACGAGGTGCGCGGGTGGTCCGCCACGAAGGCCACCATCGTGTCCGGCGCCAACTGCTTTTTGCCCTGTACATCGGGCCAGCGGTACAGGATGGGCAACATGGCGGCTATGTACCACCCCAGGCGCTGCTGTCGCGCATAATTGTACAGGCTATGGGCGAAGGCGCTGGCCGACCAGAACTGCAAGTCTCCCATCGTCATCCAGGGAGCGTCCTCCGTATCGTCCGCCAGGTCCCGCATGAAGCGGTCATCCTCGTCCCTTGCCGGGGATGGGGGCCAGCGTGTCTGTACCATGTCCCGTCCTCTTGCCAGCCGTTTACCAGGCGCGCGATTCAAGATTGCCTGTGCCGCGCGTCATGTCGAGGATAGTGTACCACGCCATTCAGGCGGCGCTCTGCCGAGGCGTTCCTTTTTATTCCTGGGGACGATACGGCGGCAGGGCGTGGACGTTCCCGGCCGGGATGTCGATGTGTACGAGGTCGTCGAGCAGGTCGACGACGTAGGAGGCCAGCGCCAGTACGTCGTGACTGAAGAGGACGCCCTGGCGCACCACCAGCGCCTCGACCGTGTTCGACACGTCGTCCATCAGCACGATGTCCAGGTCGCCGGCGTGGGCGTGGGGCTCACGCTGCCAGACCGCCGTCTCGTGGCTGAGATGACGCTCGGTCGGGGTACGGTTGTCCTGCTCCGCTGTGGGACGCTGATAGACTCCGCCCAGCGCGCCGCTGATCTCCATGGCTACGTCCTCGGCCGCGAAGCTCGCTGACGGCTTGAACCCTGGCTCGGGCTCCGCCACCTCGCCCAGCACATAGGGTGGCAGCGCCAGGAACTCCTCCTCGGTCAGGGCCAGACGCACCTCGCCACTGTCCGCTCCGGTAACCGCCGTGAAGGGCACGCGCAGGTCGCGCGGCGCCTCCCAGCCGCCCGGCTTGAGCAAGTTCCCCGACTCCAGCAGGCGGCGCCGCACCGTGATCGCCGTGACCGTCCCCACGCCCGACTCGCCCGGCTCGACCACCACGCGGTAGAGCGAGCCCACGTCGCGCCCGTCGGCCGTCACCGCCGAGACTCCAAACTTGAGCGGCTGCTGCATCCCGTTACTCCCATCCTCTCCATATTGTCTTGTACGTCCTGGCTCTGGCCCGTCCTCGTGCGCGCCGGGTTGATCTCACGCGCGCCCACGATACGTTCGAACGTCGCCAGCGCCTGCGCCACGACCTGGTCCATATTGTAGTACTTGTACGTCGCCAACCGCCCCACGAAATGCACGCCCGGCGTCTCGTCGGCCAACGCCTTGTACTTATTATAGAGGTCGGCGTTCTCAGGGCGTGGCACGGGATAGTAGGGGTCGCCGTCGGCGCGAGGATACTCGTAGACAAGCGTGGTCCGGGCGTGCGCCTGCCCGGTCAGGTATTTGAACTCGGTGACGCGGGTGTAGGCGTAGTCATTGGGATAGTTGATGACCGGGTACGGCTGGTAGACGGGGACATCGAGCGTCTCGAAGCGGAACTCGAGCGACCGATAGGGCAGCTTGCCGTACCGGCAGTCGAAGTACTCGTCGATCGGGCCGGTATAGATCATCTCGCGGTACGGGATAAAGCCCTCCATCTCGCGGTAGTCGGTGTTCAGCATCATCTTGATGTTGGGGTGGTCCAGCATGCGCTCGAACAGGCGCGTATACCCGTGCAGGGGCATCGCTTGATAGGTATCGGTGAAATAGCGGTCGTCGCGGTTGGTGCGCGTGGGCACGCGCGCGGTGACGGCGGCGTCGAGCTCGGAGGGGTCCAGACCCCACTGCTTGCGGGTGTAGCCGCGGAAGAACTTCTCGTAGAGCTCTCGCCCCACCCGGCTTACCACTACGTCCTCGCTGGTCCGCACCTGGGCCACGGGTTCCGCCACGGAGGCGAAGAACTCGTCGAGCTGGAACGAGGTGAGGCTGAGCCCGTAGAGGGCGTTAATGGTGTCGAGGTTGATCGGCATGGGCACGAGCTGGCCGTCGACGCTGGCGCGCACACGGTGCTGGTAGGGCCGCCACTCCGTGAACCGCGAGAGGTAGTCGAAGACCCGCGCCGCGTTGGTGTGGAAGATATGTGGGCCATACTTGTGCACGAGCAGCCCGGCGTCGTCGTGGTGGTCGTAGGCGTTGCCGCCGATGTGGGCGCGCCTGTCGCAGATGAGCACGCGCTTGCCGGCCTCGCGTGCCAGCCGTTCGGCGACGACGCTGCCCGCGAAGCCCGCTCCCACGATCAGATAGTCGAACGGGGGGCATGGCCGGCGGCCGTTGCCGTTGTAATCGGGGTGGTCAGGGCGTGCCGCCACCACTAACGATCCTGGGCGGCGTGAAAGACGCGCAAGATGATGAGGATGCCGCCCTCGACGCGATACGGCATGATGTAAGGGTAATCGGGCAAGATTATCTCGCGCGTACCGGGGACCGTCCCTGCCTCATCCCTTGGTTCGCCGGCACGGCGCGCCGCTTCGGGGAATTGGCCAGCGCGCCTGGCCGCGGCATAGATGGAAGCCCGGACGCGGCGCGCCCCTTGGGGACTGCGCTGCTGGATGTAGGCCAGATGGTCGTGTAGATCGGCGCGCGCCTCGACCGAGAAGCGAACGCGCATTACGCGGTGACACCGTATCGCGTGTACGCCTCGTCCAACTCTTCCTGGGTGATGTCTCCGCTTGCCAGATCCTTGGCGATCAGGTCATCGAGATCAACCGTCTCCAATGTGCCCGCCTCCAGCTTGGTGAGCGTGGCGCGCGTCTGTTCGATCTGCCAGCCTTCGCGCGCAACGAAGCGATCCAACGCCTCGGCCATGAGATAGTTGCGAGTTCGACCCGTGGCTTGCGCGAGTTGATCGTAGCGCTCCTGCAAGCTGTCGGCGATGCGGATTGTCGTGGCGACCGTGGCCATAAAGCTCTCTCCTTCCGTATTCAGCTGTATTGTACCGTATTCTATCCTCCTCGACAACGTCGTTTGTCAGCGGTTCAACCGGCTATGGTTGGAGGCCGGCGCTACCGCCTGCGGGCGGCTACCCACCACTCGCCGCTCAGGATCAGTAGGGCCACGGCGGCCACGAACGGGGCTAGCTCTAAAGGTACCTCGGCCCTGGCCACGTCGGCGGCGGGAGCGGGCGCGCCGGATGATACCTGCGCCGGCAGCGCGGCTGGCGGCGCGGGGAAAGGGTTGACGGCGAAGAGGCCACGGCGCGCGCCGTTCGGCGTCTGTTGCTCGATCGTATAGAGACCGGGCTGTCCGGCGCCCACGAACGGCTGCGACAGCGCGGCGGGCAAGCGCGCGCCGTCCGGCGCGACGACGGAGACGGACGAGGCGCACGGCGCAGGGTTGGGCGTCACGGGATCGCCCGGGCGATAAACGCCCGTCAGGCCGATGGAGGGCGGCGCCAGGTCGTCGAGCAGATGTCCCACCAGGATGGGGAAGCCGGGCTGCAGCACCCACGTCGTGTTGAACAGCGAGAAGCCCAGCACCGCCTCGCGCCGTGTCCCGTTCTGGCCAGCCACCAACACCGGCGCGCCCCTCGCTCCGGGCGCCGTCCCGCGCGACCGCAGCACCGGGTAGCCCCAAGTGGGCACACTCAGCGGATTGGCATAGTCGATCGGCGCCGCGTCCGCGCCGGTGTCGGCCAGCAGGCCGAGCGGGTCGTCCCCGGCCTGCAGCCCGGTCACGGCGACGGGCGCGGACACGGCCAGTCCCATGGGCGAGCGCGGATCGGTCGGAGGGGCCACGGCCAGGACGGATGCCGCGGGTAGGGTAGGCGGCAGATAGGAGTCGAAGGCCACCAGGTCGGCGCAGCGCGCCGCGGACGGATTGTAGGCGTCGGGCGCGACGGTATCGACATGGACGCCCGGCGCCAGCGAGAGGGACAGCCGCAGGAACTCGTTGCCCGGCGTCACCAGCAGCACGCGCCGCGGCCCCACCGTGGGCACGACCGCCCAGGCGCGATCGTCAGCCGCGAGGTCGTCGATGGCGCCGCTATCGGCGGCCTGCAGGCGCGCGCGCACGGCCACGGTATCCGCCGGCAGCCGCGTGCGCGTCAGCACCCGCGACGCGCCCGGCGCCAGGCCGAGCGGACGCAAATCGACCTGCGCCCGCCAGTTCAGGCTGGAGGGGTCGCCCGTGGCCGCGTCGAGCACGAGGTCGCCGGCGACGTAGCGCTGCCCCAGGTTGGCCACGCGCGTTAGCACCGTGACCGTCCCGTCGGGGTCGCGCGAGGCAGCGAAGGCCACGATGCCGAGGTCGCGCAGGCCGGCGCCCAGCGTGATCTGATGGTTTTCGACCTGCACGCCCGGCAGGAGTAGCGGCGCCGTCGTGGGGTCGCCGGCAGCAGTATAGACGAACAGGGTGGCGTGCTTGCCGCCGCGCGCCAGCGCCGTGGCCACGTTGAGCGCGGCGGTGGGATCGGGTGTCTCATAGGTCGTCGCGGCGCGGTCCAGGGCCGCGTGCAGCGCGCCATGGTCGCCGCTCTGGGCAATGAGGACGTGGGGCTGGCGGGCCATCAGCACGATGCTCATCACGTCGTCGGGGGGCAGGCCGTCGATCAGGGCGCCGATGCGCGCTTTGGCCGCGGCGAAGCGGCTGGGGGCGACATCGGTCGCGCCCATCAGAGCTGACGCATCGAGCACGGCCACCACGTCGCCCCGCGCCGCCGCCGCGCGCAGCACAAAAGGCCGCGCCAGGGCCAGTACCAGCGCCGCCACGGCCAGCAGTTGCAGCAGCAAGAGCAGGTTGGGGCGCAGCCGCTGCCAGGGCGCGTTGGCCTGCACGTCGTGCAGCGCCTGCTCCCACAGGAAGGTACTCGGTACCACGCGCGGCGGGCGGCGCATCTTCAGGATATAGAGGGCCACGATGGGGATGGCCACGGCCGCGAGGGCCAGCGCGCCCGGCGCCAGCAGGTTCATGCCGGCGCCCCCTCGCGCCGCGCCTGTCGCGGCGCGTTCACGCTCACGTTCATGCGACCACCCCCTCGCGCCGCAGCAGGCGCAGCACCACGTCCTCCAGGCGCGTGTCGCTGGACACCTGCACGAAGAGGATGCCGCGCGAGGCGCAGAAGGCTGCCACCTCGGCGGTATAGGCGGCCAGGCGGGCGTGATAGGCCTTGAGCGCCGCCGCCGTCACCGTAACCTCGCGCCGCTCGCCCGTCTCCTCGTCGATCAGCGCGACATCGCCGCGCACCCGCGGGTGTAGCTCCTCGGGGGCCAGTACCTGCACCAGGGTCACGTCCTGGCGCAGCGCGCGCAACGCGGTCAGCCCGGCGCGCCAGTCCGAGGTGGTCAACAGGTCGGACAATACGATGCTGACGCCGGGGCCGCGTGTGTGGGGCGCGTAGCCCCGTAGGGCGCGCGCCAGGTCGGTCCCGCCCTGGAAGGGCTGCTCCTGCAAGAAGCGCCACACCCGCCCGGCCGCGACGCGCCCGGCCACGGGCGGCAGGTAGCGGTCGAAGCCCTCGCGGCAGACGCCCACGGCCACGCGGTCGTAGTTAGAGAGGCCGATGTAGGCCAGGGCGGTGGCCAGGCGGCGCGCGAAGTCGCCCTTGGCGGGCGCGCCGCCGGCCATGGAGCGCGAGCAGTCCATGAACAGGCTGATAGTGGCGTTCTCCTCGGCCACGTAGACGCGCAGGAACAGCTTGCCCAGGCGGGCGTAGGCGTTCCAATCGACGCGGCGGAAGTCGTCGCCGGGAGCATAGGTGCGGAAGTCGGCAAACTCGACCGACTCCCCCGTCGTCGGCGCGCGGCGCAGCCCCGCGCCGGTCCCGGGCAGGGCGCGCCTGCTGACCAGTGAGAGCAGCTCCAGACGCTGCAGGAACGCCGAGTCGAACGGCAGCGTCGCCGATGTGGATACTGTCGCGGCCATGGCCTGTGTCGCCCTCGCCTTCTTCCCTACGCTACTACTACCATCACCATCATGGAGCATCCGGCAGCCGCCGCGTTCCCGTCGCGCGCCCCCGTACTCACAGAGTGACGCGTCGGCGGCATCCCGTCAACCACGGTAAAAGTGTTCGTGCCCTCGCTCCCGGTTTCGAGTGCGGACCGATGGCGCCGTATGGCCCTATACCGCGCAACGGGATTCCATCTCGATGCAATCTTCCGCGGATATCGACAGGATCATGTCTGTTGTGCTAACGTGATCACGGATGCGAGTATTTCTCGTCTGAACGCTCTCTGGCGGAGGACATGCTCGATGCACCCGACTCTCGGCTCACTGCTGCTCAGAGCGATCGCGCTATTTATGCGCTCGCCGGACATCACCCTCCCAGCCCCACTTGTCGAGATGGCACAGGGACTGATGAGCGCCCGGAGCTCTCGCATGGTGATGGTCAACATGCAGGCTATGGGCGCCAGCGTCAGCATGCACCGTGCGGAGACGGTCGTCGTGCGGCGCGGACAATCGCTCGATTCCTACACGATACTATGGATCAACGCGGCCGACCATGTGATGCGCGCCGAGACAATCAATACCCCGACGGCAACCTATCAACGCCGTGATCTCCAGGGAGCCTGGACCCAAAGCGAGCCTGATGGTGAGCAGCCCAATGCTCTGCTCACACAGTCACTGGAGGCGCTTGGGACCACTGCCCGGTGGACGGTTTTGGGTGAGGAGCAGATCAGGGGCGAATTGTGCGCCGGCCACCAGGTGGCACGCGCAACTGACGGCGGAGGCGAGGAGCAGGCAACTCTCTGGATCGCGCGGGCTAGCCTGCGACCGGTCGAGTTGCTCGCCCTCACTGTGCATGGAGGCCGGCCGCTCAGCGACTTGGGGATTGCGCACACTCCGATCAGCACGCCCCACATGGTCCTCAGTCAGGTTGTGACGTGGGGCGAGTGGGACAGCACCGCCCTTGCCATCCCCGTCATCTAGCACATGGGCATGGTCCAATCCTGCTGAGCGGTTTAGTAGAGTTTACGGAGGACAAGCCTCGCTTTTTCCTGCTGAGTTACGATGAAGCAGCACGCGCGTGGGAACCGTGGTTCGACGCGGAGAAGCTGGCCGATTTCGAGGATCGCTGGGACTGGCTGAGAAGCCGACTTACCGGAGGCCCTACGTGATAGCGCATTCCAATGGGATACACTACTGATATAGACAAAAGCCGTGATTGCACGAGTGAAGGTCGAAACGATGGATTCTATCCCTGTCAGCGCTAGCATGGAAGCTTACCAAACTGATCTTGATCCCGAACAGGACCGTCGTCTCGACGCGCTCCTTGATCGACACAGTCAAGGGCTGCTCTCTGATGATGAGCAAGCCGAACTCAAGGGCCTTATCGTCATGCACGCTCAATTCCTTCACGAGCAGAGTATGCGTGTCTATGCAGGGCGGCGTGGCATATCCGTCGAGCAGGCGCACCACGAGGTCGCTGCTCAACTGAAGGAAGCGTTGACATGGTGGGAATCCTCCGAAGCAGGTCCCGATCAACAGCGCATGTTGGAGGAATACGCTCAGCGAAGAAAAGAAGCTCCAGTTTTGGGATAGTGGAGTGAGTGAATCATACGTCGGACTTGCAATTGCAGGATTTGCTCAAGACTCTGGAGCAGCAGCGGCAGCATAGCGTGCGCAACGATCTCGTCAGAGAGGCGATCTGGCGACGAGCAGCAAACGCTTGCGAGTATTGTCTCCTTCCAATGAATGGCAGATTTCACGTTGAGCACATCATTCCTCCGAACCGCTGGCCAGATTACACTCGAGGCCGTCTTCGGGGTGTGCAGCCAGTACCTGGCCGGCGAGGGCCTCATCATCTCAACAACCTTGCATGGTCGTGCGCCTTTTGTAATGGCGCTAAAGGGCCACGGATCACCTACCCCCTGGGACGGCAACAAGTTCGCCTCTTCGACCCGCGTTACGACTCCTGGCCGGATCACTTCGTTTTCATGCACCACTATCTTTTCATCGCCGGGACGACCGCGATTGGGCGTGCAACCGTTGCCGCAATGGGGCTCAATACAGCACAACTCGATGGTCCACTCGGCCCACGCCACGATGCTATCCTCCTCGGTTCCTACCCGCCTCAGTGGGCGCGCTCGTGGATCATACCGTAGCAGGCATTGCGCATCTCCTGGCACAAGCAAAAACTCGCCGGAAATCCCGACATAAGGTTGTCGCTAGGCCATGCGATGATAGTCGTGGGCCTGAGAGAGAGAGGGTCCGAGAGACGCCGTAGAGTGGTAGGAGGACAACCAGATGTTGCAGGGACTCAACTTCGTGATGCTGCATGTGCCCGATGTCGCGGCGGTGCGCGACTTCTATGTCAGGGCTGACGCTTAAGACGCACGTGGGACAGGGGGCGCGCCACTTTTTCGCGCGGGTCAACGTCGTAGGGACTGATGAGCGCCCGGAGCTAGCGCATGGTGATGATCAACATGCAGGCTATGGGCGCCAGCGTCAGCATGCATCGTGCGGAGACGGTCGTCGTGCGGCGCGGACAATCGCTCGATTCCTACACGATACTACGGATCGATGCGGCCGACCGTGTGATGCGCGCCGAGACAATCAATAGGGTGTGTTTCATCCGTGTTGGGGACACCCTCACCCCCCGGCCCCCTCTCCCTGTGCGCGGGAGAGGGGGAGGTGGCGCTCCAACTCACATGAAACACACTCCAATCAATACCCCGACGGCAACCTATCGACGCCGTGATCTCCAGGGGGCCTGGACCCAAAGTGAGCCTGATGGTGAGCAGCCCAATGCTCTGCTCACACAGTCACTGGAGGCGCTTGGGACCACTGCCCGGTGGACGGTTTTGGGTGAGGAGCAGATCAGGGGCGAATTGTGCGCCGGCCACCAGGTGGCACGCGCAACTGACGGCGGAGGCGAGGAGCAGAATCATGGAGCGCATGAAGGACCAGTTTCACGTGGCGATCCGTTAACCATGGCCAGTTCCCGCATCACGGCGCAGGCGCTTGACGTCATCCTCAAGCTGGAGGCTGAGCAGTTGTCCACGGCGTTTCCGCGCTACTTTGACCTCGACATCCCGCCGATTGTGCGGCCCTTTCCAACCGAGATACCTCAGTTGGACCTGCACGTCGACCGGCTCGATACGGTATTCGAACTGGCCGACGACACCCTGTTACACCTGGAGTGCCAGAGTGAGCACCGGTCGGATACCCTGCCGCGTTTCCTGGCCAACGATGTCGCGCTCTACCGCAAGCATCGACGACGCATCCACACCGTCGTCATCTATGGGCCGGCCGTCAGGTCCGCGCCGTCGGTACTTGACATCATTGCGGTTCGCTATACTGTCCAGAGCGTTTTCCTGGGACAGCGCGATGGAGAGGAGGCATACCGGCGTCTGGCTGAGCGGCTGATGCAAGGCAAGCCCTTCGATGAGCGGGACCGCCTGGATTTGGTGTTCCTGCCCTTGATGGGGAACCAACGTCCTCTGGAAGACGTCGTGGCCAGAGGGCTAAGTCTGGCTCGTACGCTACCGGACGGCCAGGAGCAGCCGGCCACGGGCGCGTTGCTGGCGTTGGCGTATCATTATATAGGGCAGGACGCGTTTGAACGGTTGATGGAGAGATTGATGGCGACCAACTACGACATCCTGGACAAGTATCTGACGCGCTACGTCGAACAAAGGCTGAACCAGCGGCTGGAGCAGGGCTTGCAGCAGGGCACGGTACAGGCACGGCGCGACGATGTCCTCAAAGTGCTGGCAAGCCGTTTTCAGCCGTTGCCTGTCGCGCTGACCAACCGAATCGCCGCGATCCAAGATCAGTCTCAACTCGATGCTCTGTTCGATCTCTCGTTATCGGCGCCCACTCTGGAGGTCATCAGCCAGGCACTCGATGGATCGCAACCATAGCGGCATCACGCGACATAGGGCGTGGAGATCGTCAGCCCTCCCGCCGACATGCCATTCGGCCGCACCCTCGCCATCAAAGACCCCGCCGGCCGCACCCTCTACCTGCTCCAGCCCCGCCAGGGCTAACGCTCTGATTCGTCAAGATAGGACCGGCGTTTCCCTCTCCCGCGGCAGGGAGAGCACGCTGGACCGTTGGCCCGTAGGTAGGGCCAACGGTCCAGTCGTCATGGGTCGGGGTGAGGGTTCCCTAGAACCCCGCTTGCGGGTGATGGTAGAAGTAGTCGCGCAGGCTCTCGATGGTCCGGATGTAGATGCCGTTGCGCTCGTTGGAGAACGTGTCGCCTGAGTGGTAGAGCGCCAGCGACTTATGCGCGTCGCGGTTGGTCTCGTCCAGGTAGTAGGCGAGCAACAGTGCCCCTTCGAGGGCATTGTAGACGGGCACGTTGGGATCGACGTGGTAGCCGATCAGCGCACGTTCGACCCAGTTGGCCATGTAGGGCATGATCTGCACCATGCCGATTTCTCCGCTGGCCCCGCGCACCATCTGCCAGCCCGTCTCGTGATACACCAGTCCCTTCACCAGCGCCGCGTCGATCCCCACCAGGTTAGACACGTCGGTCAGCAGCAGCCCCGTGTGCAGCGCCGAGGCGGGGACGCCGGGGACGAGCGCGCCGCGCAGACGCACGGTGTAGTGGTGCAGCACCAGGCTCTGTCCGCTGTAGATAAGGTCGCTCGCCCCCAGGTTGTTCTCACCGGCCAGCGTGCCAACATCGGAGTGCAAGGCGGCCGCGATAGCGCTTAGCGTGTCGCCCGCGCGCACCGTGTAGTAGCGCGGGGTGTCGGTCATGGTCCTGACGATGACATGGTACGGCGCGCCGAAGGGCCATTGCCAGACACGGATCTGCTGCCCCGGCGCCATGGTCCAGAGGCCGCCGTTGCGCCGACGGATCAGCCAGGCCACGTCGTGGAAGCGTCGCGCGATCGATTCCACGGTGTCGCCGGGCCGCACGGTGTAGAAGATGTACGACGGCTGCACCGGCTGGTGGGTGAGTCGCTGCATCACACTGGCCTGGGTCCACGCGTCCGCCGTGGCCTGCGCCTGTACCTGAGCGTTGGCGGTTGCCTGGGTCTGGGCGGTTGCCGTGCCTTGCATCCGGGCAGTCGCCGTCGCCTGCAGCTGAACTGTTGCCTGCGCTTGCGCGGTCGCGGTTGCCCGTGCCTGAGCGGTCGTGGTTGCCCGTGCCTGAACCTGAGATGTCGCCGTCTCCCGCACCCGCGCCGTGGCCGCTGCCTGTGCCGTCGAGGTGGCCGCTAGGGACGTGGCGTGCAGTCGTATCCGCGCGACGGTCGTCGCGGGAACCCCGGTGATGGGCGTTGGGGTGGTCGTGGCAAGGACGACCGCCGTGCTGCCTGGCCTCGGAGCAGCAACGGCAATGGCGTAGGCCGGTACCGGCGGTGTGTCAGGCGCCGGCATGGTCGCGAGAGCCCGGATAACGGGCCGGGGAGGCGCTACCGTGCCGGTTGCCCCCCGACCATTCAGCGCCATAGAGAGGGCGCCCGGCCCGACCGCCGCGATGATAGGCGGGACCGTTCGGCCGCTGGATCTCTGCCCTGTTTGCGTCGAGACAGCAGGCCAACCAGCGTCTGTCGTTGCCGTTACCTGAGCCGTCCGCGACAGCGCCGTCAATGAATCTCCCGGCCTGACAATCCCCGGCGCGACGATGATAATCCCATTTGTTCCGCGCGCTTGCCCGGTCGGGACGCCGGTGGCGCGGCGCACGGCTGGCGGCCCCGTCACGCTGGCCTTCCGCGGAGTAACTCCAGGCTTTGGCTGTGGGATGCGCGGCGCTTGCACGGATGGGCCTCTAGATGGGAGAGGGGATCTCGCGGATGATTGTGCCCGCGTCGCGCTCTGCCCGTACGCGCCGAAGGGGCCGGCCGGAGTGGGGTGAGCGCCCAGGAAAGTTGAGGCTCCTCCCGCCGTCCCCACAATCGCGGCCAGCCCTGCCCCGACCATCACCGTCGCGGCGATCGCTACGCCCCATGCCCGCATGATGGCTACCTACTTATTCAGCGCTACGTCGTCCTCGGGCTCCAGACGCAGGGCGGGCGCCGCCGCGCGCGCCTCGGGGGTCCGCCCGAATCGGTAGGCCACCATGAAGCGCAGGTGTCGCCAGCCATCGCGCAGCGCATTGAGCTTGGAGGCCCCGGCGCGCGGGTAGTACGTGATCGGCACCTCGGCCACTGTCAGCTTGGCCTGCGCCGCCTTGATCACCAACTCGGAGGCGAACTCCATGCCGGGACTGATCAGCCCCATGCGCTCATAGGCGTCGCGCGTAAAGGCGCGCAGCCCGCTGTGCGCGTCCGAACTCTTTAACCCGAACAGCACATTCAGAATGAGCGTCAGCACCGGGTTGCCGATGTAGCGGTGCGTCCAGGGCATCGCGCCCGGCAGGATGCGCCCAGCGAACCGCGACCCCAGCACGTAGTCGGCGCCCTCGCGTAAGGGCGCGATCAGCCGGTCGATCTCGCGGAAATCGTAGGTTTGATCGGCGTCGCCCATCACGATGTAGCGGCCGGTGCTGGCGGCAAAGCCTTTGTGGTAGGCGTTGCCGTAGCCGCGTAGGGGTTGGTGGACCACGCGCGCGCCCGCCGCGCGGGCGATCTCGACGGAGCGGTCGGTCGAGCCGTTATCGGCCACGATCACCTCGCCCGGCAGGCCGGTCCGCCTCAGACCTTCCTGTGCCCAGACAATGCACTGGGCAATGCCCGCTTCTTCGTTCAAACAAGGCATCACGATGGATATCACCTCGGACCCCTTGGCCTCCCACGAAGGAAACGGATGCGTGATGGCTGCCTGGGCGGTATCCGTGTCCATCTCTGCGCTTCGCACGCTTATCTCCCGGTAATGGCGAGGACAATGCCTCCTCACTTATGACGGTGAGGACGACCTACCCTCGACGGGTCACTATGCCGCACCGTCGTCGCGTTCCTGCGTCCGCTAACGACAACAGACGGCATTATACCATGGCGCCGGAGAAACGATACACACGTTCCACGACCGTGCCCCTCCGTCTCCCCGTAACGCTACAGGGATCAGGTATGGCGCGATAGGGGCCATGATGCGCCCGGCGTCCAACTTGATCGTATCATCGCAGGTTCCGCGGTATAGCGGTATAGGAGTAGTGGAGTTAGCCCAGGCGCGCGAAGTAGCTGCGGCAGGCGAAGTCGATCAGTTCGCGGCTGAGGACGGGCGGCACGTCGTAGTAGCGCGACGCGCTGAGCAGATGGTTGATCAGGTCGCGGGGGTGACAGGCTTGCGGTTCGCGCCCGGCCTTTTCGTAGTGCTCGGCCATGAGGTAGTCGAACGCTTCCTCCGTGAAGGTCACGCCCTTGCCCTTGGCGACACGCTGGAAGATCTCCTTGAATTGGGGGATTGAAGGGGAGCGCACTTCGATCTTATACTGCATGCGGCGCAAAAAGGCGTCGTCCACCAGGTCCTTGGGCGAGAGGTTCGTCGAGAAGACGATTAACTCCTCGAACGGCACCTTGATCTTGGTTCCGGTCACCAGGTTGAGGTAGTCGACGTGCTTTTCCAGGGGCACGATCCAGCGGTTGAGCAACGCGGCGGGGGTGCATTGCTGGCGGCCGAAGTCGTCGATCAGAAACATACCGCAGTTGGCCTTGAGTTGCAGCGGCGCCTCGTAGACCTTGCTCTCCCGCGAGTAGGTCAGGTCGAGCGCTGGAAGGGTCAACTCTCCGCCAGCAATCACGGTTGGACGCTTGGACCGTACCCATCGCCCGTCCGTGTTCTGGTTAGGGTCATCCATCTCTTGATGGACGCTGTCGTCGAAGACGCGGATGATCTCGCCCTCCACGATGAGCGCGTAGGGGATATACACGTCGCCGCCGAGGCAGGTCGTGGCGATCTCGGCGATGGTCGTCTTGCCGTTGCCGGGCGCGCCGAAGAGAAAGATTGACTCGCCGGAGTTGATGGCGGGCCCCACTTGCTCCAGCACGCGCGGCTCCAGCACCATCTGGCTGAAGGCCTGCTCCACCACCGTGCGCGTCACGTGGGCATCGCGCGCGCGCTGCTTGCTCACCATGTAGGCGTAGTCCTCGAGCGTCACCGGGCACGCGCCCGCGTAGCTGGAGCGCTCCAGCAACTCGCGCACCTTGTTCCGGCCCTTGTCGGTCAGGCCATACTTGTAGGCCACGGTCAGCGCGCTGCCCGCGCCCTGCACCTCGATGGCGTGGTTGGCCTTGAGGCTCTCGAGCAGCCCATCGACCACCCCCATGAAGGGCAGGCGCAAGATGTGGGCAACCTGTCCGGCCGTGATCACGCCGTTGAAATAGAGGACCTTGAGGATCAGGTCGGCGATGAAGCTTTCTTCGAGGCCCGTGTCCGCGATACACCCGACGCGCGGCGGGACGAGCGAGGGAGCGGGCGCGCCGGACGCGCCGGCAGGGGCGGGTGCCGCGGCCCTGACAGGCGCGGCTACCGGAATAGCCCCAGGCGCTGGAGCAGGCAGGGGCGGGTGCGGTAGGGGCTGCGGTTGAGGACGCGCCTGAGACGGTTCGGCCAGCGGCGCGTCCGCCGTGGCCGTCGAAAGGCCCGTTCGAACGAAGCTAAGAGCCATGAGAAAGAATACCCTCCAAGACAGTGATCAACCGCTCGTTATTGGCCCGGCAGGGCCGGTAGCCTGTCGCGGTCGGCGCGCCCTGTTGGCCAGTGTCTGCTGACACGAGGGCGACGTTCTCCCAGTCGTAGGGTAGACGCCGCGCGGCGGTTTGGGAATAGCCTATCGGTCATGGACCGAGTAGTTAGCAGTTAGTAGTTAGCTCATGGCTGAGTGGCAACGTCAGCGGGAGCTTGCAGTCGTCAACGCACGGATTCGCGAAAACTAATTACTAATTACTAATTACTAATTACTAATTACTAATGGCTATTCTTACGCTCTTGCACCGCCGCCACCAATTCTTCCAGCTGCGTGATGGTGAACGGTTTGGAGAGCACGCCGATGCTCCTATCGGCGAACAGGCCGCTCTGTGAGGGGGTGACGACCGACGCGGTGCAAAG
>JAABUX010001903.1_pt1 | contig 30496 bp, 31 predicted proteins | sample 5561851 | NCBI WGS metagenome assembly JAABUX01 (sample SAMN10711883, study PRJNA513361) | rock metagenome | isolation source: Antarctica rocks | place: Antarctica: Victoria Land, Richard Nunatak red sandstone | collected 2016-01-03 | reverse complement strand
GACGTTCCGCGACGGGGTGCGCGATCTCGATGAACTGGCCGACACCGGACTGCTGAAGTCGGAGCACTTCCTGCATCTGCGCTGCGAGTTGCCGGCGCCGGACGTGATGGACCTGTTCGAGCCGGTCGCACGCCACGCCCGCGTCCGCATGGTCAGCCTGATGGACCACACCCCGGGCGTCGGCCAATACGCCGATCTCGACCGCTATCGCGCCATGCGCCGCCGAGACGGCATGCCGGCCGAGATGATCGAGCAGCGCATCGTCGAGATGCAGGCGCAGCGGGTGCGGCTGAGCGCGCCGAACCGCGCGCGCCTGCTCGCGATGATGGCCGAGGGCAGCGTCCCGGTCGCCAGCCACGACGACCGCACCCAGGCCGAAGTCGAGCAGAACCATCGCGACGGCATTCGGATCAGCGAATTCCCGGTCTCGATGGCGGCAGCCCAGGCGGCGCGGAGCCTGGGCATGCAGGTGATCGCCGGCGCGCCGAACATCGTCCGCGGCGGGTCGCACTCCGGCAACGTCTCGGCCGCCGCCCTGGTCCGCGAGCGCGCGGTCGACGGGTTGGCAAGCGACTACGTGCCGGCCAGCCTGGTCGAGGCCGCGTTCGCCTGCGTCGGCCAGACCGGGATCAGCCTGCCCGAGAGCGTCGCGATGGTGACCGCCAACCCGGCGGCGATGGTCGGCCTGGCCGATCGCGGCCGGATCGCGGCCGGGCTGCGGGCGGACCTGGTGCGGGTGCGCGAATACGAGGGGATCCCGGCGGTGCGGCAGGTGTGGCACGCCGGGGAGCGGGTGATCTGAGCGCGGCGCTGCGGGTCGCACTCTACTATGCGCCCGAGCTCGACGACCCGCTCTGGGACGCCGGCTGTCGCTGGCTCGGGCGCGACCCGGAGCACGCGGCGCCGCGCGAGCAGCCGGCGCTGCCCGACATCGCCGAGGTCACGTCCGACGCGCGCGGCTACGGCTTTCACTGCACGCTGAAGCCGCCGATGCGCCTGGCGACGTCCTATGCCGACCTGCGCGACGAGCTGGCCTCGCTCGCGCCCTCGATCCGGCCGTTCGATCTGCCGCCTCTCGCCGTCGCCGACCTGTCCGGCTTCCTCGCGCTGCGCGAGACCGCGCCCTGCCCCGAGCTGCAGGCGCTGGCCGACCTCTGCGTCGCCGGGCCCGACCGGCACCGCCTGCCGCCCGACACCGCGGAGTTGCAGCGCCGCCGCGGCTCCGGCCTGCCGCCCGACATGAACGCGCTGCTATTGCGCTGGGGCTATCCCGGCGTGTTCGCCCGCTGGCGCTTCCACATGACGTTGACCCGGCGCCTCACGCCCGACGAGCACTCACTCTGGCGCCCCGCAACCGACCGCCACTTCGCCGCCGCCCTCGCCCACCCCCGTCGCGTGACCTCGCTCTGCCTGTTCACCCAGCCCGGCCCCGGCACCCCGTTCCTGCTGGCCGAACGGATCACGCTCGGCTGACGAGGACCTCAGCGCCCTCGCCCACCGAGCGACAACCCTTGCATCGTTCAAGGAATATATTCCAGATCTGACCCTGGTCGTCGCAGGTCTGCACTATGCCGTTCGGTATCCACACCATCGTCATCCCGTTCACCGTTAGCGCGAGCCCGGCCAGGCGCAGGGGCGGCGGCATGACCCGGATGCGGCCTGCGGGCGAGTTGTATCGATACGGCCTAGTTGCCGCAGACGACCACTCCCGCCCGCTCGCGCAGCGTATCTCGGCCGAAAATCATCCGCCGGGCTCGCACGAAAACCTCAACGAATAGTTACAAGAGGAACTGCAAGAAGGGATCCAAGGCCCGCTCGGCTCGAGCTTTATGCACTCTCCCGAGCATCCAAATGTCTATCCGATTGGGCCACTCGTCGGCGGTTCCCGATTCGGTTCAGCCGGCGGCGCGACCGCACCGATGCCGGCAGGATCAGGGGGTGACTCTGACGCCGTCGAAGACGGAAGCCAGCCAGGATCGCAGCGAGGCGCTCTTCGCCGCCGTATGATACAAACTGGTGTGCTCGCTCCATCCGATAGCCGCCAAGCTCACCATCTTGTGCCAAGTGGTGGATCGATGAACGGCGGCAGAAGCTCCAGAGACACGCAAAGACAAATGACTCGTTTTGGAATCGGCTTGGATGACCCGGCAAACGGAGCACCCTTATCGCCCGAGTTTCACCAACGGCTGCACACTGCCGAATATTACAGTTAAGTCGGAAGAATTTTCGGTCGCGCCACGGACGCTGCAGAAGCGAGCACTCTTTTGCATGATCTTAAGCAGAGATTGATGCGCGATGATCAAATGTATAGACAGAGCGGCGTGATGCCCGATTGGAGGCGTAGGTGATAACGGATGTGTTCGAAGTCCGTGGCGATGCCGATTTGGGGACAGCACATTGCTGCAACGCGGCGGATTTGGATACGCTCTTAGACTTACGAGAGAAGGGCATTCTCCCGTCAAAGGATCGTTTCGTAAAACTCGAGATAGACAACTTCTCGCCGACCGACCACGCCGTATTGACAGACTGCGTTGAATTTTTCAGCGGCACTTTATTGCTTTCAAGCACTGCATCGGCAGTCTTGGAAGCCACACTCCAACCAGAAGGCTACTTCCTTGATTGTAAGGTTGGGGCATCATTGCAATACAGACTATTCGTCTGCACGCACGAACTCACAGTCCTCGATGATGAAAAATCTCAAATCGAGTATTTTCCAACTGGCAATATATTGCGGGTGAAGAAATTCGCCTTCCGGAAAGAAGGCCTGAGTGATGCTGATGTCTTCAAAATATCGCGCCTACACGGAAGCTTATTCGTCACGAACAGATTCGTCTCCTCAGTCGAGGCAAACGGTTTACGGGGCTTCGAATTCATCCATGTCTGGAATGACGAGCGCGGAGGAGATCTGTTCGATCCAGATCAACACGCTTACGAAGCGTATCCGGGAGCGCTCGACGAGATCGGCCCAATCAAACGGCGCCAAATGCGCGATGTCATAAGTCGGGGGCCACCTGGCCAACCATAAGCCATCACGGCAAAAGATCAGCGGCCAGACCGTTCCCGATCTGGCCGCACGACATCAGCTCTCTTGGTTCGCCGCCTCGGTCAGCGCCTCGCCGAGATGCTTGATGCTCTCAGCCGACTTGCCCTCGGACTTGCCGGCGATCGCCACCGTCTCCTTGCCGAGCTTGGCGATCAACTTCTTGACCGCTTCGCCGTCGATCGGCTCGGCATGGAGGTGCTTCTTCAGGTTCTCGAGGTCCTTGACGATCGCCTTGGCGGCCGGCGCCTCAACCTTCTCTAGCGTCGCTTCCCAGCCCTCGATGTTCTTGACGGCGGCGGCAATGGTGAAGCTCTTCACGCCTTCCTGGATGTGTTTGATGGTCGCGGCGAATTGCGGCATGTCGGTTTCCTTTCTGGCGCGCCTGGATGGCGCGGGCCGCGCTTCAGAGTGGGCGCGGCCCACGGATGCGCAAGCGCACGAAACCGCGGGCCAGCCGGATCAAGCCTTGAATGTCCCTTCGAACACCGTCTCGCCAAGCGTCTTGCGCCCGTTCGGCGATTCGCGCGCGGCGAGCGCCTCGGGCAGCTTGCTCTTGTCGCCCATCCGCCCGATCGCGATCGCGCACTCGACCCGGTAACCCTCGGTGAAGCCGAGCTCGGCAAACGCCCGCTCCTTGTCGAACCCGACCATCCCATGCGCATGCCAATCGAGCTGGGCCGCCTGCAGCGCCAGATAGCCCCACGCCGAACCGGCATCGAACGAATGGCTGTAGGACGGCACCGGCTTATCCATCCCCGGCGGCTGCATCGTCGAGCTCGATGCCATCACCAACACCACCGCCGCCTCCTTCGCCCACGACCGGTTCGCGTCGTTCAGCAGGCTCAGCATCGGCTCCCAATGCGGCGTGTCCCGGCGCGCATAGACGAACCGCCAGGGCTGCGAATTATAGGACGACGGCGCCCACCGGGCCGCCTCGAAGATCCGCATCAGCTCGGCTTCCGCGATCGCCTCGCCCGAATAAGCCCGCGGCGACCAGCGCGCGAGAAACAGCGGCTCGATCTCGTGATCGGACGTACGGGGGCCAACGCTGGTCATGGCAAACTCCTGTTCGGATAGGTCCCGTTGTGCGCCGCCCCGGCTACCAGGGCAATCACGCCGGCCGCCGCCGGGTCGCCCCGGCCAGTACCAGCAGCCCCAGACCGGCCGAAATCAGCGAGCCCACGAACACCGCAAGCTTCACCTCGTCCTCCCGCGGCGACCCGGCGAACGCCAGGTTGCCGATGAACAGGCTCATCGTGAACCCGATCCCGCACAGGATCGACGCGCCATACAGCTGCAAAATCGTCACCCCCGCCGGCAGCGACGCGAGCCGGGTCCGCACCGCCAGCATCACCGCCCCGAACACCCCCACCTGCTTGCCGACCACCAGCCCGGCCGCCGTGCCCAGCGCCAGCGGATCCCGCCACGCGCCGGCCGGTAGCGTATCGAACCGCAGGCCGGCATTGGCGAAGCCGAACAGCGGCAGGATTAGGTAGGACACCCAGGGTTCGAGGGAATGCTCGAGCCGAACCGCGGGGCTGTCCTGCCCATCACGTTCGCGGGCCGGCACGACGAAGGCCAGCGCCACGCCCGACAGCGTCGCGTGCACGCCCGACCGCAGCACCAGCGCCCACAGCACGACCCCGCCCACGATGAACGGCAGCAGCGATCGCACCCCCGCGCGGCTCAACCCCCACAGCACACCCAGCAGCGCCATCGCCTCGAGCAGCGCCGGCAGGTGGAAATCGGCGGAATAGAACAACGCGATCACGATGATGGCGCCCAGATCGTCGATGATCGCCAGCGCCGTGAGGAACACCTTCAGCGCCACCGGCACCCGCTGCCCCAGTACGCTGAGCACGGCGAGCGCAAAGGCGATGTCGGTCGCCACCGGCACCGCCCAGCCGCGCATGACCGCCAGGTTGCGGTAATTGAACGCCGTGAAGACGAGCGCCGGCACGATCATGCCGCCGAGGGCCGCGATCGCCGGTGCGGCGAGCTGGCTCGGGCTGGCCAGCTCACCCGTGCTCATCTCGCGCCGTAATTCGAGGCCGACGAGGAGGAAGAAGATCGCCATCAGCCCGTCATTGACCCAGAACTCGGCCGGGCGGCCAAACAGCCCGGCATGCAGCAGCGCACAGTAGAGATCGCCATAGGCCGAGTTGGCCAGCATCAGCGCAGCCACGCCCGAGACGATCAGGATCGTGCCGCCCGCAGTTTCCGAGCGCAGGAATTCGAGCAGCGCAAACCGCCGCCGCACGGCGTTGTCGGCCATCGGTTCGGTCATCAATATCCCTAGGGTGACCGCATAATCGCGGCGCGGGGTCATTATGTCACTTTGCACTCAGGCTCAATGAAATGGCCGAACAGGCTTCCGAGAACGACGGCGACCTCTGGATGGACGCCATGGCCGCCGGCGATTTCGAACGCGCCTGGCAGGTGAGCGACCGCGTCCTCCACGCCCGCAAGGCCGCCACGCCCGACGATCCGCGCGTGCCCTACCATCTCCGCTTCGTCTGGGACGGCAGCGCCATCGACGCAAGCGCCGTGCTCGTCCGCTGCTACCACGGCCTCGGCGACACGCTGCAATTCTGCCGCTACCTGCCCGCGCTGCGCCGCCGGGCCCGCCGCGTCACGCTCGAAGCCCAAGCGGAACTGATCCCGCTGCTCTCGACGATGGCGGGCATTGACCGGATTGTCGCGTTCGACCCGGCCCGGCCACTGCCGCCCGACGAGTGCACGCTCGAGATCATGGAGCTCGCGCACGCCTTGCGGACCCGTCCCGACCCGTCGCCCTACCTCGCCGTCGAGGCAGACCGGCGGCCGGGCCTCCGCGTCGGCTTCTGCTGGCGCGGCGGCCCGACCTGGCGCCCGGAGCGGAGCCTGCCGGACGCGCTGGCGGCCGCGCTGCCGCAGGGCGACGGCGTCGAGTGGGTCAGCCTGCAGCGCGGCGCCGCCCTGCCGGGACTGGCCGACGACTGCCCGGCCGAGATCCTCCACACCGCGCGCCGCATCGCCGGCCTCGACCTCGTCGTCTCGGTCGACACCATGATCGCGCACCTTGCCGGCGCCCTCGGCGTCCCGCTCCGCCTGTTGCTGTCCGATCCGCCGGACTGGCGCTGGCTCGCCGGCGGAGACGGTAAAGATTGGTCCGGCCGAGACGGTAAAGATTGGTCCGGCGGAGACGGCAGTGGGTGGTCCGGCGGCAGCGTCTGGTATCGCGACGTGCGGCAATACCGCCAGGAGCAGCCCGGCGTTTGGGGCCCGCCGCTCGCCGCCCTTGCCGCCGACTTGACCGCCACCGCCAACAAGGGAACTTTGCGGTTCGGTGTCAGTTTTTAGGCTGGGATGACAAATCCAAGAGTGACCCCACGCGGCCTGCGCATCGTCATCCTCGGACTGACGATCACATCCTCCTGGGGCAACGGGCACGCGACCACCTATCGAGGCCTCGTCCGCGGTCTCGCGAGGCGGGGTCATCGCATCTTGTTCCTCGAGCGCGACAAGCCCTGGTATGCCGCCAATCGCGACCTGCCATCGCCCCCCGATGGCCAGACCGCGCTCTACGACAGCCCGGCCGACCTCGCCGGTCACTACGCCGCCGCCATCGAGGCGGCCGACCTGGTCATCGTCGGCTCCTACGTCCCGGACGGGATCGAGGTCGGCCGCCTCGTCCAGCGCCGGGCCGCCGGCGTGACCGCGTTCTACGACATCGACACGCCGGTCACCCTGGCCGCCTTGGCGGAGGGTTCGTGCGAATACCTGTCGGCCGATCTGGTCTCCGGCTACGACCTCTATCTGTCGTTCACCGGCGGCCCGACCCTCGACGAACTCGAGCGCCGCTGGCATTCGCCCGCCGCCCGGCCGCTGTATTGCTCGGCCGACCCGACCATCTACTATCCCACGCCCGGGACCCGGCCGCGCTGGGACCTCGGCTATCTCGGCACCTACAGCCCCGACCGGCAGCCGACGCTGGACGCCCTGCTCTGCGCGCCCGCCCGCGCGTGGCCGGAGGCGCGCTTCGTCGTCGCCGGGCCGCTCTATCCGGACAACCTCGCGTGGCCGGCCAATGTCGAGCGGATCGAGCATCTGTCACCGGCCGAACACCGCGACTTCTATGCCGCCCAACGCTTCACGCTCAACGTCACGCGGGCCGACATGATCCGTCGTGGCCACAGCCCCAGCGTGCGCCTGTTCGAAGCCGCCTGTTGCGGCGTGCCGATCATCAGCGACTGGTGGCCAGGCCTGGACGAGCTGTTCGAGCCCGGTGCCGAGATCCTCGTCGCGCGCGACACCGCCGAGGCGCTCGAGCTCATCCGATCCACTCCCCAAACGACACGGCAAGCCATCGGCGAGGCCGCGCGCACCCGCGTCCTGGCCGCGCACACCGCCGATCATCGCGCCGTCCAACTCGAGGACTACGCTTTCGAGGCCCTGCGCACGCAACGTCGGCGTGTGCCCGCATGAAGATCGTCATCTTCGGCCTGTCGGTCAGTTCGTCATGGGGCAACGGTCACGCCGCCCTCTGGCGTGGCTTGATCCGCGCCCTGCTCCGACAAGGGCATCGCGTCGTCTTCTTCGAACGCGACGTCCCCTACTACGCCGCGAATCGCGACCTGCACGCCCTGCCGGAGGGCGGCGACCTGATCTTCTATCCCGACATCGACACGGCCTCTCCCCGCATGCGCGACGAACTCGCCGGCGCCGATGTCGGCATGGTCACGTCCTATTGCCCCGACGCCCTGGCCGCCACTCGCCTCGTGCTCGACGCGAACCTGCCCGTGCGCTGCTTCTACGATCTCGATACACCCGTGACACTCGCTCGGCTCGAGTCCGGCGAGAACGTGGACTATATCGGCAGCGACGGGCTCGGCGATTTCGATCTTGTGCTCAGCTACACCGGTGGCGGTGCGCTCGACGCCTTGCGCACCAAGCTCGGCGCCCGCCGCACCGCGCCGATCTACGGCTCGGTCGACCCCGAACGGCACTTTCCGGTCCCGCAACGGCCGCAATACACCGCCCTGCTCTCCTACCTCGGCACCTACGCCGCCGACCGACAGGCAGCGCTCGAACGCCTCTTCGTCGAACCCGCCCGGCGGATGCCGACAAGCCGCTTTGTCATTGCCGGCGCGCAGTATCCCGACGGATTTCCCTGGACGCCGAACACCTATTTCGTCCGCCATCTTCCGCCACCCGAGCATCCGGCCTTCTATTCGTCATCGCGCATGACCCTGAATGTCACCCGCGAGCCGATGGCGCGAATGGGTTGGTGCCCCTCCGGCCGCTTGTTCGAGGCCGCCGCGTGCGGCGTGCCGATCTTGTCGGATTGGTTCGATGGGCTCGACAGTTTCTTCGTCCCCGGACGCGAGATCATGGTCGCTCACGATACCGACGACGCCGTCGCCGCCCTCGCGCTCGACGACCCGGCGCTCCACGCCATCGCCTGCCGCGCCCGCGAGCGCACGCTCGACGAACACACCGCCGGCCGCCGCGCTACCGAAATGATCGACGCCTTCGAGACCGTCGCCACGGTGGCGGCCTGACCATGTGGGGCATCATCCCCGCCGCCGGCAACGGCACCCGCATCCAGCCGCTGGCGTTCAGCAAGGAGCTGTTGCCGGTCGGCTCGCGCATCGACGAGAACGGCATCGAACGGCCGCGTGCCGTCAGCGAATACCTCATCGAGCGCATGGTGCGCGCCGGCGCGCACAAGATCTGCTTCGTGATCTCGCCCTGGAAGAGCGACATCCTGCAGTATTATGGCGGCGCCATCGCCGACGTCGATCTGGTCTACGTTTGCCAAGCCGGCGCGGCCGGGCTGTGCGACGCGATCTTCCGGGCCATCCCCGTCATCCCCGCCAACGAACCCGTGCTGATCGGCTTGCCCGACACGATCTGGTTTCCAGCCGACGCGCTCGCCAGCCTGCCCGACGACCGGCTTTCGTTCCTGCTTTTCCCGGTCGATCACCCCGAGCTGTTCGACGCGGTCGTGGTGGACGATCGTGGCCGGGTCGAGGCGATCGACGTCAAGTCTACGGCTGCCCGATCGGCGTGGATTTGGGGCGCGTTCAAGCTGCCGGGCGCCACGCTGCACGATCTGCATCGGCTGTGGCTCGAGCGCGAGCGCCGCGACGAATACATTGGCACGCTGATCAATGCCTGGCTCGCCGTCGGCGGCGTGGCCTACGGCGTTCGAGCGGGCGAGAGCTATGTCGATGTCGGAACGCTCAACGGGTACCGCGAGGCAATGCGCCTGGCCGGCGGCCAGGGCGATGCGATGGCCGTGCAACCAGTGGCAAAGCCCGACGGCCGATCAAAGTTGGAACGGAGCGACGCATGAGCGCACAGGAATGGACGCAGGAGGGGATCAGGATGCGGGCCGAGGCGCTCGGGCCGTGGTTCCATAATCTCGATCTGAAGGGCGTTCGCACCGCGCCCGAGCATTTCCTCGGCGACTTTCCTCAAGTCAAATGGCAACGCTTCGAACATTGCCTCCCCGCCGACCTGCGCGGCAAGACCGTGCTCGACATCGGCTGCAACGCTGGCTTCTACTCGATGGAAATGAAGCGGCGGGGCGCCGATCGGGTCGTCGGCGTCGATTTCGACGAGGACTACCTGGCTCAAGCTCGTTTCGCCGCCGATGTACAACGGCTCGATATCGAATTCCGCCAGCTCAGCGTCTACGACGTGGCAACGCTCCGAGAACGTTTTGATATCGTCTTCTTCATCGGCGTGTTCTACCACCTGCGGCACCCGCTGCTGGCGCTCGACCTGATCCACGAACACGTCGCCCGCGACCTGCTCATCTTCCAGTCGATGCAGCGCGGCACCAACGCCATCACGGAAGTGGCTCCCGACTACGAGTTTTGGGACCAGGCCGTGTTCGACGACCCCAGCTATCCGAAGATGCATTTCATCGAGCAGAGCTACGCCCACGACAACACCAACTGGTGGGCGCCGAACCGCGCCGGATCGGCGGCCATGCTGCGCGCCTCGGGCTTTGCGATCGAGGCCAACCCGGAGGAGGAGATCTTCATCTGCCGTCGGGCTGCACGGCCCGATCCACGATATGGCGCGGTCTACCCGGCCGCAGGAGACGTTCCGTGATCGAAGCGGCGATGATTTGGAACGAGCCCAACAACAAGTCGCATTGGGATTTCGAGAACGACCCCGGCTGGGCCGTGTTCTCGCGCATGGCGTCCTTGGCCGGTCAGGCGATCGCCGCCGAGGCGCCCGGACTTCCCCGCGTGCTCGGCGGCATCAGCCCGATCGACCCCGATTTCATCCGCGTCATCGAAGGTCACGGCGCGCTGGATCACCTCGATGCCGTAGCAGTCCATGGTTTCCCGCTCGACTGGAATCATTGGACGATCGACGAATGGCCTTCTAAACTCGATAGCATCCGCGCCGTCACCAACCTTCCGCTCTGGGTTTCCGAAGTCGGGATCTCGAGCTTCGGCGCGGAAGAAGTCCAGGAATGGGGTCTGCGCCGGACGGCAGAGCTGCTCACCGAGCGCGTGCCGCGCATCCACTGGTATAGTCTCTACGACCTGCCGTCGGACTGGCCCGCGACGACGCGGCACCGTGAAGCCGAGGGCAGTTCCTACTACCGCCACTTCCACATGGGATTGCTCGACGAGCACGGCCGCCCCAAGCGCGCTGCGCGCATCTTTCCCGAATTCACCCCCGAGTTCGGCCTCTGCCAGTGGTTCCACCACGAGGATCATCGTCTCGACGATGCCGTCCGGCACATGCGCGACATGGGCGTCACTTATCTGCGCACCGGCCTGTCCTGGGCCGATATGTTCAGACCGAATGCGCAACGGTGGTTCGACCGCCAGATGCGCGCGCTGGAGCCGTTCCGCGTCACCGTCACCTTCTGCTTCACGCCCGAGCACGAAGGCCAGTGGCCGCATCACACAGCGGTACCGAAGGAGCCAGAGCGGTTCGCGGAGTTCTGCGCCGCGATGATCCGCCGATACGCTCCCGGTCGCGCCGACGCCATCGCGCCCGCGCACGCTGCGGCCACCTAGCGCCATGCTCGCCGCCCTCGCAGCCCGGCGGCCGATCGACGCCAAGGTCGCGCTCATCGTCGCCCATCCGGACGACGAGACGCTCGCCGCTGGCGGCAGCTTGCGCCTGATGCCGAAGTTGCTCCTCATCCATGTCACCGACGGTGCCCCCCGCACGCTCACCGATGTCACCCGGAACGGCTTCCAGACGCCAGCCGCCTACGCACGCGCGCGCGCCGATGAACTCGCCCTCGCCCTCGCGCTCGCCAGCGCCGACCCGGTGCGCGAGACGCTCGGCATCCCCGACCAGGAAACCATCGACCATCTCGACGACATCACCGACCGCCTCCACGACCTGATCGACACTCATCATGTCGATCTCCTTCTGACCCACGCCTACGAAGGCGGTCATCCCGACCACGACTCCGTGGCCAGATGCGTCCACTGCCTGGGTCGGCCGACCTACGAGTTTGCCGGTTACCATGCCGGCGGCAACGGCCGGATGATCACGCAGGAATTCCTCCCCGACCCTGCCGCCAAGAGCACGTCCATCAGGCTGCCGCCGTCGGATCTCTCGCGCAAACGCGCGATGCTCGACTGCTTTCGCACTCAAGCCGATATGCTCGCCAATTTCGATCCCACCACGGAGAAGTTCCGCGCAGCACCACGATACAACTTCTCCGAACCGCCGCACGCGGGACAGCTTTTGTACGAACGCTGGGGCTGGATGGATGGCCAGACGTGGCGCGACCGCGCAGGGCGACTGCAGTGCGCCGGCTGACGGTCGTCAGCGTCGGCTATCCGCTCGCCGCCGTCGGGCTCGACGCGGTCGGCGGCTCCGAACAAGTCTTGACCGCGCTCGATCGCGCGCTGGTGGCCGCGGGCCACCGATCCATCGTGGTCGCCATGGATGGTTCACGCGCCGAGGGCCAGCTGGTGACCTATCCCGCACCGCCGCCGGGCCCGATCGCGCCTGAGACGTTCGAGCTGCAGCGCGCACGGGCTGGCGAGGCGCTGCGTCGCGTTCTCGCCGCACCGGCCGACGTCGTGCACATGCATGGGCTGGATTTCCATTGCTATCTGCCGCCGCCGGGTCCGCCCGTGCTGGCGACGCTGCATCTGCCGCCCGATTGGTATCCCAAAGCGGCGTATGACATCGCGCGTCCCAACACCTGGATCCAATGCGTATCCGAAACGCAAATGCGGCGCACCGCTCCCAATTCGCGCATGCTCCCGCCGATCCCGAACGGCGTGCCGGTCGCCGAACTCGGCGCGACGCGCCGGCGTCGACGCCGGTTCGCCATGATGCTCGCGCGGGTGTGCCCGGAGAAAGGCATGCACCTCGCGTTGCAAGCGGCCCGCGAAGCGGACTGCGATTTGCTGATCGGTGGCGAGATCTTCCCCTATCAGGCCCATCGCGACTACTTCATACAGGAAGTGCAACCTTTGCTCGACTGCCGCCGGCGCTGGCTCGGACCGCTCGGTTTCGAGCGCAAACGGCGACTCCTGGCCGAGGCCCGCTGCCTCCTCGTCCCCAGCCTCGTCGCCGAAACGAGCTCGCTGGTCGCCATGGAGGCGGCAAGCTGCGGCACGCCCGTCATCGCGTTCGACCAGGGCGCGTTGGCTGAAGTCGTCGAGCATGGCGTCACCGGCCTCATCGTCGACGGCGTAGCCGGCATGGCCGATGCGATCGGCCGGGTCGGCGAGATCGACCCGGAAGCATGCCGACAGGCCGCGCGCGCGCGCTTCTCGCTCGAGCGCATGACCGCCGCCTATTTTGCCCGCTACCAAGCCCTCGCCGACGCATCCATCACGCAAGCGGCTTGATCACCGTCCTCGACAGCGACGCCGCACTTCAGGCGATCGGCCCCGAGTGGGACGCGCTCTGGCACGCTTCGGCCATGACGACACCGTTCCAATCGCCGCATTGGCTGCTGCCCTGGTGGCGGCAGTTCGGAACCGGCCTGCCGCGTGTGGCGATCAAGCGCGAAGCCGGATGCCTCACGGGCGTGCTACCGCTCTACGTGCTGGCGGAGGAACGAAAGGCGCTGCCCATCGGCGCGGGCACGACGGATTACCTGGACGGCCTCGGCGACACCGAAGGGCTGCTCGAAGCGGCTCTCGATCGGATCGCGAACGACGCGGTGGACCACTGCGACCTGATCGACGTGCCGCCCTGGTCGACGCTGCCGCATACCGCTGTATCGCACTGGTCTACGACCTGGACGCCCGCCTCCGCCTGCCCCGTCCTGACGCTACCGGCATTACCGGCCGGCATTCGCCGCAAGCTGCGGATGAGCCGCCACCGGGCCGACCGTGTCGGCGGCTGGACGGTCGAGACCGCGGCTCCGGCCACGCTGCCCGATTTCCTCGGCACGCTCGTCTACCTGCATCAAGCCCGCTGGACGGCCCAAAACGAGCCGGGCACGCTGGACGATCCGAAGGTCCTCGCATTCTGGCACGACGCGGCGCCCCGTCTGCTCGAAGCCGGCCTGCTTCGCCTTCAACGCCTCCGCATTGGCAACGACCTGGCCGCCGTGATTGCCGCCTTGCTCGCGCCAGGCCGGGCCTTCTTCTATCTCAGTGGTTTCGACGAGCGCCACTCATTCGTCAGTCCCGGCACTTTGCTCCTCGGCAGTATGCTCGAGTGCGCGGTCGAGGAAGGTCGCACCGAAGCGCATTTCCTCCGCGGGCGCGAGGGCTACAAATACGCCTGGGGCGCGGTCGACCGTTACAACCGTAACGGCCGCCTCGTTCCGCTTTAGGCCTACTTGCCTTCGCGCTCGACGCGCTGCTTGGCTTCGTCGTTCATCTTCTGCACGCCCGGTTCCGGGTTGACCGCCGCGGTAGGCCGCGTCGTGGAAGCGGCCGGGGCGGCAGACGGGGTAGATGACTGCTCCGGTCCGCGCGCAGGACGTGCCGAGCCAGCAGCACCCGGCGCCGGGGTCGTCTGCGCGACTGCTCCGCCCGACCAGCCCGCGATCATGATGATTGCGGCATACCTGAGCGCGCTCATGCCAGTTGGTTTCGGATCGGCAGGCTACGGATCCGCTTGCCCGTCGCAGCAAAGATAGCATTCAGCAGCGCCGGCGCGAACGGGGGCACGCCGGGCTCGCCTACCCCGCTCGGCGGCGTATCGGCGCCCGGCGGCACGATGTGCACATTCGTCACCAAAGGCGCGTCGCCGATGCGGGCCACCTCGTAATCGTCGAAGTTGCTCTGCTGCACGCGCCCGTTCTTGAACGTGATCTCGCCCATCTTGGCCAGACTGATGCCCATGATCGCCGCGCCTTCCATCTGCGAGGCGATCCGCTCCGGATTGACGTAGGTGCCGCAATCGATGGCCGTCTCCACGCGTGGGATCGAAACGACCCCCTTTGCGTCAACCGCCACTTCGACCACCGTCGCCACATAACTCACGAAGCTGCGATGCGCCGCAATGCCCAAACCGCGACCTGGCGGCAGTTTGCGTCCCCAATCGGCCTTCTCAGCCACCAGCTCGACAACCCGGCGCAACCGCCCCGCGTCGATCGGATAGCTCGAAACCGGCTCGCCGTAGTTCCACGGCTTATCGACCGATGCGCTGAATGGCACCGTCCGCGCCGGACCGATCAGCTCGAGCAGAACGTCCTTCGGATCGCGCCCGGTCGCCGCCGCAATCTCGGCGACCATCGACTGCACCGCAAACGCATGCGGAATGTTCGACACGGAGCGGAACCAGCCTATCCGCGTATGCGCCGCCGCCTCCGGATTCTCCATCCGCACGTTCGCAATGTCGAACGGCAGATCGATCAAGCCCATGCCCAACTCGAGACCCATCTCGTGCTTGTCGTCCGGTCCGAACGTCGAACTGATCGACGGCGCCGAACTCCGATGCCGCCAAGCAAGGACCTTGCCGGACTTGTCTAGGCCCGCTTCGATCCGCTCGGCCGAGACCGTGTGATAGAAGTCGTGCTGAACGTCATCCTCACGCGTCCACTGCACGCGCACCGGCGCGCCCAATTCGCGCGAGAGCAGCGCCGCCTCGAGCGCATAGTCGCACTTGGACTTGCGGCCGAACCCGCCGCCCAGCAACGTCACGTTCACGGTGACGCTGTCGTCCGGTATCTCGAGCATCTTGGCCAGATCCTCGCGCGTACCGCCCGCGCTCTGCACCGGCGCCCACACCTGGATCTTGCCATCCGCCCAATGCGCAGTCGCGACCGGCGGCTCCATGCTCACGTGCGCCAGATGCGGCATATAATACTCGGCAGTAACGACCTTGTCGGCCGACTTCAGCGCCGCCTCGACGTCACCGTCGTTGCGCACGACCTTGCCCGGCGCACGCACGCCGGCTTCGAGCTGCGTGCGATACTCCGCACTGTCGTATTGCGCGTTCGCCCCGTCGTCCCACACGAGCTTGAGCGCGTTGCGCCCCTTGATCGCGGCGCCCGTGTTGCGGGCGATCACCGCCACGCCACCGAGCGGAAGGAACTTCGCCGGCCACGGCCATCCCTTGACCACCATCACCCGCTCGACGCCCGGGACCTTCATCGCCTCCGCGCCGTCGAACGAAACGAGCTTGCCACCGACGACGGGCGGCCGCGCAATCACGGCGTACTTCATCCCCGGCAGCCGCACATCGGCGCCGTAAGTCGCCTTGCCCATCGTGATGTCGCGAAGGTCGAAGATCGAAATCTTACCGGTTCCGATATAACGGAACTCCTTCGGGTTCTTCAGGACCAGCGTGTCCGTCGCAGGTACTGGCAGCTTGGCCGCGTCGGCGGCGAGGTCGCCGAACCCAAGCCGCCGGCCGGACGGCGGATGCGCGATCTCGTGCACGCCCGCCCGCACGTCCTCGACCTTGACGCCCCAGCGCTGCGCTGCCGCCGTCGCCAGCATCATCCGCGCAGCCGCACCCACCTGGCGCATCGGCAACAGATAATGCCGCGTGCTGCGCGAACCGTCGGTGTCCTGGTTGCCGTATTTCGCTTCGTCGCCGGGCGCCTGCACGATCTTCACGCGGGCCCAATCCGCACCCATCTCGTCGGCGACGATCATCGGCAGGCTGGTCCGCACGCCGGTGCCCATCTCGGCCCGGTTCGCCACGATCGTCACGGTGCCGTCCGGCGCGATCGATACGAAGATCTTCGGATCGTTCACGGTGCTGTGCGGCATCTCGCCCGCCCCGGTCGCGTAATGGGTCGAGAATGCCGCCTGCGCCTGACGCGAGAACAGCGGTGCCGCCAGCACCAGCCCGGCCAGCGCCGTCACACTCTGCAGAATGCCGCGACGGCTCACATTTTCGATCATTGGTTCGCGCTTCATGGCCTAGGTCCCCGTCGCCGCAAGCCGCACCGCCGCCTCGATCCGCTGATAGCACCCGCATCGGCAAATATTGCCCGACATCGTGTCGCGGATCTGCTCGTCGCTCGGGCTCTTGATCTCGGTCAGCAGCGCCGCCGCCTGCATGATCTGCCCCGCTTGGCAGTAGCCGCATTGCGGCACGTTCAACTCGCGCCACGCCTTCTGCACCGGGTGGTCGCCAGCCGGGTGGAGCCCTTCGATGGTGACGACTTCCTGGCCATCGACGTCCGACATCGCCGTGATGCACGACCGTGCCGCCTGTCCGCTGACATGGACCGTGCAAGCGCCGCAGAGCGCCTGGCCGCAGCCGAACTTGGACCCGGTCAGCCCGATCTCGTCCCGCAGGAACCACAGCAACGGCAAGCTCGGGTCGCCATCCCAGCTATGATCTGCACCATTGATCCGCGTTTTGATCATGTTGGCCGCTCCATCGCTGCGCGTGCCGGTTCGACGCCGCACGGTTATTTGAAAGCAGCTAGTCGTAAGCCCGGCTGACGTCATGAGCCACCCCGCGCTGCCGTTATTTCGCTGGCATCTCAACAAAACATCGAGATGACACGCGCGTCCGCGTCACAAATACCCCGCGCCAGCCTCCGCCTCGAACCGGTCCGGCGTGCCCTCCCAGACCGTGCGCGCATGCTCGAGCACATAGACCCGGTCCGCATGCGGCAGCGCGAACGTCACGTTCTGCTCGCCGAGCAGCACTGTGATCGGCGTCGTCTGGCGCAACCGTTCGAGCGCATGCGACAACTGCTCGAGGATCACCGGCGCCAAACCCAGCGTCGGCTCGTCCAGGATCAGCAGCTTCGGCTTCATCATCAGCGCCCGCGCGATCGCCAGCATCTGCTGCTCGCCGCCCGACATGGTCGACGCGTTCTGCCCCTCGCGCTCCTTCAGCCGAGGGAACAGGTCGAACAGCCAGTCGAGCTGGCTAGCCCGCTCCGCATCGGTCAGATGCTGCCCGCCGAGGTCGAGGTTTTCCCGCACATTCATGTCGCCAAAAAGTTCGCGCGTCTCCGGGCAATGCACCACACCGCCCCGCGCGATCGCCGCCCCCGATCGCCCGGCAAGGCTCGCGCCGCCGAACCGGACCTCGCCTGCATACGGCACCAACCCCGAGATCGCATTGAACAGCGTTGTCTTGCCCGCGCCGTTCAACCCCACGATCGACACGAACTCTCGCTCGTGCACATGGATCGACACGTCCTCGAGCGCCTGCGCCTTGCCGTAGAACACCGACAGCCCGCGCACGTCGAGCAGCGGCGTGTCGCCGTCGCGGAAAGTGCTCTCCGGCCGGGAGGCAGTCGTGATCGCGCCGCCCAGATAGACCCGGCGCACCGTCTCGTTGCGCATCACCTGGTCGGCCGTGCCCACCGCGATCCGCTCGCCGAGATACATCGCGACGACCCGGTCCGCGAGCGCCGACACGCTCTTGACGTTGTGGTCGACCAGCAGCACGGCCCGGCCGTCGTCGCGGAAACTCCGGATCAGCTCGGAAAACTGCCCCGTCTCGGCCCGCGTCAGCCCGGCGAACGGCTCGTCGACCAGCACCACCTGCGGATGCCGCGCGATCGCCTTGGCGAGTTCGAGCTTGCGCAGATCGGCGAACGGCAGCGTCGACGGGCGCCGGTCCAGCACCGCGGTCAATCCAACGCGGGCAGCGATCGCGCGCGCCTCGCTTTCGTGCGCCGGGTCGGCGAGCAGCCGCCAGAGACTATCGGGCAGCAGCGCCAGTTTGATGTTCTCGAGCACGGTCTGGCGCTGCAACGGTCGCGAATGTTGGAACACCAGCCCCACGCCCTGCCGCGCGATCCGGTGCGAGGGCTGCCCGGCTACTTCCTGGCCCGCGATCCGCACCGACCCGGCGGTCGGCCGCTCGATCCCCATCACGCACTTCATCACCGTCGACTTGCCCGACCCGTTCGGCCCGATCAGCCCTACGATCTCGCCCCCGCTGACGTCGAACGTCATGTCCTTGACCGCGACCAGGCCGCCGAAGCGCTTGGTCAGCCCCTGGACTTGCAGCAGCGGTGGCGCCAGGCCGCTCATGCGCGCTCCCCGCGCCGGCCGGTCAGGACGCCGATGAACCCGTTCGGCGCCACCAGCACGACGACCAGCGCCAAGGCCGAGACGATCAGCGTCGCCAACTCGCCCGTCGGCCGCAACGCCTCTGTCATCGCGATCAGGAAGATGCTGCCGAGCGCCGCGCCGATGATCGTCCGCCTGCCGCCGAGCACGGCCGAGATGATAATCTGCACGCCGATCGTGATCGAGATCAGCGTGCCGACTGATGCGCTACCAAAGTAGAACACCAGCAAGGCCCCGGACAGGCCGGAGAAGAACGCGCTGATCACGAACGCGGTCAGCTTGTGCTTGGTTACGTTGAAGCCCAGCGCCCCCGCCTGCACCGCATCCTGCCCGCTCGCTTGCAAGATCAATCCCATCGGCGAGCGCGACAAACCCCATAGGATGAGGCCGGAGACGACCATGAAGCCGAACGCGATCCAGTAGTTCGTGCTGGCGTCGATGCTGATGACGTCGGGCACCATTAGCCCGATCTCGCCGCCGGTGAGGCCCACGAAAACGACCACTAACTGGTTCAGGATCAACACCGCGACCAGGGTGGTCAGACCGAAATAGGGCCCGGTCAACCGTAACGCCGGCAGTGCGAGCAACGTGCCGCCCACGACGGCGATCAGCGTGCCCAGGATGACGCACGCCCAGAGCGGGACGCCATGGCCGTCGAGGATCCCGGCCCCATAGGCGCCGAGCCCAATCAGGAACGTCGGGCCGAAATTCACCTCGTTGGCGAACCCGAACAGCAGATCCCACGACATGGCGAACACGCCGAAGTAATAGGCGACGGTGAGGGTTCCGAGGATGTAGCCGGTCACCCACAGGGGCAGCAGCGCCGCCGCCACGAGCAGGAGCATTAGCAGCCAGAACAGCGGCGAAGAGAAGATGCGCATCGTCAGCGTCGCCCCAAAAGCCCGCGTGGGCGGACATACATCACCACCACGAGCAGCAGCAGCGCCGGGATCACGCGATACGAGGTGCTGCCGAAATTGGTCCCGAAAATCTGGTCGAAATACGCCGTGATCGTCTCGATGTAGCCGACCACATACGCCGCGACCAGCGAGCCCGACACGCTTCCCAACCCGCCCAGCACCACGATCGAGAATGCGCTCCCGGTCAGCGGCCCGGCGCTATACGAACTCACGCCCAGGAACATCCCCAGCAACACGCCTGCGATCCCGGCCAGCGTTCCGTAGATGATCCATACGACGAGATAGATGTTCGACAGCTCGATCCCGAGCAGCGTCACCCCGCGCGCGTTCATCGAGGCCGCCATGACCGCCTTGCCCGTCCGCGTCCGGTTGACCAGCAGCCACAAGATCGCGATCGCCAGCCAGCAGATGCAGGCCGTGAAGATCTCGTTGCCCGGCGTCCGCACGCCCAGGATCGGCACGACGCCGCCCACGATCGGCAGCACCGTCTTGGCGCTGTCGGTATAGAAATAGGCGATCAGCTCCTGGATCATGATGCCCCAGAGCAGAGTCGCGGTCAGGATGAAGATCTCCTGCTCCGCGGGACGGATCAGCCGCGAACGCTGGATCGGCCGCACGATCGCGGCATACGTCAGCAACGCGAGTCCGATTCCCACGAACACGCCGAACAAGGCTCCGACATAGGGTCCGAGCCCCAATTGCGCATTGGCCGCCCACGCGCCGACCGCCGCGGCCACCATCAACGAGCCGTGCGACAGGTTCAACACACCCGACACGCCGAAGATCAAGGTGAACCCGGTGGCGCCTAGCGCATACAGCGCGCTGATGGCGAAACCGTCGATCAGAACCTGCCAAAACAGCAAAACCGCCTCGCTCGCCGACATGGATCGGGCGTCACCGCCGGGCTGACGACCCGGCCGTGACGCCCGTAGAAAACCGCGGCCTTATTGCGCCGCGCCGACCCTGATGAAGCTCGGGAACTGCAGCTTGCCGTTGGCCAGGTTCGCCGGCCAGAGATTGACCTGCTTGCCGTCCTGCCACTGCAGCATGAGGCCCTCGATCGCGCCCTTGCCGGTGACCAGGCCATGCGGATGCTCGCTGTCCTTGCCCTGGAACCTGATATTTCCGATCGTGCCCTCGTAGTCGGTCTGCTCGAGGGCGGCCACGAGCTTGTCGGGATCGTCGGATCCGGCGCGCTTCATCGCGTCCGTCAGATAATACACCTCATCATATGCGGTATAACCGGCATAGGACGGGGCCTGGCCGAACTTCTTGGCGAACGCCTCCACGAACGGGATCGTCTTCGGCGTGACCGCGACGCCGGGACCGGACACCGCGTCGAACAAAACGCCCGCCGTGGCACCGTTGGTATCTTTCCAGAACGTCGCATTGGTGGCCTGCGAGGCGATTCCGATCATCGGCATCGGCACCTGCTGGTTCTTCCACTGCACCGTCGGCTGTACGCCAACGTGCGACACGCCGGTCACGATCATGTCCGGCTTCTGGCTCTCGATCTTGTTGAAAATGGGCGTGAAATCGGTCGTGTCGGGCGAGAAGCGGATGTGGTCCAGCACCTTGACGCCGATCGCCGGCAAGCATTTCTCGTATCCGGCGTCGAGCGGCGTGGTCCATGCCGCATCCTCGCTCATGATCACGGCCGTTTTCATCTTCATCGGATCGACCAGCAGGTCCTTGGTTGCTTCGCATACCAGATCGGACAGTGCGCTCGACGTCAGATAGCCGTGGAATGTGTATTTAAGGTGATCGTAGTCCTTCTTGATGTTCTGCGTGATCACGTCCGACGCTGCGCCCGGGGTCACCATCACCGTCTTGAGCCGCCCCGACCAGGGCTCTAGCGCCAACACGACCTCGCTGATGTAGCTTGCGATCACCGCGTTGACGTGATCCTCGCTGACGGCGCGCTGGAACGCGCGCACGGAATCGGCCGCCGAGGAGTGGTTGTCGTAGGTAACGATCTCGACCTTGCGGCCGTCGATCCCGCCCTTGGCGTTGATCTCGTCGGCCGCGAGTTGCGCCGCGAGCGGGATCGAGGCGCCCGAAATCGCCTGCGCCTCGGCAATCACGCCGATCCTGATTGGCTTCGCGCCGTCTTGCGCCATCGCCGTGCCCGCGATCGACCCCGACACCGCGCCGGCTAGCGCCACACGCGTCATCCATGCAGGAAACGTCATCTCCCCTCCACTCCAGTGCTGTTCGCACATTTTAGCGATGAACAACGACACTACCCGATATTGCCCGCCGGTCCAGCCTCCGATGTCAAACGCGACGACGCACACGCAGACGTTTGTAGCCCTGCACCGTCATCATCATGACGCACCCGGTTTAACGAAACCTTAGCGCCGGGCCTTGCAGCTCTTGGTACAGCGGTCGCCGTTCCCTAATCGGGTTGGCCACTTGGGGCACCGAAGCCGGAGCCGTCGATGAACTACGAAGCCTTTTCCGCAAGGAGTTGGACGCCCTTCGCCGCGAGGGCAACTACCGGGTCTTCGCCGATTTGCAGCGCCGCGCCGGCCACTTTCCCCGCGCGGTCGTCACCCAAAAGCGCGAGCGCCGGGAGCTGACGGTCTGGTGCTCGAACGACTATCTCGGCATGGGCCAGCATCCGATCGTGCTCGCGGCCATGCACGAGGCGCTCGACCGCTGCGGCGCCGGCGCCGGCGGAACCCGCAACATCGCCGGCACGAACCACGATCATATCCTGCTCGAGGCAGAGCTTGCCGACCTGCATCGCACCGAGGCCGCGCTGCCGTTCAACTCGGGCTACATGGCCAATTGGGCGGCGCTCTCGACCCTGGGCAGCCGCCTACCCGGCTGCACCATCCTGTCCGACGCCTGGAACCACGCCTCGATGATCGAGGGCATCCGCCACAGCCGCACCGACCGGGTGATCTGGGCGCACAACGACCCGGCCGACCTCGATCGCAAGCTTGCCGAACTCGACCCGGCCGCCCCCAAGATCGTCGCGTTCGAGAGCGTCTACTCGATGGACGGAGATATCGCGCCGATCGCCGAGATCTGCGACGTCGCCGACAAGCACGGCGCCATGACCTACCTCGACGAGGTCCATGCCGTCGGACTCTATGGCCCGCGTGGCGGCGGGATCGCCGAGCGCGAGGGGCTGGCACATCGTGTCACCGTCGTCGAAGGCACGTTGGCCAAGGGTTTTGGCGTGGTCGGCGGCTACATCGCCGGGTCGGCGCAATTATGCGATCTCGTGCGCAGCTATGCGTCGGACTTCATCTTTACGACCGCGATCCCGCCTGCCATCGCCGCCGGCGCGCGCGCAGCCATTCGCCATCTCAAGACCAGCAGCGTCGAGCGCGACGGCCAACGGCGCAACGTGGCCCGGCTGCGACAGGCGCTCGACGCTGCCGGCTTGCCGCACCTCGACAACGAGAGCCACATCGTCCCGGTCATGGTGGGCGACCCGAAGCGGTGCAAGGAGGTGAGCGACGCCCTGATGGACCGCTTCTCCATCTATGTGCAGCCGATCGACTACCCCACCGTCCCGCGCGGCACCGAGCGGCTGCGGTTCTGCCCGTCGCCGCTGCATAGCGACGCCGACATCGCGCATCTAGTCGCCGCACTCTCGTCGGTCTGGTCCGAACTCAGCCTGCGCCGCGCGGCCTGACGCTCGCGGCGGCAACCACCTTCGCCCTCGCCCTCTCCCGCCCGCGGGAGAGGGCGAGGAGCTAGGGCTTGGGGAGCGGCTCCGGGCTGGCGGCCAGCGTGCGCAGGTAGTCGATGATGTCGGCCCGCTCCTTCGCGTCGGCGACGCCGGCGAAGGTCATCTTGGTGCCGGGCGCATAGGCGGCCGGCTTCTTGAGCCAATCGTCGAGCGCTGCGAAGGTCCACGGACCTTGCTTGGCTTTCAACGCGCTGGAGTAGCTGTAGCCTTCCATGTGGGCGTGCGGACCGCCGACGACGCCGTAGAGGTTCGGCCCGACGCCGGCCTTTCCGCCCTCGGCGAAGCTGTGGCAGGCGACGCAGCCGACTTTCTTGGTATCGGCCTCGCCGGCCTTGGGGTCGGCGGAGGCGAGGCGGGTTTCGATCGGGGCACCATCGGCGCCGCCGGCATTGGCCTGCGGCTGGACGCCCGCACCGACGACGCCGGCGCTGCCCGGGTTGGCGGGAACTGCGGCGGTGGCGCCGGGCTCCGGGGTTGGCTTGGGCTCGGGATTATCGGCGTCGGTGCGCAGGTATTCGATGATGTCGGCCCGCTTCTTGGGGTCGGCGAGACCGGCGTAGCTCATCTTGGTTCCGGGCGCATAGGCGCTCGGCTTGGCCAGCCACTGGCTCAGCGCGGCAAACGTCCAGGGCCCGGTCTTGGACTTCAGCGCGGCGCTGTATTCGTAGCCCTGCATGTGGCCGTGCGGCCCGCCGACGACGCCGTAGAGGTTGGGGCCGATGCCGGCCTTGCCGTCCTTGTTGAAGCTATGGCAGGCGACGCAGCCTTGCCCCTTGACCAAGCCTTCGCCGGCCTTCGCATCGGCCGAGACGAGCAGCACGCTGATCGGCGGCTCGACCGCGGCGACGGCGGCGGTGGCCGCCTGGGGCTCGGCGATGGCGATATGCGGTTTCTCGGGCATGGCGGGATCGATCAGGGCACGCCCCAGCAGCCCGCTGCCGACAAACGCAATCCCCGCCAGCAGCACGGCGCCGACGGCCTTATTGAGTTCAAGGCTATCCATCATGGTCTCCAGGCACCTTCACCGGTTCTGAATTGCCAACAAGCCCGGCGGTGTCAATGTGCCCTGCACAAATATGCTGCTCGGTCGGCTCGCTCGACCCCTCATCCCGGGCTCGGGCAGGGGGCTGTCAGCGTGACCCGCGTGCCCCGCTCGCCCGTGATCGCCAAGGTCGCGCCGAGTTGGCGGACCAGGCTGCGCACGATCGTCAGGCCTGCCGAGCGGCCAAGCTCGAGGGCGATCGACGCCGGTACGCCGATCCCGTCATCGGCCACGATCATGATCAAGTTGGCATGCCGGTCGCGGCTGAGCGCGATGCGGACGTGCCCGGGTGCGCCATCGGGGAAGCCGTGCGCGACCGCATTGGTCAGCAGCTCGTGCGCGATCAGGCCGAGCGGCACGGCGGTTGCAAGCGGCACGAACAGCGTGGCTGGCGCCTCGACGTCGACTTGGACATGGCGGACCTGTTGCGCGCGGGCGAGGCGGCGGACGAGCGCACCGAGGTCGAACCGGGCGGAGGAGCCCGCATCCCAGATCTGCTGCTGCGCGAACGCCATGGTCGACGCGCGGGCGGCGGCGGCCCGCAGAGCCGCCTTGACGGCCGGGTCGGACGCGCGGCTGCCTTGGACGCTGAGGAGCGATGCGAACACTTGCGCGTTGTTCTTCACCCGATGGTGCAGCTCCTGCATCATCGCCGCCTTCTCGTCGACGTCACGCTGGCGCTGGGCTTCGGCGTCCTTGATATCGGTCAGGTCGATGCAGGAGCCGATGAAGCCGGCGAAGGCGGTCGCGGCGTCGTTGTGCGGCACGCCCGCGCACAGCATGTGCCGCCAAGCGCCATCGTGCCGGCGCAGGCGGAACTCGAGCTGGAACGGCTCGTGGCGGAGCAGATGGGCATCGACCAGCGCGACGGCGTGGGCGACGTCGTCCGGATGCAGGCTGTCGCGCCAGGCGGGCCCGAGCTCCTCGTCGGCAGGGCGGCCAGTGAAGTCGAACCAAACCTTGTTGAAATAGACGAACTGCCCCACGGCATCGGCGCACCAGATCAGGACCGGGACCATGTCCATCAGCAGGCGGAAGCGCTGGTCGGTGAACATCAGCGGATCGGGAGCGAGAAATAGCCGGGCAGGACCGGCTGCTTGCCGGCGCGGATCGCCTCGATCGCCGCGATCAGCCATTCGCCCTCGAACGGCTTGGTCAGGCAGCCGTGGCCGACGCGGGCGCGGTTGCGGACCTCGGCCGGGTTCCCGGTGGCGAACAGGATCAGCATGGATCCCAGCGCTGCCAACTGATGCGCCAGGGCGATGCCGTCGCCGCCGTCGGCCAAGCGCACGTCGATGACGGCGATGTCGATGCCGTGGGCCTGGACATAGGCCAGCGCCTCGTCGGGCCGGGCGGCGATGCAGCACACCACATAGCCGGCCGCGGTCAACACGTCTTCGAGTGTGAGCGCGACAATCGCCTCGTCCTCGACGATCAGGACCCGCTCGCTCACGGCCCGACCTCGGCAGCAAGACCCTCGGCGGCCAGGATCGCGCGCCCGATCATGGCCGCGACCGCGGGGACGACGGCGTTGCCGAGCGCGCGCACCTGGTCGACCCGTCCGGGAAACCCATCAACCACTCGACATAGGCCGGGTTCAGCGTCCCACCCGCGACATCGCTCAACGTGCAGGCTCGGCGACGGGAGCGTTGCCCCGCGCTGCCGCATTTCCAATCGCGCGCCCGCGGCGTCGGCAGCAATCCGTCGGCCGAGGAGGAAGACCCGGCGGCGACGGTGCGGCGCGCCGGCATGGACAGCACCCACCACCAGCGGCCAGACGCGGTAGCCGAGCGCCTCCAGATCAGCCGCGACCCGGTCCGCGCCGCGGCTTCTGAGGCCAGGCACGTTCTCAGCGACGACCCAACGCGGTCGGCACTCGCCGACGATGCGCGCCATCTCGGCCCAGAGCCCGGTGCGGGCGCCCGCGAGCCCGGCGCCACGGCCGGCCAGGCTCGAATCCTGGCACGGGAAGCCGCCGGCGACGAGAAAGGGGCGCAGGACGCCCGCATGCATGCGGCGGATGTCGTGATGCACGGGAATGGCGGGAAAGTGCCGGGCGAGGACGCGGCGGCAGAATGGATCGGATTCGCAGAACGCGATCGCCTGAAATCCCGCCCCAGAAAGTCCCAGGCTGAAACCGCCGATGCCGCTGAAAAGGTCAAGGACTGAAAGCTCCGGTCGCACGCTGAACCGGTATATTTTCCTAGTTATAGGGTCAAGAGACTAAGGATGAATGGCTGCCCTTCTCCGAAGCTGAGAGGGTCGGCCGCCGGCTCGCTGGGTTAGCCGCGACCGCCGTCGGGCACCGTGCTGCGCTCCTGCTGGATCGCGCCGGGCTGGCGGGAAGGGTTGGGTTGCAACCGGATCTCAGGAGCCGGCGGGCTGGACGGGCGAGCGAAGACGGGAGCCATGCCGGGGAAGGCCGGGCGAGGAGTGTCGCGGCCCCGGTCGCCCCGGTCGCCCCGGTCGCCACGGTCGCCCCGGTCGACGCGCGGCGCTTCGCGGCGGAAGTCCGGCGCCTCGCGGCGATATTCGCGGCCGTCGCGGCGACCTTCCTCGCGATAGCGCTCGCGGCGGTAGTCTTCGCGCTCGCCGCCGATGATGATGGTCGGTTCGACCGCCGGCGCGTAGTAAGGCGCGTAGCCGCCATAGCCGCCATAGCCGGGTTGCGCATAGCCGCCGTCATAATAGGGCGTGGCCACGGGCGCGGGTGCCGCCCCGTAGCCGTAGCCGTAACCGGCGGATTGGTAGGGCACGCAACCGGTCAGGGCGCCAAGCCCCAGCAACGCAGCCAAAGCAAGCCTGGACATCGGAGGTTCGCCTTTCGTCGGGATCGGCCGCTTGCCTTTGCCGCAGAGTGCGGGGATGGCATCGCGGCCGAACGCGGGTTATGGCCTGGCATCGTGGCGATAACGAGGCAAGAGGGGAAGCGGTCGATGTCGGTCAGCGGAGCGGGGCCTTACGACGACAGCAACATCTTCGCCCGGATCCTGCGCGGCGAGATCCCGTCGCGCCGGGTCTACGAGGACGCGTTCGCGGTCGCTTTCCACGACATCAATCCGCAGGCGCCGCTTCACGTGCTGGTGATCCCGCGCGGGTTCTACGTGTCGTTCGCCGACTTCGCCGCCGGGGCGCCGGAGGCCGAGGTGGCGGGCTTCTTCCGCGCCGTGGCCGCCGTCGCCAAGCAGTTGGCGCTCGAGGAGCCCGGCTATCGGCTGCTCACCAACATGGGCCGGCACTCGGGCCAGGAGGTGCCGCACTTCCACGTCCACCTGTTCGGCGGCGCCCCGCTCGGCCCGATGCTCGCGCTGCACGATTGACATTGCGCCGGACCGGCCCGACGTTCAGTTCACCGAGGGGAGCCCTGGCAAGGGGCTGAGAGTCCGCAGGAGGCAGAGGCCTCGGCGCGGTGACCCTGAGAAACCTGATCCGGGTCATGCCGGCGGAGGGACGGGTCCAGCGAGACGCCGCCTATCCGCCCTGACCACGATCCTTGGGAGGCGCGCGTGACCTATCAACAAAAGCCGAGTTCCGTCACCACCGGGCCGATTCAGGGGTCGCGCAAGGTCTATAGCAGCCCGGCCGAGCGGCCCGACATCTCCGTCCCGTTCCGCGAGATCGCGCTCGACCCCTCGGCGCGCGAGGAAGCGGTGCGGCTCTATGACACGTCCGGCCCGTATACGGAGAGCGTCGCCGCGATCGATCTGGCGGCCGGGCTGCCGCAGGTGCGCGGCCCTTGGCTGGCCAGCCGCGGTTTCGCCGCCGCTGCCCCCCGCACGGTCAAGCCGGAGGACAACGGGTTCGTCCCGGCCGACCGGCTCGTGCCCGCCTGTCCGGCGCCGCGCGCGATATTGGAAGGCCGGCCCGGGCAACCCGTGACGCAATACGAGTTCGCCCGCGCCGGGATCATCACCGAGGAGATGATCTACGTCGCGCACCGCGAGAATCTCGGCCGCACCGCCGCGATTGCAGAGGCCGGTGCGCGTATCGCCGACGGCGAGAGCTTCGGCGCCGAGATCCCCGAGTTCGTGACGCCCGAGTTCGTGCGCTCCGAGATCGCGCGCGGCCGGGCCATCATCCCGGCCAACATCAATCACCCCGAACTCGAGCCGGTGATCATCGGCCGCAACTTCCTGGTCAAGATCAATGCCAATATCGGTAACTCGGCGGTCACGTCGGGGGCAGCCGAAGAAGTCGAGAAGCTGGTCTGGGCGATCCGTTGGGGCGGGGACACGGTCATGGACCTGTCGACCGGGCGGAACATCCACAACATCCGCGGCTGGATTCTCCGAAATAGCCCGGTGCCGATCGGGACCGTGCCGATCTACCAGGCGCTCGAGAAGGTGGGCGGCGACGCCGACAAGCTCGACTGGGAGGTGTTCAAGGACACGCTGATCGAGCAGGCCGAGCAGGGCGTGGATTACTTCACCATCCATGCCGGCGTGCGGCTGGCGCACGTGCCGCTGACGGCGCGGCGGGTGACCGGGATCGTGTCCCGCGGCGGCTCGATCATGGCGCGCTGGTGTCTCGCGCATCATCGCGAGAGCTTCCTGTACGAGCGGTTCGACGAGATTTGCGACATCATGCGGAAGTACGATGTGTCGTTCTCGCTGGGCGATGGGCTGCGGCCGGGCTCGAACGCGGACGCCAACGACGCGGCGCAGTTCGCCGAGCTGGAGACGCTGGGCGAGTTGACCAAGGTGGCCTGGGACCGCGGCTGCCAGGTGATGATCGAGGGCCCCGGCCACGTGCCGATGCACAAGATCAAGGTCAACATGGACAAGCAGCTGCGCGAGTGCGGCGAGGCGCCGTTCTACACGCTCGGGCCGCTCACGACCGACATCGCGCCGGGCTACGACCACATCACGTCCGCGATCGGCGCCGCCATGATCGGCTGGTTCGGCACGGCGATGCTCTGCTACGTGACGCCGAAGGAGCATCTCGGCCTGCCGAACCGCGACGATGTGAAAACCGGCGTCATCACCTACAAGATCGCCGCCCACGCCGCCGATCTCGCCAAGGGTCATCCGGCCGCCAAGGTCCGCGACGACGCGATCAGCCGCGCCCGCTTCGAGTTCCGCTGGGAGGACCAGTTCAACCTCGGCCTCGACCCCGATACGGCGCGCAAATACCACGACGAGACGCTGCCGAAGGACGCGCACAAAGTCGCCCATTTCTGCTCCATGTGCGGCCCGAAATTCTGCTCGATGAAGATCAGCCACGACATCCGCGCCGACGCGGAACGCGCCGCCGGGCTCGAGCAGAAAAGCGCCGAGTTCCGCGAGAAGGGCAGCCAGGTCTACGTGCCGGCAGCGGAGTAGTGCCTCTGCGCGAAGCGCTTCGTTAATGATCTCGCCGCGCGAGGCGCTCGCCGCCGTCGGCCAGTTGGCGGACGTCGAGATCGACATCGCCGGCGCCGCGCTGCAATTCGCCCGGATCGACGCGCCGGGGGCCAACTGGCGCGCGACCGAGGCGCATTTGTCCGACCTCGCGCGCCAGGCGAACGATGGCGTGCGTGATGGGGAGCAGGACGGGCCGTCAGCCGGGCTCCCAGCCGGGCTGAAGAGCCGGGCCGCCTGCATCGCCGGCCTGCTCGGCGCCCATCGCTACACCGGCGACACCGAGAACTACGACGACCCGGCCAATGCCAACCTCATCCGCGTCGTCGAGCGCCGCCGCGGTCTGCCCGTCGCACTCGGCGTGCTGTGGCTGCATTGCGCGCGGGCGTTGGGCTGGACCGCGCACGGGATCGACTTTCCCGGCCACTTCCTGATCGCGCTGGCGCCCGAGCCGCGCGGCCCCCGCGCCCGGCACCGCCCGGCGACGGCGCAGCAATTGGTGATCGACGTGTTCGCCGGCGGCGTACCGCTCGAGGCGGACGATCTGCGCACGCTGCTCCGGCACGTCGCAGGCTCCAGCGCCGAGCTTGGCCCCGGAGTACTGCAGCCGATGTCTGCGCGCCGGGTCCTGCTGCGGCTGCAGGAAAACCTGCGCGTCCGGCGGCTGCGTGGCGACGACATGGCCGGCGCGCTGGCCGCGACCGAGGACATGCTGTTGATCGCGCCCGACAATGCCGGCCTGTGGCGCGAGGCGGCGGTGATGAGCGAGCGGCTCGAGCGCCCGGCCGCCGCGATCGCGAGCTGGCAGCGCTTCGTCGATCTGGTGCCGAACCACGAAGCCTCGGCCCAAGCCCGCGCCGCAATCGACGCGCTGCGGGGCCGGCTACACTAGGGCCTGTTGAGAATCAGGGGATTCCCTCGGCTACGCCGTTCGTGATTCAAGCTCCGAAAGGAGTTTGCGATGGATCGGTTCAGCCTGACGGACACGCAATGGGCG